>Ga0194136_1001110_pt1 | contig 13455 bp, 21 predicted proteins | sample TARM_MetaG_T3A_1_FD_134023 | JGI IMG/M metagenome (GOLD analysis project Ga0194136, IMG submission 134023) | Freshwater microbial communities from Pennsylvania, USA, analyzing microbe dynamics in response to fracking - TARM_MetaG_T3A_14 (version 2) | ecosystem: Environmental > Aquatic >...
AGGGTTAACGCTGGCAGCGCTAGCTGCTGCGTCAGCAGCGCTGGTTGCAGCACTTGTGGCCGAACCGGCTGCCGCCGTAGCGCTGTCAGCCGCTGCCGTAGCGCTATTAGCTGACGCGGTTTGTGAGGCTGTGGCGCTTGTTGCCGCGTTGCCTGCCGTCGTTGCACTGGCTGCCGCGTTTGTGGCGCTGTTACCCGCCGCCGTCTGAGACGCCGCCGCTGCTGCAGCGCTGTTACCCGCTGCGGTTTGTGAGTCCGCGGCACCAGCGGCAGCGCCGCTTGCCGTGGCTGCGCTGGCCGCCGAGTTTGCGGCGCTGATGTCGGCCGCTGTTTGTGATGATGCCGCCGATGCGGCAGACGCCGCTGCACCCTGCGCGTTCAGCAGCGCCGCTGCTGCGTGCTGCTGCACCGTGCTGATGGTCTGCGCTGCATCGGTCGCCGCCTGCTGGGCCGACAAAGCCGACGTCAAAGCCGACTGCGCAGACCCGCTGGCGGCCTGGGTAGCTGCGTTCAGCGACGCCTGCACTGCGTTGAATGCGCCGGGCGCAAGTTGCTCGGCCCCCACGCTGTTGTTGGCCAGCGTGCCGTCGTCTTTTTGGATTTGGGCGAGGTTGGCCCGGATTTGGTTTACAGAAAGCGCCGCCGCATCCAACTCGGCATTGATGCCCGCGTGGTTGGTGTCGTCGCCATCGCGCTCAGTGAAATCGACGGTGCGCTGGTATGCGGTCGGCTGCGGCATCTTGGTGCCCCTTTATTTGGCGGCTGCCGCTCGGGCCTTGGGCGCGCTCTCGGCCTGGTGTGCGGCTGCGGCCTTTTCGACCAGCTCGCGCAGTCGCTCGCCGCCGTCGTCGCCGTACACCTTGATCACCTTGCCCGGCCCGTACTTGGCGCTCAGGCGCTCGGCCTCTTGGTCTGGTGCCACCTCGATGCGGCCCACCACGCGGTCGCCGTTGACGTTTTCTTTGCCGAACATCTGCCGCAGCATCGTCAACTCGTAGGGCGGCACGGCCACGGTGGTAATGGTGTTGGCATCGCGCCGCACCATGACCTCGATCATCGGAACTTCGATTTTGTCGCTCATTGATATCTCCAAAGGGCAAGGAAGGGCCCGGCGCTGGGCCGGGCCGGGGCTGGCTGTTAGGCGATTGCCAGCACAGCGTGCGCGTTGGCGCGGCTGATCGACAGCGCGCAGCGCAGGTTCACCATCGCGTACATGGCCAGCGTGTCGTGCGGGCGCACCGGGGTCACGATGTCCATGTCGTCGTCGCGGTACTTCATGAACTTGGTGTTGATGAAGTAGCAGCGCCGGTTCCACGAAACCAGCGGGCTTTCCAGGGTCTGCATTTCCTCGAACTGCGGGTCCCAGATGATTTCCACGCCCTTGAAGTACAGGCCCGTGTTGACGCCGCTGCCCACCCCTGCGTCGAGGTTTTTGACGCTGCCCGCGTTGGCGTTCTGGGTCACGGTGATTTCGCGTCGGTACGCGTCGATGAAGTCACCGCCGGCCAAAATGAAGTCCGGGGAGCCGCCGTTGCGGATGCAGCGCCGCCAAGCCAGTTCCATGCGCCCCGCCAGCGTGCCCACCGTTGCCACCGAGATGCCGGTTTCAGCATGGTTGCGCCAGTAAAGCGCGGTGGCTCGATCCAGCCCGCCCACGGTGCCGGTGGTTGGCGCAACGGAGATCAGCGTGTCCAGCCCCACGATCGAATCAGGGTCGGCGGTGCCGTTGCGGTGAAGCTCGAGGTCGAGCCGCTGCATGAAGCCCTCGCGCAGCGCTTCCATCTGCTCATCGAGCAAGTTCAGCAGCTGCACCTTCTCGTTTTGCTCCAGCTTGAAGGCGCCGCGCTCGCCCTCGCGCACCTTGATGCCGTTGCCGAACAGTCGGTCGTAGTCGAGGTACAGGCCGTCAACGGCGCGCCGCCACGGAAACGCGGCCTGCTCGGTGGTGTTGCGCTTGTTGAAAATCACCGGGTCTTCGCCGTAGGCCCAGTTGAAGTTCGAGCCGTAATCGCGGCGGATGTTTTCAACGATGTTTTGCCGGGCGCCCAAGAAGGTCTTGCGGCCGGCCATGAGCTTCTTGAGAAGCGGGCGCTCCGTGGCAATCTGGTCCACGGGCATGTTGCGCAGAAACTCGTCCAGTGAGATTTTGGTGAGTTCCGCGAGGTCTGGTGCTGAAATAGGCATTTGTCGCTCCGAATGAAAGGGTTTGCTTGACCTTTCACACCGTGACGGCACGCAAGCCCGTCAAATCAGCACATCTCGGCTCCCGGCGCGACTCGGGTACGGCTTGGCCTGATGCGCTCTGCGCTGGTGGACGCGACCCCACCGATGCAGCGACAAATTCGGCGTGTTCTGCATCGTCATGCCGGCTGATCCGTTGCGGGTGGCGATCCCCGCTTACGCTCATCACGGACCAGTCAGCACAGCGATGCAGCACTGGCAAATGGATTATTGCAGGGTGTCAACCCCTCAACGGATTTTTGTTAGGTGCGCGATGCAGCAGAGTTGACGGCCACAGCGGTTTGCAGCGTGGCGCCGTTGATCAGCTGCGTGCGGTAGTAGCGCGCCACCACGGGCACGCTCAGGGACTGGGGCACGTTGGCGGCCAGTGTGGCTACGGCTGCATCCACCCAGGCGATGCCGTCGTTCGACATCTGAATCTTGGCTCCGTTGGTTGCGCTGGCGTGCGATGCAAAGAACGTCGCGCTGAACGAACGGAACTCTGCATTGCTGGCGCCCATGTCTCGGGCTGCCCCGGTGAACGTGGCGCTGGCGGCCAGTGGCGTACTGGTGTCGGCGTAGTAGGGCTGGCTGATTTGAAGTTGTGCTGCTTGTGACATTGCTTTCTCCGGGGATTGAATTAAAGGCCCATGCTTTCCATGCGTTGCGCGATTCGGTCAATGGCCGATGTGCCGTTTGCGGCGGGCGCACCCAAGGTAGAAGGGCGCGAGCGAATCGGCTGCTGCTGTGCGCTGGCTTGGCGCGGGATGTGGATGCCGTCGTACATCAGCCGCACGGTATCCGCCCACTGGTGCGGCTGGTATGTGCTCACAAATCGCTGCAAGTTTTCCGGGTTTTTGAAATGCTCCGTGATCACCTTGATTCGCGCCGGGTGGTCCACCTCGTTGGCCCGCGTCTGCAAGTAGGCGTCCATCGACTGCGTGGCTTGTTGCACTTGCTGCTGGTATTCGTGCTGCTGCTGCACCGTCTGCTGCTGCGCCTGCTGGTGCCGCTGCGCCTCTTGCTGGTGCTTGCGGTACTTGGCCAGCTCCACCGCGCGCTCGCGGGTGATTTCCATGTTGTCCACCGCTGCCTTCAGGTCGTCGTGCCCTGTCAGCAAATCCACGCCTGGCGCTTCCACGCCCAGCTTGGCGTACAGCATGGTGCGTTGGCCCTCGATCATTTCCAGTGCCACGCGAAGGTTCTTCTCGTCGCCGCTGCTCACCAAGCGGCCAAACTCCAGCGTCTGGGCGAACTCCTGCGCGTTCATGCCGGTGGACTTCACCATCTCACGGAAGCTGTGAATTTCCTGCTCCAGATGCTTCTTCTCGGCAAACACCTGCTTGATGCGCTCGCGGCCACGGTCGGACTTCACGCCCTCCAACAGCTCGGCCTCTTCCTGCTCGGGCGCTTTGGGTTGGTCAGTGGCTTTGACTGGCTCGACCTTGTTGACTGGCTCGGCGGCTGGCTTGGCACTTGTATTTGGATCATCCGTCAGCGCGTCGAGCATGGCCTCCATTTTCGACTTGCCGCGCGCGGGCTGCTCGGCAACTGATTCTGTCGGCTGCGCTTCAGGCTGCGCTTGCGCGTCAGCGGGCGATTCGATCGGCAGTTCTTGCGCCTGGCTGTCTGGCGCTGTGCCCATGGCCTCTATCGCGGCCGCCGTGGCACCGCCGCCACCAAGGTCGCCGCCCTCACCATCGGCCGGCTTCATCAGGCGTTGCTTCTGTTTTTTCATCGCGTGGTTCCTTTGCTGGGTTGAAAATCGGTCACATGGGCGGCGCGTCAGGCGGCATCACGGGCTGCTGCTGCGGCTTTGGGATGAACTGCTCCGCTTCCAGCCGCTCATCGAAGCGCCGCACAGTCTCGCGCAGCAGGTGCGCCAGCGGCTCCGTGTCTTGCCCGGCGGCTTGCAGTTGGACGATTTGCGTGATCAGGCCCTGCACGATCGGCAGCACCTGTGACCACGCTTCCTGCTGCTGCATCTTGTCTGGCGCGCCAGTGGTGCCCGCCCTGATCTTCATCTCGATCATGTCGAACACCTGCTCGCGCGCAAGCTCCGGCCAGTCGTACGGTTTTACTTCGACCTGCATCTGCTGTCCGCCTACGTCGATTACCTGCACCTCTGGCGGCCCCATGATGCGCTCAACCTGCGCGGGCGTCAGTTCCTGCAGCAGCACCTCGGCGGCGTACCTGCTGATCTCCTGCAGCCAGTCCTCCACCTGATCCTGAAACTCGCTAACCCGGCCGCTGAGGTTTTGCTGCAGGATGTTAGCCTCGGTCGCGGTCTTGGCCTTCACCACGGTCGAGCGGGCCGCGTCTTGCAAGCCGGTCACCTGCTCCCAGTCGTATCGCACTGCGCTGGTGTCGTACACCGCGGGGTCGATGGGCGGATGCTGGCGCGGGATGATCGCCTGATTGAGCGGTCGGCCCTCGGTGTCGATGATCGTGATTTCGCCAATGGCGCTGTCGCTGTAGCGCTTGATGCTCTTTTCGCTGATATCGCCCCCAGCAATCCAGCCCGGCAGGCACAAATCCCGGTGCTGGTTGAAGCGCTCGCGCGCCTTGTTGTGCTCGTGCTGCAGCTTCTCGGTCAAGTCCACCAGCGACGGGGCCACAAACTGGCCATCCACCACCTGGAACGGCAGCAGAAAAAACGGAAACCAACGCTCACCGGCCTTGGGTGGGCTGTACGGCTCGCGCAGCCAGTGATCACACCCATCGGCCATGGTGTACACGCGCTGCGTGGTTTTGTCCCAGATTTCCAGCACGGCAATCTGCCTGTCATCGTCTGCGCCCGCAGATGATGCGCTGGCAAATCGCCCGTCTTTTGCACCGCCTTGCTTGCCGTCGCTGTAGGCTTTGGCCTTGTCCAGCTTCACGCCATAGACGGCCTCGGCGTGGCTCTTCTTCATCGGCACGATCTGGCACAGCCAATCTGCGTCGCGGTAGTCCCAGAACTCGCACACGCCGGGCTTGATCAGCAGGTTTTCCGTCAGCACCCGGTCGATCACCAAGCCTTCTGCTGCCGTGACTTCGACCTGCTCTTCCAGTGCGCCCACCATCTGCTCCAGCTCTGCGCGCTTGGCCTCCAGATCGCCGCGCTGCGCCGGGTCTTTGAGCTCGGCCAGCAGGCGCTCCAGCGCCACGATGTTGTCCTGCGTGTCGTTGATGCGGCTCTGGATGATCGGGTCGCGCTTGATGTCGCGCTGGTACATCACTTTGACGATCCCAAAGCTGGTCGTGAGTGCAGCCCGCACCGTGGCCTTGGCTTTACCCTTGAGGTCGGCGCGGTCGAGGTGCCGATTGGTGACGGTCTCCAGCGTCTTGCAGAACAGCTTGAGGTTGTCCGCCTTGTAGAGCGGTATCGCGCTGATTTCCGGGTTGCGAGCGTAGATCGCAGGCAGCAGCGCGGTGATGGTGCCCTGAATCAGGTTCGCCCGCGGCCTGTAGAACTCGGGGCTGCGCGGGTCGGCAGTCCAGTCGAACCCGGCGACCGTCTCGCGGTTGTGGCGCACGCGCTTATGGAATTTGTCCCAGTGCTTGCGAGCCTGCTCGATACGCCGCCCCCACTTCTGCGCCAATTGATCCGTCGCCGGTGTTTCGCGCGCTTCGGCGCCTGGCTTTTCGTCTGCTGTGAGCATTTCACACTTTCAAAATATATCCTGCTTCGGATTTTGTTGTCGGCTCATCCGGCTCATCGGACTTTTGTTCGGCGTCCGGGTTGCGACGGCGGCGCATCACGCCATAGCGCAAACAGTCGGCCGCGTGATCCTCGCCATCGCTGTCGTATTTCTCGGGGTCGGTTTCGTCCGGGCCCAGCGCGGGCAGGGTTCGAATCAAGTGTCGGCACGTCCTGAAAATCTTGAGCTTGTCTTCAGCCAGCAGGCGCATGATTTCCTGCGCACCGTTTGCCACAGAACCTTTGCCGTTCCACGCCTCTTGCCACCGCACACCATGCGCGCGAAAAATGCCACCGATGGTCTGCATGGTGCCCACGTTCGAGAAAATCGCCGGGTCGGCCAGATTCATGCGGTATTCGTAACCCAGCCGCTCGTCATGCTGCTCGACCGTTTTGATCTTGCGCGCAACCGCATCAGCAGGTTCTCTGCTGCCCTCGCCCGCCTTTTCGCCCGCGCCGTACAGCTCGCGCCAGACGTAGATGCAGCCGTCCGGGTCCATCGCCAGCCACAGCACGCAATACGGGGCCGCATAGCCCCAATCCATGGCCTTCCACACCTTCCAGCTTGCAGGTATTGGAAACGGCTCGATCACATGCCGCGCGGCGTTCCACACGCTGTCGAAAAAGCTGCCGACGTGAATGTCCCAGTCGCCCTCCAGCCAGGCTTTGCGCCGGTTTGGGTCTTTCAGGCTCTCCAGCGTCTGCAGGTACTCCGGGTCATTCGCCAGCAGGATGCGGTTCTCGTAGATCGTGGAGCGGATGGCTACCCGTGGCTTCTCGCCCTCTTCGCGGATCACGTGGCCCGATGGCACCCCACCCTGCCCCAAGCGGAAACGCTCCTTCACCGCGCCATGGCCCTTGCCGAACGGGTTGCAGGTGGCGCGCACCATCCTTGGCATGCCGGGGAATGAACTCCGGCAGGTGGAGTGCATGGCCTCGTAAAACTGCAGGTCACGCCAGTTGGTCAGCTCTTCAAAGCCCAGCCACGGGTATTCGTGCCCGTGGTAGTTCCAGTAGTCGTCCTCAGTAGCGCCATACCGGAAGAACAGCATTTCGCCGGTCGGCCATTCCCAGTAGTAGTCGGCCTTGTTGAACTTGGCTTCGGGGAAGAACTGGGTGAACCATCGGCGGCTCTTGGCCACCACGTCCGCCAGTTGCGGGTAGGTCAGGCGGAACAGCACACCGCGCCAGTGCTGGCCCCAGCCTTTGCCTGTGTGCTGGGCAAAGCTCATCAGCAGCGTGTCGGTCTTGCCACCGCCTCGGGTGCCGTGCATCAGCGCCTCGAAGATCGGGCACGTCAGGAACTGGAACTGCGCGCCAGGCAGTGGGGCCCAGCGTGTGGTCATAGGTGGCCCACCACAAACTGCTGGGACTGTTCATGCAATGCCTGGCGCATCTTGGCCATCAAGGCCGGATGAACAGCCATCATCCCGCCTGCCAACATGAAAATGGCGGGCTCTTGCTTCTCAATGCGAACCACCCGCCAGTTACGCCGGCGCTTTTTGATTGGCGAGCGCTGAACCTGGTAGGTCACTACGGTCTTGACCAATAGCGGGTTCTCAAAGATGCGTATGCCAAACAGACTGTTCATGCATCACCCTCCTGCTTGGCCATCATCTTTTCCCAGCTCTTCTCGTCCAGCACACCAGGCACCACCAGCACACCCTTGGGCGCTTCGGGCATCAAGTCTTTGCCATCCTTGCCCGTTACCTCGGTCTTGTCGGTGAACAGCTTGCGGTGCTTGCCCAGCAGCTCGTAGCCTCGCAGCGCATCCGAAAACTTGCCCTCGGCCTCTGCAGATTCCGCCACGCGCTTGATGCTATCCAGCACGTACTTGGCGCTGATTTCCATTTCGTCGGCCCGCTTTTCCATGGCCGCGCTGATGGCCGCCTTCACCTGAGCATTCCTGAGCAGCCGAATCGCGTTGACCTCAGCAGCGTTGCCTTTGGCTGCGTACCCGGCCCGCTTGTAGGCCGCACTGGCGTTCAGGTCGATCAGGTATTCCCGAACGAATGCCTCTTGCTTCGGGGTCATAGCACCACCACTTCCGGCGCCTTGGCCTTAATCCGGTTGGCCAGCTCGCGGATGAATCGCTCGTACTCGCCGCGGCTGATGCTGGTGCGCTGCAGGTGGTGGTACTCGAACACCTCGCGCATGGCCTGCAGGCCGGGGCCGGTAATGCCCATCTTCTTGGTGCGCTCGTACCGGCGGGCGGCCTCCACCATGCAGGCCTGCAGCTCTGCGCAATCTTCTGCGGCCTCTGGGCCCACCCCATTACTGGCCATCAGCTCGCACAGGTTGGCCATGTCCACAATGTCCTGCCACTCTCTCAGGCCGGCGCACCCCTTAGCGAATGCGTCAATGGCCGCCAGCTCGCGCAGCTTCAACTGGTTCAGTTGCTCTTCAGGCGTGATGGCTGCGCCCTCGATGGCATGCTGGATCGGGTTCACCAGCGCCCACACCTTGCGTCTGCATTGCTTCCTCATTGCATTACCTCGACCTTCACAAACCCGCCAATGCCCTCGCCCTTCTGGATCGTCAGCGTCCAGTGCTTGTCGTCCACACGCAGCACATCGGCCAATCCGTCGAGCCCGGCTTTCATGCCCGCCAGCGCGTTGTCCAGGTCGTACTGGCGCCGCGTGGGCGGCACGAACGTCAGCGTCAGGTGCAGCTTGTCGGCCTTCAGTGGGTGCGCGCCTTGGCTCGCAGCCGTCCAGGCGCAGGCCTCGCGGTACTGGCGCTTGAGCTTGGCGAGCTTGGCCCAGTGGGTGCGGGCGTTGGGGCTCAGGCCGGCGGGCGGCCAGGGCAAGGTCAGCATCAGGGTCATCGGTCGATTCTTCTTTCTCCACCCGGCTCGGGCGGACATTTGTCCACGCGCTCCAGCAGGTGCGGCTGCAGGGCCACCGTGTCGCGCGGCCGTGGGCCGACGAACACCACCACCCGCTGAAAGTGGTCGCGCTTGCTCTCCGCGCCGCGGTGCTTCACGACGGTGCCCACGCGGCCGGTGGGGGTGCGCACCCGGGCGCCAATGGGCAGGTCTTCCATGTCCAGCATCCGCCTCACGCCACCAGCCTCCGCACGGTCACGGCCAGAGCGTCCAGCTCGTCCATCTTGCGGACCGCCCAGGCGCGGCGCTGGCCGTGCAGGCCCATCAGCTCGCCCTGGTGGCAGCTCTTGCACAGGGCCACCGACGTGAACCACTGGCCCTGCTTGATCTCGTGGCAGTCGCTGGGGCCCGCCTCGTCGCAGACCGAGCACGGCAGCGCCTTCACCCGCTCGATGTGACGCTTCTCGGCGGCGGTCGGGGCCTTCTTGTTCTTGCTCTGCACGGTCAGCCCCAGCCCTCGATGATCATTTCCAGCAGCCGGTCCGCCGTGTCGCGGTCCATGCTGGTGAGGATGTGGCGCAGCACGCCGTCGATCGCGGCGCTGTAGAACCCCTCGAACTCGTCCTGATCCATGGCGTCGTAGGCGATCGAGCGCGGCACCTGGATCAGCTCGCCCGTGGTCGGGTCGATGATCGGGTCGGCGTAACCGGTCACCAGCTTCACCGCGACCAGCGCCTTCTCGGTCGTGTCGTAGGTCTCGCTGTTCTCGGCCACCAGGTTCAGCAAAGCGAAGAACTTGCGGTGATGCTTGCCGTGGCGTGGTCGCGCCCACTCCATGCGAATCCATGTACCCTGCTTCATGGTCTCCAGCCGGCGCCGAAACTTGGACCAAGCCTCATGGTCTGCAGGTGTTGCCCCGCGAAGTCCTTTGTCTGTTTTCAACAGCATCGCCTTCATGCCGGCACCTCATCAAAAAGCGCCATCTGGCCGGGGTGGTCGCTGCCTGCACCCGCCAGCTTGCGGATTGCTCTGTCCATCGAGCGCACCGGGTTGGCTGGTGCGCGGGGTGGCAGCAGGTCGAGCCGCTTGGCGCAAACCGGCCCGAAGGCCAAACCCGCCAGCGTTGCGGCGGCGGTGCGTATGGGGCTGTTGCAGCGTGCGCAGCGCATCGTGGTTACCCTACCCTTGGCCGGATGGTTTGCGCGCCACCTGAGCCGCCCTGACGGCTTGCAGGACGGTTTCCCGGCTGGGTGCCAGCTTGCTGCGCTCGATTGCGGCCAGCATCCCCGCCGCCAGCGTTTTGCTGGGCCGGGTTTTGAGCACCAGCCGGGTGCAGCACTCCAGGCACTGCATCCGGTAAGCGCCACAGTGCGGGCGGGTTTGGGTGAGGGTGCAGGCGTTGCAACTCATACCTCGGCCGTGGCGCCGGGTTGCGGAATGCCGAGCGCCTCGCGCGCAAACCGCACGCTGATGGTGCTCAGGCGGTCGCCGTGGGCATGGCGCGCCATGATGCGCTGCGCCCAGGCTTTCGGGTCTTGGCGCTGCCTTGGTGCGACGGCGAGTTTTGCAAGCTCGGCCTGCACACGCTCGGGATCGGCCGGCGGCTCGGGCAATGCCGGCATGGCCTTGCCGGGTGCGCGACGGCAGATGTCGCGGAATTGCAGCACGGTCGGCGGGCGGTCTGGTGGCAGGTTGTTCAGTGCCCAGCCGATGGCCTCGGGCCAATTGGCAAACCCGGCCAGCTCCAGCGCCCAATCGTCGATCACGTCGTTGATTTCTTGGCCCTCCCAGCGCGCCACGAAGTCGCGGCCGTAAACGAGCGTGAGCTTGCGAAAAATCTTTTCCACCCACGGCAAAGGCATCGTCATTTCAGCGCCCCAACGGTGCGCGACTGCGCCCCCAAAGTGGTGAAAAATTCGGCGGTGTTTTGTGGTGCTGTGCTGCGCTCATGCGGCGCTTTTCTGGCCACACTGGGGGCGAACTCCCGAACCCGCTCGCGCATCGAGCGCTGGTAGGCGGTTTCGGTGGCGGGCAATTCGCCACGGTGGATTTGCCCGGCCAGTTCCAGGGCCCGCTTTCGGGCTGTGGCCACGCAGCTCACAGCGTACCGAAAACCCTTGCCCCGGCTTACGGCCTCCTGCGCTGCGGCCAAGAACTCGGCGGCATCGGCTCCAGCGTCAACCAACACCCGAAACTCCGGATTACCGGGGCTGGTGTCGGCAAGACCAGCCGCTTTCATCGCCAAACAGATGCGGCCGTAGTCGGTTGCTGGTGGCAAATCGAGCTCGCTGCAGACCCCTCGCGGAGAGAGAGATAACCTCTCTTCTTTAGTAAAGGTATTTATAGGTGATGGTGAAGGGCATTGCCTAGGCATTGCTTGGGCATTGCTTGGAGGACTGCTTGGAGGACTGCTTGGAGGACTGCTTGGAGGACTGCTTGGAGCATTGCTTGGAGCATTGCTTGGAGCATTGCTTGGAGCATCTTCTTGGCTTTGCTTCCAGCGTGCCTCCGCCCCCTTTTTGGCCTTGCTTACAGCCTTCTCGGCGCGCTCGATTGAGCCGGACAGTTCCGCCTCCACGCGCTTTTGGCACCACACGCCGTCCGCCACGGTGAAGAACTCGGCCAGCACCGGCCGCAGCGCCTTCCACTCCCTGGGGCCGGCCTTCACGATCGCGGCGAGGCGTCGGTCGTCGTCGGCCAGCGGGCCGCCATTGCGCCAGTAGGTCATGAGCAGCAGCAGGTAGGCCCCGTGCTCGTCGCGGGTCAGGTGCTGGGTGTCGGCCAGGTAGTCGCCAATCCAGAGCGGCATCCAGGAGCTCGTGGTTTTTGTCATGTTGCTTGCCTTGGGAGTGGTGGCCAGTCCTGTTGACTTACGATGGATGCTCTCACCCAGCCATCAGCAACAGGACCGCCCATGAAAAACGATGAACTCATTGCCCGCCTTCGCGCCGCGTAGGCTGTTCAAAAAACTCTGCTTGCAGAGTTACTCGAAGCACAAGGCGCGGCTTTTGTGGATCAGGTTCTGACCCGCATGCAGCGCGACCTGGCGAATCAGGAGGCTGACGATCCCCAGCTCCACCAGTTTGTGCAGGATGAGGTTCAGCGGTGGCTTGACTGGCCTGTTCGTCGCGGCATGGTTGACTAAGGCTTTCCAGCATTTGCTGGGCCTTGGTATCCGGTGCCTGGTGCCACCACGAAGAAGTCGAGCGCCCGTTGCTCGCTGGCTGCTGCGCCGCGTCGGGCGCTGGATGGCTTGGCTGCATGTCAAGCCCCCGGTGCGCTGGCCGTAACCGCCGCCGCGCGCCGTGGCCGCGTCTTGCTGCGCACCGTTGGAGCGGCCCGCCCTTTGAACCACTCGGGCCTCACGGTGTAGAGCTGCACAGCCCGCAAGTCCGGCAGATCGCGGTCGCGCCACTGCACCACAGCCGAAGGCGTGACGTTCAGAATCTTGGCAAGGATCGCGGCAGACCCGGCAAGCTGTATGGCTTCGTTGGTGTTCATGGTTACAGTTTAGCACACTATAGCCGATAAGTGAAGCACACTTCGTAAATTAGCTGGCTTAATACTGCCATGACACTTTCAGACCGCATCCGCGAGGCGATTGCCCTCTCCGGCAAGAGTCAGGCACAGATTGCCACCGAGACTCACAAGAGCCCGGGCGCGGTGAGTCAGTGGGTGGATGGGCGCATCAAAAGCCTGCGTGCCGATACTGCCGAGGCGCTTGAGAAGGCGACTGGCGTGCGTGCCGCGTGGCTGGTGACTGGCCGTGGGCAGAAATTGGCGATTGACAAAAACACCCAGCCGGCCACGATAGGCCTTCGGCGCATCCCCCTCATCAGCTACGTGCAGGCAGGCTGCTGGTCGGGGGGCGTCGAGTCTTATCAGCCATGCGATGGTCAGGATTGCCTGGTCACGGACCGCGACCTGTCATCGACCGCCTTCGCGCTAGAGATCAAGGGCGAATCCATGCTGCCCGAGTTCAGGCCCGGCGACCGGGTGATCATCGACCCCGAGTTGACGCCGCAGCCGGGCGACTACGTGGTGGCCAAGAACGGCGACGAGGAGGCAACCTTCAAAAAGTACCGGCCCCGGGCCATGGATGCGCGCGGCAGCATGGTGTTCGAACTGGTGCCCTTGAACGACGACTACCCCATAATCCGCTCAGACGTCACACCGGTGCGGATCGTCGGCACCATGGTCGAGCACAGAAAGTACAGGAGAAGGTGATGAACCGGGAAACCGCGTGGCGCGACGTCGCTAGGATTATCAAGAATCGCATTGAGCTAGGCGTCACGGTTGCGGCATGGTACGCCAGCATCATGACCGGCGGCGTACTAATTCAGGGCAGCCAAGCAGACGCCTATCTGGCAACAAATCCATGGGCTATGACCATCGTCATCCTCCTTTGGCTTGCCGGTGGCTTTGCGATTGGGCGTTTTGCCGCCTGGGCCGTGTTCCGCGGGCTCCCGGACCCAGACACCAGCGCCTGACACGCAGCAACCCGCTTCGGCGGGTTTTTTGTTGCCTTGTCGCATCGCAAGGGCGATCAGCTTAAAAAAGTTTAGCAGCCTACTTCACAAGCTGCGTTTAGTGTGCTAAAGTGTGGCTCACCAACCCACAGGAGCCGCACCGTGAAGTACCTCAAGGAAACCAAAACCGGCCTGCTGATAGGCGCGCATCACATGCGCCTACAGCACCCCTACCACGACGCCGACGCCCTGCTTTTG
>Ga0194136_1001111_pt1 | contig 13449 bp, 12 predicted proteins | sample TARM_MetaG_T3A_1_FD_134023 | JGI IMG/M metagenome (GOLD analysis project Ga0194136, IMG submission 134023) | Freshwater microbial communities from Pennsylvania, USA, analyzing microbe dynamics in response to fracking - TARM_MetaG_T3A_14 (version 2) | ecosystem: Environmental > Aquatic >...
CGCCAGCATGTCGACACCTCCGCCAAAGCCGAAGTGCCGCAATATGAATCACACGAAATACCGATTCGGGAATCCCCACCCAACTAGATGTGTGCATGCCCTAGTGCGTTCGCAGGGACGACAGTGAGTTTGTGGCACGGGCGCAGGCCTGTCATGCACAGCGCCAGTTGACCGCATCAGTGCGGCCCGGCACGCTGCGCGCGTACTCCCGCCCGGCGCACCCCTTATCCCGCATGTTCACGCTCTCCTCGCTCTGGATTCCCTTCACGATCGTCGCTGCGTTCGGGCAGGTGGCGCGCAATGCGATGCAGCGGCAGCTGACCGGGCCGCTCGGGACCTGGGGCGCGACCAATATCCGCTTCCTGTTCGGCCTGCCGTTCTCGGTGGTGTTCTTTGTGCTCGCGATCCTCGTGACCGGCGACCCCGTGCCGTGGCCGCTGGCGTCGTTCTGGCCGTGGCTGTTGTCCGGCGCGCTCAGCCAGATCGTCGGCACCGGCTTCATGCTGCTGGCGATGAACGACCGTTCCTTCGTGGTGACGACCGCCTACATGAAGACCGAGGCGATCCAGACCGCGATCTTCGGCTTCGTCTTCCTCGGCGACCATCTGACGTCGGCCAAGGTGATCGCGATCGTGATCGCAACCGTCGGCGTCGTCGTCACCGCGCTGAGGCCCGGCGGGCAAAAGAGCTTTGCCGATCTGCGCCCGACAGTGCTCGGCCTCGGCGCGGCTGCGGTGTTCGCGATCTCGGCGGTGAGCTTCCGCGGCGCGATCATCGCGGTGCCCGGCGTCTCGTTTGTCACGGCGGCCTCCTACACGCTGATGTGGAGCCTGTTCGTCCAGACCCTGATCCTGTCGGTCTATCTCTTGCTGCGCGCGCCCGATGTGCTGCGGAAGATCCTCGGCCTGTGGCGGCCCTCGCTATTCGCGGGCTTCATGGGTGCGTTCTCGTCGCAGTTCTGGTTCCTGGCGTTCGCACTCACCGCCGCCGCCAATGTGCGCACGCTGGCGCTGATCGAGGTGCTGTTCGCGCAGGGCGTAGCCTATTTCTCGCTCAAGCAGCCGTTCTCGCTGCGCGAGGTGTTCGGCATCGTCCTGATCGTGATCGGCGTCGCGCTCTTGATCGCCGCGTAGATCAGCCTTTAACAGCGAGCAGCACCGCGCCGGCCGAGATCAGCGCGATCCCGATCCAGCCATAGGGCGAGGGGCGTTCGCCGAGGAACGCGGCGCCGAACAGCGCCACCAGCACCACGCTGAGCTTATCGATCGGCGCGACCAGTGTGGCCGGCCCAAGTTTGAGCGCGCGGAAATAGCAGATCCACGACGCGCCGGTGCCGAGCCCGGACAGCAGCAGGAACAGCCAGCTTTTGGTCGAGATCGGTCCGGCCTGGGTGAACTGCCCGGTCGCAAACAGGATCGCCGACAGCGTGATCAGGACGACCACGGTGCGGATCAGGGTCGCGAGATCGGAGTTGATGCCCTCGACGCCGACCTTGGCGAAGATCGCGGTCAAGGCCGCGAACACGGCGGACAGAAACGCCCAGACCTGCCAGGAAGAAAATGTCTCGGGGGTCATGTCACTCTCTTCCGTCGTTCCGGGGCGCGCCCCTTTGCGCGGGCCCGGAATCCATTCCAACGCCGGACTTGTGGCCCGATGGATTCCGGGTTCTCGCTTCGCGCGCCCCGGAATCACGGAAGGGCGTCAATTCCGGTCTTCCGGCAGCGTCGGCAGCGGCGAGACCTCGACGCCTTCGTCGATCAGCGCGCGCGCTTCCTCGGGCGAGGCCTCGCCGTAGATCGGCCGGTGCTCGATATCGCCGTAATGCATCTTGCGGGCTTCGTTGGGGAAGCGGTCGCCGACATTGTCGGCATTCTTCACGATGTGGTCGCGCAGTTCCTTCAGCTTGCTGCGCAGCTCGCGCTCCTGCGCCATCATCAGCGACGTCGATTCAGTGGCGGTCGCTTCGACAGGCGAGGCCGGCGCAGGCTGGGCCGGTTCGCGGCCTTTCTTGCTGACGATTTGCGGCGCCATGATCGCACGCTCGATCTCGGCCGAGCCGCAGGACGGACAATTGATCAGGTGACGCCGCTCCTGCGATTCATAGGCCGAGGAGCTCTGGAACCAGCTCTCGAACTGATGGCCGCGCGCGCAGCGCAGCGTGTAGCGGATCATGCCGAACCCCGGACGAGGTGCAGATGCTCCGGGCCGGCCTTGGGGTCGGCGATGCCGAAACGCCTGCCGTGCTGCAACGAGGGAATGGTCTTGCGCGCGGTCTCGACCTTGGCGGGATCGATCTCGGCGAGGAACACGCCTGGCTCGACGCCGCCCTCGGCGAGGATCTCGCCCCAGGGGTCGATGATCAGCGAATGCCCGAAGGTCTCGCGCTTGTTCTCATGCAGGCCGGCTTGCGCCGCGGCGAACACGAAGCAGCCGGTCTCGATGGCGCGGGCGCGCAGCAGCGTGTGCCAATGCGCTTCGCCGGTCTTGCGGGTGAAGGCGGAGGGGACGGTGAGGAAGGAGGCCCCGGCCTCGGCCAGCGCGCGATAGAGCGCCGGGAAGCGCACGTCGTAGCAGATCGTCAATCCGATCCGGCCCCAGGGCAGGTCGGAGATCACGGCGGTCTCGCCGGGCTGGTAATTGGCCGATTCGCGGTAGCTCTCGCCGCCCGGCAGATCGATGTCGAACATGTGGATCTTGTCGTAGCTCGCGAGCACATTGCCCTCGGGCCCGATCAGGAACGAGCGGTTGACCGCCTTTTCCGGCGAGTAGCGCAGCGCCAGCGAGCCGATATGCAGATGGATCTTCAGCTCCGCGGCGAGCGCGCGGTATGCCTGCAGCGACTTGTCGTCCTCTTCGCTGGCCAAATGCTCGAACAGCGCCGCGCGGTTCAGCTGCATCATGTTGCTGACCTCGGGGGTCAGCACGTATTTGGCGCCCTGCGCCGCCGCCTCGCGGATCAGCCGCGTGCCCTGCTCGAGGCTCGGCTCGGGCAGCAATCCGGTGCGCATCTGCACCATCGCGGCGGTGAATTTGTTGTCCGTGACCATCAGTCGCCGCCTCCGTTGCTGAGCAGGCCGTCGAGCTTGCCCTCGCGGTCGAGCGCGTAGAGCTCATCGCAGCCGCCGACATGGGTCTGGCCGATGAAGATCTGCGGGAAGGTCGCCCCGCTGCCGGCGCGATCGTACATCTCGTCGCGGTAGGCCGGGTTGCTCGCGACGCTGAGTTCGGTGAACGCGGCGTTCTTGCGCGTCAAAAGCGATTTGGCCGCGGTGCAATAACCGCAGCCCGGGCGGGTGTAGATTTCAATGGCAGCGGTCATGGTGTGCTCGGTTGAACCTGAATGACAGATTATATGGGAGCACGGTGGGTATCGACAACCCGGGCGAACACCAGCACGTCGACTTGCGCGGCCTTGGCCCGCAGCAGCGCCCGTGCGCAGGCATCCACTGTCGCACCCGAGGTCAGGACGTCGTCGACCAGGACCACGCGGCGGCCCTGGATGTCAGCCTTGCGTTCATCGGCGACCCCGAATGCGCCCTGCACATTGCTGGCGCGGTCCTTGCGCGACAGCCCGATCTGCTGCTCGGTGGCGCGGGTGCGTCGCAACGCCTCGGAGACCATTTTCACGCCGCTGTGGCGCGCGATCACCTTGGCGAGCGCGCCGGACTGGTTGTAGCGCCGGCTCCAGCCCCGCCGCCAGTGCAGCGGAACCGGAACCAGCATGTCGGCCTCGGAGAGCAATTCCTTCCCCGCCCGGGCCATCCAGCGACCCATTGTGGGCGCCAGATCGGTGCGATCCTGATATTTCAATGCATGGACCAGCGTACGCGCAACATCGTCATAGCGCACCGCGGCGCGGGCCCTGCTGTAGGCCGGCGGATGGGCGATCGCCTCCATCGAGAGCAATTCGGGACCTGGATCGTAGACAAAGGGAATGCCGAGCCGCGGGCAGAACGGCGGCGCGATGAACGACAATTTGGCCCAGCACGCCGCACAGACCCCTTCGCCATGGACCGGCTCGCGGCAGGACACGCACAGCGTCGGCAGCGCGATGTCGAGCGCCAGCCGCGCAGTCCGCAACCAAGCGCCGCCGACCGCGCCGAGCGCGCGCTGGACCTGACCGGTAATGGAGCGTGTCGGTGATGCCTCGGCGTCCATGGCAGGCGAGGCTAGCGTTTGCGCAACGCGGGCTCAAGGCGCATTGCCTGCGACGGCGGTCCGGCGTAACCAGCCGGCATGGCACCGAACCCGGCCACCGCTCCCAACCTGTTCGATCGCGCATTGCTCGCCGCGCGGCTGTCGCGCGCCCGGCGCGCGGGGGCGGCGACGTTCCTGCTCGAGCGTGTCACCGCAGACATGGCGGACCGTTTGCAGGCGGTATCGCGCAGCTTTTCGGCGGCGGCCGATCTCTGGACGCCGGGTGACGGGCTCGGGGACGCCCTGCGCGGGCGTGTCGGATCGGTCGATCCGATCGGCTTCAGCGAGGCGGAAGCGCTCGGTCTGCCGCCGGAGTCGCTCGATCTCATGGTCTCCGCGCTGGCCTTCCAGTTCGTCAACGATCTGCCCGGCGTGCTCGCGCAGATCCGCCGCGCGCTGAAGCCGGACGGGCTCTTGCTCGCTGCGATGCTCGGCGGCGATACGCTGACCGAACTCAGGCAAAGCTTCGCCGCGGCGGAGGCGGAGTGCGAGGGCGGCGTGTCGCCGCGCGTCGCGCCGTTCGCCGATTTGCGCGACATCGGGGCGTTGTTGCAGCGCGCTGGCTTCGCGCTGCCGGTCACCGATGTCGACCGCGTCGTGGTGCGCTATGCCAGCGCGTTCGCGCTGATGGCCGATCTCAGGCGCATGGGCGCGACCAATGTGCTGCACGAGCGCCGCCACGCCCCGACCCGCCGCGCCACCATGCTGCGCATGGCGCAGATCTACGGCGAGCGCTTCGCCGATCCCGACGGCCGCATCCGCGCCACCTTCGACATCGTCTGGCTGTCCGGCTGGGCGCCGCATGACAGCCAGCCGAAGCCGCTGAAGCCGGGCTCGGCGAAGGCGAGCCTGGAGGCGGCGGTGAAGGGTGTGAAGCGTTGAGCCGTTAGGGGCGCACGCTGCTCAGGCTCCCTCTCCCCTTGCGGGAGAGGGTTGGGGAGAGGGGTAGCCCCGAGCGAGATATTCGTGTGATCATCGCTTTCGCAATTCTGCGCGCGTGTTCAAGATCATGCGGAGAGAGCGCGCCGTGTGGCACCCCTCTCCCCAGCCCTCCCCCGCAAGTGGGGAGGGAGCCTGTCCACAGTGCGTCCCTTACCGTCAGGTCCCTTTATCAGCGCGAGCAAGGGGGCGAGGGACGTCTCCACGATTTCGGAATAATGGAATTATGCGGGTGAGTTGCCCGACGTGTCAAGTCGCCTGGTCGAGCGCCGGCTACCGCCGGCTGCCTTTGCATGGGGTTGTTTTTGATGTTTTTGGCAACGCACCTCCCCGGAGCGGCAGAGGAGGTCACAGCAGCAAATCCATCAGGTGCGGCAGCAGCGGGATGTCGGCGGGCGGCATCGGGTAGTCGCGCAGCTTGCCCGCGCGGACCCAGGCGAGGTTCTGGCCCTCGCGCGCCACCGCCATGCCCTCCCAGCGGCGGCAGATGTAGAGCGGCATCAGCAAATGGAAGGTCTCGTAGGCGTGGCTGGCGAAGGTCAGCGGCGCGAGGCACGGCTCGCTCACCGTGATGCCGATCTCCTCGTGCAGCTCGCGGATCAGGGTCTGTTCCGGCCGCTCGCCCGGTTCGATCTTGCCGCCGGGGAATTCCCACAGGCCCGCCAGCGCCTTGCCTGCGGGGCGCTGCGCCAGCAGCACGCGTTTGTCGGCGTCGACCAGCGCGCAGGCGACGACGAGGGTCAGCTTGATGTCAGCCATAAAGCGGGAATTTCCTTCTGATCTGCAAGCTTTCATTAACCAGCAATGCGCCCCTCGGCCAAACGATTTGTGCCCGCACGCTCTTTCTGCGTCCGCGATAAGCCGCTCTTAATTCGTCGCCGGCAGGGTGGAGCCGTTTATCTACCCATCATTTCTTGTGCCGATATAACCCATGAGCACCTTGATCCGGACCCTCAGCCGTTTCCGCCGCGATCGCTCCGGCAACATTGCGATGATCTTCGGCCTCGCTCTGCTGCCGCTGATGATCGCCGTCGGATGCGCGGTCGACTATTCGCGCGCCAACCAGATCCGCAGCAAGCTGATATCCGCCGCCGACGCGGCGAGCGTCGGGTCGGTCGCCAGGGGATCGCCCGGCTTCATCGCGGCCGGCGCCATGACCTCGGACGGCGAGATCACGGCGGGCGAAGCCGATGCGAGGAAGATCTTCAACGGCAACGTCTTCAACCAGAACGGCTTTACGCTGACGAGCGTGACGCCGACCATGACCAAGAGCGGCGGCACCATCACCTCGACGGTCAAGTTCACGGCCGATGTCCCGACCATGTTCCTCGGCGTCATCGGGCAGGGCAAGGTGTCCGTGTCGGGTACCTCGACCTCGACCGCGACCATGCCGCTCTATATCGATTTCTATCTCCTGCTCGACAACTCGCCGTCGATGGGGGTTGCGGCGACGCCGACCGATGTCACCAAGATGGTCAACAACACCCCGGACCAGTGCGCCTTCGCCTGCCACGACTACAACGATCCCAACAACTACTACAATCTCGCCAAGACGCTCGGCGTCACGACGCGAATCGACGTGCTGCGCAGCGCGACCCAGCAGTTGATGGACACGGCGGCGAATACCGCGACCTATTCCAGCCAGTACCGGATGGCGATCTACGATTTCGGCGCCTCTTCGCAGACGATCGGCCTGCGCCCGCTGTTCTCGCTGTCGGCCAGCCTGTCGAGCGCCAAGACCGCGGCCGGCAACATCGATCTGATGGGCGTCTACGGCAACAACGACGCCTACACCGCCGACAAGGACACCCAGTTCACCACGGTGTTTCCGGCCATCAGCAACGCGATCAGCGCGCCGGGCCCCGGCACCTCGGCGGCGCCGCTGAAGTATCTGTTCTTCGTGTCCGATGGCGTGGCTGACGAGCCCAATTCAAGCTGCCTGAAGCCGATCACCGGCAGCAACCGCTGCCAGTCGCCGATCAACCCGGCGCTCTGCACGGCAATCAAGAACCGCGGCATCAAGATCGCGGTGCTCTACACCACCTATCTGCAGCTGCCGACCAACAATTGGTACATGAGCTGGATCGATCCGTTCAACAAGGGCCCGTTCGGTCCGTCGCCGAACAGCGAGATCGCGCAGAACATGCAGGCCTGCGCGTCGCCGGGCTTCTACTTCGAGGTCAGCCCGACCCAGGGCATCGCGGACGCGATGAACGCGCTGTTCAAGAAGGCGGTCGCCAACGCGCGGATCAGCAGCTAAAGCATGATCCGGAAAAGTGCGAAGCGGTTTTCCGAAAAGATCATGCTCAAACAAAGAGCTAAAGCGCGATGACGATTCAACCAAATATCATCGCGCTTTAGGTCAGCGACTCACCACCCTATCCCCGTCACCCTGAGGAGCCGCGCTTTCGCGCGGCGTCTCGAAGGATCGGCGGTCCGGTTCTCTCCAGTCGGCGCCATCGGGGCCGTGCATCCTTCGAGACGCGCGGAGCCTGTCATCGGGCCGCGCTTCGCGCGGACCCGTTGGCGCTCCTCAGGATGACGGAATCGAGAGCCTCGTTCGTCGCAACGACGAAAGCCCTACGACCGGTAGTCGCCGTTGATCGTGACGTATTCCTTGGTGAGGTCGCAGGTCAGCACGCGGTCTTTCGCCTTGCCGAGGCCGAGCGCGACCTTGATCTGGACCTTCGGCGCCTTCATCGCCTCCGAGACCTCTTTCTCATTGTAGGACGGATCGCGCGCGCCGCTCTTGGCGACGCGGATGCCGTTGAAGGAGATCGAGAGCTTGTCGCGGTTGGCGGGTTCGCCGGCCTTGCCGACCGCCATCACCACGCGGCCCCAATTGGCGTCCTCGCCGGCGATCGCGGTCTTCACCAGCGGCGAATTGGCGATCGACATCGCGATTCTGCGCGCCGACGGTTTTGTCGTCGCGCCCTCGACCACGACCTCGACCAGCTTGCGCGCGCCTTCGCCGTCGCGCGCCACCTGCTCGGAGAGGTCGGCGAGGATCTGCTGGAACGCCTTGGTGAAGGCCTTCAGGCGCGGGTCGCTGGCGCGCGAGATCTTCGGCGCGCCATGGGCCGCCGCGGCGCCGGTCGCGAACGCCAGCAGCGTGTCCGAGGTCGAGGTGTCGCCGTCGATGGTCAGCGCATTGAAGGTGTCCTCGACGCCGGCCTTGAGCAGCGCTTGCAGCACACCGGCCGACAGCGGCGCGTCGGTGAAGATGAAGGACAGCATGGTCGCCATGTCGGGCATGATCATGCCGGCGCCCTTGGCCATGCCGTTGATCGTCACCTTGGCCTTGCCGAGCTTCACGGTCGCGGTGGCGACCTTCGGGAAGGTGTCGGTGGTCATGATCGCACGGGCGGCGTCCATCCAGCGATCCGGGGTTGCGGTCTCCGCGAGCTGCGCCAGCACGCCATCGAACTTGGTAGCGTCGAGCGGCTCGCCGATCACGCCGGTGGAAGCCAGGAACACCTCCGAGGTCGAGCAGCCGACCGCTTTCCCGGCGATCTGCGCGGTCAGCGCAGTGGAGGCCTTGCCGGTCTTGCCGGTGAAGGCGTTGGCATTGCCGGAATTGACCACCAGCGCGCGCGCGGCTCCGCCCTTCAGCTTGGCGCGGCACCATTCGACCGGCGCCGACGGGCATTTCGACTTGGTGAACACACCGGCCACCGTGGTGCCCTTGTCCAGCAGCGCGAGCAGCACGTCGGTGCGCCCCTTGTAACGGATGCCGGCGGCGGCGGTAGCAAGCCGCACACCCGCGATCACGGGCATCTCGGGAACGTCAGGCGGGGCGAGGGGGGAGACGGCGGTGGACATCGGCAGGCTTCCGGCTACGGGGAGGGAAGCGCTGCATAACATCTCGCCGGCCGAAGCGGGAGAGGGCTGACGCGCTGTCATCAATCGTTCAAGAAACGACAATCCGTAGCCCGGATTGCGCTGCGCTTCATCCGTGCTGCAAAGCCTCCCCAAAACGCAGATGGCCGGGGACATGCCCGGCCATCGCAACTTCGATCAGTTCAGCGTCGCGGCGCTTACTTCTTCGCAGGCGCCATCTTGTTGTCGGCGGGCTTCGGCGCGTCCTTGGCGGCATCGGCCGGTGCGGCCGGGTCCTTGGCGGCGTCGGCCGGCTTGTCCATGCGCTCGACCTTGGCGGCCTCGCGCAGCTTGGCGACGTAGTCGGCCTGGGCCTTGCGGGTCACATAGGTCTCGATCTGGGCCTTCACCTGCTCGAAGTCGGGCGCCTTGCGGTTGCGCTTTTCCTCGACCTTGATGATGTGCCAGCCGAACTGCGACTTGACCGGATCGGAGATCTTGCCCGGCTCGAGCGCGAAGGCGACCGCGGAGAATTCCGGCACCATCTGTTCCTTGGTGAAGGAGCCGAGGTCGCCGCCGTCGGAGGCGCCGGGATCCTTGGACTTCTTCTTGGCGAGCTCGGCGAAGTCAGCCCCCTTGTCGAGCTCGGCCTTGATCGCCTTGGCCTCATCCTCGGTCTCGACCAGGATGTGGCGCGCGCGCACCTCCTGCTCGCCGGTGATCTGCTTGGAGGCCTCGTCATAGACCTTCTTCATGGCATCGTCGGTGGTCGCGGCCTTGCCCTCGCTGGCAAGCAGGCTGTCCATCAACAGGCGGTTGCGGGTGAAGGCGAGCCGCTTCTTGAAATCGTCGTTGTTCTCGATCTTCTTGTCCTCGGCGGCCTTGGAGACGATCTTCATGTCGATCAGGAAGGACAGCACGTTGTCCTTGCGGGTCGAGGGGTCCATCTGCTGCAGGCTCGGGCCGAGTTCCTCCTCGGCGAGCGCCACGTCGCTGGCGTGGATCTCGGAACCGTTGACCTTCGCCAGCACCGGGTCCGATTCCGCGGCGCGGACCGGCAGGCCGGCAGCCAGCACTGCGACAAGACAGCCCGTGGCGGCCAGGGCGGCGAGGCCGAGGCGCAGGCCGGTTTTGATTTCCGGAGGCGAGGTGGTCATGCAAAATCCTTGATCTAAAGGGGGAAGCTCGAGCGGGGCGGACACTCGCCCAATCGTGTTACATTGGCAACGCGAAAGTCTTGTCAAAATGATGAATTCCTTGACATCTTGGCGACGTTGACAACCCCCCGACCGGGCCATATCTCTGGCCGACCGCGTCAGCGGTGAGAGCGCTTATTTTGCTGCGTTTTTCGCCGTTGAACCCAGGATGGCCCGTTTCCCACTCAATTGGCGGAGGAGCCCCGGGTCGGGGCTCGAGTTGCAGCGCGTCACGGTGAGTTGATAGGCGATCTGGCGGACCATCTCAGGCTGTATTCCAAGACTTAAGCTTCAAGACTGAACCAAGACCGAACTCGAGACCGAAGAACAGGAATTTCGCATGATCGGCGCGCTCGCCCGCAAGTTTTTCGGCTCCGCCAACGACCGCCGGGTCAAGGGGTATCAGTCCCGCGTCAACGCCATCAACGCGCTGGAGCCCGACCTCGTCAAACTGACGGACGACGAGCTCAAGGCCCGCACTGCCGAATTCAAGCAGCAGCTAGCCCAAGGCAAGACCCTGGACGACATCCTGGTCCCGGCCTTCGCCACGGTGCGCGAGGCGGCCAAGCGGACGCTCGGCCAGCGCCATTTCGACGTCCAGCTGATCGGCGGCATGGTGCTGCACGAGGGCGACATCGCCGAGATGAAGACCGGTGAAGGCAAGACGCTGGTCGCGACCCTTGCGGTCTACCTCAACGCGCTCGCCGGCAAGGGCGTCCATGTCGTCACCGTCAACGACTACCTCGCCCGCCGCGACTCCGGCTGGATGGGCCAGATCTACGCTTTCCTGGGGCTGACCACCGGCGTGATCGTGCACGGCCTCGACGATGCCGAGCGCAAGGCGGCCTATGCCTGCGACATCACCTACGGCACCAACAACGAATACGGCTTCGACTATCTGCGCGACAACATGAAGTACCGCCTGGAGGACATGGTCCAGCGCGAGCATTTCTACGCGATCGTCGACGAAGTGGACTCGATCCTGATCGACGAGGCGCGCACGCCGCTGATCATCTCCGGCCCGCTCGACGACCGTTCGGATTTCTACAACACCATCGACACCTTCATGCCGAAGCTCGTCAAGAAGGACGACTACGAGGTCGACGAGAAGCAGCGCACGGTGACGCTGACCGAAGGCGGCATGGAGAAGCTCGAGAACCTGCTGCGCGACGCCGGCCAGCTCAAGGGCGATTCGCTGTACGACGTCGAGAACGTCTCGGTCGTGCATCACGTCAACCAGGCGCTGCGCGCGCACACGCTGTTCACCCGCGACAAGGACTACATCGTCCGCGACGACGAGGTCGTCATCATCGACGAGTTCACCGGCCGCATGATGCAGGGTCGCCGCTATTCGGAAGGCCTGCACCAGGCGCTGGAAGCCAAGGAGCACGTCACGGTCCAGCCCGAGAACCAGACGCTGGCCTCGATCACCTTCCAGAACTATTTCCGGATGTATGCCAAGCTGTCCGGCATGACCGGCACGGCGCTGACCGAAGCCGACGAACTGTTCGACATCTACAAGCTCGAGGTCGTGGAGATCCCGACCAATTTGCCGGTGGCGCGTCTCGACGAGGACGACGAGGTCTATCGCACGCAGAACGAGAAGTACGGTGCGATCCTTGCCGAGATCGAGCGGGCCAACAAGCGGTTGCAGCCGGTACTGGTCGGCACGGCGTCGATCGAGAAGTCGGAAGTGCTGGCCGAGTACCTCAAGAAGCACGGCTACAAGCAGATCGACTTCACCTCCGAATCCGGCATGGAGAAGCTCTACGCCGCGGCCCGCGCCGGCAAGCCGGCAAAGCTGTTCGCGGTGCTGAACGCGCGCTTCCACGAGCAGGAAGCCTATATCGTCGCCGAAGCCGGCGTGCCGGGCGCGATCACGATCGCGACCAACATGGCCGGCCGCGGCACCGACATCAAGCTCGGCGGCTCGCTCGAGATGCGGATCCAGCAGGAGACCGCAGGCATCACCGACGAGGCCGAGAAGGCCAAGAAGATCGAGCAGATCAAGGCCGACATCGAGCGCTTCCGCGAGATCGTGCTGAAGGCGGAAGAGGATTTCGAGGTCGAGCCCGCCAAGGGCAACAAGCCCGCCAAGACCGTGAAGAAGCCGGGCGGCCTCTACATCATCGGCTCCGAGCGGCACGAATCCCGCCGCATCGACAACCAGCTGCGCGGCCGCTCCGGCCGTCAGGGCGATCCCGGCCGCTCGAAATTCTTCCTGTCGCTGGAAGACGACCTGATGCGCATCTTCGGCTCCGACCGGCTCGACAGCATGCTGCAGCGGCTCGGCCTGCAGGAAGGCGAGGCCATCATCCATCCCTGGATCAACAAGGCGCTCGAAAAGGCCCAGCAGAAGGTCGAGGCGCGCAACTTCGACATCCGCAAGAACCTGCTCAAGTTCGACAACGTCCAGAACGACCAGCGCAAGGTGATCTTCGACCAGCGCGTCGACCTGATGAAGGACGACAGCGTCGTCGAGACCGTGACCGACATGCGCCATGCCTTCGTCGAGGACGTGGTCGCCAAGCACATCCCCGAACATGCCTATGCCGAGCAGTGGGACACTGCGGGCCTCAAGGAAGAGCTGAAGCGCGTGCTCGATGTTGACCTGCCGGTCGACGAATGGGCCAAGGAAGAGGGCATCGCCGACGAGGAGCTGCTCAACCGCATCGAGAACCATGTCGACGAGCGGATGGCGGCCAAGGTCGCGCAATGGGGCCCCGACGTGATGCGCTACGTCGAGAAGACCATCCTGCTGCAGACGCTCGACCATCTCTGGCGCGAGCATTTGATCATGCTCGACCATCTGCGCCAGGTGATCGGCCTGCGCGGCTATGGCCAGCGCGATCCGTTGCAGGAGTACAAGACCGAAGCCTTCAATCTCTTCCAGGAGATGAGCGCGCATCTGCGCGAGGCGGTCACCGCGCAATTGATGCGGGTCGAGATCGTGCCGCCGGACGAGCCGCCGCAGCCGCTGCCGATGATGGAAGCCCACAAGCTCGATCCCAACACCGGTGAGGACGAGTTCGCCCGCGCCAGCCTCAGCGAAGCCACCTACGCCCAGGCCTCGCTGGCGCCGGCCATGTCCGCCGCCGAGCGCAATCCGAATGACCCGGCAAGCTGGGGCAAGGTCGGCCGCAACGAGGATTGCCCCTGCGGTTCGGGCAAGAAGTACAAGCACTGCCACGGGCGGTACGCTTAGCCAATGATTTCAAGTAGTTAGGCGTCTCGACTGTTCAAAACTCGGTCGTTTTTGTCTAACTCTCGAAAGCATTTCAATCCTGGTGGTGCTTGC
>Ga0194136_1001113_pt1 | contig 13425 bp, 7 predicted proteins | sample TARM_MetaG_T3A_1_FD_134023 | JGI IMG/M metagenome (GOLD analysis project Ga0194136, IMG submission 134023) | Freshwater microbial communities from Pennsylvania, USA, analyzing microbe dynamics in response to fracking - TARM_MetaG_T3A_14 (version 2) | ecosystem: Environmental > Aquatic >...
CCCGCGCCTTCGTGGAGGGCCGCCTGTCGGAGGAAAAACTGAACAATTTCCGCCGCGAACTCGCCCCCGGTGGCGGACTCAGCTCCTATCCCCACCCCTGGCTGATGAAGGACTTCTGGAAGTTCCCCACCGTCTCCATGGGACTCGGACCGCTGATGGCCATCTACAAGGCCCGCTTCATGAAGTACCTGGAGAACCGGGGCCTCATTCCCAAGACCGACCAGAAAATCTGGTGCTTCATCGGCGACGGCGAATGCGACGAACCCGAAACCACCGGCTGCATCAGCATCGCCGGACGGGAAAATCTCGACAACCTGATCTTCGTCCTCAACTGCAACCTGCAACGGCTGGACGGACCCGTCCGCGGCAACGGCAGCATCGTGCGCGAAATGGAGGCCCGTTTCCGCTCCGCCAACTGGAACGTGATTAAATGCCTGTGGGGCTCCGAATGGGACAGCCTGCTCGACCGGGACCACTCCGGCGCGCTGGTCCGCCGCTTCGAGAACACCGTCGACGGCGAATTCCAGAAGTACTCCGTCTCCGACGGCAAATACATCCGCGACAACTTCTTCGGCGTGAACGACGAGCTGAAAAAGCTGGTCGAAAACATGGCCGATCAGGAGCTGAAAAAGCTCAAACGTGGCGGCCACGACCCCGCCAAGGTCTACAACGCCTACAAACAGGCCAGCGAGACCGAGGGCAAACCCACCATCATCATCGCCAAGACCGTCAAGGGCTACGGCCTCGGCGAGGCGGGCGAAGGCAAAAACATCGCCCACAACCAGAAGAAGCTCAACGAGGACGAACTGCTGAGCTTCCGCACCCGCTTCGGCATTCCCATCAGCGACAAGGAAGTGAAGGACGCGCCCTTCTACCGTCCCGCCGAGGACAGCGTGGAAATGGAATACCTGCGCGAGCGTCGCGCCGCCCTGGGCGGCTCCGTGCCCACCCGCGTGTCCGTCACCAAACCCATCGACCTGCCCTCCTCCTCGATTTATGACGAGTTCTACGAGGGCACCGGCGACCGCGCCGCCTCCACCACCATGGTGGTCGGCCGCATCCTCAGCAAACTGCTGAAGGACAAAAAAGTCGGCGAACTCATCGTCCCCATCATTCCGGACGAGTCCCGCACCTTCGGCATGGAGTCCCTCTTCAGTCAGTGCGGCATCTACGCCCCCACCGGCCAGCTCTACACCCCGGTCGACCGCGACCAGCTCATGTACTACAAGGAGGCGGCCGACGGCCAGCTCCTGCAGGAAGGCATCAACGAGGCCGGCGCCTGCGCCAGTTGGGTCGCCGCCGGCACCAGCTACTCCGTGCACGAGCTGAACATGATTCCCTTCTACGTGTTCTACTCCATGTTCGGCTTCCAGCGCGTGGGCGATCTCATCTGGGCCGCCGCCGACAGCCGCACCAAAGGCTTCCTCATCGGCGGCACCGCCGGACGCACCACCCTCAACGGCGAGGGCCTGCAGCACGAGGACGGACACAGCCACGTGCTCTCCTCCACCGTGCCGAACTGCAAGAGCTACGACCCCGCCTACGCCTATGAAATGGCCGTGGTCATCGAAGAGGGCATCCGCGAGATGTATCACGAGGGCCGCGACGTCTTCTACTACATCACGGCCATGAACGAAAACTACGTCATGCCGCCGATGCCCAAGGGCAAGGACGTCAAGGACGGCATCATCAAGGGCTGCTACAAGTTCCGCAAATCCAAGGGACGCAAGAAACCGCAGGCCAACCTGCTCGGCTCCGGCGCCATCCTCAACGAAGTGGTCAAGGCCTCCGACATTCTGGACGAGAAATACGGCGTCAAAACCAACGTCTACTCCGTCACCAGCTACAAGGCCCTCACCGACGAGGCCATGGAGTGCGAACGCTGGAACCTCCTGCATCCCGACAAGGACGAGAAGGTCCCCTACGTCACCTCCCTGTTCGACGGCGAACCCGACGTATTCGTCACCAGCAGCGACTACCTGAAGTGCCTCGGCGACACCATCGCCCGCTGGCTCCCCGGACGTCTCCACGCCCTCGGCACCAACGGCTTCGGTCGCAGCGACAGCCGCGACGCCCTGCGCGACTTCTTCGAAGTGGACCACAAATACGTGATCCTCGCCACCCTCTCCCAGCTCGTGAAGAAGGGCGACCTCGAGAAGAAGGTCCTCCTCCAGGCGTACAAGGACCTCAAGGTCGACGCCGACAAACTCAACCCGCTGCAGGACTAACCCCCGGAGACCCCGATTTATGGCAACCGAGATTAAAGTTCCCGCCCTGGGCGAAGGCGTCGAAGGCGGAAAAATCATCAGCATGGAAGTCGCCGCCGGCGACGAGGTCAAGGAGGGTCAGACCCTCTTTGAACTCGAGACCGGCAAAGCCACCGTGGAAGTTCCCGCGCCCGCAGACGGCGTGATCGAATCCCTCAGCGTGGGCGAAGAGGACGAGGTCTCCGTCGGAGACGTTGTCGGCGCCCTCGCCGGAGGAGACGACGCCGGCGAGAGCGAAGAGCAATCCGAACCCTCCGAAAAACCCGAGCCCGACGACGAGTCCGATACGTCCGACGAGTCCGATACGTCCGACGAGTCCGACACGTCCGAGGAACCGGAACCCGAGTCCGACGAAGAGGAGGAGGAAGACTCCGGCGGCGCCGAATCCCCCATCGAGGTCCCCGCCCTGGGCGAGGGCGTCGAGGGCGGCAGCGACGTCAGCATTTCCGTCTCCGACGGCGACGAGGTCAAAGAGGGCGACACCCTGTTTGAACTCGAAACCGGCAAGGCCACCGTCGAGGTGCCCGCCCCCGCCGACGGCGTAATCCAGTCCCTGGACGTCGAGGAGGGCAAAGAGGTCAAAGTCGGCGACACCGTCGGCACCCTCGCCGGCAAGGGCGGCGCGCCCAAAAAGAAGAAGAGCGACGACAAAAAGCCCGCCGCCAAAAAGAAAACCGATCACAGCCAGAAAAAACCGGCGCCCGAGTCTCCGAAAGCGGCCAAACCCGCCGCGTCCGAACCCGAACCGGAACTCAAGCCCGCGGCCAAGCGCCCCGAGCACGCGCCGATCCCGGCCTCCCCCTCCGTGCGGAAATTCGCCCGGGAAATCGGGGTCGATATCCACCAGGTGCCCGGAAACGGCCCCCGTGGACGCATCATGCTCGAGGACGTCAAGGCTTGGTCCAAGCAGTTGCACCGGCAGAAGGCCCAGGCTCCCGCCGCGGCCGCGCCCAAGGCCAAACAGGTTCCCCTGCCCGACTTCTCCAAGTTCGGCGAGATCGAAAAAGAGAAGATGAACGCCATCCGGCGCATGACCGTCGAGCACATGGACACCTGCTGGAGCACCATCCCGCACGTCACCCAGTTCGACGAGGTCGACGTGACCGATCTCGAGGCCCTGCGGAAATCGTTCCAACCCAAAGCGGAAAAGGCGGGCACCAAGCTCACCATGACCGCCATGCTCATCAAAATCCTCGGCTCCGCGCTCAAGGCCTTCCCCAACTTCAACGCGTCCATCGACGTCGAGAACGAACAGGTCATCTACAAGAAGTACGTCAACGTGGGCTGCGCCGTCGATACCCCGAAGGGACTCGTGGTGCCGGTGATCCGCGGCGTGGACGGCAAGAACATGATCGAGATCAGCAAGGATCTCGGCGATCTCGCCGGAAACATGCGCGACGGCAAAATCAACCCCCAGGTGCTTCAGGGCGGGTGCATCACCCTCTCCAACCTCGGCGGCCTGAGTGGAAAACATTTCACCCCCATTGTCAACGGGCCGGAAGTCGCCATCCTCGGCGTCGGCCGGGCCAGCATGAAACCCGTCTGGGAGGACGGCGAATTCGTGCCCCGCTTGATGATGCCCCTCTCCCTGTCCTACGACCACAGACTGATCGACGGTGCCGACGGCACCCGCTTCATGCGCTGGATCGTGGAAGCTATTGAACAACCCCTGCTGATCTCCCTGGAAGGATAAGAGTACTATGAGTGAAGAAAAGCGCGAACTGGTGGTCATCGGCGGCGGCCCGGGTGGATACCCCGCCGCCTTCTACGCGGCCGACCTCGGCATGGACGTCACCGTCATCGACAAAGAACTGAACCCCGGCGGCGTCTGCCTGTTCAAGGGATGCATTCCCTCCAAGGCCCTGCTGCACGTGGCCAAATTGATCAACGAATCCCGGGAGGCGGCCGAATGGGGCGTCAAACTCGGCGAACCCGAGATCGACATCGATAAACTCCGCGGTTTCAAGGAAGGCGTGGTCAAAAAACTGACCGGCGGCCTCGGTATGCTGTCCAAGCAACGCAAAGTCGACTTTATCCAGGGCACCGCCACCTTCGTGGACAACCACACCCTGAAGGTGGAAACCGCCGACGGCGAGACCAAAGAGCTGAAGTTCGAAAAGGCCATCATCGCCACCGGCTCCCACCCGACCCGCATTCCCGGGCTCTCCATCGATTCCGACCGCGTGGTGGACTCCACCGGCGCGCTGGAACTCCCCTTCAAACCCAAAAGCATGCTCGTCATCGGCGGCGGCTACATCGGCCTCGAAATGGGCACCGTCTACCACGCCCTCGGCGCCGAGGTCTCCGTGGTCGAAATGACCCCCCACCTGCTGCCCAGCGCCGACCGCGATCTGGTCAAGCCCCTGCAACAGCGCCTCAAAAAGCAGTTCAAGGACATCAAGCTCAAGACCAAGGTCACCAAGCTCGAGGACGTCGGCGACTCCGTTAAAGTCTCCTTCGAGGACGAGAAGGGCAACGCCTCCGAAGAGCACTACGAACTCGTGCTCATGTCCATCGGACGCAAACCCAGCTCCGACGGCTTCGGCCTGGAGAACACCGGTGTCAAGGTCAACGACCGCGGCTGGATCGAAACCGACAGCCAGCGTCGCACCCACGAATCCCATATCTGGGCCATCGGCGACGTCGCCGGCGAACCCATGCTCGCCCACAAGGCCACCTACGAGGGCAAAGTCGCCGTCCAGGCCATTCAGGGCAAACGGTCCGTGTACGACCCCGCCGCCATCCCGGCCGTGGTCTTCACCGATCCCGAAATCGCCTGGGCCGGCCTCACCGAACTGGAGGCCAAGGACCAAGGCATCGCCATCAAGGTCGCCACCTTCCCCTGGAGCGCCTCCGGCCGCGCCACCACCCTCGACCGCAGCGACGGGCTCACCAAGCTCATCACCCACCCCGAGACCGAACAGGTCTTGGGCATCGGCATCTGCGGCCCCGGAGCCGGCGAACTCATCGCCGAAGGCACCCTAGCCATCGAGATGGGCGCAACCGTCGAAGACCTCTCCCTCACCATCCACCCCCATCCGACCCTGTCGGAAACCGTGATGGAAAGCGCGGAGTCCTACTACGGCCATAGCCCGCACTTCTACCAGCCCAAGAAGAAAAAGTAGGCGCCCCGCGCCCGCTCCCCGCGTTTCCGAGGTTCGGAAGCGCCCTCAAGACGCCGTTCCGAACCTCGGAACGGCGTTTTTCATGGTGAATTTACTCCTCGTCACGTTCCCGGGCGTTCCCCCGCAGCGCCGCCTTCACCGGAGCGCCCCAAAAGGTCGTCGGGGTATACTCCCAATCCAGAAGCAACCTTGGACCCGCTTTGGGGTGAAAACACCACGCGGTCCACGGAATCTCACGGACCTCCAGCCACTCAAGGACCTCCGAGGCCTCCAGCACCGGCGTCTCCTCCGCCGGATCGGAGGAACTCTCCGCCACGCCCACTTCGGTGATGAAGACGGGAACCACCTCCGCCGCGCGGGTGATGAGCCCCTTCCAGTCGGCCATCCGGGGATAGATACGGGTGCCGTACACCACCCCGCGTCCCCCGGGGTCCTTCAACGCATGTCCGTCCAACACACCCGCCAGATCGTAGCCTCCGGACAAACCGTTCGCAATCACGATATTCTCCGCGCCCGCGGCCCGCACGGCCTCCAACAGACCCTGCATTCCGACCGCCTGGATGTCCGGCAGGGGCTTGCCGTACTCGTCCGGCGGACCTATTCCCGTCGCGCCACCGTTCCGCCAGACCTCCCAGGACATGTCATGGGGCGCGTTGAACAATTCAAACAGTACCGCCGGGTGATTCCCCAACCGTTCGGCCACCGCGGTCCAGAACGCCGCGTCGGCCTCCCGCGGCGCGCGGAACCCATGCAGATCCACGATCAGGTACGCGCCATGCGTGGCGCAGAGATTCGCCGCGTCCTCCACCCGCTGTCGATAGCCCGCGCCACCGTCCCGCTGATACGGCCCCCGACCCTCCCAAAACCGCCGACGCAACGGCAGACGAATACAGTTCGCGTTCCACTCGGTGATCACGACCCGGATGGACCGAAGAATGTGTTCGCCATTGGAAACCCATTCCAAGCTCGGCACGGCAACCCCGCGCAACCGCACCGTCTCGCCGGAATCCGTTCGGATCCCGGTTCCCACCACCCGAAGTGGGGGCGGCATCGCCTCCGGGGACGGCCGAGGAACCTGTGGCTTCACCCGGGCGGCCCGTCGGGCGGTTTCCTCGGCCCGTCGGGCCGCCTCGGCCTTCTGTTTGGCGATCAACGGCGCGGCGGGGATCGGTGACAGGCGAAAATCGTCGAGATCCAGCGTCCCGCCGTTCGCATGCAACAAGGCGGGAAGAATCTCCACCCGGGCCGCGCCCTTCGGCACGAGAAAATCCATCGTCCGCTCCCCCCAGCCATCCGAACTTTTCTTGAAGTACGGAGGCGACGGACTGGCGACCTTCTTGCCCTCGTTGTTTTTGATGTCCACGATCACCCGCCCGTCGTGCCACTGTTTCGCTCCCCGCCGGATGTCGTGGTAGCGGACGCGGAAACGAAGGCGATAGGCCTCGTGCGAAGGGTCCGGCTCAAAGCCACGCACGACGATCACGGCCTCTTTCGGCTCCTCCACCGTCAAACGCAGAAACCGGTTCCCCTCCGCATCGACGATCTCCGCCCCTTCGCCGGGCAATTTCCACGCCATGCCCTCGACCGGATGCTCGAAATCACCATCGGAAAGCAGGTTGACACCCCCGTTCTCCGCGTAACCCCAGGAAAACCCGAAAAACACCACAAGACAGAAACACCGGAAGAAAGGAATCATACTCCAGTAAAGGCTTCCGACGTCCCCACGTCAACCCAAAGCCGCCGGGGCCCCGTCAAGAAATCTACAGCCGAAACACTTGGTTTTCCCGGTGCTTTTTGATTTCCTCCGCCTCGCGCTCAAATCGGGAGGGGGAGGCTTTCGAAAACAGGGTGTTGCCGTTCTTGTCCTCGATTTCCAGGACGTAGCCATAGAATTTATGTCCGAATTTGGCGTACTGGCTGTCATCGAATTTGTTCTCAACCGTACGGGTCTCCAACTCGGCCGACCGTCCGCGGGGCAAACTGTCGAGCTTCAGCGTCTCCTGAAGCAGCATTTTATAAGAATGGCGGGAATTGACGTCCCGCCCCACTCCCCAGACTTTGATCCGGAGGTCCTCATAGTTTTTCACCAACTCCCGGCTCTGAATCGAGACGATGAAACAGATGTTCTGTACCTGGTCGTCGAAATCCCCTTGCTGGTCGTGGCGGGCCAAGTTCTTTTTGGTCAGATCCACCTCCAAAAGGGCCTGCTCCAGCCGCGCCATTCCCCGGGGCCCTGCGGGAACGGGGGTGGGCGTCGGAAAGACGGGTCGGGTGGATTCGGCGTTGTTCCGAGCCCGCTCCAATTCCTGTTCGCGCATGTCTTCCGCCTGTTGCGCCGCCATAAAGTCCGGGTCGTTCCGGATATTTCCCGTCTCCGCTTTGGCCAACTCGGCCAGCTCGATCTTGTCGTTTTTGACGCTTTCCTCAATGAAAGAGTCCAGATGCTCCAACATCACCTTCATGATACGATACCGCCCTTCGTTTTCTTGACGGTTTAAACTTCCATGCGCGGCGCGAAACGCCTGATACAGACTCACCACCCGGTCCACATCCGTTTTGGGTGCCGCCAGAGGATCGCCCTGTTTCGCGAACCGTAGCGTGTTTTTCGCCGCCAGCATGTAACTCAGGTTGCCCGCGTCCCGAAACTCTTTTTCCATCGCCTCCAGGGCGGCAAAGTATTTGCGGTTCATCTCGGCCCGTTGTTCGGCGTACGTCTCCTGATTTTTCGCCAGGGCCTGCCGATACCCCTTCCAGAGCCGTTTGTAGGTGGCCGCGTCTTGGGCAAAGGCCATCTGAAGGCATCCCGTAATCCACAGGATTCCCAGAAGCATCCCGCCGCGCCTCCGTAAAATGTCCAAGTTCATGAGCTCCTTCCTATATTGAGAGTTGATATTGTTTGTACTAAAAGCCTTGTTGAACTTCAAAACAAAAAAAACAGACCCTGCTTAGGGGTGGGGAAACCCGCCCCGGACGTGGAGATCGCGCTTGCCCCTCCGATATCAACTCGTTACAACACCTATATCATGAGCCGTAAAATCCTCCTCACCGAATCCGAAATCCCCACCCACTGGTACAATATCGCGGCCGATATGCCCACGCCACCGCTGCCGCCGCTCAACCCGGCCACGCGGGAGCCGCTGACGCCGGAGGCCCTGGAACCCCTGTTTCCAAAGGCGCTCATCGAGCAGGAGGTGAGCCGGGAGCGTTGGATCGAGATTCCGGACGAGGTGCGCGATGTCTACACCCAGTGGCGCCCCGCGCCGCTGTTCCGCGCCCGGGGGCTGGAGAAGGCTTTGGATACCCCGGCGAAACTCTACTACAAGTACGAGGGCGTGAGCCCGGCTGGCTCCCACAAGCCGAACACCGCCGTCCCACAGGCCTGGTACAATAAACAGGAGGGCATCAAGCGCATCACCACTGAAACCGGCGCGGGCCAGTGGGGATCCGCCCTGAGCTACGCCTGCAACCTCTTTGGCCTGACCTGCGAGGTCTACATGGTGAAGGTGAGCTACGAGAGCAAACCTTACCGGAAGCTGCTCATGAACACCTGGGGCGCCGACGTGTACGCCTCCCCTTCTGAGCGCACCGCCGCGGGACGCGCCATCCTGGAGAAGGATCCCGACTCCCCCGGAAGCCTGGGCATCGCCATTTCGGAGGCCGTGGAGATGGCCGCGCAGTCCGACGACGCCCACTACGCCCTGGGCAGCGTGCTCAACCACGTGCTCCTGCACCAGACCATCGTCGGCCAGGAAGCCCGGCTGCAAATGGAAAAAGCGGGCGACTACCCCGACGTCATCATCGCCCCCTTCGGCGGCGGCTCCAACTTCGCGGGTCTCTGTTTCCCCTTCCTCAAGGACAAACTGGACGAAGGGAAAAAAGTGCGCTGCGTGGCCAGCGAACCCGAAAGCTGCCCCAAACTCACCCGCGGCGTCTTCCGCTACGACTACGGCGACACCGCGGGCATGACGCCCCTGCTGCCGATGTACACGCTGGGGCACAACTTCGTGCCCGCGCCCATCCACGCCGGCGGACTTCGCTATCACGGCGCGGGCGTGATTGTCAGCCAGCTCTTGAAAGACAAGCTGATCGAGGCCGTGGCGCATCCCCAGACCGAGTGCTTCGAAGCCGGACTGCTGTTCGCCCGCACCGAAGGCATCCTTCCCGCGCCCGAGGCCACCCACGGCATCGCCACCGCCCTGCGCGAGGCCAAGGCCGCCAAAGAAGCGGGCGAACCCCGGACCATCCTGTTCAACATGTGCGGACACGGCCACTTCGATCTCGCCGCCTACGAGGCCTACCTCTCGGGCAACCTGATCGATTCGGATCTCCCCCGCAGCCGGATCGACGCCTCCCTAGGCGAACTCGACACCCCGGAAATCCCCTGAGCTTTCCGACCGGGAGGGATCGGCCGAGGCTCAATCGTTGAAACTCACCAGGTCGAACTCTCCCAGATTCTGGAAGTCCTTCCGATTGTTCGTGATCAGCTTGCGAACTCCGGCCGACTTCAGCGAGGCGGCGCACATCGTGTCCAGTATCCGCTTTCGTCCCAACTGGTGACGCTGAAGCAGCGTAAAAAATTCCATCGTACTCACGGAATTTACCTTAAACACAACTCTCAAAACCAGAATGGCTCACTCCGCCCCGCGTTGCGGATTCCGGGTGAACGTCGCGAGCAGAATAATCACGCCCGCTCCGGTCGCCATGCCGAGGCCATTGAGGTCGTAGGCCCGCGTGCGCCCGAAAATCAGACTGAACAAGGCCGGGCCAAGGGCGCTGCTGAACACCGTGATCGAAGTGGAAAGACCGCTGACCGCCCCGAGGTGCTCCCGGCCATAAAAATTCGGCCAGGTCACGGTCATCAGGGTGTTGAAGGCCGATCCGGCCAGCCCGTTCCCTGCGATCAGCATCCAGATCCCCTCCGGCTGTCCGAGCCGGTACAGCCCGACGCCCGAAAGTCCCAACGCCGCCATCATGTAGATCAACAGATATTTCAACTCCACCCGGTCCGCGCTCCAGCCCACGAACGGGCGCAGCACGACCGCGATTACGGCTCCCGGCAGGAACACCGCGAATCCGCGCTCGGCCGTGAACCCGGAGGCCTCGAAAATCGACGCGACGTGAAAACTCAGCCCCGTCATGTACAGCCCGAACAGGCTGATTCCCACCGCGAAGACCCAGAACGTGACGGTGGACGTCGCCTCCCGCAGGGTGAAAGACCGCGCGGGCGCCCGCGCGACACGGGGCTCACCATCCTTGGGCTCCCCGAGCGGGCCGTCCGGTTTCAGACCGTATTTTTCCGGGTGGTCCCGGTAGAACAGTAAACTCAGCACCGCGAAACCGAATCCGGCCACCAGCCCGAGAATCACCCAGGTCTGCCGCCAACCCTCGCGCTCCACCAACAAGTTGAGCAGCGGCGGAGCGGAGGAAAACAGCGGCGCGATGAAAAATCCCGAAATCCCGGTGACCAGTCCCCGGTGCCGGTCGAACCACTTCATCATCATGTTCCGCGACACCATGGTCAGCACCCCCTGCCCGCTGAACCGCAGCAGGAAGAAGCAGACCAGCACCACGCCAAACCCCCATTGCCCCCGGGACGGACCTGGAATCCGGGCGTGAAGCCCCCCCGCGATGTGGTCCACCCGACTGAGCGCCAGCAGCACGGCGCCCATCGTCATGCAGGCCGCCGCGGCCGTGCGCGAGGCGCCGAAGCGGTCGTAGGCGATGCCCGCGAAGGTCAGAATCAATGAACTCCCCATTGTCCCGAACATGTAGGCGACGCTTAACTGGGTGCGCGACAGGTCCAAGGCCTTCAGCAGATGTTCGGTGAACGCCGACACCCCCATTGTCTGCCCCGGCACGCTACACAAAATCCCCAGCGTGCCCGCCGCGAGCACCACCCATCCGTAAAAGAAGGGACACCGGCTCGGATGAAGGGCGGGACGGAACATAAGGCCCACACCCTGCACCCGGATTCCGAAAAGACCAGACTCCATTGTGAACAAAGTCCCGGCGCGACCGGTCCAAACCGCCCAGCTTTGGCCTGATTGCGGTTGATTTTGCCCCGTCCGCTGTTAGGTTCCCTCCTTCCACACCTTTTACCCACATTTTTTTATGAGTTCCGAGAATCCCAAGCCTCCGCCGCCCTCGCCCCGTGATCCGAACCAGGGGGGAGGGCCGCGCGTGCCCACTAAAAACTTCGCGGCGCTGATGATCCTCATGCTGCTGACCCTGGTGCTTCTCCATCTGGCGGGAAACAACCGGGCCCATGTGGAGGAAATCGACTACAAACCCACCTTCACCGGCTACGTGTCGGAGGGACAGGTGTCCAAGGTCGTCGTCTACAAAAACCCCACCGGCGTGGACGAGCTGGAAGTGGAAATGAAACAGACCGACGAAAACGGCGACCCCGTCCGGTACAAGGTGGAGGTCGCCCTGGAGGACAGCCAGCAGGAATACCTGCTCCAAAACGTCCCCTCGGTCGAATACGCCCAGAAAAACACCCTGCTGCGGGACATTCTGTGGAGCGCGGTGCCCTTCGTGCTGGTGATGCTGCTACTCTATTTTCTCTTCATCCGCCAGATGAAATCCGCGGGCAAGGGCGCCATGAGCTTCGGGAAAAGCCGGGCCAAAATGCTCACCCGCGATCGAAACAAGATCACCTTTAAAGATGTCGCCGGTATCGACGAGGCCCGCGAAGAGGTCGAGGAAATCATCGAATTCCTCCGCGACCCCCGCAAATTCCAGCGCCTCGGCGGACGGATTCCCAAGGGCGTTCTGCTCTGCGGTCCGCCCGGAACCGGGAAAACCCTGCTCGCCAAAGGCATCGCGGGCGAGGCCGACGTGCCCTTCTTCAGCATCAGCGGTTCCGATTTCGTGGAAATGTTCGTCGGGGTCGGTGCCAGCCGGGTCCGCGACATGTTCGAGCAGGGCAAACGACACGCCCCCTGTATTCTGTTTATCGACGAGATCGACGCCGTGGGCCGGAGCCGTTTCAGCGGCATCGGCGGCGGACACGACGAACGGGAACAGACCCTCAACGCCCTGCTGGTGGAGATGGACGGCTTCGATACCCAGGAGGGCGTGATCATCATCGCCGCCACCAACCGACCCGACGTCCTCGATACCGCCCTGCTCCGGCCGGGCCGATTCGACCGACAGATCATGGTCGACCTTCCCACCCTCGAAGGCCGTGAAAAAGTCCTCAAAATCCACACCAAAAAAATCAAAGTCGGTGCCGGCGTGGACCTCAACGTGGTCGCCCGGGGCACCCCCGGCTTCAGCGGCGCCGACTTGGCCAACCTGGTGAACGAGGCCGCCCTGCTCGCCGCCCGGCGCGGAGCCGAGGCCGTGGAAATCCCCGATTTCGAAGAGGCCCGCGACAAGGTGCGCTTCGGCCGCGAACGCCGCGGTCGCGTGATGGAGGACGACGAGAAGGAGGCCATCGCCTATCACGAGGCCGGCCACGCCATCGTGCTGCATGAACTCAAATACGCCGAACCCGTCCACAAGGTCACCATCATTCCGCGCGGCGGCTCCCTCGGCTCCACCATGCAATTGCCCGAAAAGGACGAATACACCGTCGGAAAAAAGAAGCTCGAAGCCATGCTGATCGGCTTCATGGGTGGACGCGCGGCCGAAGAACTGGCCATGGACGACATCTGCACCGGAGCCGCGAACGACATCGAACGTTCTACCAATATCGCCCGTTCCATGGTCTGCCGCTTCGGCATGAACGAGGCCCTCGGACCCCAGGCCTTCGGCAGCAACGAGGAACACATGTGGCTGGGACGCGAAGTCACCAAGACCCAGCACTTCAGCGAGGAAACCGCCCGCAAGATCGACGAGGAGGTCACCCGCATCCTGAAGTACAGCCATGAGGAAGCCCGGCGCATTCTCACCGAAAAGCGCAAAGAACTCGACACCATGGCCCGCATTCTTCTGGAACGCGAGACCATCGACGGCAAGGACGTGAAGGACATCGTCGAATTCAACCGCATCCGCACCCCGGAGGAACGCGGAGATCCGCCCCCCTC
>Ga0194136_1001115_pt1 | contig 13420 bp, 9 predicted proteins | sample TARM_MetaG_T3A_1_FD_134023 | JGI IMG/M metagenome (GOLD analysis project Ga0194136, IMG submission 134023) | Freshwater microbial communities from Pennsylvania, USA, analyzing microbe dynamics in response to fracking - TARM_MetaG_T3A_14 (version 2) | ecosystem: Environmental > Aquatic >...
AGTTGTGGTTATGGCAGTTACCCAGCTCAGCAGCAGCGATATGAGCAGCACCCAGAACAGCGAGCCGCAATATTCGCCGGTATTATCCTTGGAAAGCCCGATGGCGGCAAAGGCCATGATGGCAATGGCGGTTGCGCCGAGCAGGGGCCACAGGTTCTGGCGCACAACAGCGCCCGCCGCGGCTATGCGGTTTTCGCCCTGCTGGATGCGCACCAGCATGCCCTCTGTCACCACAATGGCGTTATCCACAAGCATACCGAGCGCAATGATGAGTGCCCCCAGCGAGATACGCTGCAGCTGAATATCCATCATCTTCATGAAAATGAATGAGCCCGCAACGGTGATGAGCAGGACCGAACCGATGATCAGGCCGCTGCGCAGCCCCATGGTTATCATGAGCACGCCGATGACGATGACGATTGCTTCGAGAAGGCTGACGGCAAAACCGTCCACGGCCTTTGTCACGTAATCCGGCTGGAAATAGACAGGGTCAATGACGATGCCCACGGGGGTATCGGGGTCCATCTGCCTGAGCTTGGCCTTCACCCGTTCACCAAGGTCGACAATGTTGCCGCCTTCCGCCAGCGATATGCCGACGCCAAGAGCTATCTTGCCGTTCTGGCGCATCATCTTCTTGGGCGGATCAACATATCCGCGTGTGATGGTGGCGATATCCCTGAGGTAGACCAGTGTGCCGGAACCGGCGTCGGTTATGAACAGGTCGCCGAGTTCTTCCACTGACGCTATGCCGCCGCTGGGAGAAATCCGGATATATTCGGGATTCACCAGCACGTTACCGGCATCCGTCACCAGATTGCGCTGGGAAAGCACGCTCAGCACACTGTTCATGGAAACGCCCAACGCGCGCATGCGCGCACGGGAAATCTCCACATACACAGCCTCCGGCTGGGCACCCCATATGGTTACCTTGGCCACATCCTGAACCACCAGCATCTCCTTGCGGAGAGTATCCACATAATCCTTCAGTTCCTTGTAGGAGTATCCGTCGGCTGTCACGGCAAAGAAAATGCCGTATACGTCGCCGAAATCGTCCACAACGAGCGGCGTCTTGGCACCGGGAGGCAGCGAAGCGCTACTGTCGCCCACCTTGCGGCGCAGTTCGTCCCACACCTGCGCAAGGCGCTCCTTGCCGTACTCATCCTTGATGGTCACGGTAATGGTTGAAAGTCCGGGCTTGGAGACGGAGGTAACCCGCTTGAGCTGCCCCATCTGCTGCACCGCGCTTTCCAGAACGTCGGTTACCTCTTCGGCCACTTCACGGGCAGAGGCGCCGGGGTACTGGGTGATTATCTGGGCATCCTTGATGGTGAATTCGGGGTCTTCAAGCCTGCCCATGGACATGTAGGCGGCAAGCCCCCCCAGAATCAGAGCAATGGTCAGCGCCAGCGTGCTGACCCGCCTGCGGATGGAAAACTCGGCAATATTCATGACTATTGCTCCCCTACAGGGCCTTCAAGAATCCTCACCTGCTGTCCTTCCTGCAGATAGTGCACGCCTGCGATCACAATGCGCTGGCCGGATGCAAGCCCGCTGGAAATGATGATGTCACTATTCTGCATCTCGCCGGTGACCACCGGCTTGGAGTGAACGGTCATGTCTTCATCAAGCACCCATACATATTTGGTCTGCCCCTCACCGCCGAACACTGCGGTAACAGGAACAAAAAACCCGTCCGTGCTCACGGTGGGCGGCAATTTGCCCTGCACCTCGGCTGTCATGCCCGGCTGCAGCGAAAGCCCTTCAGGCTTTTCCAGGGTCATGGTCACGGTGTAGGTCTGTGTCTGGGCATTGGGAACGGTTCGATATTCCTTGAGATGCGCGGTAAATTCGCGATCCGGATAGGCGGAGAAGCGGACAACAGGCGGCGTGGGTGCTCCCTTGTAATTCTTGAACAGCACAAACACGAACTCGGGAATCTCCACTTCCACGTCCAGTGTGTCCAGATTCTGCAGGCGGACAATAGCCTGCTGCACCTGCACATTTTCATAATTATTCACATACTTGGTGCCTATGGTGCCGGAAAACGGCGCATGCAGTTCGGTATATTGCACATTGAGCCGCGCCTGACGAATCTGCTGTTCCAGCGATTCAAGCTCGGAAACGGCATTCTCGTAACGGGCCTTGGCCGTATCATAGGCAGACTTGGAAATGGTGTCCGATTTCAGCAGTTGCGCGTTGCGCTGAAAATTGAGCCGTGCCTCGTTGAGAGACGCCCGTGCTCCCCCAAGACGGGATTCAAGATTATGCAGCGATGTCAGATAATCCCTCTTGTCCAGCTTGGCGATTATGGCTCCTTCCTTGACCTGCTGCCCTTCCTTCACCGGAAAATCGGCCAGTTGCCCCGCAACACGGAACCCCAGGTCAACGGAATCGCCCGCCACAACCACTCCGGGAAAGGCCCGCGTTATGCCGGCCTCCCTTTCGCCCACGGTCATCACCTTGACAGGCTTGAACACCTGAGGCTGAGGAGATTCTTCGGGTGAAGAGCAGGCCGCCAGCAAAATGGCAAGAACGAGAACTGAAACTCCCCTGAACACTGCGCTCCTGAATTCCATGACAAAATCTCCTTGAAACGTTTTCCCACATTACACGGGCCTCCCCGGCCCTGCCCCGGATGCACGCGTGAATCACAAAATCACAAATACGTCAGACAAAGATCACTCCTGCGTCGATGCTGCGTCCGGTGCCGTGCACAGTACCACTTTTGGTGCCATGTACGGTAGCACAACATGGTACACGTACTATTCATGTTACCTTACAACCCGTTTTCCTATTTTTTGCAACCGCAGGCGGGCCTTTTGCAACCACAGACTTGCAGGCAGACATGAAATCATACCCCAGTTCAGACAATTTCGTACTTTTTCAGGTCGCCCCCTTGCTTATGACAAGTAAGAACGGCGATATACTTGCAATTAGACACATGCAGCGATAAAACTAATGATAATTTGACATATTTTTACTATTTATGGCATCCTGTTTTGACAATTTTCCACTTTTCGGCAACAACAACGACGAAAGGTTCAAAAAGAGACGAAACGAAATTTCGGGCTGCCGCCCCTTACAAAACTGAAAAACAGATGGTCCGGCAGTCGAATCTGGGGTTTTCACATTTTGTAGCGCCACTGCTAATTCTGGAGGATCCAATGAATTTCAAGGGACTTAAAAAGAGTATCATTGCCGGTCTGGCCGTTGCCATGTTCTGCACCCCCGCGTTTGCAGAAACCATCAAGCTCGGCGTTGCCGGTCCCCACAGCGGCGACCTCGCATCGTACGGCATCCCCACCATGAATGCTGCAAAGATCGTTGTGGAGCAGGTAAATGCCAAGGGCGGCATCCACGGCAAGATGATCGAACTGCTCATTCAGGACGAAGAATGCAAGCCTGAAAAGGCTACCAACGTTGCCACCAAGCTGATCTCCGACGGCGCTGTTGCCGTTCTGGGCCACATCTGCTCCGGTGCCACCAAGGCCGCACTGCCCATCTACACCGAAGCCAGAATTCCGGTCATGTCCCCCAGCGCGACCAACCCCGCGCTGACCCAGTCCGGTGAATACCCCACCTTCTTCCGCACCATCGCTTCCGACGATGCTCAGGCCAAGCTGGGCGTGGCGTTTGCCATTGACACCCTGAAGGCCAAGAAGATTGCCGTGCTGCACGACAAGGGCGACTACGGCAAGGGCTATGCCGACTTCGCCAAGAAGTTCATCGAAGAAGGCAAGCAGGCAGAAGTTGTTCTGTTTGAAGGCGTAACCCCCGGTGCCGTGGACTACTCCGCTGTTGTGCAGAAGATCCGCCGCGCCAACGCCGACGTGGTTATCTTCGGCGGCTACCATCCCGAAGCTTCCAAGATCGTTTCCCAGATGCGCAAGAAGCGTATGGACACCCCCTTCGTTTCCGATGACGGCGTGAAGGACGACACCTTCATCAAGGTTGCCGGTTCCGATGCTGAAGGCGTGTACGCCTCCGGTCCCCGCGACGTTTCCGGCCTGCCCCTCTACAAGGAAGCCATTGAAGCCCACAAGAAGATGTTCGGCACCGAACCCGGCGCATTCTTCGACTCCGCTTACGCAGCCGCTCTTACCCTGCTGAACTCCATCGACAAGTCCAACTCCACCAAGTTCGACGACATGGCGAAGGTTCTGCATGAAGACCTGGTTGACACCCCCGTGGGCAATATCAAGTTTGACGCCCGCGGCGATGCAGAAGGCGTCGGCTTCTCCATGTACCAGGTCCAGAAGGGCAAGTACGTGGAACTCAAGTAAGTATTACGACCTTTTGAGATAACCTCAGGGGGACAGGCAGCGCCTGTCCCCTCCTTCTTTACTAAAATGCCGGCACTACGACCCGCCATCACCCCGCTTCGCTGGGGCGCGCGGGGAAGCCGGACGGGACAGGACACTATGGATTGGTCTTACTTTTTTGAATTAGCGCTCGGCGGCCTGACCCGCGGGAGCATCTATGCGATGATAGCACTCGGTTACACCATGGTGTACGGCATCATCGAACTCATCAACTTCGCCCATGGTGAAATTTACATGATCGGCGCTTTCACGGCGCTCATCGTGGCCAGCGTGCTCGGCATATACGGGTTTCCGGCCTTCGCCATTCTGCTCATCGCCGCCGCTGTCGCCGTCATCTACTGTTCAGCCTACGGGTATACGATGGAAAAAGTCGCGTACAAGCCCCTGCGTAACGCAGGCCGCCTGTCGCCGCTCATTTCCGCCATCGGTATGTCTCTCTTTCTCCAGAACTACGTGATTCTGGCCCAGACTTCCGATTTTCTTCCCTTCCCCGCGCTGATCCCCGAATTCGATTTCCTCGAACCCGTCGCGTACATATTCGGATCAAGCGACTTCGTCATTGTCATAGCCAGCGCCCTGTGCATGGCCGGACTCACCCTGTTCATCAAGTTCACCAAGATGGGCAAGGCAATGCGCGCCACCGCGCAGAACCGCAAGATGGCCATGCTGCTCGGCATTGACGCAGACCGGGTCATCTCCATTACCTTCATCATCGGTTCCTCCCTGGCAGCCATGGGCGGCGTGCTCATTGCATCGCATGTGGGACAGGTGAACTTCATGATCGGCTTCATCGCCGGTGTGAAGGCATTTACAGCCGCAGTTCTCGGCGGCATCGGCTCCATTCCCGGCGCAATGCTCGGCGGCCTTTTCCTCGGCCTGGCCGAAAGCTACGCCACGGGATACATTTCCAGTGACTACGAAGACGTGTTCGCGTTCACCCTGCTGGTCGTGTTCCTCATCTTCAGACCTTCCGGCATCATGGGCAAAGCCCCAGTGGAAAAGGTGTAGCCAACCGTTTATGCACATAGAGAACGCAGCCCTGCTGCGTGTGGGATATTTATTATGCAAGCAATTCAAGAACTGAAAAAATCGCTTCTTGTCAGCATTTGGTTCATGTTCCTCACTTTCCCGCTCATGGTTGTCCGTGTGAACACCATTGAGAACACGGTTGAGTGGCGGTGGATGAACATGGTGTATGTCATTATAGGCAGCTTTGTTCTCTCCTTTCTCTGGCGCTGGGCCATGCGTCGCAAGGAGACCGTGAAGGCCGAGCCTGCCACAGCCGACGCCAGGCCTTCGTTTACCGACAGGCTCGCTTCCGACAAGCGCTTCAGCTTCGCCGTATATGGCGGTATTCTGGCCCTGTGTACCATCATGCCCCTGATGGTGAGCACCTACCAGACCAACATCTTCATTTCCTTTCTGCTCTACGTGATTCTGGGCCTTGGCCTTAACATCATCGTGGGCGTGGCGGGCCTGCTGTTTCTCGGCCATGCGGCCTTTTACGCCATCGGCGCATATACCTACGCCCTGCTGAACCACTACTTCGGCATCGGCTTCTGGGTTGCACTGCCCATAGGCGGCGTCATGGCTGCACTGGCAGGTGTGGCGCTGGCCTTCCCCGTACTGAGACTGCGCGGTGACTATCTCGCCATTGTCACGCTCGGCTTCGGCGAAATTGTCCGGCTCGTGCTTGAAAACTGGAGCAATGTGACCGGCGGACCTTCCGGCATATCCAGCATTCACCGCCCCGGCCTCTTCGGACAGGAACTGAGCGTTGCCGGAGCCAACATCTATATCTATTACATCGTGCTGGTCATGGCGATCATCACCATCATCGCTGTGCAGCGCCTCAAGGATTCGCGTATAGGACGCGCCCTGCAGGCCCTGCGCGAAGACGAAATAGCCTGTCAGGCAATGGGTATTGACCGTGTGAACACCAAGCTCATGGCCTTCGGTCTCGGCACCGCGTGGGCCGGTTTCGCGGGTGTCATATTCGCGGCCAAAACCACCTTCATCAACCCGGCAAGCTTCACCTTCTTCGAATCAGCCATCATCCTTTCCATCGTGGTGCTTGGCGGCATGGGGTCGAACCTCGGCGTCATTCTCGGCTCGGCATTCCTTGTGCTCATGCCCGAATACCTGCGTGCCTTCTCCGAATACCGCATGATCATGTTCGCAGTGGCGATGGTGCTGATGATGATCTTCCGTCCGCAGGGCCTCATCGCCCCCAAGGGCAAGAAGTACATCGTGGATGATCCGGACCTTGCCCATGAAGGAGGGAAGGCGTAATGGCTACTGTACTCGACGTCCGCTCCCTCTCGAAAAACTTCGGCGGTCTGCGCGCGCTCAATGACGTTGACATGAAGATCGACGCAGGCGAAATCGTGGCGCTGATCGGCCCCAACGGTGCCGGCAAAACCACCTTCTTCAACTGCATCACCAGCATCTATGTTCCCACCGAGGGCGAGGTGCGCTTCACTCCCAAGAACGGCAAGGAAACCGTCGTAAAGGGCCTGAAGCCGAACCTTGTCACCGAGCTCGGCATGGCCCGCACCTTCCAGAACATCCGCCTTTTCAAGAACATGACCGTGCTTGAAAACGTGATGATCGCCCGGCACTGCCGCACCAGAGCAGGCATTATCGGCGCGTTGCTGCGCACTCCGGCCGTTCGCAGGGAAGAGCAGGAAATCGTGGACAAAAGCTACGACCTGCTCAAATACATAGGCCTGCACAAGCACTACAACGACCTTGCCTGTAACCTGCCTTACGGCGAACAGCGCCGTCTGGAGATTGCCCGCGCCCTTGCAACGGAACCTTCACTGCTGCTGCTCGATGAACCCGCAGCCGGCATGAACCCGCAGGAAACTGCCTCGCTCAAGCAACTGGTTCTGCGCATCCGCGACGAACTGGACATGGCCATTCTGCTCATCGAACACGACATGAGCATGGTCATGAGCCTTTCCGAACGCATCTACGTTATGGAATACGGCTGCATGATCGCGCATGGCACCCCTGCAGAAATCAGCAAGGACCCCCGGGTCATCAAGGCATATCTGGGAGAGGACCATGCTTAAGCTTACCAACGTCAACACCTATTACGGCAACATCCACGCCCTGCGTGACATCAACCTGCACATCAATCAGGGCGAAATCGTCACGCTTATCGGCGCCAACGGCGCAGGCAAGTCCACCACGCTCATGTCCATTTGCGGCGGCACTCCGCCCCGATCCGGGGAGATCAGCTTCGAAGGCAAGCCGCTGCACACCATGCGCGCCAACGAGATTGTCCGCCTCGGCATCAGTCAGGTTCCCGAAGGCCGTCTCATCTTCCCCGAGCTGACGGTCATGGAAAACCTCGACCTCGGCGCGTTCCTCCGCAACGACAAGGAAGGCATAAAGCGCGACCTCGAATACGTGTTCGACCTGTTCCCCATTCTGGCCCAGCGCCAGAAGCAGCAGGGCGGCACGCTTTCCGGCGGCGAGCAGCAGATGCTGGCCATATCCCGCGCGCTCATGAGCAAGCCCCGCCTGCTGTTGCTGGACGAACCGTCTCTGGGTCTTGCGCCTATCATCATCCAGCAGATCTTCGACATCATCAGAAAGGTCAACGAAGCCGGAACCACCGTTTTCCTCGTGGAGCAGAATGCCAACCAGGCACTCAAGATCGCCCACCGCGGCTACGTGATGGAAAACGGCCGGATCACGCTTGAAGATTCTGCCGCGAACCTGCTTTCCAACGACGACGTGAAAAAAGCCTACCTCGGCCTGTAGGCCTTTTCAGCACACAGTATTCCATCCACCCAAGGCGGCCTGCGGGCCGCCTTTTTTTACGCCCGCGGACTGCCAGCATCCCCTCCGGCCATATCTTCACGGCACCCGGGAGCTATCTTTCCGCCCCCCTCCCCTTTCGCCACTCTCACAATCCAAGGTGTTGCCAACCAACCAACGGTATGACACAATTCATTGTTTATCACCGAAGCGATACGAGACCATGCCGAACACTACACATCTCCCTACTTCCATTCGGGCAGGCGTTATCCTGCTCTTCATCAGCCTTATGGCACTGACCTGCCCCCCGCATTCACCCGCGGCGGAGCAGCAGTTGCAATTGCGCGATTTTGTTCTCGATAACTCCGAGGGACAAATCGCCGTCCGGTTTGGCATCGGGTTCACCGATCTCGACCCCGTACGCCTCATGCTCAAAGAAGGTGCGCAGATCACGCTCGAATGCGAAGCAAGCCTTTCCGAACCAAGCACCATATGGCTCTCGGACACCCTTACCCGCCACAGATTCACCAGCGTGCTGACCTACAACGTGCTGACCCGCGAATACGTTATAGTGCATGGCAACGAGACCGCCCTGCACAAGAACACCAGCCTGCTCAAACTGCTTGAACAGACATGGGAAAAACTCTCCATAACCCTCGGGCAGCTTTCTGCGCTTGAACGGGGCAAGGATTACCGTGTAACGCTGGACATCCGCGCCAAGAACGACAACACCCCTCCATGGCTGACCAAGACCCTGTTCTTCTGGTCATGGGATGTGGCTCCATCCATGCACTACACCATGAATTTCACTTTCTGACGCAGGCAGCAGAATCATGACCGCGCCCGAACCGCAGCACGATACGAATCAGGACGCCGCCGGCCAGACGGAAACTCCGTCGGCCCTGCGCGACACCATCCGCGTCAGCGTTGCGGATACGCGTGAACGCAAAAGACGGCAGCGCGAACTCATTTTTGCGGCCGTGGCCTTTCTGCTGGTCGTGGGGCTCACGTGGGTTGAACTCACCTACTTCGGGGTCGACTCCTACTTCTTTCTCGGCCTGTTCAACCTGAACTTCATCCTGCTGCTGCTCGTCCTCTTCATCGTCATCCGCAACGGCGTAAAGCTCATGCTGGAACGCCGCCGCAGGGTTCTTGGTTCTCGCCTGCGAACACGGCTTGTTCTCGCGTTCATGTGCCTTTCGCTCTTCCCTACCGTGCTCATGTTTCTTGTCAGCGCCCGGTTTGTGCAGACTTCCGTGGACTACTGGTTCAAGAATCAGGTGGAGCACTCCATGGAGCAGGCTCTGGAAGTGGGCCAATCCATCTATGCCGACTCCCGCGACAGGCTGAAGCACCGGTCTGAATTCATGATTCAGGAAATCAGGGAGCGTCGCTTCGCCTGGGGCGGCAAGGTCATGGATGAATACCTTTCCAACAAGCTCACGGAATATGACCTCACCCTCGTGGGAGTCATCCGGCCGGACAGACAGGAACAGAACTGGCACGGCCACAAATCCATATCCGGCGTGTGGGAAGAGACAAAGGCCCGCATAAACTGGGACAGCCTTGAGAACCAGCCGCTTTTCTGGTCCATCATCTGGCCGGGGGCTGATGCCGACTATGCCGTGGGTGTCATGCCTGTGGATGAGGGCAAGACTGGCTATCTCGTGCTGGTGGAAAGCGTCGGGCAGGGGGTCATGTTCCGGCTCGACCGCATTGTGCGCGGCGTGGAGGAGTACAAGAAACTCAAGACACTCAAGCATCCGCTTAAGGTCACACTGTACTTTGTGCTCGGCGTGCTCACCCTGCTCATCATTCTCGGGGCCATGTGGTTCGGCTTCCGTCTTGCCAAGGAACTGGCCGCTCCCATACTTGCCCTGGCCGAAGGTACGGAACGAATAGCCAGAGGCGACCTTGCGGTGCGCCTTGAGGATACGTCCACCGATGAACTGGGCGTGCTGGTGCAGTCGTTCAACCGCATGGCGGAAGATCTTGAACAGAGCCGCTCGCGCCTGACAGACGCCAACATCAAGCTCGGCCGCCAGAACTTCGACAAGGAACAGCGCAACAGATACATCGAGGCAGTGCTCGACAATATCGCCGCAGGGGTCATCTCGCTGGACGCAACGGGCAGCATATCCACACTCAACAAGGCCGCATCCGCCATGTTCGGCGTGGAAGCGAAAAGCCTTATCGGACTGAGCTCGCGCGAACTGCTGCAGGGCGAATATGCCGAACTGATCGACGAAATGTACCAGCACTTCAAGTCCATGCCGGAAGCCCTGTGGCAGCGGCAGGTGGATATTTCCGTGGCAGGGCGCGAACTCAAGCTGCTGGTCAACGCGGTGGGACTTCCCGCCCGCGACTCGGAAGAATATGGCGTGGTCATTGTATTTGAAGATATTACCGAACTGGAAAAGATGCAGCGCATGGCTGCGTGGCGCGAGGTTGCCAAGCGCATAGCCCACGAAATCAAGAACCCGCTCACCCCCATCAAGCTGTCTGCCCAACGGCTGCAGCGCAAGTATGGCAAGGAAGTGGGCGACCCCGTGTTCGACCAGTGCACCGACCTTATCGTGCGGCAGGTGGAACACCTGCAGCAGATGGTGCAGGAATTTTCCGCCTTTGCAAAGCTGCCGGAAGTCACTCCCAAGCCGGACCAGATGGAACCGCTGATTGAAGAGCTGGTCTCCCTTTTCCGGCACAGCCACAGTCATATAGAGTGGGAACTGAACTATCTTTCCCCCATTCCCACCATTCCCATGGACAGGGAAGCCCTGCACAGAGCCTTCCTGAACATCATCAGCAATGCCGCCGAAGTGCTGCAGGGCCGCAGTGACCCGAAGGTTGTGGTCTCCCTGCGGCATGACAGACAGCTCGGTCTTATCCGCGTGGACGTGGCAGACAATGGCCCCGGCCTGACCAAAGAAGAACGCTCGCGCCTTTTCGAGCCCTATTTCTCCCGCAAGAAAGGCGGCACGGGCCTTGGCCTCACCATTGTCAAATCCATTGTGAGCGACCACCGCGGGTATGTCCGGGCAAATCACGCAGAAAACGGCGGAACCATTGTCACCGTGGAGCTTCCTGTGGCATAGTGGGTAGTACTTTCAAAAGGCGTGTCGGGCATATCCCGGCCACACTGCCTATCCACTCGAAAACAGGGACAAATCTATGCGTGCACTCATACTGGGCGGAAGCGGCTTCATAGGTACGGCACTTTCCGGACACCTTCTGGATAAGGGGTGGCAGGTTGTCATTCCCTCACGCAACCCTGAGAAGGGACGATTTCTCATTCCTCAGGGCCATTCACTCGACGTGTCCTTTGTCATGTGGGACGGCAATGATGCACTTTCACTGGCCAAGTATTGCGAAGGGGCGGATGCCATCATCAACCTTGCCGGTGAAAGCATTGCCGCCGCCCGCTGGACTGACGACCAGAAACGCCGCATACGCCAGTCGCGCGTGCAGACGGGCGAAGTGCTTATCAAGGCGCTCAAGGAACTGCAAACACTGCCCGAAGTGCTGATTCAGGGCTCCGCCGTCGGCTATTACGGCGGCTCCCAGACTCTGGCGGGGCCGGACGCGTACACGGAATTCTCACCTTCAGGGCAGGGTTTTCTTGCCTCCGTTGCCCGTGACTGGGAAGCCTCCACCCTCGAAGCGGAGCGCATGGGCATACGCCGCGCCGTTATCCGCACCGGCGTTGTGCTGGGACCGGGCGAGGGTGCGCTGCAGAAATTCATTTCCCCGTTCAGCTACTTCGCAGGCGGCCCGCTCGGGACCGGCCAGCAGGGTTTTTCATGGATTCACCGTGATGACACTGCAGGCGCCATTGCCCATATCATTGAGAACAAGGATTGCGCAGGGCCGTTCAATCTCACAGCTCCCATGCCCGTCACCATGCTTGACTTCTGCAATACGCTGGGCCGCGTGATGAACCGCCCTTCATGGCTGCCGGTTCCCGGCTTCATGCTTCGTCTCATGCTGGGAGAAATGGCGGAAGAACTCATCCTTCAGGGGCAGTTCGCCTTGCCCGGCAGACTTGTCGGAGCAGGATATTCCTTCCGGTTCAACGATCTGGAGAATGCCCTTCGGGATATTCTGATAGAGTAACTCCATGCACGAAATGAACACAACAATTCTTCTGGTAGAAGATGAGCCAGTCATAGCGCTGGACATACGCCGCCGCCTGCAGCAGCTCGGCTACCCTGCCCCCGTGGCGGTAACCACCGGAGAAGAGGCTGTCCTGCGGGCAGTTTCTCTCGCTCCCGATATTATTCTCATGGACATATTTCTCAGCGGAACGCTCGACGGGATAGATACCGCAGCCCTGCTCCGCGACCGTGTTTCCGCCCCTGTCATTTACCTCACGGGCCACGCGGACGAAGAGACGCTCAGAAGGGCCATGATCACGGAACCCTTCGGCTACATTCTGAAACCCTTCGAAGACCGCGAACTGCACACCTGCATCGAGATGGCGCTCTACAAACACAAGATGGAAAGCGACATACGCAACAAGGAGCGATGGTTCGCAACCACCTTGCGCAGCATAGGCGACGCCGTCATAACGCTGGACGGTTCCGGCTTTGTCACCCTGATCAATGCCGCAGCTGCACGCATGTTCGGCATTACCGAATCACGGGCCACGGGAAAGCTCTTCTCGGATCAGCTCCGTGTACGGGATGACACGACCGGACAACTCATTACCACCCGCACCATCCTTGCAAGCAACGGGCAGTATATCCAACCGTCCCCGGCAACTGCGGAAACCCAGTCGGGGAAAACAGTGCCTGTGGATATAACTGTTTCAGATACCATAGACCTGCAGAACCAGATAACGGGTTCGGTCATCGTGCTGCGCGACGCAACAGACAGAAAAAGATCGGAAGAACTGCTCAGAACCAGCCTTGCCCAGCTAAGGCGCACATTTGAGCAGACGGTGCACGCCCTTGCTGTCACCTCGGAAAAAAGAGACCCGTACACAGCCGGTCATCAGACGCGTGTTGCCCGTCTTGCCTGCGCCATTGCGGACAGGATGGGCCTGCACGGAGAATCCATAGAGGCGGTACGTGTGGCAGGCACTCTGCACGATATAGGCAAGATATATATCCCTGCGGAGATACTTGCAAAGCCGGGAAAATTGACAAATCTGGAAATGGACCTCATGCGCACCCACCCCACAGTGGGACACGATATTCTCAGCCAGATAAGCTTTCCGTGGCCTGTTGCAGACATTGTGCACCAGCACCATGAACGGCTGGACGGCACAGGGTATCCTAATGGACTATCCGGTCAGGATATTCTACAAGAGTCGAGAATACTTGCAG
>Ga0194136_1001116_pt1 | contig 13418 bp, 12 predicted proteins | sample TARM_MetaG_T3A_1_FD_134023 | JGI IMG/M metagenome (GOLD analysis project Ga0194136, IMG submission 134023) | Freshwater microbial communities from Pennsylvania, USA, analyzing microbe dynamics in response to fracking - TARM_MetaG_T3A_14 (version 2) | ecosystem: Environmental > Aquatic >...
CCAAACACTAAAATAGGAAATACTCAGAAAGACTCTTCAAACGGGCTCACATCTAAAAGTTTGCTCCTTGTCGGGCAGTATATATTCCGTAAAAAGTAATTTGAAATTAGAAAATCATGATATTAACTGGTTTATTGAATAATTCGGGTTCATGAATACTTTTTATGTTTTACTGGTACTTGCTGCCGCCGCTACCATCATCTTCTTGTTGTCTTGGATGCAGAAAAGACATCTGCGTTTCACCACTAGAGTGCTAACAGCCTTAGTGGTTGGTATTTTCTTCGGAGGGATTCTTCAGCTCCTCTTTGGTACAGGCTCTGAGGTGATCTCCACCGCCAATACCTGGATCAACATCGTCGGGTCTGGCTATGTGAGAATGCTCAACATGATTGTCATTCCACTGGTCTTTGTAGCCATCACCACTTCCATCGTGAATCAAGATGCCAGTGCACTTAAAAAAAGTGCTTCCACAATTATCATTGTATTGATTCTCACCACCGCCATTTCCGCAGGTCTAGGGGCTGGTGTGGCCACGATTTTCAACTTAGATTCTAGTGAACTTCTCGCAGGACAAGCAGAAACAGCACGGGGAGAATCTTTGGAAAACACCTTAAATGAATTTCAATCAAAGCCTATTTCTGAACAAATCACAGAAATCATCCCCCGTAATATATTCTATGCCATGACCGGTCAAGGATCTTCTGCCACCTTATCTGTGGTCTTCTTTGCAGGGTTCCTAGGACTTGCAACCATCGGCATCCGTAAAAAGAAGCCCGAAAGCGCCGAAGCCTTCAAAAACTTCTTGAATATGTTAAACGATCTTGTGATGCGTATGGTCACCATGGTACTTCGATTAACTCCTTATGGCGTTTTCGCGTTGATGAGCCGTTTTGTATCCACCTCAAACTTCACAGAAATTGGCAGACTCTTTGAATTCGTTTTGGCTTCCTACATTGCCATTTTCGCCATGTTTGCCATCCACTTACTGATTCTGATGCTCTTTAAACTCAGTCCAGTGAAGTACTTAAAGAAAGCCAGTGTGCCCCTCTCCTTCGCATTCTCCTCTCGTTCCAGTGCAGGTACACTGCCCATAAATGTAGAGACTCAAACAGAAAAATTCGGTGTATCCAAAGGAATTGCGAATTTATCTGCTTCACTAGGTACCAGTATTGGTCAAAATGGTTGTGCAGGGATTTATCCTGGCATGCTGGCCGTGATGATTGCCGTAGGCACAGGCGTGCCCATGGATCTGTCTTTCTTCATCAGATTGATTCTCATCACTGCCATCAGTAGCTTTGGCATTGCAGGTGTTGGTGGAGGCGCAACCTTTGCCGCCCTAACCGTATTATCCTCCATGGGACTCCCCGTAGGGCTCGTGGGTCTACTTATTGCTATTGAACCACTCATCGATATGGGTAGAACCATGCTGAATGTTTCTGGTTCCATGGTGGCAGGACTGGTCACTGCCAAAAGACTCAAGGAAATCAATATGGATACCTATAACAAAGACTTCTCTGACATTGAAGAGACTGAAGAAGCTGCCTAATTCTCCCAAAAGCCCTCCCTTCTTGGAGGGCTTTTTTATGCCTTCTATAGGATTCGCCGTCCCTGAAGGTGATGATTCTATGCTAAAATAGTAAGAAAACCCGAATAATGAAAGAGGTGAGACCACTGGATCGAACTATTTTTCTGGTCGACATGAACGCCTTTTATATAAGCTGCGAAATGGGAAGAAACCCTTCACTACGAGAAAAACCCGCAGCTGTAGCAGGAGACCCGCTAAAGCGAACAGGAATCATCTTGGCTTCCAATTATGAAGCTAGAGCAAAGGGTGTAAAAACAGCCATGACGGTCCATGAAGCTCTAAAGAGATGTCCTGAGCTCCTGACGGTGCCACCAGACCACACTTACTATGAAGAAGTGTCCTCTTCTTTTATGAATCTACTAGAAGATTTCACACCACTTATTGAGCAAAATAGCATCGATGAAGCTTGGCTTGATATGACTGGTTCCCTTCATCTCTATAACAGTGCTGAAGATGCAGCCAGAATCATCATGGAGCGGTTGGAAAACGAACTCAATCTTTGGTGTTCCATCGGCATCTCAAGCAATAAATTTCTGTCAAAAATGGCTTCTGACATGAAAAAACCTCAAGGCATCACATCTCTCTATCCCAGTGATGTGAAAAATAAACTTTGGCCCTTGCCTGTTGGAGCCATGTATGGGATCGGTCATAAGACTTCAGAAGCCCTAAAAGCCATGAATATTCTCTCCATCAAAGATTTAGCTGCCTATCCCCTAGAAGATTTACTACGTCGTTTTGGTAAGCAAGGTTATAAAATGCACTTACATGCCCAAGGAACAGATGCAGAACCGTTGGTGCCAAGAAAACGTGAGGATCTAAAATCCATTGGTAAGTCCATCACATTACATGAAAACTATGAAGACTTGGCCCCAACACTACTGCTCCTGCAAAAGCTTTCTGATGAAGTATCCATAAGAGCTCGTTCTTTGTCTAAAAGGGGCCATACCGTGCAAATCACCCTCAAGTCTACTGACTTTAGAGTCCTCACACGGCAATGTAAACTCCCCCAAACCAACGTGGCTACAAAGCTCTACGAAGCGGCCGCCTCACTGCTGCGGGATGTCTTTGAAGAAGCGAAGCCCATCCGCCTCCTTGGTGTTTCTCTCACAGATTTTCAGGAGTCAACGACCCAAGAACAGCTCACCATGTTTTCCATGGATCCCTCCCTAGAAACATCACCAAAGGAATCAGACAAAGAAGAGCATCTTCAAGCGGCCATAGATCTCATCCGGAAAAAATTTGGTAAGAACAGCGTTTCCTTCGCTTCCATCATGAAAGACAAAGAAAAAGAGCCTTGACCTTTTGGATCAAGAACTCTTTTTCAATGCTTCAATGCTTATGCTTTTTTCTTCTTGAAAAATACCACTGCTCCACCGGCGGTTAATGCGGCTGTGAAGAGGTAAGGAATTCCTAATGGAAGACCAGTTTGAGGTGTTGTGGTTTCTTCAAGGTCTACTTCTTGTAGTGTAAAGTTTTCTGGTACTAGAACTGTATCGATGACATGAATGACACCATTGGTGGCTTCAATGTCTGCGGAAACTACTGTTGAATCATTGACCTTTACACCATCGGTAAGGTCAAATACTACAGCTTCTCCGTTGACTGTGTCTGCTTCTAGACCATCGGTCAAATCCGTGGACATTACCTTGCCAGCTACTACATGGTAGGTTAAAACCTTAGCCAAATCTGGTTGTGCTAACAGTTCTTCAGCCGTAATATCTAAAGCTGCAAGAAGTGCTGAAAATGCATCATTGGTAGGGGCAAAAACTGTGAATGGTCCGTCTCCAGAGAGGGTATCTACGAGATCCGCTTTTTGGAGTGCACTCACAAGGATACTGAAATCTGGATTTCCAACGGCAATTTCTACAATGTTCTCTGTAGGTTCGTCTGCAAACACCGGTACGCTAAAAACCAGCAACATAACGGATAGAATGACACTTACTTTTTTCAACATTTTTTTCATGATAGAACCTCCTGAATTATTTTTTATTTAATTTGATTTAATATTGTCTTGAGGTTATAATAGCACTACCAAATTCATCTGTCATGAAAAAACAAAAAAAATCTTGAACATCACGAATCGTGATTTAGTGTTTGTAAAGGAGGTGACTATCACGAAACGTAAAATATTTGGACTCCTACTCCTTGCCAGCATCGTGCTACAAAGTGGACTCGGTGTCCATCAATGGCTTGAGCAAAGGCAGCTTCAACAAAGTCAAGAAAAGTTATCTTCCTTAGGGCTTCCACAGAACAACCCCATGAAGGATGAACCCACCAGTTCTCTGGATGATAAGCCCATCACAGAACTTCCTACAGAAGATTCCGTCCCTGAAGAGACCCTCATCACTGAAAAACCATACCTCTTCACATACACACCCAATCCCGCCAGCGAATTTTTACAGATCAATAGTGAGTATGTTGGGCACGTAGTGATCCCAGAAACCACCATAAACTACCCCATCGCCAAGGCCAAAGACAACGAGTTTTATTTGAACCACAATTTTTTCAAAGAGAAAGATCCTTTGGGCGCAGTGTTTATGGATTACCGAAATATCGGTATGCACCATGATCGACACGCCATTCTCTATGGACATTACACTAAGAACAATCAAGTTTTTGGAGAGCTCGAACGCTATCTGGAAGAGGAATTTTTGATGAATAACCGTTTCATTACCTTTATGACCCCCACGGGGGGAAAAGTTTATGAAATATTTTCTGTCCATGTGTCTCCCTCGGAAACCACATATATCAACACCACTTTTCGTGATGTTTCTTATGAAGAGTTTCTACAAGAGCTGAGCCAGCAATCCATCCATGAAGGGCTCGTAATCCCTTCTTCAGAGGCAAATTTACTAAGTCTCATCACTTGTAATTACGCTATAAAAGACGGAAGACTCTTTATCCACGCCATCGAACGAACCCCTTAAGAAGCGCAACTCGCGCTTCTTTTTTTAATATCATTATAGTATTCCTTGTCATGAATTATAGTTTATGACAGCATAATCACAATTAATGCTATTCTATAGTGATGCCTCTTCTGATATGATATAGATTGACTAATTTACACATTAGCATTTATCATTTTTGATGGAAAGTAGGTAGTACATGGATAAAAATCATAGATTTTTCAAAAAACATGCCCATACACTTCGATACTCCTTTGTCCACGGTAGCTATTGGATGGCCTTTGGTGCATCCTATAACTTTGTCACGGTGTACCTCTTAGCCAAATCATTCACCAGTTATGAAATTGGTATCATCATGGCGCTGACCAATGTTTTTTCCGCAATCCTACAACCCTTGGCAGCGTCTTTTTCTGAAGACAATAAAAAGCCCACTTTATCCTCCATGACCCTCACCCTAATCTTTGCCAGCGCTACACTATCCGGGCTCCTCTTTTTCGCGAAAAACACTTTTTGGCCAACAGCTTTCTTATACTTTATGCTGCTCACTGTCATGCTCACCATTCACCCTCTCTTAAACAGTTTGGGCATGAAACCCATCAGCCAAGGAGTCCCCATCAACTTCGGTTTTTCTCGGGGCATGGGTTCTTTAAGCTATGCTGCTATGTCTTACATCCTTGGTGCTTTGGTGGATGCACAAGGCACCAGCGTTTTACCCTTCAGCTTTTTAACGCTTTTTCTCCTTACTAATCTAAGCACTCTATGGTTTGTGAGAAAACTACCTCCCCCACCAAAGGAAGAACCTGACGATCCACACTTCCCTAAAACCACCCTATCCACCTGGGGATTTATGAGTACCTATAAGCGATTCACCTTATATCTCTTGGGTCTCATCTTTCTGTTCATCTGCTTTAACCTGATCAACATCTATATGATCAAGATCATTGAAAATGTCGGTGGAAGTGAAAAACATATGGGGAGCGCCTTTGCCATTGCTGCCATCGTGGAGCTTCCCTTTATGTTAGGATTTTCTTCTTTATTAAAGCGCTTTAAAGTGACCACACTATTAAAAATCTCTGGATTGGTTTTTACACTAAAAGCAGTGATCACCTATTTCTCTGTGAGCATTCCCATGATCTATTTTGCCCAAAGCTTGCAAATGTTTTCCTATGCTTTATTTATTCCAGGCTCCATCTATTATGTGTCCTCGGTGATCCACCCAAGACATATGGTTCGAGGACAAGCTTTCACCACTTCTGCCACCACCTTCGGAGCAGTTTTTGGCAGCCTCATTGGTGGTTTGCTTCTCTCCTTTACTTCTTTAGAAGTCATGTTGATCACTGGTGTGATCTTGTCTACCGTGGGAACACTGCTGTTGTTCTTAGCCGTAGAAGATCCTAATCAGCCACTCAATCTGTCTTAATCTTAGAAGAACTGTGTTGTTTTCACCTAAATGACCTTGATTTTGCCTTAAGAAGTGTTACTATAGGTATTGAGATATTGCTAATATAATTTGGTGAATCAAAGTAATTGCGTAAATATTAAAGATGTTTTCTGGAGTTTCTTAAGAATTCATTAAGTTGTTTTTAAAATATCTGCACTTTATCAGTTGGTGTATTAAGGCACAACTGAAATATGAAACACTCAAAGGAGAGTCACCATGAAGAAAAAAATCACCATTCTACTCATCGCCGCATTGTCCGTTGTTTTTGTAGTAGGATGCACAAATGACGAAGCAACACCTGAAACACCTGAAACACCCTCTGTGGAAACCCCTGAAGAAGAACCCAACCAGGAAGAGGAAGAACCCGCTGAGGAACCAGCTCCAACTACCGTCTCCATTAATTCTCTATTAACATCCAGAGAACTCACTGCCGATGATCAAGCAAATGCAGAAAAGATGATGAGACTTATGAGATCTGTGGAAGACACTGTCCAAGTAGCTATTTTAGATATGACAGAAATTGACGGTGGATTCAGATTCGAGTTTCTCTTAAAGAACAACTTTGCTGAAAAAACTGTGGTTACAGAAAACACAAACATTGCCATCACAACACAAACCAACGACATCGTGGACATCCCTGTGCCAATGGATATTGAAATAGATATCAATGGTGGGGCAATTTTCGAAACTGAAGTACTCACTGATGCACTACAATCCAGAAGAGATGTATACTTCATTGAATTCACCACCGAAGAAGCAGCTGAGTAATACACTAGATCAAAAGATAAACCAGGAAGCCAAGGCTTCCTGGTTTATTCATTTTCTTCTCTTTTTATTCCCAATGGCAAATGAACCAAAAAAGTGGTTCCCTTTTGAAGTACGGACTGCACATCGATGTCTCCTCCCATAGACAAAACAATGTGTTTGACAATGGCTAACCCCAGCCCCGTTCCACCCATGGCTCGGTCCCTCGCCTTGTCCACTCGATAAAAGCGCTCAAAAATACGACTGAGGTGTTTCTCAGGAATACCAATCCCTGTGTCAGAAACACTGAGTACAAAGTCCTCCTCTTCTTGATCTAGCACAATCCGCACTTCTCCACCTTCCTTGGTATACTTGATGGCATTATCCACCAAGTTTAATAGAAGCTGCTTATAGTGATCCTCATCTCCCCAAAGAATTACAGACTTTCGCTTCTCCAAAACAAGAGAAATCTTTCTTCCCTCCGCCTTAGGTACTAATAAAGAATAAATCTTATCTGTTTCATAACCCACATCTATGGCTTCGTGCTTCTGAGAGCGCACTTGTTCAATGCTAGATAAGGTAAGAATGTCATTGATCAGTCTCGTCAATCGTTCACTTTCATCATTGATAATGTCTAGAAATTTATTCCTGGTGGCTTCATCCCCTACATATTTAAGAGTTTCTGCAAATCCTTTGATAGAGGTCAATGGCGTCTTTAATTCGTGAGATACATTAGCGACGAATTGACTACGCATTTTTTCTAGTTTTTTCAAGTCCGTCACATCTTCTAGCACGATGACCGTTCCCACAACACTCAGACGCTCTCCATAAATCACCGCAGACTTCACACGAACATCTTTTTTCATAGGCTCTTCAAGCTGTATCTCTAGAACCTCTTCCGCACTCTCCAATTGATATAACAGCGTACGAATCTCATGTACTTCATGAACGTTCTTTCCGATGACATCTTCGTAAATGCCAAAAAGCTCTTTACAGAAAGGATTGATCATGATGATTTGACCATGGTGGTCATAGGCAAAAACCCCTGCATTCATACTCTTTAAAATCGCTTCTAATCGATTCTGCTTGTCTCGATTTTCAAGAAACGTATTTTCTAAACGTTCAGCCATATTGTTGAAGTTCAAGCTGAGCTGTTCAAGCTCCTTATCCCTTCTCACACGAACCCTTCTAGTATATTCCCCTGCTGCGATACGCTCTGTGGCATAGGTCATTTCTAAAATTGGCTCCAGAAGGTAATCCACAATTTTTCTTGCCACAAAAATGGATAACCCTAATACCACCAGGAAAGTGATGAACATGTAAACAGCAAAATCTCCACCTAGATTTAAGGTCTCTGATCGGATGGAGCTTCGAAGCACTCTTCCATCTTCTAATCTTGTGGCGTAATAAACCATAGGGATACCTAGGGAACTGGATACCCTCAGGGCTGTACCCTCACCTTCATTCAACGCTTCTTGGACTTCCTCTCGATTGAAATGGTTCTCTAGCTTAGAAGTTCCCGCAGAATCAAACAGCACTTGCCCATCTACATCAATCAGGGTCACACGAACCTGGTCCGTGGTATTGGTGAGCAGGGAGAGTTTTTCCACTTCTTCTTGAGCTAAGTATCGAAGTACGGTCTCATTGTTCATTTTGAGTTTGCTTTTCACAATGTCTATCCTCTCCAGATTTGAAATGATCAAAAAAGAAGAGGTTAGAAAAAACATCGCCATGATGATGCCGGATAAAAATGCAACAACAATACGCCTACTCATAGAAATACATCGTTAAAGCGGTATCCGATTCCGCGCACCGTTTCGATGAACTCTGGATTCTTATCATCATTTTCTAACTTTTTACGAAGGTGGCGAATATGAACATCTACAGTTCTCGTCTCCCCCACATACTCATATCCCCAAATCTTATCCAGCAGCAAATCTCTTTTCAGCACTTTTCCACGGTTTTTCACCAGTATTTCTAACAACTCATATTCCTTCAAGGTCAAATCTACTTTCTCTCCGTTTTTATATACTTGATGTTTACCATAATCAATTTGAACATCCGCAAAGGAAAATGTTGCTTTTTCTTCTTGCTCGCTACCCATTCTTCGCAATACAGCTTTGATACGTGCTGTAAGTTCTCTCACCGAGAAGGGTTTTGTAATATAGTCATCTGCACCTAGCTCAAGCCCTAATATTTTATCGATCTCTTCAGACTTGGCCGTAAGCATAATGATGGGGATATGCTTTGTATGCTCACTAGCCCGAAGGTTTTTACAGACTTCAAGACCGTCCATCCCTGGAAGCATTACATCTAATAGAATCAACGTAGGTTTCGCTTTCTTGGCCATGGCAAAGCCGTCTGACCCATTATATGCTTCCAAGGTTTCAAAACCTGCATTGTCCAAATTGTATCGTATCAGTTCCACAATGTTTTCTTCATCATCTATGATTAGTATTTTTTCTTTTGACATCCTCTTACAACACCTCTTTTTCAACGTTCATACTACTATCATTTAACCACAAAGACCTCTTTTTCACAATTTAAACCAGCCAAATTAACCTAGAATTAACCCCATCAAAAAACCACACAAACAATTTGCTGTGTGGTTTTTTGAGAACAGCACAGGTCTATTGTGTGCTACTCTTCTTCTTTTCCCATTAAATTATTAATCTCTGTCAAAAAAGTGCTGATGTCTTTAAACTGCCGGTAGACGGAAGCAAAACGTACATAAGCCACTTCATCCACTTCTTTTAATCGGTCCATGACCATTTCCCCAATTTCCGTGGAATTGATTTCTGAAATCATACTGTTGGAAATGGATCGTTCAATATCGGAAGCAATTTCTTCAATTTGATATCTTGACACAGGACGCTTTTGGCATGCACGAATAAGCCCTACGATAATTTTATTCTTATCGAAGTTCTCTCGACTGTCATCCTTCTTCACCACCAATATCGGAATGTCTTCCACCTTTTCATAGGTTGTATAACGCTTCCCACAAGATAAACACTCACGTCTTCTTCTAATGGCAGAATTATCCTCAATGGCCCTAGAATCAATGACCTTACTTTCAGGAAAAGTACAAAAAGGACATTTCATGGGCTACACCTCATTATTTGTTGTATCGATTTCTTAAAAACGCTGGAATCTCCAACTGATCATCAGAGGACTCCTCTTCTTTCTTCACAACCTTATCTTCTTGGGCTTTGCTATCAGATGGCACTTCTTTTGCCTCCAGCTTCTTTTCTTCAGCCTTGTTATAAACCTTGACCTCATCAAAACCTGTGGCAATCACAGTAATCTTGATTTCATCCTTGAGTTTTGGATCTATGACTGCACCGAAAATGATATTGGCTTCTGGATCCGCAGCTTCTGCAACAATCTCTGCCGCTTCATTGATTTCTGACAAAGAAAGATCTTCTCCTCCTGTAACGTTTAAGAGAATCCCTGTTGCTCCATCAATTTTGGTCTCAAGAAGTGGTGAAGAAATGGCTTGCTTGACAGCCTCAACGGCTTTATTCTCTCCTTTACCATACCCAACACCCATGTGTGCCAACCCTTTATTTAGCATAATAGTGCGTACATCGTTAAAGTCAAGATTCACCAAACCATTTTCTGTGATCAGGTCTGTGATTCCTTGGACGCCTTGTCTTAACACATCATCAGCCTTGTTGAAAGCTTCTTTAAAGGTGGTTCTTTTGTCCACAATCATGAGCAGTCGTTCGTTGGGGATGGTGACCAAAGAGTCCACCCGTTCTCGAAGCTTTTCGATGCCAACGTCTGCGTTTTTCATTCTTGTCTTACCTTCAAAATTAAAAGGTTTGGTTACAACACCCACTGTTAGAATACCCATGGACCGTGCAATATCTGCCACAACTGGCGTTGCACCTGTCCCGGTTCCGCCACCCATACCAGCGGTGATAAAGACCATATCTGCTCCCTTAAGGGCTGCCATGATCTCTTCTTTAGACTCTTCTGCAGCTTTTTCTCCGATGTCAGGATTTGCTCCTGCACCCAATCCCTTGGTGAGTTTTTCACCAATTTGAATTTTATGTGTTGCGTTGGATTGCATCAACGCTTGTTTATCCGTATTAATGGAAATAAAGTCTACATCTCCTAACCCTTCACTGATCATTCTGTTTACAGCATTGTTACCGCCGCCGCCACATCCAACTACTTTAATCTCTGCTGGGCCTTGAATTTGAAAATCAAAATCTAACACGATTTTTCCCCCTCATCACTTTCTTAACTTATTCATTATCCTTTGAAACCATATACGAATACGTTGGAAGATTCCTTCTTCCTCAAATTCCTCATCCTCATCTTCGTACTCTTCTTCTCTCTCACGGTAAAGTTTTTCTTCACCAAACTTCAACTCATACTTTTTGAAAAAGTCTTCTTCTCCTGATGCCTGTGCATCTGGAACACTCTCTGTTCCCTTGCGAATCAACTCATGAATGGCTCCTTTTAAATGCAGTGCATTCTTTAAATTATAGGCCAATCCACTTGATTGAATGGTCAAGACACCATCATCCCTAATTATATCAGATGTCACAAAGTTTGTAGACAGCTTCAAGGTAGATTTATACAATTTATTCATTTCTCTAAATCCACACAAGCCTCCTCCATAAACAACTACTTTTCTTAATGGTCCATGAGCTTCTTGTTTGTCCACAAAATCCTCCACGAAATTCATCATTTCTTGGATTCGCGCTTCAATGATTTCTTGGATCAGGTCATATTGTTCATGATCTTTGGCTAAGGTTCCCTTGGCAAATGACTTTTTAAGTTCTTCTGCTTCCAAGAGAGAAATTTTTAACACGATAGCCAAATCTCTGGTGATGTTTTTCCCACCCAGCTTTACGTTTTCTGTAGCTACAATCTTTTGATTTTTAAAAAGCACAGCTCTGGTATTGTGTGCGCCTGTGTCTACCAAGACTGTCCCTTTTTGTAGATCGCCCGAAGTGAGCAATAAGCTCGCCGCGGCAAGACTTGAAAGCCCTGTACCCAGAACACCTACTTTTGCTTGAGCCATGGCATCATACAGGCTATCCACCAAACTCTTTTCTGCAGTCACAATCTGACCGGTAAAATCGAAAGTCTTCCCCTTTATACCCATGGGGTTTGCATAAATCGTATCATCTACGTAGTATCGGCTTACTAAAATGTCAATAATTTCATGTTGATCATCTACCATAAGACGTTGTGCACTGTCTAAGGCTATATCCATTTCTCTTTGAGATACAGCATCTCCGAAAAGCTCTGCATGACCCGTGGTATCTTTAAACATTACATATTCAGGTTGTATGCATACAAATGCAGCTTGAATACTCTTCGACACTTTCACTTCTAATTTTCCAATGGCTTTTTTAATGGAGCTCCCTAAGCTCTTCACATCTACAATGTTCCCTTTTTCAACGCCTTGTGTTTCCACTACAGCGCTTACCATAAAAGACTCATCTTGCATGGATAGAGCCGAGGCTTTAATATATTGCGAACCAATATCTATTCCTATGATCAGTTGATCTTGTTGCACAGGTGTATACCCCCTCATCCTACATAAACTCATTATACATTCTATTTTGACATATTTGAAACAAAATCACAAACATCTTTCGAGATTCACAAAATATGCACTTATCCCAATGGACCATCTGAAGTGGCACTGGATACTTCGGTGACCATATTGACAGAAATAAAGGCTTGAGGATCTACTTTTCGGATGAAAAGTTTCAACTTGATAAAATCCCTTCGTGTTAATACAGTTAAGATGATCTCCGTATCCTTACCCGTAAATCCACCTTTCCCCATGAGAATTGTTGCACCTTTTTTCATGTCGTTGATGATATACTTCATGATGACATGTCTTTCTTCTGTGATGATCATCACTTCTCGGCGATAGGTGATCCCATCAATGACTTTATTAATGATCTCCCCTGTTAGATACACTGAGAGAAGTTGATATAGCCCCACTTCAATGCCGAAAACCACCATGGCAAAAATTGTCACCACAATGTCTGTCCCAACGATGCAGTTCACTTGATCCAAAAAAGTATATTTTGAAACCAAGCGCCCTATGAGACTGGTCCCCCCAATGGAGGCATTGCGATTAAGAATGAATCCGACCCCTATCCCCATGAGGGCACTCCCAAAAATTGTTGCCAGCATCATGTTATCCGTCAACGGTCCTAAAGGCAAATATCTTTCCATGAGAAACACCACGAAGGATAAACCCAAAGAAGAGACCAAGGTTTTGGCCCCAAAGCTGGTACCAAGTAGTAAAAAGGCCGTGATAAAGAGCACTCCATTGATGAGGATCATGAGGAGTCCTGTGTTGATATCTGTTAAATGATTGATGACCAGCGCAATACCTTGTGCTCCTCCAGCCGCCAATCGATTAGGGGTGAAAATATAGACCATGGAGGCAGCTGTTAAAATTATCCCGAGGAAAATCAACCCATAGTCTTTCATTTGATTTGCTTTTATAGCTTTCTTTTTCGATTCCAATTCCAACCTCGTCATTTTTATATTTATTTTACCTCTTCTAAATATAACGCTTTTTTGTAAACATTTCTATATGAAATGGAAAATCCTCAGTTCTTTATGGACCTATAAAAAAAGGAGTCGTTGCAAAACTAGCTAATCTGGTTTTGTAACGGCTCTTTTTTATTGTCCGTTGGTATCTCAATAGTTTAGGAGATTCCAATAAGCAAGACACCGTTCGGACGAATCATTTTAA
>Ga0194136_1001117_pt1 | contig 13414 bp, 8 predicted proteins | sample TARM_MetaG_T3A_1_FD_134023 | JGI IMG/M metagenome (GOLD analysis project Ga0194136, IMG submission 134023) | Freshwater microbial communities from Pennsylvania, USA, analyzing microbe dynamics in response to fracking - TARM_MetaG_T3A_14 (version 2) | ecosystem: Environmental > Aquatic >...
CAAGGCGGACGCGGTGCTGCTCGGCGCGGTCGGCGGGCCGAAGTGGTCCGACCCGAAGGCGAAGGTACGCCCCGAGCAAGGGCTGCTGGCGATCCGCAAGGCGCTGGGCCTGTACGCCAACCTGCGCCCGGTCAAGCCGCACCCGGCCGCGTTCGGCGCCTCGCCGCTGAAGCCCGAGCTGCTGCAAGGCGTGGACATCATGGTGGTGCGCGAGCTGACCGGCGGCATCTACTTCGGCGACAAGACCCGCAGCGCCACCGACGCCAGCGACCTGTGCCGCTACAGCGTGGCCGAAATCGAACGCGTGCTGCGCAGTGCGTTCAAGCTGGCGCAGGCGCGGCGCGGTCACCTGACCTCGGTGGACAAGGCCAACGTGCTGGAAACCTCGCGCCTGTGGCGCGACGTGGCCGCGCGCATCGGCCGCGAGGAATTCCCGGGCGTGACGCTCGAACACCAGTTGGTCGATTCGATGGCGATGCACCTGCTGGCCAAACCGCGTGCCTACGACGTGATCGTCACCGAGAACATGTTCGGCGACATCCTCACCGACGAGGCCTCGATGCTGGCCGGCTCGCTGGGCCTGCTGCCTTCCGCTTCGTTGGGCGAGGAAGGCAAGGTAGGCATCTACGAGCCGATCCACGGCTCGGCGCCGGACATCGCCGGCAAGGGCATCGCCAACCCCTACGCGACCATCCTCAGCGCGGCCATGCTGCTGCGCCATTCGCTCGGCCTGACCGAAGAAGCGGCCGTCATCGAAGCCGCCGTGGACAAGGCGCTGGACGATGGCGTGTTCACCGCCGACCTCGCCGCACCGGGCAAGGCCGTGTCCACATCGGACGCGACGCAGGCCGTCATCGCGCGCCTGTGACGCCTCGCTCCGTCCGCACGACGGGGCGTCTGCTCAACTCGAAACGACGCGATTGCGTCCCTGGCGCTTGGCCTGATACAGGCGCCAGTCGGCCAGGGCCAGCAGCGAACGCTGGCTCTGGCCCCGCGTCAGCGTGGCCACGCCGATGCTGATGGTGCAGTGCAGCCGGATGCCGCCGCCGGCATCCACTTCCGCCTCCGCGACACGCTCCCGCAAGGACTGCAGGCAGCCGGCCGCCGCCGCAAGATCCAGTCCGGGCAGGCAGACCAGAAATTCCTCGCCGCCATGCCGCGCGGCAAACAACCCATCCTGCCCCACTGCGGTTTTCATCACCCCGGCGATGATCTTCAGCGCGGCATCGCCGGCGGCGTGCCCATGTTCGTCATTGACCCGTTTGAATCGGTCGATGTCGATCAGGCCCACACTGAACGGCTGTCCGTTGTCGGAAGCCGTGCGGATGGCCTCGGCCAGGTAGTCGTCGCCGGCGCGGCGGTTGGGCAGTCCGGTCAGTTCGTCGTGGCCGGCCTGCCATTCCAGCCGCTGCAGCAATGCCTCGCGCTCCAGCCCGGCCAGCTCCAGCGCCTCGTTCTTGCGCCGCAACTCGCGCGTGCTGCGCGCGATCAAGCGGCGCAGGCGACGCTGGCGGTGCTGCATGCGCGCGGTGGCCAGGCGGTAGGCCAATACGGGCAACATCACGGCCAGCACCACGCAGACCGCGATGAAGCCGCTCCGTCGCCAGAACGGCGGCTCCACCGTGAGGTCGAACCCGGCCTGCGTCTGCCGGGCGGTACCCCGCCAATCGGCCGGTGCCTGCGTGACCTGCACTTCGAAACGGAAGTTCCCCGGCGGCAGACTGGTGTACACCGCTTCGGTCGCGGTACCGGCCTCGATCCAGTCGCGGTCGAATCCGGCCAGCCGATAGCGGTAACGCAGCTTGCCCGGGCTGCGCAACGCCAGCCCCGCGTAGCGTATGGCCAAGCGCCTTGCCTCGGGGGGCAGCCGGTAGCCGGCCGCCGATGCCTGCACGCGGCCGTCGATGTCCACCGATTCAACCACCAGTGCGATGTCCGCCGCACGCTGCCGCCCGGCCACGGCCGGGTCGATCACCGCCACCCCGCGCGCGGTCGGGAACCACAAGCGCCCGTCGCGCATGCGCCAGCCGGCCGGCGCGCTGCTGCCGTTGGCCTGGCTGCTGGGCATGCCGTCGTCGTGATCGAACACCTCCACCGCAAGCCGCTCGCTGCGCCCGGCATCGACCGCGTCGAAAGCGGCGCGCGCAATCCGGAACACACCGAAGTTGCTGGAAAACCACAAGCTGCCCGCCCCGTCGTCGAGCACGCGCAGCACCGTGTCGCGCGGCAGGCCGCAGCGATGATCGTACTGGCTGAACCGGCCACCGCGCAGGCGCAGCACGCCACGGTCGCTGGCAACCCACAGCGTGCCGTCGGCATCTTCGAGGAAATCGAAACTGCCCATCGCCGGGTAATCGCGCCCCGGGGTCCATGCACGCAGGCGCCCCTGCGGCGACAAGGCCGCGATGCCGGCCGAGGTACCGATCCACAGCCGGCCGTCGCGCCCCAGGTACAGGGTGCGGATGAAGTCGGCCGGCAAGCCGTCGGCCTTGCCGTAATTGCGCACGAGTCTGCCGTTGCGCCAGTGGCTCAGGCCGGACGAAGTACCGATCCACACGCTGCCGTCGGCCTGCTGCAGGATGGCGCGCACATGCCCGGACGGCAGCCCGAGCGTCTCGTCGATGCGCTGCAGCGGCGCGCCGGCATCGATGCGGCCGGCCGGCAGGTGCAGGACGCCCTGATCGTAGGTGCCGACCCAGGTGCCGCCATCGGCGGAGGGCGCCAAGGCCAGCACCGATGGCTCCGGCCGGCCGCCGCGGGCCAGCGCGACGTGCTCGATGCGTCCGGCGTGCATCCTGTCCAGGCCGCTGGCGTGGCCGATCCAGACATCGCCGCGTGCGTCCTGCAGCAGCACCCGCACGTAGTCGTCGCCGAGCCCGCGGACATGGTCGATGCCGTACACGGGGCCATCGGCAATGCGGAACAGGCCGTTGGTGGTGCCGGCCCAAAGCAGACCTTCGCGGTCCTCGAACAAGGCCGGCGTGGCGCGACCGGCCAAGCCATGCCGGCCATCGAGCACCTGCATCCGGCCCTGCGGATCGAGCCGGATCAGGCGGCCTGCCGCTTCGGCCATCCACAGGTTGCCGTCGCGGTCCTCCAACAGCGCTTCCACGCGCTGATCCAGCCGCCGTTCGGCCTTGCCGTCGCGGATGCGCCAGACGCCGCCGTCGCCGGCAACCCACAGGCTGCCGTCCCGGGCCGGCAACAGACTGCGGACCGCATCGGCCGGCAATCCGGCCTGCCGGCCGAAATCCTCGGCACCTCCCGCCGACAAGCGATACAGGCCACGGCTGTTGCCGATCAGCAGGCCACCGTCGGCGCCGGGCAGGACCGCGTAAGTCAACGCTCCGCGCAACGGCGGGGCGGCGCCCGGCTCGTCCAGACGGCCCTGCGGATCGAGCCGGAACAGCGAGGTCTCGGTACCGATCCACAAGACCCCGTCGGGCCCGCGCCGCAGGGTCGAAACCGCCAGCGCTGCGGCCTTCGGCCCGCCGATGCGCGACCATTGCCCGTGCGCCAGGCGCAACACGCCCGATTGCGCCGTGCCGAACAACATCGCGCCGTCGGCATCGGGCAGGATGCTGCGCACGCCGGCCACCTGCATGCCGGGCACGGTGATCGTGTCGTAATCGGTAAAGCGCAGACCGTCGAACCGGGCCACCCCTTCCCACGTGCCCAGCCATAGATAGCCTTGCGGGCCTTGGGTGACGTAATGAACGAGGTTGTGCGGCAGGCCGTCTTCCATCGTCCAGCCGGTCACGGTGTATTCGTCCACGTCGCGGGACGGATCCAGCGCCCATGCCGGGCCGGGCCCGCCGGCCCATGCCGCCAGCCCGACCATCAGCCACGTGATCACACGTAGTACGGAACGGAACAACGCGGACTCCCCCCAAGCATGCATCGCCATCATGCCATCGTCAGGCTCCGGCGCTACCCGCCCGTCATTCGTGCCTTGCTTCCTCCGGATGCACCCGGAACCAAGTGGCATACAGCACCGGCAGGAACACCAGCGTCAGCGCGGTGGCCACGATCAGGCCGCCCATGATCGCCACCGCCATCGAGCCGTAGAACGCGCTGCGTGACAGCGGGATCATCGCCAGCACCGCCGCCAGAGCGGTCAGCATGATCGGCCGGAAGCGGCGCACGGTGGCGTCGATGATCGCGTGCCAGCGGTCGTGGCCGGCATCGATGTCCTGCTGGATCTGGTCGACCAGGATCACCGAATTGCGCATCACCATGCCCGCCAGCGCGATAGTGCCGAGCATGGCCACGAACCCGAACGGCACCCGGAACAGCAGCAGGAACAGCACCGCGCCGATCATGCCCAACGGCGCGGTCACCAGCACCATGAACATCCGCGAGAAGCTGCGCAGCTGGATCATCAGCACCGCCGTCACCACCAGCAAGAACAGCGGCATGCCGGCGACGATGGAGTTCTGGCCGCGTGCGGAATCCTCCACCGTGCCGCCGGTTTCAAGCAGGTAGCCGGTCGGCAACGCGGCGCGGATGCCATCCAGCGTCGGCAGGATCTGGCCGACCACGTCGATCGGCTGCACGCCGTCGCCGATGTCCGCGCGCACGGTGACGGTGGGCAAGCGGTCGCGATGCCAGATGATGCCGTCCTCGAACACGTACTTCAGCGTGGCGATCTGCGACAACGACACCGAAGCGCCGCTGCCGGTGGGCACCGCGAAGCTGCCCAGCATTTCCAGATGCGAGCGCTCGTCGCCGCTGCCGCGCACGAGGATCTGCAACAGCCGGTTGTCCTCGCGGTAAGTGCTCACCGCCAGCCCGGACAACGATGCGGACAGCAGCTGCGAGACCTGCACCGTCGAAACGCCGAGTGCGCGCGCGCGATCCTGGTCGATTTCAAGCCGCACCACCTTGCTCGGCTCGTCCCAGTCGAGGTTGACGTTGGCCACGTGCGGGTTTTCGCGCACCTTCCGCATCACCTGCCGCGCCAGCGTCTGCACCTGGTCGACATGCTCGCCGGACACGCGGAACTGCACCGGGTAGCCGACCGGCGGGCCGTTCTCCAGGCGGGTCACGCGGAACTGGATGTCGGGGAACTGCGGCGCCACGGTTTTCAGCAGCCAGTCGCGGATCGCCTCGCGGGCATGGATGTCCTTGGCCAGCACCACGAACTGGGAGAAATTGGTGGCCGGCAGCTGCTGGTCCAGCGGCAGATAGAACCGCGGCGAGCCGATACCGACCCATGCCACGTAGTTGGCGATATCGCGGCGCTTGGCCAGCAGTTTTTCCAGCTTGCGCGCTTGCGCGTCGGTGGCGCGCAACGAGGCGCCTTCGGCCAGCTCCAGGTCCACCATCAGCTCGGGCCGGGTCGAATCCGGGAAGAACTGCTGCGGCACGAAACGGAACAGCAGCAACGAGAGCACGAACGCGCCCACCGTCACCGCGATCACCAGCCAGCGGTGATGCATGCAGGCATCCAGCAGGCGCCGGAAGCGTTGGTAGAACGGTGTGCCGTACGGGTCGTGCGCGTGTGCCTCGCGGGGCGGCGGCGGGGCCAGCCAGCGCGCGAACGCCGGCCAGCGGTCGGCCAGCCGTTCGCGCCAGCGCCGCACCCGCCAGGGCAGGCTGCCCGGCGACGGCATGCCGTCCGGATCGGGCAGCATCTTGTCGCCGAGATACGGGATGAACAACACCGCAGCGATCCACGACACCAGCAGCGCGATGGTCACCACCTGGAACAGCGAGCGGGTGTATTCGCCGGTGCTCGACGCGGCCGTCGCGATGGGCAGGAAGCCCGCCGCGGTGACCAGCGTGCCGGTCAACATCGGGAAGGCGGTGGATGTCCACGCGAAGCTGGCCGCGCGCAGGCGGTCGTAGCCCTGCTCCATCTTGATGGCCATCATCTCCACCGCGATGATCGCGTCGTCCACCAGCAGACCCAGCGCAAGCACCAGCGCGCCGAGCGAGATCTTGTGCAGGCCGATGTCGAAGAAGTGCATCACGGCGAAGGTCATCGCCAGTACCAGCGGGATCGACACCGCCACCACCAGCCCGGTGCGCAGGCCCAGCGAGAAGAAGCTGACCAGCAGCACGATCACCACCGCCTCGGCGAGCACGTGCACGAACTCGCCGACCGCGCCCTCCACCGCATGCGGCTGGTCGGACACCTTGCGCAGTTCCATGCCCGCCGGCAGGGTTTTCTGCAGGCGGGCGAAGGTTTCGTCCAACGTCGAGCCCAGCCGCAGGATGTCGCCGCCGGGCTTCATCGCCACCGCGATGCCGATGGCGTCCTCGCCCATGAAACGCATGCGCGGCTGCGCCGGATCGGCGAAGCCGCGGTGCACGTCGGCGATGTCGCCAAGCCGCACGGTGCGGCCGTTGGCGCGGATCGGGAATTCGCGGATCTGGTCGACCGAACCGAACTCCCCGCTCACGCGCAGTTGCACGCGCTCGTCGCGGGTTTCGAAAAAGCTCGCGTCGGCCAGCGTGTTCTGCTGCTGGATCGCCTGCTGCACCGCCGACAACGGGATGCCGAGCGTGGCCAGCTTGGTGTTGGACAGGTCCACCCACACCTTCTCGTCCTGCAGGCCTTCCAGCTCGACCTTGCCCACGTCGGCAACGCGCTGCAGTTCGAGCTGGACGCGGTCCGCGTAATCCTTCAGCACCGCGTAGTCGTAGCCCTTGCCGGTCAACGCGTAGATGTTGCCGAAGGTGTCGCCGAACTCGTCGTTGAAGAACGGCCCGACCACCCCGTCGGGCAACGTGGCCTTGATGTCGCCGACCTTCTTGCGGATCTGGTACCACAGCTCGGGCACGTCCCTGGAGCGCATCGAATCGCGGGCCATGAAGATCACCTGCGATTCGCCCGGTCGCGAGTACGAGCGCACGAATTCGTACTCGCCGGTGTTCATCACCGCCTTTTCCACGCGCTCGGTGACCTGCCGCGCCACTTCCTCGGCGGTGGCGCCGGGCCACATCGTCTTGATCACCATCGCCTTGAAGGTGAAAGGCGGGTCCTCCGACTGGCCCAGGTGCTTGTACGACCAGGTACCGATCAAGGCCATCGCGATCATCGCGAACAGCACCAGGCTGCGATTGCGCAGCGCCCATTCGGACAGATTGAAGCGCATGGTTCAGTCCGCCTTGGCCGGGGCCGGCGCGGACGTCAGCACCGGGTGGTTGTCGCGATCCACGGCTTCCACGCGCTGGCCTTCGCGCAGCAGGTGGCCGCCGGCGGCGACGACCCAGTCGCCCGGTTCCAGGCCGCCCAGCACCGGCACGCCGTTCTCGCCGTAGTCGCCCACGCGGACCGGCCGCGAAGTGACGGTGTGCGTCTTCGGATCGATCCGCCATACCGCCGTACGACCGTCCTTGCCACGCTGGATGGCCGCCAGCGGCACCAGCAGCGGCTGCGCATCGCCGCCATCGGGCTGCACGTAGACGCGCGCGCTGCGGCCGAGCTCGACCACGGAGACGGCATCGCCCAGCAAGGTGACCCGTGCCGGATAGGTGCGCGTGGTGGCATCGGCCACCGGACCGATCTCGCGGATGCGACCGGGCATGCGCTCGCCGGTGGTGCTCCACAGCTCCACCTGCACCGGCTGGCCGGCGCGGAATTCGTCGATGCGGCTTTCCGGCAGGTCGATGGCCACTTCGCGCTCGCCATCGGCCGCCAGCGTGAAGACGGTCTGTCCGGCGGCCACCACCTGCCCGGTTTCCGCCTGACGCGATGCGATGGCGCCGTCGGCGGGCGCGCGCAGCTGCGTGTAGCCGGCTTGGTTGCCCGCCACGTCGGCCTGCGCCCGGGCCGCATGCGCCTGCCCTTCGGCCGCCTTCCAGGCCGCCAGCTGCGCGTCGTAGGTGGACCTGCTGATCAGTTGCTGGTCCACCAGCTTGGCATAGCGCGCCAGGTCGCCCCGGGCCCGGACCAGATCGGCATCGGCCGCCGCCAGCTGCGCCTTCGCGGCCTGCGCCTGCAAGGACAGGTCGCCCGGATCGATTACCGCCAGCACGTCGCCCTTGCCGACCCGGTCGCCGACGTCCGCCTTGCGCTCCACCAGCTTTCCGCCCACCCGGAACGACAGCGGGCTTTCGTGCCGCGCCTTCACTTCGCCGGGAAAGGCCAGCAAACCGGCATCGCGGACCGGCAGCGGATGCACCACCAGCACGGGCCGGGCCGGCGCCGGGGCCTCTGGCGCCTTGCCGCATGCGGCAAGCAGGGCCAATGCCAGCACGACGGAGAAACGTGGCGGAGACATCCGGCGGGACAGAAGCTTCATGGGCGATACGGGCCTTGCGTCTGGGGGGCGGGGGAGCCGGCGTCGGCCGACGGCGCGCTACAAATATCGAACCGGATGGTATAGTATTAAGCCCATGGTTCGCCATGTTCCCGCCGCCAAACCTGCCGCCGCGCCACGCCAGCACGGCCCCGGACGCCCCAAGGATCTGGGCAAGCGGGCCGCCGTGCTCGACGCCGCGCGTCGACTGTTCATCGAACAGGGTTACGAACGGGTGAGCATGGACCAGATATCCTCCGCGGCCGGCGTGTCCAAGCTGACCGTCTACAGCCATTTCGGCGACAAGGCCACGCTGTTCGCGCAGGCCATCCGCGCCCAGTGCGAGACCTTGATCCCGGACGAACTGTTCATCGCCGACACAGGTGCCGACCTGCGCCAACGCTTGGACGCGATCGGCCACGCCTTCTTCCAGCTGATCACCAGCCCGGAAGCATTGGCCACCCAGCGCGCGATGCAGGATCTGGCCAATGCCGACCCGCGCCTGAGCCAGCTGTTCTGGTGTGCCGGCCCCGAACGCGTGATGACCGCGCTGAGCGGCCTGTTGCAGGTGCACATCGACCGCGGCGATCTGGACATCCCGCCGGCAGCCCTGCCGCGAGCCGCCTCGCAACTGTTCAGCCTGCTCAAGGGCGAACTGCACGCCCGCATGACCTGCGGCGTGGCCCTCCCGTGCGATCAGGCCGAAGTGGATGCCCACATCGCCGCCACCGTCGATTTCTTCCTGCGTGCGTATGCACCCCGCTGACGCCGCCCTGCCGACAGGCCCGGTGACTTCCGGCACTACGGCACCTGCGTCGGCAAGGCGATCCTGCACTGCACCACCTTCCGGCGGCGCCGGTAGAATGGCGTCCCTCCCTCTCCGCGCCGGACAAGCACGATGACCACGCCGAACTACTCCCAAGCCCGCGAATTGATGGTCGAACAACAGGTCCGCCCGTGGGACGTGCTCGACTTGGACGTGCTCGACGTGCTCGCCAGCCTGCCGCGCGAAGCCTTCCTGCCGGAAATCCACCGCGCGCTGGCCTACACCGACATCGAAATCCCGCTCGGCCACGGTGCCCGCACGATGAAGCCGGTGGTCGAGGGCCGCATGCTGCAGGCGCTGGAACTCAAGCCCGGCGAAGACGTGCTGGAAATCGGCACCGGCAGCGACTACATCAGCGCTTGTCTGGGCCAGCTCGCACGCGAAGTGCTGAGCTTGGAGATCCAGCCCGAACTGGCGCAGGCCGCGCGTGCCAACCTCGACCTCACCGGTCTGGGGAGCAACGTGCGCATCGAAACCGCCGATGCCCTGCGCTGGGACACCGAACGCCGCTTCGACGCCGTCTGCGTGACCGGCGCGGTGGATGCGATCCCCGCCGCCTTCGTCCGCTGGCTGCGCCCCGGCGGCCGCCTGTTCGTGGTGCACGGCCGTTCGCCGGTGATGGAAGCCGTGCGCGTGCGTGCAGACGGCGCGGTCAACGCCGGCCGCACCGAATCGTTGTTCGAAACCGATCTTGCCTATCTGGTTGGCGCCGAGCCGACACCCCAATTCACGTTCTGACGCAGAACCCCCAAGGAAGCCTTCCGATGATCCGCCGCCCAATCGCCCTTGCGCTCGCCGCGCTGCTGAGTCCGCTGGCCGCCCATGCCACCGACCTGATGCAGACTTTCGAAATGGCCCGCAGCGGCGACCCGCAGCTGGCTTCGGCCGAGTCCGGACGGCTGGCCCAGAAGGAAGGCGCCGTGCAGGCCCGCGCGCTGCTGCTGCCGCAGCTCAACGGCAGCGCCAGCTTCACCCGCAGCAACAGCAAGCCCGAGGGCAGCTCGTGGAGCGACACCGGCAAGTCCCGCGAATACGGCGTGGGCCTGTCGCAGTCGGTGTTCGATTACAGCCGCATCTCCAGCCTGCGCAGCCAGAAGGCGCTGAGCCAGGCCGCCGACTTCGATCTGGAATCGGCCAATGACTCGCTGATCGTGCGCACTTCGGCGGCCTACTTCAACGTGCTGGTCGCCATCGACACGGTGTCGGCTGCCGAAGCCTCCGAGGCAGCCTACAAGAAGCAGTTCGATTACGCGCAGAAGCGCCTGGAAGTGGGGCTTGCCCCCATCACCGACGTGCACGAAGCCCGCGCGTCCTACGATGGTGCCCGCGCCACGACGATCGAGGCGAAAAATTCGCTGAAGGATGCCTATCAGGCTCTGGAGGAAAGCACCGGCCAGCCGATCAACCGGCTGATGGCACTGCCGGCCGATTTCCGCCCCGAACTGCCGGCCGGCAAGGATGCCAATGCATGGGTCGCCACCGCTCTGGACAACAACCCGGCATTGAAATCGCTCGACTATCAGGTCAAGTCGGCCGAAGCCGATGTCAGCACCGCGCGCGCCGGCCATTTGCCGACCCTGTCGCTGAGCGGAAGCTACGGCCGCGGCGCCACCTGGGGCGGCAGCACGGTCGGTACCGGCAGCTATTCGAGCAATGGCAGCACCGACACCAAGAGCATCGGCCTGTCGCTGAACGTGCCGATCTTCGCTGGCGGCGGCACGCAGTCCAAGGTCCGTGCGGCCCTGGCACAGCGCGACATGGCGCAGGACAGCCTCGAGCAGCAGCGCCGTTCGATCATCCGCAACACCCGCAATGCCTACAACACGCTCGAAGCCGGCATCAGCGAGGTGGAGGCCCGCCGTCTGGCGCTGGTGTCGGCACAGTCCGCGTATGAGGCCTCGCAGGTTGGTTTGGAAGTCGGCACTCGCACCGTGCTGGACGTGCTGCAGAACCAGCGCACGCTGTTCTCGGCCGAGCAGGACTACTCCACGGCCAAATACAACTACCTGCAGAACCGCCTGCTGCTGGCACAGGCGGCCGGCACGCTCAACATCGACGACCTGCAGGACATCAACCGGCTGCTCACCACCGATGCCGAAATCAAGCGCGCATCGAACCCCTGAGCCGGAGTTCGGGAAACCGCAAGGATCCCGCGGCATTTTTGCCGTACGGAACCAGACATGGGAAAGGCGGGCAATGCCCGCCTTCTCCTTTTTTCATGCCGGTGCATCCGCTTCCTGATACCCCTCGGCCCAGGCAGGGAGATCCGGGCCGATGCATTCCAGCGTCCGACCAGTCGCACCCCGGCCACTTTCCAGCAAGGCGGCACCGGCCCGGGCCATCGCGTGGCGCGCTTGCGGATCGGCCAGCAGCCGCTCCACCTCGCAACGGGCGGCGTGGGCATCGGCGCAGATGCTGATGGCCCCTTCCCGCTGCATGCGCTGCGATATCTCGGCGAAGTTGTGCAGATGCGGGCCGGTCACTGATGGCGTTCCCACGGCAGCCGGCTCCAGCAGGTTGTGCCCACCGATGGGTTGCAGGCTGCCACCGACGAAGGCCACCTGCGCGCAGGCGTAGAACCCCATCAGCTCGCCCAGCGTGTCGATCACGAACACGTCGTCCCCCTGTCCGGGCCAGCCCTGGACACGCCGTGTGGACACTTGCCACCCGGCACTGTGCGCCAGGCCTTCGACCCTCGCGAAACGCTCCCGATGCCGCGGCGCCCACAGCAGCAGCAGGTCCGGCCAGCGCAGCCTCAAGGCCCGGTGCATTTCGACGATGGCCATTTCCTCGCCTTCGTGGGTGCTGGCCGCAATCCAGACCGGCCGCGATTCGGGCACGTGCCGGCGGAACATCGCGACGAAATCGGCCAGGTCTGCAGGCGCGGCGATGTCGAACTTCAGGTTGCCCACCGTGATCACCTGCTCGGGCGTCGCCCCGAGTTCGATGAACCGGTGCGCATCCTCGCCCGACTGCGCCAGCACGCGGCGCGCCGTGCGCAGTGCGCGCCCGATCAGCGGGCGCAGCAGGCGGTATCCGCGCAGCGAACGCGCCGACAGGCGCGCATTGACGATATGCACCGGGATGCCGCGGTCGCGGCAGCCGAACATCAGGTTGGGCCACAGCTCGGTTTCCATGATCAGCGCCAGCTGCGGCCGGAAGTGGTCGAGAAAACGCCCCACGCTGCCGGGCACGTCGTAGGGCAGATAGACGTGGTCGACGGCCTCTCCCCACAAAACGCGCACGCGCTCTGACCCGGTGGGCGTGAACGTGGTGACGACCCAGCGGATGTCGGGCCGGTTGCGCCGCAGGCGCTCCACCAAGGGTACCGCCGCGTTGACCTCGCCGACGGACACCGCATGCAGCCATACGCAGGGCCGGTTGCGGGTACGCGAATAGGAGGCGTAACGCTCGCCCCACCGCTGGAAATACTCGCGTACCCGCACGCCGCGCCAGATCAGGTGGTAGACCGTGGCCGGCAGCAACAGGTACAACAGGGTGGAGTACAAGCCGCGCAGCGCGACTTCAGTCAGATCCTTCCGCATCGGACAAGAATACGCGATGCCCGATGCCGGCCGGCATCAACCGAATCGCACCGCGAGCGTCTCGCTACCGGGAACCTCGAAGACCACGCCGCTCGGCGCACCGGTTTCATGGCGATGGGCGCGGGCAAGGCATTCGGCCCGTTCGAATGCCTCGATCTGGTCGCTGAACCATGTGGCCGGCTGATGCGGGTGAGTCAGCTCCCAGGCGCGTCCGTATTGGCGGACTCGGAAGATGAACCGACCTTCCCCGTGCGGCGAGGGCTCGTCCTGTTCGGGCGCATTCGACATGGCGGCATCCAAAGCTGGGAAATCACCCCGCCAGTCTCGCTTCCGCCATCGCATGGCACAGCCGGGCCCAACCGGATCCGCGTGTCGGATTTCTCCGACCCCAACCGACGAAGACGCGCCCGGACAGGCTTGTCAATCCTCCTTTCTTCCGCAGTGCAGCACGCCAGCACCTTCCATACTCCGTAGTATTCTCGAATCTCCCAGACTTCCGGAGCGACCCGATGCCACGCAACTGGCGGCTGGCCACCACGGCCTTCCTCTGCATCGCGCTCGGCGCATGCAGCGGCGGCATGGTCAAGCGCGTGTCGCCGCCGGCGGCCAGCCTGCAGCAGCTCACGGTCCAGACCGACGGCAGCTGGTCGGCCGATCTGCGCCTGCAGAATTACAGCAGCATCCCGATGCGTTTCGACTCGCTGAAACTGGACCTCAGCGTCGCCGAGCAAGCTGCCGGCACGCTGCAGGCGTCCCCGGCCTTGTCGATCGGCCCCGAGTCGGCCGACGTGGTC
>Ga0194136_1001118_pt1 | contig 13413 bp, 17 predicted proteins | sample TARM_MetaG_T3A_1_FD_134023 | JGI IMG/M metagenome (GOLD analysis project Ga0194136, IMG submission 134023) | Freshwater microbial communities from Pennsylvania, USA, analyzing microbe dynamics in response to fracking - TARM_MetaG_T3A_14 (version 2) | ecosystem: Environmental > Aquatic >...
GGGAACATTTTATAAAAATAAAAATAATAATATTAGATTTGGTTCTTAAAAATGTTTTCTTATGTATATAAATTTTTAAATAATTATTACTTGAGATACAAAATAACTCCTAAACAGTCATTAGCTTATCAAATAATGCTTATTTTAATGAATGAACATTATTTATCAAGACTAGGCTTAAACAACTTGGGAAAGTCTATTGGAGATAATAGCCTTTATATAGAAAAAAATGAAGAAAATTTAAAAAAATTAGTAGACATTCTATATTCATTTATTAGTAATAATTATAGAAATATAATAAAGCAGAATATAGAGTCTTATGAAGAGTTTTTAATTTTCGTTATCGCTTTAATTAATAGTATTGATTCTGATTACTGTATGCTAAAAGAAGAAACTTTTATGAGTAACGAAAATGATAATAAGAGTTCTAAAAAAATAATTTTTGAAATGAAACAAGAAGGTTATCGTTATCAATATAATGGTTATATTCAAAAGGATTACAAATTGCAAGAATTTGCCAATCGTTTAACAATTTTTGGAGTTTATTTAACTTTATTGTTCTGGCTCTATGACAAACAATACATTAATTTTAAAAATAATTTCTGGGAAATAATTATTGTTACACTTTCATATTTTTTAATCTATATTTTTAGACACAAAAAACTTTCATATAATGTATGCATTGCTTTATATGGCATATTAATATATTTACTCACCTCGCTTATTTAAGGGAGGTTTTTTATTTAAAAATTGTACATTTTCAATTGTAAATTGTCAATTCCAAAAAGGGGGAAATTGTGAGAACTAGCCAAATAAAAAGAAAAACAAATGAAACAGATATAGATATTAAGCTAAATATAGATGGTTCAGGAAAGAGAAATATAGATACTGGTGTTGGTTTCTTTGACCATATGCTAGATTTATTTGCTAAGCATGGACTATTTGATTTGGATGTAAGCTGTAAGGGTGATACCTATATAGATGCTCACCATACGGTAGAAGATATTGGTATTGCATTAGGAGAAGCCTTTAAAGAAGCGTTGGGAAATAAAGGTGGAATAAATAGATATGGGAGTTTTTATCTACCTATGGATGAAACTTTGGCTTTAGTAGCTGTTGACCTAGGCGGGCGTGTTTATCTTCATTTTGAAGGCGAATTCAAAAGTCCAATGCTAGGAAATATGGCTAGTGAACTAGTTAAGGAATTTTTCTTTGGCTTTGTAAGAGGTTCTAATATGAATCTACATTTAAAATTAATTCATGGAGAGAATTCTCACCATATTGCAGAGGCTTTTTTTAAAGGTTTTGGAAGAGCTATGGATATTGCCACAGCTATAGACCCAAGATTAGCAGGGAGTATTCCATCAACTAAGGGGGTTATTTAATGATAGTTATTATAGATTATGGAGTAGGGAATCTACACTCTATAAAGTCTGCTTTAGATAAAATCGGTATAAAAAATATGGTAAGTAATAAGGTAGAAGAGATATTAAAGGCTAAGGCTCTTATTTTACCAGGAGTTGGAGCATTTGGAGATGCCATAAAATCACTAGAAGAAACAGGGCTAATTCCATATATCAAGGATTTTGTGAAAAGTGGAAAGCCATTATTAGGAATTTGTCTAGGTGCTCAACTTTTATATGAAAAAGGTTATGAACATGGAGAGTATGAAGGCTTAGGCTTATTAAAAGGTACAATTAGTCCAATTAAGGATGATTTAAGCAATAAAAAATTAAAAGTTCCTCATATGGGCTGGAATAAGCTAGAATTTAAAAGGGAAAATCCTATACTTAAATATATTAAGGAAGGGGAATCTGTTTACTATGTACATTCTTATTATATTAAATCCAATGGACAAGAACACCTTGCCACAAGTGAATATGATATAGAAATACCAGGTATTGTTAATGATAAAAATGTATATGGTATGCAATTTCATCCTGAGAAAAGTGGAGCTACAGGACTAAACTTATTAAAAGCATTTGGGGAGTTGATATAAATGATAATATTACCAGCAATAGATTTAAAAGATGAGAAATGTGTTAGGTTAGAGCAAGGAGACTATAATAAGGTAGAAGTATTTAGTGAAGACCCAATAGCAATGGCTAAAAGCTTTGAAGCTAAGGGAGCAAAGTATCTACATATGGTAGACCTTGACGGAGCTAAGGAAGGTTCGCAAAAAAACTTTGATATAATCAAAAAAGTTAGAGAAGCTATTAATATTCCAATACAAGTAGGTGGTGGGATTAGAGATGAGGAGAGAATAAAGAAACTTCTTGATTTAGGTGTAGATAGAGTTATCTTGGGAACGGTAGCTGTTGAAAATCCAAATTTTCTAAAGGCAATGATAGATAAATATGGTGAACATATTGCAGTAAGTGTTGATGCGAAAAATGGACGTGTTGCCACTAGAGGTTGGTTAGAAGACAGTGGTGTAAATGCAATTAATTTTGTTAAGGATTTAGAAGATTTAGGTTTAAAAACTTTGATTTTTACTGATATTAGTAAAGATGGAATGATGGGTGGTACAAACTTAGAACTATATAAAGACCTTAACAAATTTAATATAGATATAATTGCCAGTGGTGGCGTGAGCCGTAAATACGATATAGAAGAACTATTAAAGATAGGCGTGTATGGTGCTATTGTTGGAAAGGCTATCTATGCTGGAGCTTTGGATTTGGAAGAAGTTATTAAAATGGCAGGTGATAGTAATGATTAGCAAGAGAATTATTCCTTGCTTTGATGTTCGTGATGGCATAGTAGTTAAGGGACTAAAATTTGAAAATATAAAAGAGATTAGCGAACCTGTTGTACTTGCTAAGAAATATAATGAATTAGGTGCAGATGAGCTAGTTTTTTATGATATTACAGCTAGTGCAGAGGGTAGAAAATTATTTACTGATGTAGTAGAAAGGGTTGCCACTGAAGTATTTATTCCTCTAACAGTTGGTGGTGGAATTAGTACTGTTGAGGATTTTAGCAGAGTACTAAAGGCTGGAGCTGATAAGGTAAGTATAAATTCCAGTGCTGTTAAAAATCCAGAACTTATTAGAGAAGCCTCTAAAAAATTTGGGAATCAATGTGTAGTGCTTTCTATTGATGTAAAAAGGGTAGATGGTCAGTTTAGAGTATTTGTAAAGGGTGGACGTGAAAATACAGGACTGGACGCTATTGAATGGGCTAAAAGAGGAGAAGAGCTTGGAGCTGGTGAATTAGTTATAAATTCCATGGATACAGACGGAGTTAAAGAAGGTTTTGATATAGAATTATTAGAAGCTATTTCTAAAGTGGTAAGTATCCCTATAATTGCCAGTGGTGGAGCAGGATGTATAGAGGATTTTATAGATGTATTTAAGGTAGAAGGAGTCGATGCTGGTTTGGCAGCAAGTATATTTCATTATGGACAAGTGGAGATTCCAGAACTAAAGAAAAAGTTAGCTGAAAGTGGAATTGAAATGAGACTTTAAAGGGGCAATGAGGAATTAGTAATTAGTATTTAGGAATTGGAAAAGACTTCTGGAATTAAACACGAGATTGACACTAGATGAAAAAGCGATAAAAAAGGAGAGAAAATGATTGATAATATAAAATTTGATGAAAAGGGTTTAGTCCCTGTAATTGTTCAGGATTATTATACAAAAGAAGTTTTGATGATGGCATATATGAATGAAGAAAGTTTGAAAAAAACTATGGAAACTAAGGAAACTTGGTTTTATAGTAGAAGTAGACAGGAGCTATGGAATAAGGGTGCTACTAGTGGACATAAGCAATATATTAAAAAGATGTCTTATGACTGCGATGGAGATACTATTTTGGCAGAGGTTGAGCAAGTAGGAGTTGCTTGTCATACAGGTAAAAAATCTTGTTTTTTTAATAATATGATAGAAGAAGAAAAGAAAGATTTTAGCGTTCCAGCCTTATTTGACTTAATCAAAGAAAGAAAGGCTAAGCCACTTGAGGGTTCTTATACTACATATTTATTTGAAAAGGGAATAGATAAGATACTAAAAAAAGTAGGAGAAGAAAGTGCAGAAGTAATTATTGCTGCTAAAAATACAGATTTAACAGAACTACAATATGAAATATCAGACCTTATGTATCATACAATGGTATTAATGGTAGAAAGAGGTTTGAAGGTAGAAGATATTCTTATTGAATTACAGAAGAGATATAAGTAAAGGTAGAAGTCGGAGAAATTCGACTTTTTTATTTTTCAGTGTAAAATTTATATGGCATTAAGTTAGAAGTGTAGTATAATTAGTATAAAATTAATAAACAGTTTATATTTATCATAAAAATTAAAAATATATTTTTTTAATTCAAATAAAAAATTTATAAAAACAAATTTAATAAAAAAAGGAGAAGTTATTATGTTGACGAGTAGAGTATCATTTATGATGTATTTTTTAGTTTTATTATTTAATACAAGTTTTGCTAATATCAATAATTTACATGACAATTTCGATATAATCCTTAAAACATATGTCTTAGAAGGTCAAGTTGACTATATTAATCTAAAAGAAAATAGGATTAAACTTGATAATTATTTATTAAAATTATCTGATATAGAAAAAGATGATTTCCATAACTGGTCAGAAGAAGAAAGATTAGCCTATTTAATTAATCTTTATAATGCTTCTACCTTACAATTAATTATTAATCACTATCCTGTTAAATCGATTAAAGATATTGGAACTTTTTTTAGAGGTCCATGGAAACAAAAATTTATATATTTATTTGGAGAAAAAATAAGTTTAGATAATTTAGAACATGATATTATCCGAAAAGAATATAATGAAGCTCGTATTCATATGGCTCTCGTATGTGCAGCGAAAGGCTGTCCAATACTTCGTTCTGAAGCTTATACAGGTACAAAATTAAATTCACAATTAATAGAGCAAGTTAAATTATTCTTAAGTAGTTCTAATGGTATGTTAATTGAAAGAAATTCTAAAAGGGTATATCTTTCACCTATATTTAAATGGTATGCTAAAGATTTTCCATCAGTTATAGAATTTGTAGAAGAATATAGCTATGAAAATTTAAATGATTTTAAGGTTTATTGGTTAGATTATGACTGGGATTTAAATAAAAAAGAATAGGAAGTGATAAAATTATGATTGAAATAATTTTACATATGCTAAATTGGTTTTTTTTAATTTTTCACTCTGTTTTAATCCTATTTAATATGTTTGCTTGGATTTTTAAAAAAACTAGAGTTTATCACTTTTATTTAATTCTAATTACTTGGTTTTCTTGGATAGTCTTAGGATACTTTTATGGCTTTGCTTATTGTTTTTTAACAGATTGGCATTGGAGTATTCGAGAAAAGTTAGGATATAAGGATATTTCATACTCTTATATGCATTTTTTACTTTTAGAGCTAACTGGAATAAATTTTAATGCTAGGATTGTTGATATAATTGTTCATAAGGGATTCTTAATTATCTCACTTATTTCAATTTTTCTAAATTTAAAAGAATATTATACAAAACAAAAATTAAAATGATAGTTTTATTATCCTTACTGTTATGGCTATAAATGTTTGATATTGATGAAAACTAAGGATATTTAACAAAAAAATAATAAAAGAAAAGCCTAGCATTAACTAGGCTTTTTAAAATTAAATTGATTTTATGTTAGAAGCTTGAGGACCTTTAGCACCTTGAGTAATATCAAAAGTTACTTGTTCTCCTTCAGTTAATTTTTTAAATCCATCTTTTTTGATTTCAGAAAAGTGAGCAAATACATCTTTCCCGTCTTCACCAGTGATAAATCCAAATCCTTTTTCATCATTAAACCATTTTACTGTACCGTTCATTCATAAACCTCCGCAATTATTTTATTGGTATAAATTTAAAACTAAAAATTAATACGAAAGCTTTTGAATAAAGCGAATCAGATATTAAATTTAATATTCATTCATATACACCGTTAAAACAATTATACACTAAAAACTTCTTTTTGTATAGCTTTTTTTATTTTTTATTCATAATTTTTTCATATTCTCCTGTAACTTTCATTTCTTTCAAAGCCTTATTAAACTTTTCTAAAATTAATTTTGACTGAAAATTATCTTTAGATACAATAATATGTAAATCATCATCATTCAAAGGGTTACTTGAAGTATCAAAGTCATCTATATTATCAGGGAAAATTTCTTTTATTAAATTCCACATAACCAATTCATCACCTGCTAAAATATCAACTCTACCTGTATATAACTTTCTTAGTGCAATTTCTTCTGTTGCTGAATAATCAACTTTTAATTTATACTTACTAAAAGGTTCTTCATACCAATAACCCATAACTCCAGAAACATTATATTTTAATAAATCTTCATAATTATCCCACTTAAGTCCTTCTTCAAAATTATTTTTCAAATAGAAAAATAGACCTCTACTATAAATTAAAGATTCTGAAAAATCATAAACATTCTTTCTAGAGTCAGTTACCCTATAAGGAAAAGTTCCAAATGCTTTACCATTCCTTACCATTTCTTCGCCACGTCTCCAAGGATAAAATTTATATTCAACTTCAATATCTATCTTTTTAAAAACTTCATTAATTAAGTTGGGTAAAAGCCCCAAATCTTCCATTTCTTTAGAAACATATGGTTTCCACTCGTTAGTTACAATTACTATTTTTTCCTTTGCTATTATATTAAAATTTATTAAAAAAAGCAATACTAAGATATTTAACATAAAGCTACTCCTTTCTATATTATATCTTACATTTTTATATTCTATTTTTATTGTTACTTTCCTTTTATTTTTTTAATTAACTCTTTACAAAATTAGTAATTTATTGATATAATATTTGTGAAAATAAAAATTTAGAGGTGACTAATGATTATCCAAAATATATTAAATCAGGATATATTAACTAAAGAGGATTTGCTTTATCTTATGAAGGTAGAAGATAAAAATGATTTAGAATTAATATTTAATAAAGCCTATGAAATTAAAGAGAATGAAGTTGGTAAAAAAGTATACTATAGAGGCTTAATAGAGTTCAGCAATTATTGCATAAAAAATTGCTTGTATTGTGGAATAAGAAAAGATAATAAAGATGTAGAGAGATTTCAAATGTCAAAAGAAGAAATCTTAGAAGGTGCTAAATGGATTTATGATAATAATTATGCATCTATTGTTTTACAAGCTGGAGAAAGACAAGACTCGGATTTTGTAGATTTTGTTGAGGATATATTGAAAGAAATTAAAAAACTTTCTAATAATAAACTAGGAATCACAATTTCACTTGGAGAACAAAGTTTTGAAACGTATAAAAGATGGTTTGATGCAGGAGCACATAGATATTTATTACGTATAGAAAGTTCTAACAAAGAAATATATAAAGGTCTTCATCCAAATGATAATAAACATGAGCATGCTACAAGATTAGAATGTTTAAAACATTTGAAAACAATAGGCTATCAAGTGGGAACTGGAGTAATGATAGGATTACCTAATCAAAGTGAAGAAGATTTAGTAAATGATATTTTATTTTATAAAGAATTGGATATTGATATGATTGGTATGGGACCTTATATTATATCAGACAATACTCCTATGGGAGAAATTTATAAAGATAATGTTATGAGTAAAGAAAAAAGAGTTGAACTTTCATTAAAAATGATAGCTTTATCAAGAATTCTTTTAAAAGATGTAAATATAGCTGCTACCACAGCCTTACAAGGTTTAGATAAAATGGGACGTGAAAAAGGTCTAAAAGCTGGTGCAAATATCCTTATGCCCATAACTACTACTGAAAAACATAGGGCAAAATATCAATTGTATAATGATAAGCCGTGCATTGATGATAATGCAGAACAGTGTAAAAAATGCCTTGCTGGAAGAGTTGCTAGTGTTGGAGATGAAATTATTTATGGACAATGGGGAGATTCTTTACATTATAAAAAAAGACAAAGTTAATATAAATAAAGCTAAGCGAATGCTTAGCTTTTAATTTGCAAAATGATATAGGAATATAATAATTCCTGTAAAAGCAGGCTTTTTTTCACCTTTAATTTCCATTTTAACTTCTACCTTTGCTTTACAAGTACCTCTTAAATCCTTACATTCTTTTAATTTCATAATTAATCTAACTTCACTATCAACTTTAACAGCTTGATTAAATTTAAAACTTTCTATCCCATAATTTACAGTCATATCTGCTGTAGTAAAATCAACAATTTGGTCAAATAATTGAGGTATTAATGACAAAGTCAAATAGCCATGAGCTATCGTTGTACCAAATTGAGATTCTTTTGCACATTTTTCTGGATTTGTATGTATCCATTGAAAATCACCTGTAGCTTCTGCAAATTTATTTATCTGCTCTTGAGTAATCTTGACATAGTCAGATGCTCCTATTTCTTTTCCCGTGTAACTTTCAAACTCTTCAAATGAATTTACAATAACCTTCTCCACTTTTTCCTCCTAAAACTTTAATTTTAACATAACAAGTGTTATATATTTTTTAGTATTATACCATTTTTTTCTATATTTTCAAAGATTTTTTTATTTGAATATTCGCACTCATTATATTGTAAAATTCTTATTCAAGTGATATAATCTATTATCAATTACTAAAGGAGTTATATATGAGAAGAGAAAAAGTTTTAACTGAATTTGCAAAAGTTATTAATTCTGATAGATACCAGTATACAGAAAGTGATGTTTTTTTTCAAAATAAAATGGAAGAGAAAATAGCTGTTTTTGATGTTTTTTTTCGTAAAACAGAAGATGGTGGTTTTGCAGTAGTTTCTGGTATTGAAGACGTGCTAGAATTAATTAATATTCTAAATACAACTACTTACGAAGAAAAAAAAGACTATTTCAAAGAAGTTTTAGAAGAAACCGATTTAATTGAATATCTTTCAAATTTAAAGTTTACTGGAGATTTATATGCTATGAGAGATGGAGAGATAGCATATCCAAACGAGCCTATAATAACTATTAAAGCTCCATTGATACAAGGTAAAATCTTGGAAACACCTATTTTGAATATAATAAATCACCAAATGGCTATTGCTACAAAGGCTAGTAGAGTCTCACGTGCTGCTGGGGATATTAAAGTAAGTGCCTTTGGAAGTAGGAGGGCTCATGGCTTTAGTAGTTCAGTATTAGGTAGTAAAGCTGCATATATTGGAGGTTGTCATGACCATTCTAACTTAGTTGCAGAATATTTATTTGATATTCCTAGTATCGGTACTATGTCACACTCATATATACAAACTTTTGGAGTTGGAAAAGAAGCTGAAAAAAAAGCCTTTGACACTTTTGTGCAAACAAGAAAAAAAAGAAATAAAAATTCTTTAATTTTATTAGTGGATACTTATAATACTTTGAATATTGGAATAAATAATGCTATACAAGCTTTTAAAGATAATGGTATTGATGATAGCTATGAAGGAATTTATGGAATTAGAATAGATTCTGGAGATTTGGCATATCTAAGTAAAAAATGTAGAAAAAAATTAGATAAAGCAGGTTTAAAAAAAGCTATCATCACTCTTACTAATAGTCTAGACGAAGAACTAATTTTATCATTAAAAGAACAGAATGCTTCCGTAAATTTCTTTGGTGTAGGAGATGCTATCTCTGTTAGCAAATCCAATCCTTGTTTTGGTGGAGTTTATAAAATAAGCGAAATTGATGGTAAAGCTCTAATTAAATTATCTGATGATTCTATTAAAGTTTCTAATCCTTGTTTTAAAAAAGTTTATAGAATTTATCAAGACTCTGAAGCTAAAGCAGACCTAATATCTTTAGCAAATAATGATAGTGATGTTAATTTATTGTTAGAAAATGCCGAAATAATTATTAGAGATGAAAAAAGCAGATTAAAACAAACAATTTTTGAAAAAAATTCTTACAGTGTAAAATGTCTTAATTTAAAAATGATTTATAAAGGAAGTTTTACAGAAAATGCTTCTCTAGTCCTTGATATTAAGGAATCTAGAAAATATTATGAAAAATCATTAGCAAGTCTGGCAGAAGAAAGAAAAAGATTAAAATTTCCTCATATGTATAAAGTTGATTTATCTCAAGACCTTTATACAACAAAAATAAAACTTATTTCTAGTATATCAAAACAAATTGAAAAGGAGAAATTATGAAAAAATTACATTTTATCTTAGTTGTTTTGTTATTATTTTCTAATATTGCTTGTAATAATTTAATAAAGAGAGACAAAGAAGATGTGAGTAGAGTAAAAGGTAGAAGAAGTAGAGTAATTGTGAAAGAAAAAGAAAGTGGAAGTAGAATACCTGTACCTAAATTTGATGATATTGAATTATATCTTAGAGAAAGTTATAATGATGTAAGTATGGATAATGTAAGACGTACTGCGTATGTAAATGAGTCTGAATATTTAGATATAAGAACGAAAGAATTAATATTAGAAGGAAAAGTAAGATTAGGAATGTTTAAAGAAGATGTGAGTGCTAGTTTAGGGGCACCAGATAAAAAAATTAAAAACATTACAGAATTTGGTGTAAAGGAAAAATGGCTATATCCTTTATATTTTTATATTTTTGAAAATGGAATATTAATAGAAATAAAAGAAATTTAAAAAGATTAAAAACACAAAAATTCTTCACAAAAATTTCACAGTATAAAGGTATACTTCATTTGATGGTAAAGTAATAATAGTTACCTTTCATCTTTCACTAACCACAAGACCCAGTCCCCGCTGGGTCGTCCCTTTTTTTGTAGTATTATCACTTTATAAATTTTTATTACTTTTCCATATTGTTTCAGCAATAAAATTTTTTGAAAAAATTTTTGATATAAATATTAAAAATTTATTGTACAAACCATATATTTCATAAGTTTTATTTTTCCCTATAAAAATAAAAATATCCTTAGCTACTTCCTCTCCACTAGGTATAGGTCCTCTTAATTTAGAACTTTTAGGTCTATTAGCCACCTTTTGAAATTCAGTTTGAGTTTCACCAGGAGAATAAAGCAATATTCTCACATCTTTTATTTCCTTAGATATTGCTATTGTAAAATCAATCAAATAGCTTTTGCAAGCACTATAAACAGCCATGTAAGGCACGGGTTGATGGCCAGCAGTACTAGCAATATTTACAATTTTCGAGCCTTTTTTCATATGTTTTCCAAAACTTTTTGTCATTAATGTAGGAACCAATATGTTCAACTTAATCATTTTATCATCTAAATTTTTTTCATAATTTAAAAATTCAGAAAATTTACCCATTCCAGCATTATTAATCAAAATATCTATATCCATATATTTATTAGCTAAATAATCTATTTTTTCAATTTCTAACAAATCTATTTCTTCTACTTGAACATTTATTTTATACTTTTCTTGTAATTCTTTTGCTAATTCTAATAATATATATGCCCTTCTTGCTACTAAAACCAAATTATAGCCCTGACTGGCAAAAACTTTTGATAATTCCAGTCCTATTCCACTACTTGCACCTGTTATTAAGACTTTTTTCATTATTTAAAGTTCCCTTCTAAAAATTAATCTTCATCTCCTGTATTCACATCTAATACATGGCAATCTACTTCATACCAAGGACCTTCTTCGTCTTCTCCATAAGTAAATTGAAAAGTAATGTGTAAATTTCCAATGTAAAATCCAACTCTGTTATTATCTTCATCTTTGAAATATTCTATGCTTTTTAATTTTGTGTTTAAAATTAAATTAGAAATATCTGATCTTTGCTCTAGAAGCTCCTCTAACTCTTCTTCCATATCATAATCTAATTTGCTGAATTCCTCTAAAATAGCTTTTTTTCTTCTTTCTAATTTTTCAATATCCATAATTCACCTCAACTTAATTTTTTTGATTCTTTATCTTAGCATTTATTTATGTTTTTGACAATTAACATATTTTTTTATTATTAGCTATCAAAAGAAAAACAAAAAAATACAAAATATGAATATATGAAAATTCGGATATAAGCTAGTAAAAACAAGCGTTTTACCATACAAAAAGATTTAGTATAGGTAAATTTTTTGTTGACTTTAATTAAAAAAAAATGTATAATTTTTTTTGTGACTTTAAATTTTTATGCAATTTTAAATATTAAAAATAAAAAATAATATAATTGTTAAATTCAATATATTAAGAGGAGGTTGAAATGAGAGGTAGCAACGTAAAAATAGAAGGTATAGAAAAAAACTTTGATGGAGTACAGGTCTTAAAAAATATTAATTTTGAAATTAAAGCAGGAGAGTTTTTTTCTATACTTGGACCTTCAGGCTGTGGAAAAACAACCCTTTTAAGAATGATAGCAGGGTTTATTGAGGCTGATAATGGTTGTATCTATTTAGGGGAAGATGACATTAGTAAACTTCCACCAAATAAAAGAAATGTAAATACTATATTTCAAACTTATGCACTTTTTCCTCATTTAAGTGTTTTTGATAATGTAGCATTTCCTTTAAATTTAAAAAAAGAATCAAAAAATAAAATTAAAGAAGAAGTTGAGAAATATTTAGAAATGGTTCAATTAAAAGACCATATGTACAAACTTCCTAACCAGTTAAGTGGTGGTCAAAAACAAAGAGTAGCTATTGCAAGGGCTTTGATTAATCAACCTAGCGTTTTATTACTAGATGAACCTCTTTCTGCCTTAGATGCCAAATTAAGACAGCATATGCTTATTGAGCTTGATAATATTCACGATAAAGTTGGAGTAACCTTTGTGTTTGTAACTCATGACCAACAGGAAGCTCTAAGTGTTAGTGACCGTATTGCAGTAATGAATCAAGGAGAAGTTTTACAAATTGGTACGCCAAATGAAATATATGAAAAACCTTCTAATAGCTTTGTAGCAGATTTTATAGGGGAAAGCAATTTTATTGAAGGTAAGGTTATTGATGTTCATGAAAATTATGCCATTGTTTCATCTAGAATTTTTGGAGATATAAAATTTGATATTGATAAAAAAGTAAGTTTAGGTTCTACTGTAAAATTAACTTTAAGACCTGAAAAAATAAAGATAAGCAAAACACAACCTAAAAATATAGGTCCTAAGGATAATACAATCAAGGCAAAGGTAGAAGATATTATATATTCTGGTTTTCAAAGTAAATTTTACTTAATTATTGAAGGTAGCGATATTAGGTTTAAGGCTTTTAAACAACATGCTGATTTTTTTGAAGAAGATGAACAAACTATTCATTGGGAAGATGAAGTATATGCCACTTGGAACTATGAAGATAGTTTCTTAATAGAGGTGTTATAAATGAAAAAGAAAATAAGTTTAGCATATTCAAGTCCTATCACTGCTTGGCTAACAATACTTTTTGTTATACCTACTTTGATAGTTATTTTATACAGCTTTTTGGAAAAAGGATTATACGGCGGAATTACATGGAATTTTTCTTTAGATGCTTATAAAAGTTTTAGTTCCCCATA
>Ga0194136_1001121_pt1 | contig 13387 bp, 10 predicted proteins | sample TARM_MetaG_T3A_1_FD_134023 | JGI IMG/M metagenome (GOLD analysis project Ga0194136, IMG submission 134023) | Freshwater microbial communities from Pennsylvania, USA, analyzing microbe dynamics in response to fracking - TARM_MetaG_T3A_14 (version 2) | ecosystem: Environmental > Aquatic >...
CATTTCTATATTTAAAATGAATCGACCGTTTATCAATAGACGGCTGAAGGTTAGTTTATCCATCACGGTTGTTGGTTTAGTCATTATTTCTGTCGCTATGGTATTTTCTTTTCCAAGATATCAGATGCCAAAACCTTTAGGTGAGTATTTGATTGGGACCGAAAATTTTATTATTGAGAACCGCGATAGATTAGAAAAATATAGTGAACAGCAAGGCGATTATCGAACGTTTAAAATCCAACTTTGGTATCCCGCAGAAACGGTTGATGGCTATGAACAAGCGCCTTGGATTGATGACGGATTAGAAGTCTCAAGAGCGCTCGCAAAAAATAACTTTTTGCCTTTTTTTGCTTTAGATCATACGACTAGTATTTTGTCCAATGCTTATTATGAAGCACCCATCAATGATGATTTAGATCAATACCCTGTCATTGTGATTTCTCATGGTTGGAGTGGATTTCGTAATCTTCATGCGGACTTTGCTGAAGAGCTTGCTAGTTATGGCTATATCGTTGTATCGATTGATCATACCTATGGCTCAGTAGCTACTGAGCTTGACGATGGCTTTGCTTATCTAAATGAAGAGGCTTTGCCCTCAAGAGATACAACCCAAGATTTTTTAACCTACGCCAATGAGCTAGTAGATACTTACGCATCCGATGTAATTCGTACACTTGATTATCTAGAAGAACTCAATAACCCAACAAGCCGTTCAAGATTTCGTGATCGATTAGACCTATCAAAAATCGGATTATTAGGCCACTCTACAGGCGGGGGTGCGAATGCTTTAGTTGCCTTGCAAGATGAGCGTGTTGAGGCATTAATTGGCCTTGATGCATGGGTGGAACCAATAGAAGATAGTGCGCTCAGTCAAGGCTTAACCATCCCTTCATTATTCCTGCGAAGTGAAAGCTGGGAGACAGGGGAGAACAACGCCTATTTGTATGATTTGATTGAACAAAGTTCTGATGCCTTACTCTATCAGATAGACGGAACGACACACTTTGATTTTGCGATGATCTATATGTATTCACCACTGACTAAATATATCGGATTTACAGGGTCAGTTGAGAGTGAAAGATTGACCTTAATGTTAAAAAGTATGATTGTAAGTTTTTTTAATGAAGAATTAGACTACACAAATAATGTCTATACCTTTCCAACAGCATGGGATGAAGTTAGACATATTGAAATACCTTAAATGAAAACATATAAAAAATAGACGGTTTAAATACGTCTATTTTTAAATTTTACTAAGTCTTATTTATTCGGTTAAATCATCAAATGAAATGCCGAGTTTTTTACAGGCGTCGTTAAACACTAATATATTATTTTCCATATCTCTAGCAATTTCACTGTATGGATAGGGTTGCGTTTTATAAAAATAAGGAATGGTTGATTGCGGATCATCTTCATACACTAAAAACGCATAAGTAAACACTGCTTCTTTTGGCTTAATGCCACATCTTGTATAAAGGCGCCATAAAAATGCATATAATCTACTGGTTTCTTTGGTTCCGATTTCAGTCCTAACAAGCCCTGGATGAACAGCGTAAGCTCTTAATCCTTGTTTCATACAGTAATAATCATTTAATACAATGGTTGTCATAATATTATAAAGTTTGGTTCTTGCATACGCTCTTAAAGCGTGGTATTTATTTCTTACTTCTAAATCAGACGGATCAAATTCTGCTTTTAAATGTGCGTTAGAACTAGTTGTGATAATTTTCCCTTGTTTTTTCTTTAATAGTTTAAATAATCCATGAGAAAATTTTACAGGCACCAAATGATTCACTTGAAACTGAGTTTCAAAGCCATCTTCGGTGATGGTTTTTTTCTTAGGAACAAGTGCAGCGTTATTGATTAACACATCAAACCCTTCCGGAAAATCATTGTTTAGTTCATCAAGTACTTGATTAACTGAGAACAAATGTTTAAAGTCTGCTTGATAAACGACTAACTCCCCATCAAGCCTTTTAAATTCTTCTATTAGCGCGTTGAGTTTATCTTGATTTCTACTAATGCCTACGACTTTTTCACCGCGATTTAAAAAATATTCTGTTAATGCTTTACCAATTCCACTTGTTACACCGGTAATAACAATTGTTTTTTGCATCAAATCACCTCGGTACTATTATACATGATATCCTTTTAAAATAAAAAAAGAACTGCATGAACAGTTCTAAGTCGTTGAGACTAGCACAACGAGTGCAATCAGTAAAAGTGCACTAAATCCTAAACTTACTTTTTTTAACACATTATATTTGTTTGACATCGATAAACCTCCCAAATCTTCAGTTAATTATAATCAAGATTAGGAAAAATGTCAAAACCTAATAAAAACAAGCCAACCTAATTGACTTGTCGCTTTAAACTAAGTGGTGCCGCATGCTGGATTTGAACCAGCAACCTCTTCCTTACCATGGAATTGCTCTACCGTTGGAGCTAATGCGGCAAATGAAAAGTCCTACAATATATTATCATACCTCATAATAATTGAAAAGACTTATTCATCATTTTTTTTAAGATTTACATAAACTTTATCTGCTTCAACTTTAGTTTCATAGGTTTTTGCAGTTTTTGTTGGCATTTTAATAAATAAAACTTTTGCTTTTTCTAATATCTCACCTGTTTTTACATCAATTTGAGCGTTGTGTTTAGCACATGTTACAATCCCATCCTTAAAATCACCTTTCATCAGTGACGCTTTCATATGCGGGCATTGGTCATTGATGGCATACACTGAATCATCATAATATGTGATTAAGATGGGTGTATCTTCTAAGACAATACGGAGTTTTTTAGATTCTTTTAACGCTTTAAGTGATGTTGCTTCTTTAAAAGCCATAAGAAATTCCCCTTTTTCTTTTATCGTATCATAAAATCCTTGATTAACCCATGAATTTTGGTAAAATAGTACTACATCTAAAATTCTTGAAAGGGGTTTTACTCATGTTTACATTAACCATAAACGGCGAAGAAAAAACGTTTGATAAGCCGTTAGCACTAAAAGAACTCATCGACGATCCACAGCAACAATACTATGTTGCTTTAGTGAATCATCGTATGCGCGAACTGAACTATATCATTGAAAGTGATGCGGTTGTTGAGTTTATCGATTCAAAAAATGCTGAGGCCATCTTCACCTATGAAGCCAGTCTTAGATTCATCATTTCTAAAGCATTTTACAATCTTTATCCAAACTATGACTTTAAATTCAATTACAGTATTTCACGTTCGACTTTTTGTCATGTCTTAAACCTTCCGAAATCTCATTCAATCAGTCAACTGATTAAAGAAATCGAAGCGGAAATGCATCGTATCGTTGAAGAAGATATGCCAATCGAACGTCTTGAAATGACAAAAGATGAAGCCATTGATTTTTATAAAAAACATGATTACAACGATAAAATCGATATTGTAAAATACCGTCCAGAATCAACGGTCCATTTTTATAAATGTGGCAACTACATGAACTACATGTATAACTTGATGGTCCCATCTACAGGTTATATAAAAAACTTTAAACTAAGAACCTATCATCCTGGTTTCCTCATTCAATACCCACGTGCTGAAGAACAAGGTGAAATTCCAGCATTTGAAGACGCCCCTATTTATAGCCGTACCTTAAAACAAGCCAATAAATGGGCTAAACGCATTGATGCAGAAAGCATTTCAAAAATGAACCGTTATGTTGAACAGCACTCTATTGCTGAGTTTGTTCAAATGAGTGAATCAAAACACAACCAAATGATCGCAGAAATTGGAAAAATCGTTAAAGATAACCGCGATGATATCAGACTCATTGCAATAGCTGGTCCTTCTTCTAGCGGAAAGACGACCTTTTCAACTCGTTTACGTATTGAACTCATGACACAAGGCTTAAAGCCTATCATGATTAGTCTTGATGATTACTATCTTGATCGCGATAAAATTAAACCCAATGAAAAAGGTGAAATTGATTTAGAACATATCAATACACTTGATATCGAACTCCTTAATAAAAACATGCTCGATTTGATTGATGGAAAAGAAGTCGACATTCCAATATTTGATTTTTCACAGAAAAAACGCAGTGGATACCGAAAACTTCAGATTGACCAAGACCACCCTATCATTATTGAAGGCATCCATGCCCTTAATGATACCCTCACTGCCTTAATTCCAAAACATCAAAAATATAAAATCTTTATCAGCCCACAACTACAAGTTAATATCGATCACCACAATCCGATTTCCATTACAAATTTACGCTTGCTTCGCCGTATTGTACGCGATAAGAAATTTAGAAATTCACCAGCCTCACGCACAATCAGTATGTGGGATAGTGTAAGACGAGGTGAATTTAAATGGATTTATCCTCACCAAGAAGGCGCAGACTATATTTTCAATAGTGGTCTTGCTTATGAGTTATGTGTGATGAAAAAATATGCGATGGATACTTTAGAAGAAATTGCGCGTGATTCAGAATACTTTATTACCGCTAACCGTTTAATTAAGTTCTTGAAATATTTTAAAGACATTGCCGATGAACATGTCCCTTGTAATTCACTACTGCGTGAATTTATTGGAGGTAGTTGTTTCGATTTAGAATAGTAAACATTAAAAAAATACCTAACTTTTGAAATTAGGTATTTTTTTTAGCGTTTTTTAAGGCTTCTTCTATTTTATTACGGTCGATTTTACCTGCATTGTTTTTCATTGTATACATTCGGTTATCTGCACGCGTTAAGGTACTTTCAAAAGATTCATTTTTACGTCGCTTAGCATTACCCACAGCAATACTAATTTTATCAAGGATGTTTGGCGCATCGGTGCGGTTTAATAAATCCTTAACGACTTTGTCTAAGTTCACTTTCTCATAATCCTTTGAAAACAAGATAAATTCATCTCCGCCCATGCGGTATGTCTTTAAGTCATATTTTGTTTCAAAGTCTTTTAAAATTGCCGCTAATCGCTTAATTAAATCATCCCCTGCTTTATGTCCTTGATAATCATTGATTAATTTAAGACCATTTAAATCCACTAAAATCACACCAAATCTTTCATGATTATTTTCAAAGGTCTTAACTTGTTGTTCAAAGAAGTCACGGTTGTATAAATCAGTCATTTGATCTTTTTGACGTAATTCATTAAGAAGTTCTATCGTTTTTATAAACTTAGTCTCATCATACATCAACATTAATGTCCCAGACAAACGAAAGCCTTCTGGTGAGAACACTTTGCTAATGGTATATAAATAAGGTTTATCACTAGAATAATCTCTTAAAGAATCCATATCATGATAGATAATGGCTTGATTCTTAAGCGAATCGAGCGCTTTATCTAAGGGCATATCACTATCGATATGATAGTCATTGATGAGTTTAGGACTCAGTTCTATGATGGTTCCCTCTTCATTGGCTAAAATATACATTTCACGCATTTTTCCAATCAAAGCTTTTCTTGATTCTATAAGTAACGCAAAATTAAAGTCTCGTTTATACACGATATGATAGAGTAAATACCCAAAAACAACGACGGTCACATAGGTAGGGTCTAAACTGAAAGTATAAATGAACACATGAAAAAAATTTACAAAAAATCCTACAATCGCAACTATAAAGAATAATCTTGCAGGTGTCTTATAAACATGTTGTTTATCATGGATTTTTATATAAAGAAGAAAATGCGCCACACTATAAAAAATCATAGAAAACGTGGTAATGATTAAAATATAAAAAGCCCAATTGGCACTCGCATTTGAAATATCTTTATAAGTAGTAACATCTTTAAGGTGAATAGTTATCATCGCTAAATGGTAATCGTTCGTTATACTGATAACAAAGAAGAATATCGCGAGAATAATCATTCCAAGTTCAACAGGTCTAGGAAATTGTTTTTCCATAAATGCATAAATTGTTTTCACCCCAAAAAGGACAAGTAAAAAGATTGTCGGATACATCAAAAGATGGGTGTAATAAAGGACACTTCCAACTGTTAACATATATCTTAAAAGCGTAAAAACTGTCCACACGACAACCATCACTGAAAAGCGTCTAAGATGTTTATATTGTTTAATATGTTTAAGTTGAAATAACCGGATCATGGGTACAAATGCAACAATAGCTAAGGTTAACACTAAAAGCATAAATCCAAGATCAACTAAAGCATCCATTTAATCACCTCCTTTATAGTTTCATATTAACACAGTGCATAGATTTTCCTATCAAAGAAAAAAGCCAGAAGGCTTTATTCTTTAGTAAACGTTAACTTGTTTTCACTCGATAAATCTTCTCTGAAACAGTACCCTGACTCATTAAAGGCCTTTAAACCGTCGAGAGTTTCAACTTTATTTACTGCCATAAACCTTGTCATCAACCCACGCATTTTTTTAACTTGCATTGCGTATTTTCTGTACTGACCTTCCTTTTTTTCTAAAAAGTCAATGTCAATCATGTTAACACGGCTTTCATCAACCGCGTCATAATACTCTTTACTGGCTAGATTTATCACTGTTTCACCTTCTAAATAATCACTAATTGTGTCTTTCCAAAAAGAAACTAGCGGCACTTCATTGATTTTAAGTGCCATTGGTAAACGGTAAAGCCCAATACGATCTTTTCCTCTGACTAATCCATACATTGCACTCATCACAAGGAGATGCTCCATAAGATAATCAATAGATTCCGCGTCCAAACTCGTCACATCTAAATGTTTAAACTGTTGACCTGTATAGGTGAATAAGGCTGTATTTGTAGGATCAAAATCTTGAAACCTTTGAAAATTTTCTTTTGCTATTTTCTCGCTAACATCAAAATAATTCATCAGTGATTCTTGACTTTTTTCTTTTAAAAACGCCAAGACCTCTGCTTGTTTCTTTTTAAATAGTGGTTCTGTTTGATAAGCATGATTTGGTGTCGTTTTCATTGTTTTTGATGGTGCTAATAGTATTTTCATTGTTTTAGTCCTTTCACATAAAGTAAACACGGATTTTCTTCATCCCATAATGTTTCAAAGATTTCTAGTGGGTCAAATCCCATTTGCTCATAAAATTTTCTCGTAAGCGCATAATGTTTATCCGGATGTGTTGATGCGAGGGTTTTAACTTGTAAATATTTAATGCCTTCATCTAACAGTCTAGGCTCGACATACTCAATGAGTGCGCGACCATAGCCTTGATGATGATACGCTTTTAAAACGCCCATCACAGAAATCTCTGCACTGCAAGAAAAGTGGCTTTTTATACTGATAAAAGCGATAGGGTTTGAATGCATGATAACCGCGTAAAACATTTCGTCTTTTACTTGGTTAATATAGTCTTCTTTGGCATCATCTAAGCCAAAGTATTCCGGTAAATCATCCAGAATAAGACGGGTAATTGATTGTTTAATTATAGAATCGTTAATTTCTTTTATCATTTTATCACCTAAGTTATTATACGGTAAAACTTGAATTATTTAAATAGCTCTAAATATTCTTTATACCCTTCCGCTTCAAGTGATTCTTTCGGAATAAAGCGTAAAGCCGCAGAATTAATACAATATCTTAAGCCACCTTTTTCTTGTGGACCATCATCAAAAACGTGTCCTAAGTGCGCATCAGATCTTGTACTCCTTACTTCCATACGGTTCATACCATGACTACGATCAATGGTTTCCTTAATTTTCGTAATGGGTTTTGTAAAACTAGGCCACCCACACCCTGCATCATACTGATCAAGGGATGAAAAGAGTGGTTCACCACTAATGATATCAACATAGATACCTTCTGCTTTATTATCATAATACTCATTATTAAAGGCAGGTTCTGTCCCATTTTCGAGTGTTACATGAAATTGCATCGGAGTAAGTTTTTTCTTTAATGCTTTTTTATCGACTGTTTCTTTCCAGTTTTCTTCTATAAATGCTTTACGGCCAGAGCCTTTTTTATAAAGTGAATAATGCAAACGGTTTTTCTTATGATAGTCTTGATGCGCTTCTTCTGCTTTATAAAAAGGCATCGCATCTAAAATAGGGGTAACAATCTTTTGATCAAATCGCTTAGAATCAATTAAAGCTTGTTTAGACTCTTCTGCTTTTTTTCGTTGGGCATCATTCATAACAAAAATCGCTGTTTGATAGCTTTTTCCTCGATCAGCAAATTGCCCATGAGCATCAGTCGGATCAATTTGTCGCCAGAATATATCTAATAGTTTTTCATAACTGATTACCGTTTCATCAAAGGTAATCTCAACAGCTTCTACATGATCTGTCAATCCTGATACAACAGCCTCATAAGTAGGATAAGCGTTCTTTCCACCTGTATACCCACTTACAGCTTTAATAATCCCTGGCATTTCATCAAAAGGTTCTACCATACACCAAAAACACCCACCTGCAAAAATTGCCTTTTCCATTTTCATCACCTCAAAATCATTATAAAAGAAACGAGATTAATTAGCACTTAATATACAATCAAAGCGAAAAAAAACGCGTTTAAGCGCGTTCTTTTTTAGTCGCAATAAGATTATATAGATAATGTTTTTCTTTACTCATCAGTAATGGGTTAACTTGTTCTTGATAATATTTATAATCTGATTTATTTTGAACTTGCCTCTTTTCCATCAACGGAATACTAATAAACATAAATAGCATTAAGTTTAGCATTGGACCAATGATTAAAATCATCGAGGCTGTTTCAACCCCCAGCGACATCACAAATAACCCAAACCACATAAGAATTTCCCCTAAATAATTGGGATGGCGAGAATACTTCCATAATCCTTGATTATTCACAGCATCTGGATGCGCTTTTCTAAAGGCATGCGCTTGTTGATCAGCAAGCAGTTGTAATGTTGTTGCAAAGACACTGATGGCTGCACCTAATAATATTATAGCGTTCACCTCAGGTGCGGCTTGTAAATATATCATTCCTGGTAACATGACTAAAAAGACAATAATGGTAGGCATCATATGAATGCCAAAAAAGTTTATCACTGGATAAAACTTTTTCGATTGTGCTTTAAAATATGAATAGCGCCAATCTTGGTGGGTCAAATCCTTAAACGTTACCATCCAGTTAATCGTTAAGCGAATCCCCCAATAATAGACTACTGCTAGTAATATAATACTCGCAAGATTCCAAGTTTGCACAAAAAACGGTAAAATCACAAGTGGTTGTACACTCCAATATGGATCATAAATACTAGAATTTTTAAATACTACACTAAAAATAAAAATGATGACCGTTGCAAAAATCGTTCCTGTTAAGGCTTTTAAAACCAGCGAATCAATGTTTAATAAACTAATGATCCATAGCGTAACCGCTAATGTAACACTATAAATTAACCCAATGATGAGCAAGTCTTTAATTTTTGTCATTTATATCCCCCTTTATATCTTACTTATTATCATATCAAATAAAGACTAAAAAAGCTTTAATTAGTTATCTTTAAAATAAAACAAACATACTTGCAAGTAGCGCAAGGTAACCTATAAAAATAACATTGGCTGTCTCAAACGATAATCGGTACTTACGAAGCCTTTTAAAGAACGCTCTTTCTTTATAGACAACCCCAAAATAAATCAAGCAAGCCACCACAACACTCACCAAATAATCAAAGCCTGCGTTCAAGCTATTCACTTTAAAACCAGATAAATCAATATCAAATAAAACCGCCGTTAAAGGGCTGTAAAAAACCCCTAAGATAATAATCGCTAACGCTGTGCCGATTAGTACAAAAAGCTGTAAAATACGTTTCATATAAAAAGTCACAAGCGGTTCTTTAAAAAAGATAACACTGAGTTTTAACATAATAACAATGGTTGAAATATTAACCGCATACAGTAAGTAATATTTTATCGGTTCGGCTTCAAGACCATATTTAATCATTGTTTTTGAAACACTTCCGCCTAGAAAAGGTGCCCCTGTAATACTGAGCATCGCTATAATCATTGCAATACTAACAAGCGGCATCACTTTAAAAACGCCTTGAATTTTATCGATATCTTTGGTGCGATAAACCTTTATAATGATCCCAGCGGCTAAAAATAGCAGCATTTTTGCAAGACCATGATTTAAAATATGATAAAATCCGCCATAAAAAAGTCTCACTTCTACACTGGATAACCCCATTAAAATCAGCCCTATTTGTGATACGGTTGAATAGGCAAGTAATTGCTTAATAGAGGTTTGACCCCATGCCAAAATACCGCCTATTAAAGCGCCACTCACACCAATATAAAAGAAAATATCTTCTACATTAATAGCGGTCTCTAAAAACATATAATTAATACGGATAAATAAATAAAGCCCAGCTTTTACAATCAATCCACTCAAAAGTGCACTTATCGCGCTTTGACTTGCGCCATGGGCTTTAGGAAGCCATGTAAAAAGCGGGAAAAAGGCACTTTTTACACTGATCCCTGCAAGCATTAACGCATAAGCAAAAATAACAATAGTCTCATTAGCATAGAGGGGCATCAGCGTTTTAATTTCTAAAATATTAATGGTTCCAAATGTGTAATAAACCAAAATGATTCCCATTAAAAATGCTAGTACTCCACTTGAATTTAATAAAAGATAATAAAGCCCTGCCCGAAAAGACTCCCCTGATTTTTTAAACGCAATCAAGACCGTCACCAGTACTGTCGTGAGTTCTAAAAAAACAAACATATTAAATAAATCATTGGTTTGTAAAAGACCGAAAAACACCCCTTCTAAAAACAGTAAAAAGAATAAAAAGTTATGATGGGTATTTTTTGCATCAAAAACATAGATTAAAATCATCCACCATATAAAAAGGGTTAAGAACATAAAGGTGAATGATATAGCGTCATTCGATAAACTAATCCCTATTAAACTATCCCAGTTTCCAAGGACTACGGTCGTTTTTGAAAAATCTGATTGAAACTCTATAAAATAAAGCACCGTAACAATGCTTAAAATAGCCTGCGAAAAAAGGGCTAGATATTTTATATGTTTATTTTTAAACAAATAAACTATTAACGCCGTTATAATTGGTAAAAATATTAATAGTAATGGGCTATACACCATAATACCACCATTGAAGTGCGACTTTTTTATTATTATAGCATGATTCTTAAATGCACTAAATACTCAATAAAAAAAATCCCAAATGAATGGGATTTATTCGTTATATATGGGTTTAACAATGTCTTTAACGCATTCTGCATCATCACATTGTAAAAAGTCGTCAATTGTTTGTTTTAAATCGCTGAAATTTATCTCACTGAATGCTTTTCTAAGCGGTAAAATACTGCCTGCAGACATCGATAACTCATCAATTCCTAACCCTGCAAGAATAATCCCTGCATGAAGGTCGCCTGCCATTTCGCCACAAACACCTACCTCAACATCTTCTTTATGGGCAGCACTAACTACATCATGAATTAGTCTTAGTAAGGTTGGATCAAAAGGCTCATAAAGATAAGAGACTTGATCATTCATACGATCTGCGGCATAAGTGTACTGAATGAGATCGTTCGTTCCAATGCTAAAAAAGTCAACTTCTTTTGCTAAACTTCTCGCATTTAATGCAGCACTAGGAATTTCAATCATAATCCCGACTTTTATTGTCTTTTGATAGTCAAGATTTTCTTTATCCAAACTTTTTTTGGCTTCTTCTAGTATTGCTTTTGCTTTTAAGAGTTCATCTTTACGGGCAATCATTGGAAACATAATATCCAGTTGTTTTGAATCTTTTGCAGCACGCATTAGTGCTCTTAATTGTGTTTTAAACATTTCTTTTTCTTCAAAACACAGTCTAATGGCACGGTGACCTAAAAACGGATTGTCTTCTTTTGCTTGATCTAAATAAGGCAATGATTTATCGCCACCAATATCTAATGTTCTGACAATAACACGCTCATAGGCTTTAAAGACTTTTTCATAGGCTTTTATTTGATCTTCTTCTTTTGGCATCATTGTTCGGTCCATAAATAAAAACTCTGTTCTAAATAACCCTATGCCTTCTGCACCTTGTTCTTGTGTGAAGGGAATATCTTTTTCAGATCCGATATTGGCATAAAGCGGAAGTTTTTTTCCGTCTTTAAAAATGGTTGGTTTAGATTGGTACTCCATTAGTGCTTTTTCTTTTTCTTTAAGGTCTTTCAAGGCTTTTTTTGCAGTGTTTACTTCTTCGTCACTTGGATTAATAATGATGTCATGATTTATCGCATCAACGATGATTAAATCACCATCTTTTACTGTATTCACTGCATTACTTACACCGACAATCGCTGGTAATTGAAAGGCTCTTGCCATAATTGCGGTGTGTGAAGTGATTCCACCAACTTCTGTAATAAATCCTTTTACTCGGTTTAAATCAAGGCTTGCAGTATCACTTGGGACTAAATCATGCGCAATGATTATGGTATCATCTTCTAAAGCAGTCGCATCTTTGATTGGTTTATCTAATAAATACGACAACACTCGGTACTGGATATCTTTAATATCACTGGCACGCTCTTTAAAGTATGGGTCGTCCATTTCTTGAAAAATTGTGATAAATTGATCGGTAACTTTTTTATAAGCAAAACTTGGATGGATGTGATCCGCTTCAATCATCGCTTCAGTTTGTTTTTTAATTTCTGGATCTTTAATCATTTGTAAATGCGCATCAAATATTTCTAAATGCTCACTATCTAATGTTTCTTTCATATTGTCTTTTATTTTAAGCAGGTCTTGTTCACTATTTTGAACGGCTTGTTGAAAGCTTTCAATCGCTTCTTCAATGTTTTCGATGGGTTCTTCTTTTACGGTTAGTTCTTCTTTTGTAAGCAAGAACGCTTTTCCAATCGCGTATCCTTTGCTCGCAATCTGACCTTTTTGCATTGAATCACTCCTTCACAAATCTTTTCTACTTTAAAGAAAAGATACCATACCTTTTGGTACAGTATCAATTCTTACTATGTATGAGGTTTATGCTTCTTCTTCCTCTAATTCTTCATCTTCTTTTGCATCTGGTAATAAAACTTTCAGTAAGAATGCGGTTAAAACTGTCCCTGCAGCAAGCGCTACGATAAACCAAATCCATCCTGACATTACAGGAATAACAAATAATCCACCATGTGGGGCTGGACTTGTTACATTGAATAATCCAACAATCGCTCCTGCAAGTGCACTTCCGGCAATAATCGATGGAAGTACTGCTTTAGGATTAGCTGCGGCAAATGGAATTGCCCCTTCTGTAATAAAGCTAAATCCCATAACCCAGTTTGTTTTTCCGGCTTCTTTTTGTTGTTGATTGAATTTCCCTTTAAACAATACTGTAGCTAGTGCAATACCAAGTGGTGGTGTCATCCCACCAGCCATTACAGCTGCCATTAATGTTGTTGAAGCGCCACCAACAAGGGTTGCAGTTCCTACAACATAAGCGGCTTTATTTACTGGTCCACCCATATCA
>Ga0194136_1001124_pt1 | contig 13373 bp, 13 predicted proteins | sample TARM_MetaG_T3A_1_FD_134023 | JGI IMG/M metagenome (GOLD analysis project Ga0194136, IMG submission 134023) | Freshwater microbial communities from Pennsylvania, USA, analyzing microbe dynamics in response to fracking - TARM_MetaG_T3A_14 (version 2) | ecosystem: Environmental > Aquatic >...
GAGGCTGTCGTACAGCTCGTTCAGGGCTGCGCGACCGGCTTCATCGGCCAGCAAGTCGCCCAGTGGCTTGTCGAGTGCGGCCAGGCGCTGGCGGGTGTCCTGGTAAGCGGCGTCGATGCGGTTGGCCAGGTCAGCCTGATCGTCGCCCAGCAGGGTCTGGATGCCGTCACGGTTACTGCCGTGCCAGAGCAGTTCGGCATTGGCCAGTGCCGCGCCCAGGTTGGCCAGGCTGGCGGCGCTGCGCCAGGCCTCGGCCTGGTAGGGCTGAGGGATGCCTTTGCTCTGCCGGCCCATGGGCGCGCCGAGTTTTTTCTTCAGGCCATCGAGTGCAGTGACCTGTACGCGCAGCAGGTCGGCGATGGCTTCGTTGGCATCGGCGTAGCGTTCGTTGGGGAATGTCTTGAGCTGTTCGGCCATGCCCGGTTTGCCTTGCCACTCATCCATGATCTGCACTGCCAGGGCCTGCTGGTGTTGGCCGATGGCTTGCAGCAATGGGCAATAGCGCGCTTTCTGTTCGGTCTGAGTGAGATCCAGCGCCGGGTCGAACAGCATGTATTCGTAGGCCGTCAGCCCTTGCACCACCACGCTGGCCTTGGCCAGGTCATCGTTGTTCAGTTGCGGCTTGCTCTTGAGCAGGGCCTCGACCTGACGCTGCACCAGGTTCTTCTTGTCCGGCCAGAACTGGATCTGCCAGGCACGATTGCCTTCGGCCAGCGGCCCCACCAGCAAGGGCTGCAAACCGGCCCAGGCACTCTGCGCACCGAGGAAGGCCTGGCGCGCGGTGCCCAGGTCGGCATTGCCGGCGCAGAACGCCTCGGCATTCACAGCCAACTGACGATCAGCTTCCTGCCAGCTGTTGTAGGCCGGCAGCAATACGCCGTCGGCCAACGCTGCGCTGACCTTGGCGCGAGGATCCTGCTGGCCGCAACCGACCAGGGCCAGGCCTAGCAGTGAGGCGATCAGGGTTCTATGCAACATCGCAGGCTCCTTAGAGGGAATTGAGGAAGGCGAGCAGGGCGAAGCGCTCTTCGCCATCGAAACGCAGCACATGCTGCTTGGCCGCTTCGGCCTCGCCACCGTGCCAGAGAATGGCCTCCAGCAGGTTGCGTGCCCGACCGTCATGGAGGAACTGGGTATGGCCATTGACCGCCTGGGTCAGGCCGATGCCCCACAGCGGCGCCGTGCGCCATTCACGGCCGCTGGCGAGAAATTCCTCGCGGCCATCGGCCAGGCCTTCGCCCATATCGTGCAGCAGCAGATCGGTATAGGGACGGATCAACTGGTTGGCCAGTTCCGGCTCGGCGGCATCGGCCGAGGTGGTGAAACTGGGCGTATGGCACTTCTGGCAGCCGGCCTGATGGAACAGGCTCTTGCCCTTGAGCACTGCAGGGCTGTCGACGTCGCGCCGCGCCGGTACGCCGAGGTTGCGGCTATAGAACAGCACGCTGGCGAGGATGTTGTCGCTGACCTCCGGTTCGCCACCATGGGGCGCAGCGAGGCACTCGGTCTGCGCGGCGGTGCAGTTGTCATGGGCAATCAATGTGGTGGTCAGGCCCATGTCATTGGCGAAGGCGTCGGCGTTCTGCTGGTTGAGGTTGGGCTGACCAGCCTTCCAGCCGAAGCGGCCGAGCACCGTACGCTGCTGTTGGCGATCCCAGACCCGGTTGGGGCGGCCGGAAATACCGTCGCCGTCGGCGTCGTCCGGGTCGGCGTTCGCCAGGATGTCCTGTTCGGCGATGGCTTCGAGCAGGCCGAGGCCGATCATCGGCGGAGCGATGCGGGTGGAAAGCAGGGTGTCCGGGTGCATGTCGCCATAACCGAGCTGGGTTATTTCCAGCTGCGGTTTGCGCAGTTCCACCAGCGTGCCGTCGGCGAAGCGCACCGGCACGCTGCGGTAGGTCACGCGAACCTTGCCTTCTGGGGCTACGCCGGGGTTGGCCATATCCTGCAGTTGAGTGCCATAGGTCGGTTCGGGCACCACGCCATGGCGTACCAGCCAGTGGGCATGCTCCGCGCCAGCGGGCAGCGACAGGCGCACCAGCATGGAGGCGGCGCTGACGGCATTGGGCTCCGGTGGGTGGCCGCGTCCATCCTTGAGGTGACAGTTCTGGCAGCCGTTGGTGTTGAACAGCGGACCGAGGCCATCACGTGCTGTGGTGGTGGCGGGCGCGGTGACCCAGGGATTGCGGAAGAAACTGTTGCCTACGGCAAAGTCCAGGCGCCGGCTCGGCGCCAGATTGGCCGAGGGCTGGGAGAAGGCGTTGTGATCGAACTTGCGTACCGTGGCGGTGCCTGCCGAGAGTGCCTCTCCCGGCTCTGCCGCCGTGAAGTTCGCTTGCTGCTCGCAGGCGATCAGGGGCAGGGCCAGAAAGGGCAACAGGCAGCGCTGGAGCGGCGACATCGAGGAACTATCCGAACAGGCAAGAAAGCGGGGCGCCAAGCTTAGCAGGCTAACGTAATTTAAATAAGATGGATTAGCGTTATCTGTATGTGGTCATAGGTCGCGGCCGCTTTCCCGATATGCCTGGCAAGGCTCAGGCCGATGCCGGCTTTGCCGCGTCGTAGCGGGCACGGGCCTGGGCGATTGTGCTGTGGCTGTCCTCGGCCCAGGCAATCAACCCGGCCAGCGGTACCAGCAACGACTCGCCCAATACGCTCAGTCGGTATTCCACGCTGGGCGGTTTGGTGGGGTAGACCGTCCGTTCTAGCAGGCCGTCGCGTTCCAGTTCACGCAGGGTCTGGGTCAACATGCGCTTGGAGATATCCGGCACGGCTCGCTGTACCTCACTGAAACGCAGCGCCTGCCGGGTGAGAGCCAGCAGGATCAGCATCGTCCATTTGCTGCCTATCTGGTCGAGTACATCGCGCACCGGGCAGCGCTCGGCTACGAGTGGCATCGTACTCCAGGCCTGGAAGCTGGCAGCCAGTCGCACACGTACAGTCGCAGGGTTATCGCCGGGTAACCTGGTCACGAAAAGCTGCCTCCCCGCTGGCATGTTGTGTCCCTGCTCGACACATCACTGCTGTTGTCAGCCGCCCAGGGTTCGCTGCATCGAGCGAATCACCACCGAGCGACCACGGCGCGATGATCTAGGCTGAATCCATGGAGCAGATGGCGAGGGACTGACGCTGCAGTGGTCATGCCACAGAGAGGCGGTGTTCGAGTGTGCTGAGCCCGCACCCCACGGCTTGCTCGGTCTTGTGCTCTGCGTGCGGCATGCGATGATTCCAATGTGCCTTTATGGTGCCCGTGGAGTTCGATCATTTTGAAAACACTGCTTGATGCGCAATGGGCTGCACTGGAACGGGTCATGGCCATCGCTGAATTTGCTCCCGATGGTCGGCTCGTGCGTGCCAACGACAACTATCTGGCCTTGTTCGGCTATTGCACGGAGCAGGTTGCCGGGCAGCATCATTCGTTCTTCTGTAGTGCCGACAGCGCCGAGCCTGTGGCGCACGAGCGTTTCTGGCAACCCCTGAGTGCCGGCGCAGCATACAGCGGGCAGGTCGAACGCCTGCGCCAGGGTGGCCACAGTTGCTGGCTACAGACCACCTACATGCCGGTCATGGATGAGGCCGGCCGGGTACGGCAGATCATGCAGGTCGCCATCGATATCACCGAGCGAATGCAGCACGAACAGGAACAGCAGCGCCATCTCAGGCAGTTGTCGCTGGTGGCCGATGCCAGCGACTCGGCTGTGGTGATCAGTGATGCGAATCCGTACATCGTCTACGTCAATGCCGGCTTCTGCCGGATGTTTGGCTGGACGGCGCAGGAGGTCTTGGGGCAGGAGCCCATCGCCCTGCTTGCTCCTGACAAGGATGTCGAGTGCGTGCAGCGATATCGAACCACGCTGGCAGCAGGCTTGCCGGTTGAGCGCGAGGAGGTCGTCGAGGGCAAGGACGGACAGCGTTACTGGGTCAAGATCATCAGCAACCCGATCATGGATGGCGCCGGGCAGTGGCAACTGACGGTGACCATCCTGACCAACATCACTCAGGCCAAGATGCATGAGGTATTGCAGCACTCGGTCATGGAGGCCATGGCCCGGGAGCGGCCACTGACCGAGGTGCTGGAGCTGATCTGCATGGAGGTCGAGCGTATTGCCCCCGAAGTGGTCGCCTCGATTCTCGAGGTGGACGAAAGTGGTCTGCTGCACCCGCTGGCGGCACCAGGCCTGGGGCTGGAGTACCAGCAGAAACTCGAAGGCGTGGCAATCGGGCCGGCCGTCGGTTCATGCGGGACGGCGGCCTGGCGCAAGGCATATGTCTGGGTCGATGACATTGCCACTGATCCACTGTGGGCCGATTTCCGTGATCTGGTGTTGCCGCTGGGCTTTCGGGGCTGCTGGTCCGCTCCTGTGCTCAACGCACAAGAGCGAGTTGTCGGTACCTTCGCCTTTTACTTCCGCCGCGCGCCGCAGGATTGCTCGATGCAGTTCTACAGGCGCCTGGTCGAGGCCTGTCAGCATTTATGCGGGCTGGCGCTGGAGCGTGAACAGACACGCCGGCGCATACGCCAACTGGCGTTCTACGACGCCCTTACCGGGCTGCCCAACCGCAGTCTGCTGCAGACCCGGGCGGATCAGGCGATTGCCACTGTCACGCGAGAGGCCGAGTGGCTGGCGGTGTTGTTCATCGACCTTGACCGCTTCAAGCACGTCAATGATTCACTCGGGCATTCCGCCGGAGACGATCTGTTGCGTCAGGTTGCCGCGCGTATCCAGAGTGTCTTGCGCGAGTCGGACATCGCCGGGCGCCAGTCGGGTGATGAGTTCGTCGTGGTCCTGCCCGGTTGCGATGCCAATGAGGTGACGCTGGTGGCCGAGCGTCTGCTGCAATTACTGGCGGAACCGTTCAGCCTGGCTGGAACCAGCCTGCAGGTTTCCGGCAGCATCGGCATCGCCATGTATCCCAATGACGGGCGTGACATGGAGACGCTGATGGGGCGCGCCGACATGGCCATGTACCAGGCCAAAAGCAGTGGACGAGGCCGCTTCCATTTCTACAGCAGTGAAATCAACAGGCTGGCGCAGGAGCGTCTGCAGATGGAGGGCGCCTTGCGCCAGGCGATCAGGCAGGGTGGGCTGCACCTGCATTACCAGCCGCAAATCGATCTGGCCGACGGGCGTCTTTATGGCATCGAAGTGTTAGCGCGCTGGACGCACGCAGAGCTGGGCGAGGTTCCGCCCGTGCGTTTCATTGCCCTGGCTGAGGAGTGTGGCCTGATCGTCGAACTGGGGCATTGGGCCGTGCAGGAGGCCTGCCGGCAGTTGGCTGAGTGGCGCGCTGCGGGGCTGCGCGTGCCGGTGATATCGGTAAACCTGTCGCCGACCAGCTTCCATAACCTCGACTTGCCGGGCTTTCTGGCCAAGACCCTGCAGGCCAATGCCCTGCTGCCAGAGGATCTGACGCTGGAGCTGACTGAAAGCATCCTTCTCGACAGTAACCCCAGCACGATGAAAGTCCTCGATGAGCTGCATCGACAGGGCATCCGTCTGTCACTGGACGACTTTGGTACGGGCTACTCCAGCCTCAGTTATCTGCGGCGGCTGCCCATATCGGAACTGAAGCTCGATCGCAGTTTCGTTTTCGACCTGGAGCATGATGAGGCGACGCGCGCCTTGAGCAGCGCCATCCTGGGCATTGGCAAGAGCCTGCAGCTGACAGTGGTAGCCGAAGGCGTGGAAAATGAAGTGCAGCATCGCCTGCTGCGCGAGCAGGGCTATCCGGTGGCGCAGGGCTATCTGTATTCCAGGCCGCTTGCCGCGCAGGAATTTGCGCAATGGCTGAATCAGGCCGCAGGCCGGCAGAGCGAGACATGAACGGCGTCAGCGCATGGGCTTCGCCTCTGGTTCAGGTTCGCCCGGCATGCGTTGGAAACGCTTGCGAAAGGCGCTCGGTGAGACGCCGATCCGCTGGCAGAACAGGCGGCGGAACGAGTTGCTGTCCTCGTAGCCGACGCGATGGGTGATCACCTCGAAATTCAGCCGGGTGGTTTCCAGCAACTCCTTGGCCTTTTCCAGGCGCAGGGTCTGCAGGTAGGCCAGTGGCGCGTAGCCTGCTGCGCACATTCGCTCCGGCTGCCATGCTCGATTCGGGTATCCGCAAGAGCCTGCAGCTCGACCGATAGGCTGCAGGCCAATAAACCATAGGTCATGCCCGTCCCCTGGCATGACCGGTGGCCATTGATGGACAGCGCACCGAAATGCGACCGGGCGTTAGCCCGTGCAGCTGGTATCCGGCTACCGGCCGCGGATGGTGTCAGCCCACCTTGAAGCGACACACCAGTTGCTGCTGATGATCGGCCAGGCTGGCCAGCTCACGGCTGTTGACGGCGGTCTGTTCGGCGGCGGCACTGACCTGGATGACCAGGTCATTGATGTCGTTGACGTTACGGTTGATTTCTTCCGACACCAGGCTTTGCTCCTCGGCGGCCGAAGCCACCTGGATGTTGCGGTCGCTGATGCTGGCGATGCCATCGGCGATCTGTACCAGCAGCTCGCCGGCCTTGACCACGTTGTCGGCGCTGGCCTGCGCCTTGTCCAGGGTTTCCTGCATGGAGCTGGCGGCACGGTCGGAGCCGCTTTGCAGGTTGCTGATCATCTGCTGGATGCTGACGGTTGAATCCTGGGTTTTCTGCGCCAGCTGGCGCACCTCGTCGGCGACCACGGCAAAGCCTCGGCCTTGTTCACCGGCACGGGCGGCTTCGATGGCGGCGTTCAGGGCCAGCAGGTTGGTCTGCTCGGCGACGCCACGGATGACGTCGAGCACCGAGGAGATGGCATCACTCTCTTTCTTCAGCTCGAGAATGATCCGCGCGGTCTGCTCGGCCTGCGTCGACAGCGCCTGCACCAGGCGTACGGTGTCCTCGATCTCTCTCTTGCCCTGCAGGGTATTGTCGTTGACCTGGCGCGACATTTCGGCCGCTTCGGTGGTGCTGCGGGCGACATCCTTGACCGTGGCGCTCATCTCGTTGATGGCGGTAGCGACCTGATCGGTGCCCTGGCGCTGTTGCGCCACGTTCTGGCTGGTCTGCAAGGCGACGGCCGAGGACTCCTCGGCAGCAGTGGCGACCTGCGCCGCCGCATTGCCGATTTCCTGGATCACGTCCTTGATCTGCTGCGTCATGTGGTCGAGATTACGTGCGATCACACCGAACTCGTCACCGCCCTGGTAGCGGGTGTGAGCAGTCAGGTCGCGTCGGGCCAGGGCGACCAGGGTATCGTTGACATCGCTGACCGCTGACTTGATGTTGCGGATGATCAGCAGCGACAGGAGCACCACGGCCGAGAGCACGCCGAGCATGGCCGCGACGGTCAGCCACAGGCTTTGGGCCGCTTCGTCCCGAGCCCGGGTAGCAAGGTTCGCGACGTTCTGGCCCAGCGCGCGTTCGACCTGCACCATCAGGTCGATGCGGTTGGTAGATAGATTGAACCACTCTTCGGGCTGGGTATCGAGGGTTTCGCCCAGTGCCTTCTCCATTGCCGCGCGCTGCAGGTTGCTGGCGGCCTGCGCGGCAGGTTGTTGCAGCGCGCTGTCGAGCTGGTTCTTGAAATCCGCCGTGGCCCGGCGCTGAAAGGCGTCCTGATAGGCCGCGAACTCACCCAGATTGCGGCTCAAGCGCGAGAGCTGGTCGGCATTGAGCTGCTTCTGGCTGAAGGTCAGGCCGAGCAGGGCACGCTCGCGTCCGGCGCGCTCCTTCATTTCCACGAACTGGTTAAGGGCACCGAGGGCTCGCAGAATGCGCGGATCGCTGACACGTGCCTCCAGCGAGTGGGTGTAGCCAATCAGGCTGACGATCAGACGGGTATAGCGTGCGCCGGATTCGCTGCTGTTGATCGATTGCGCGTCCACCTGTTGGCGCAGGATGACGATGTCATTCAGCCCGCCGAGTACTTCGTTGAGTTCGGCCGAGCTTTCTGCCGACAGGCTGCGCAAGGATGTGATCGCCGCGTCGCTGTCGAGCCGGAACTGGCTCAGCGCATCGCGCATGGACGTACCGCCACTGCCGAGAAAGACGCCACTGGCGCCGCGCTCACGCTGCAGGGCGGTGACTGTCGCGCTGATTTGCTGAGCGGTGTCACTGGCAGCCAGGGTGTGCTTCATCTCGCTCAGTGTCTCGTATTTACCGGCCACATACAGGGCGGAGAAGGCCAGGAAACCCAGTAGGGGGAAGATCAGGATGAGGAGGAGTTTCACGCTCAACGGGGCATTTTTCAGCATCGCTTTAGGCTTATCTCTGAAGTTAGGTATTGGCAGGCGAACGACGCTGGCCGGAGGTCTGTCGACCGAGGGCGATTCGCGCGTTCAGGGATCTGGCTGCCCCTTTGGGTGCACTGCGTGGTATCGACTGTTTCAAGTATTGGCGCCGTGGTCCGATGGCCGGCCCGTTCATAGGGCGTTGCGGCCATATCGGTCTGGCGCATATTCCGGGCACATGCATGGAATGCTCATCGTACGTTCGGCAGGTTTCTTTAACGCAATCTGCGAGCCAGTATTCGCACGATGATGAGCATTCAGGCATGACACAGAATGTGCTTGGACGCAGTCATCAGATTAGAGAGAATCTCTGGTCGATTCTTGACCGGCAGCAACGAATCACTGTTTTGTCTGCTGCGTGGTGCCCCATGCTGGCCTGCAGGCCGTGCAGCAGGCAGCAGTTCTGAGTGGCGCATGTGGCTTGGCTGCCCTTGTTGCGCTGTCAGTCCCGGAGCTGACGTGCTGATGCGTCGCTGTTCAATGCCCTCTTCAGCTGACCCTCTTGTGCGCCATTACGGCGCACACTGTTCTATGCCTGTGCGCAGCGTGCTGGGCGAGTCGGCGTAATCCATGTAGGCGGGCCTGAGACAGGCATGCGTCGTGCTGTCTGCGCCGGATTTTGCGCAAGAACGTTCAAGACCTTCAGCGGCCATGCGGTTAAGCTCAGCAGCGCAAGGAGGTTCCATGTCCCGTCAACACGAATTCACCCAGGGCGCCCGCGATATGCTGCCGATGCTGCTCGGCGCCATTCCCTTCGGCATCATCTTCGGTAGCCTGGCCGGCGCTGCGGGGCTCGATGCCTGGCAAACCCTGGGCATGTCCATGCTGGTGTTCGCCGGTTCGGCGCAGTTCATCGCCATCAGCCTGCTGGCCGGTGGTGCCGGTATCGCCGTGGTGTTGTTGACCACTTTCGTGGTCAATCTGCGCCATGCGTTGTACAGCGCCAGCCTGCAGCCCTACGTGCGTCACTTGCGCAAGCGCTGGCGCATGCCGTTGGCCTTCTGGCTCACCGATGAGGCCTATGCGGTGGTGGTGCAGCGTTATGCCCGCGGGGATCAGGGGATCTACCGGCATTGGTACTTCCTTGGCGCGGCCCTGGCCATGTACGGCAACTGGCAGTTGTGCACGTTGGTGGGGGTGCTGTTTGGCCAGGCCGTGCCAGACATCGGCGCATGGGGGCTGGATTTCGCCATGCTGGCGACCTTCATCGGCATCGTCGTACCGATGCTGCGCAACCAGCCGCAGGTAGCGGCGGCCTTGGTCGCGGCTGCCGTGGCGCTGGCATGCCATGCCTTGCCCTACAAGCTCGGCCTGATGGCGGCAGCCGCCAGCGGTATCGTCGTCGGTGTGTGGTTGGAGCGGCGCAAACCGGCGCTGCAGGAGGAGTGGGGCTGATGGATATCTGGTTGCTGATCCTGGGCATGCTGGCGATCACCTTCGCTACACGCTACAGCCTGTTCGCCTTTCCCGATCTGCGTTTTCCACCCGTGATCAGGCAGGGGCTGCACTACGTACCGACGGCGGTGCTCACGGCCATCGTGGTGCCTGGCATGTTACTGCCGGATGGGCAGCACTGGGCGCTGAGCTGGAACAACGCCTACCTGCTGGCGGGCGTCGCCGCCATTGCCATTGCCGCCTTCACGCGGCATTTGCTGGCGACCATCGGCGGCGGGCTGCTGGTGTTCTTCGTGTTGCGCTGGGCGTTCGGTCAGTTGCCGATCTGAGTCACCTTGGCCTGCCTGGGGCGCGGTTATGCCAGTGTGCAGATCTTCAGCTCGCGCTGGCTCAGGCGCAGGTGCTGTTCGTTGGCCTTGAGTAGCAGAACCTGGTCGTCGACGCTCAGCTCCTCATGGGCATGGCCTTCGACCTGGCTGCGATAGTGGCTTTCACCGGAGTGGCGGCGCAGGCATTGATAGCGCTGCAGGCGTGGCTCGACCCGCAGGCTGAGTACATCCACGTAAGCGACCGTGACTTCATCGCGCTGCCCGGTTTCCAGGGCGCTGCGTTGCAGCAAGGGGGTGTGGGTGAAGGGCGAAGCCGAGAGCATGATGTGCTGGCAATGCTGCAGGTCGTGGCGCGGTTCGCCATTGAGTAGCCAGTGGCCGCGCAGGTCACGTTGCAGGCAGAGCTTGCGCGGCCCCTGGTTGTCGACCTTGAGCCAGAGGCGGCGAAAGCGCCAGCGTGGGTCGCAATCGATCATGTAGCTGGCCGCGATGCTGTTGCCCCTGATCACCTGCATGAGGTGGCTGGTGGCGTGAATGCCATTGGCATCCTGGCTCAGACGTAGCGTCTCCACGCCGGGCGTGTGACGGGTTTCCATGCCAGAGTCTGTTGCATCGGGGCTGCTCCATGCCGCATGCGAAAAGGAGGGAAGGGCGGCATGCGCGCGCAGAACACAATCCCTTGTGTTCCATCGTTGTTGTGGCGCGCAGAATAAAGTGATGGCGATCCGATGTCTGTAAGCTTTTGGCTACAGATGTGTCACACCTTTGCGTATTTTCAGGCCTTGCGGGTCAGGGGGGAGCGCTCGAACGTCACGCCCTCCAGGCCGTGCTCCAGCAATGCGCGAATGTTGCCGTGATCGCTGCCTTGCGGGGTGGCCTGCACGCTGCGGTAGTGTTCGCCGAAGGCGCGCAGGGCTTCGTCCTGGCTCAGACCTTCGAGCTGCGCCAGGCCCAGGGTCTTGCAGGAGCCTTCGTTCTGTCCGGCAGCATTCTCCACGTCCCCGTTGCGAAAGGCGCTGGGCTGATAGTCGTAGTGCTCGGCGACAAAGGCCAGGGTTTCACTGAAAGCGTAATCGTCCTGTTGCAGGCGGCTGCGCAGTTCGTTCAGGGCGGTCATTCGTGCTTTCCTTTGGCAAAGGCGGCTTTCTGCTCAGCCGAGGCTTCTTTCTGGTACTTGGCTTTCCAGTCGGCATAGGGCATGCCGTAAATGGTTTCGCGGGCCTGGTCGACACTGACGTCTACGCCAAGATCGTCGGCAGCGGCCTTGTACCATTTCGACAGGCAGTTGCGGCAGAAACCGGCCATGTTCATCAGGTCGATGTTCTGTACGTCAGGCCGGGTGCGCAGGTGTTGAACCAGGGCGCGAAAGGCTGCAGCTTCTAGTTCGAGGCGTTCTTGCTCGGTCATGATGGGCTCTCCGGGAGATGGTGGCGGCGATGATAAGAGCCTCGCCGGAGAGCGGCAAGCCGCTGTCAGCGATGACCCGCCAGGGTAATGGAGACCGACTCGGCGAAGCGCAGGGCATGCGGTTTGTCCACTTCCACTTCGGCGTAGCGCACGGCCTGGTGAGCCATGACCAGATCAAGAATTTCCTGAGTCAGGCGTTCGAGCAGGGCGAAACGGTTACCCTCCACGTGGGCGATGATCGCCTTGGTGATGGTGCGATAGTTCAGCGCATGCTCGATATCGTTGACCTCAACCGCATCGACGGCAGGGTAGAGAATGGTGAGGTTGATCAACACGTCCTGCTTGTTGTTGATCTCCTCTTCCTTGATACCGATATAGGTGCGCAGGCGCAGGTCCTTGACGCGGATGCGCGCCATTCCGGGTTCCAGTCGCGGCATCAGTTGCTCCGTCCGATCAGTTGCAGGAATTCATGGCGAGTGTTGCAGGACTCACGGAAGGCGCCCAGCATCACCGAGCTGCTCATCACCGAGTTCTGCTTCTCCACGCCGCGCATCATCATGCACATGTGCTTGGCCTCGATCACCACGGCCACGCCGGCAGCGTTGGTCACGCGCTGGATCGCATCGGCGATCTGCTTGGTGAGGTTTTCCTGGATCTGCAGGCGTCGTGCGTACATGTCGACGATACGCGCGACCTTGGACAGCCCCAGCACCTTGCCAGTGGGGATGTAGGAGACATGCGCCTTGCCGATAAAGGGCAGCAGGTGGTGCTCGCATAGCGAGTACAGCTCGATGTCCTTGACGATCACCATCTCGTCGTTGTCGGACTCGAACAGGGCGCCGTTGACGATTTCGTCCAGCGACTGCTGATAGCCGTGGCAAAGGTACTGCATGGCTTTGGCAGCCCGCTTGGGCGTGTCGAGCAGGCCTTCGCGTTCGGGGTTTTCACCCAGGCCTACAAGGATTTCGCGGTATTGCTGGGAAAGGGGATGGCTCATGGCAGTGTCCTGGGCAGGCGCGTCACTTGAGGTGGCGGCCGCCATTGAGGGTAAGGGTTGTTCCGGTTACGTAGGGGTTGTCCAGCAGGTAACGCAAACTCTGGTAGAAGGCCTGCGGGCCAGACTCGATGCCCAGCGCTGATTTGGCCAGGGTCTTGCTCCGGTAGGCGGCGTTGTCGCTGTCGTTGAACATCAGTAGCGCCGGGGCAATGCTGTTGACCTTGATACGCGGTGCCAGGCGTGCAGCGAATGACAGGGTCAGGCTCTCCAGGCCTGCCTTGCTGGCGCAGTAGGCGGGGCGATTGGCGCTACCCTTGCGTACCACATCGTCACTGACATGGACGATATCGGCGTGCTCCGACTGCAGCAGCAGGTCGCTGCAATGCAGGTTGATCAGGTAGGGCGCAAGCATGTGGACGTTGAACAGCTGACGAAACGCTTGTGCTTCTTCGCCAGGTGTTTCGGCGAGCCACTGCGAGGCGTTGTGCACGATAGCGCGCAAGCCTTGGCACTGAGCCTTGAGTTGATCGATGAAGGCCAGAATCCCAGGCTCACTGCTGAAGTCAGCCTGCAAGGCGATGGCGCCACGTTCACGCAGTTGCATGATGCTGTCACGCTCGCGGCGATAGCTGACGATCACCGCCTGGCCTTCGTCGAGCAAGCGCTCGGCACAGTAGAGGCCGACCCTCTGGCCGGCACCGGTGATCAGGATGGGAAATTGGGCAGCGCTCATCTGCGGCTCGCACGGTAGAAATTGGAGGCCTGGTTAATAGCGCCTCGGGATACCTGACCAGTGGCAGGCGGTACTCACCAGGCCGTGTACAAAGTTATACCAGAGTGCAGGTTTGTACAACCATGAGAAGTATGGGGGCTTGTCGTCATGAGCGGCGGAGAAGCCTATTTTGCTGACTTTTAAGGCTTTTTGTTAGGTTGGTTAGCGGAGTATTTTTGTACTTTATCTGTACAAGGTTGTTGTTTTGTAC
>Ga0194136_1001128_pt1 | contig 13356 bp, 10 predicted proteins | sample TARM_MetaG_T3A_1_FD_134023 | JGI IMG/M metagenome (GOLD analysis project Ga0194136, IMG submission 134023) | Freshwater microbial communities from Pennsylvania, USA, analyzing microbe dynamics in response to fracking - TARM_MetaG_T3A_14 (version 2) | ecosystem: Environmental > Aquatic >...
ATGGAAACTGGCCGAGGCACAGTATCTGCTGCGCCTGGCCTCGCTCCGGCTGCTGGCGGTGCAGGATGTCGCCGCCGCGCGCGCACTACTCGAAACCGTCGACGGTATTCTGAAGTCGATGCCCGATAGCGGGCTGTACGGCGTTCGCGAACAGCTGGTCCATTACCAGGCCGAACTGGAAAGCTTGCCCGAACTGGATCGTGCCGGCGTGTTCCTGCGCCTGGGTGCCCTGCGTGATCAGGCCGATACCCTGGCCGCATTACCGGTGCCCGAATTTGATCCCGATGAACTCAGCACCGAAGAGGAATACGCCGATCGCCTGCAGCGCCGTGATCGCTGGGATCGTGTGCTGATGCGGCTTGAGCGTTACGTGCGGGTCGATTTCCAGCGTGGCAAGGTCATCACTCCGCTGCTTGATGATGCGGAGCTGCAGCGGGTTCGTCGTACGCTGCAGCTGACCCTGGAACAGGCCCAGTGGGCCGCGCTCAGGGGAGAGGAAGAGGTCTATCAGGCCAGTCTTACGCAGGCGGAAAAATTGCTGGCCCAGTACTTCGAGCTGGAGAACCCAAGAGTGCAAGCCATGCAGGCCCAGTTGCAGGGGCTGCGTGAGCGTGCAGTCAGCCTGTCGCCGCCGGATCTGACACCGCTGCAGCAAAGTCTGGCCAACTACCTGCAGTCGCGCGGGGCGCCGCAGGCGGAGGAGCCTGCCGATGAGTAAAAGCTATGTGGCCATCCTGGCGGTCGTACTGGTCGCCGCATTGCTCGGCATGGCGATCGCCGAGGACCCGGGATACCTGCTGATTGCCTGGCGCAATGTGTCGATCGAGACCAGCATCTGGGTCGGTATCGGCTTTCTGTTGGCGTGCTGGCTGTTGCTCTGGCTTGCGCGCTCGCTCTGGCGTTTGCTGACGGCGTCTGGTCGCCGGATCAACCCGTGGTCGCGCCGCAACCTGCAGCAGCGCGCCAGTGCGCTGGCTACCCGCGGGCTGCTGGAATTTGCCGAAGGGCACTGGAAGCAGGCCGTGCGCCTGCTCAAGCGATCTGCCCCACACTCCGAACTGCCGTTGATCAACTATCTTGCTGCTGCCCGGGCTGCCAACGAACTGGAAGACTATGCCGAGTCCGACGCGCTGCTGCGTGAAGCCTATGAGGTTACCCCCGAGGCCGATGTCGCCATTGCGGTGACCCAGGCGCAGCTGCAGATGGTCCGTGGCCAGTTCGAGCAGGCGCTGGCGACGCTCACTCGCCTGCGCAAGGATCACCCCAAGCACCTCTACGCGCTCAAGTTGATGAGCCAGGTCTATTTGCGACTGGAGGACTGGGCGCGTCTGCTGGAACTGCTACCGGAGTTGCGCAGGCAGAATGCGTTGCGCGAGGACGAACTGCAGGCGCTGGAGCGCCGGGTGCATGCCGCGTTGCTGGCGCAGGCTGGCCAGCGTCTGGCAGCCGCCGATAGCGACCCTGCCAGTCTGGTCATTGCTGCCTGGGAGCGGATGCCGACCCGGCTGCGTGAGGATCCCGAGCTTATCGAAGCCTATGCCTTGCAGTTGCGCGGGCATAGTCGTGAGGAAATGGCCGAGCAGGTGCTGCGAGCTGCCTTGTTGCAGCAGTTCGACGAGCGCCTTGCGAACCTCTATGGGCTGGTCAGGGGCAAGGACTGCGCGCGTCAGCTGGCCAATGCCGAGCAATGGCTACTCAAGCACCCGCATAACGCAACGCTGCTGCTGGCGGCGGGACGGCTGGCCCAGCGGAACAGTCTGTGGGGTAAGGCCCGTGATTATCTGGAAGCGAGCTTCGCCAGCCGCCGGGATATCCAGACCTGCGCCGAGCTGGCTCGCCTGCTTGATCGCATGGGGGATAGCGCAGGAGCTCAGCGGACCATTCGGGACGGCTTCGAAATGCTGGAAGATCACCTGCCGACGTTACCGTTGCCTGACGCCTGAGGCTGTGCGACCTGTTGCAGGCCCCGGTTGAGCTGCAAGCGGGCCTGCTCTCCCGCCTCACCCGGGGTGAAGCAAACGTGCATGGTCGGCTCGGCCAGCAGTTGAGGTGCAAACGCCAGCTTGTCTGCACTCTGGCGCAGCTGAGGGTCATGGGCCATCCAGTAGTGCATGACCTGCTCATCGATGACTGCTGCATCCAGTCTGCCGTACACCAGCTTCAGGAGATTCAGTTCGTCGCTGGCGGCTTCCTTGACCTTGAGCGTGCCTTCGGCCACCAGAGCATCGAACTCGGGCGCGTTGCGATAGCCGCGCACCACGCCGATTCGGTACTGCGCCAAGTCCTCCAGCTTGTCCCAGCGCACAGATATATCACTGCGAACTGCCAGGCCGACGCGGCTGGTGCCAATGCTGTCGGAGTAGAGACACAGGTTGTCATTGGCGAAGTAGCGGGGGAAATAGCCCACGATCTCCGGCTCGGTTGTTGCCGATCGGATGGCTCTGCTCCAGGGCTGGAAGTGGATCAGCAGGGGTTCATTCTGTGTCGCCAGTGCCTGATGCAACAGGTGCGACAGGGTTCCCTGCTCCGGCAGCTCCGCGCCGCTGTAGGGTGGCCACTCCAGGCTGCTCAGCTCCATCGCTCCGGCGGGGGGGCAGAGCAATGGCAGACTCAGCAGCGATGCTCTCAGCTTGGCAGTTCGCATGGGACCTCCCTGATCTCAGCGGTGTCTGATGGCGTTCAGTCTAGGCCGCCGGACAACCGCTGTCATGTGCCGTCAGGGCTGACGTGGAGCGTAGGCGAAGGCATCGGCGAGCATGTGATCTTCCGGCATGCCGGAAGCCACCAGCGCGTCCAGTGTCCCGTAGACCATGGCAGGGGAGCCGCTGACAATAAAGCGGTAGTCGGCCAGATCGGCGATATCCTCACAAACTGCCTGGTGCAGCATTCCCTGACGCTCCGGCCAGTCCGGCTGGTCGCTGATGACTCTGTGCAGGTACAGGTTAGGTGCCTGCTGCCAGCGTTGCCAGTGTGGAGCCTCATACAGGTCATCACTGTGGCGCACGCCCCAGTAGAGATGGATCGCGTGGGCAAATCCCTGCTGCAGACATTGTTCAACGATGCTCTGCATCTGGGCCAGTCCGGTGCCGGCGGCAATCAGTACCAGTGGCTGATCCGGCAGCTCCGACAGGCATGCCTCGCCGAATGGCGCCTGGATGCGTGCCACCTTGTGTTGCTGCAGATAGTCGATGACTGCCTGGGTGACCGGGTCGCGGGTGAGGATATGCAGCTCGAGCATGCGCTCTTCGCTGGGCGCGGAGGCAATGGAAAAGGCTGCAGGCTCTGCGCCGTCGCGCTCCAGCAGCAGATACTGGCCTGGGTGATAACGCAGGGGTTTGCCAGCCGGCGTGCGTAAGCGCACCCGCCAGACGTCGCCGCCAATCGGGCTGCATTCAACCACCTGGCAGGCCAGTTTGCGCACGGGTAGTTGGCCGGGCGCCAGGATCCCTTCCCAATGCAGCGCACAGTCTTCCAGCGGCTCGGCCACGCAGGTGAATATCTCTTCGCCCGGGCCGGCCTCACGGCTGTCCGGCAGTTTCACGCGGCCATGCAGCAATACCGCTTCGCAGACATGGCAGTTGCCGTTGCGGCAACTATTGGGCGCATCAAATCCCTCGCGGCGCGCTGCATCCAGAATGGTTTCGCCTGGTGCGGTCTCCAGGTCCAGGCCGCCCGGCTCCAGTGTGATTCTCATCAATCAATACCCAGCTCTGCCCAGAGTGCGTCCACGCGCTGACGTACCTGCGCGTCCTGTTCAATCGCCACGCCCCACTCGCGGGTAGTTTCCCCCGGCCACTTGTTGGTGGCATCCATCCCCATTTTGCTGCCGAGACCGGAGACCGGTGAGGCGAAATCGAGGTAGTCGATCGGTGTATTGTCGATCATCACGGTATCGCGTTTGGGGTCCATGCGGGTGGTGATGGCCCAGATAATGTCGTTCCAGTCGCGGATGTTGATGTCATCGTCCACCACGATTACATACTTGGTGTACATGAACTGACGCAGGAAGCTCCAGACGCCGAGCATCACGCGCTTGGCATGGCCCGGATACTGTTTCTTCATCGACACCACCGCCATGCGGTAGGAGCAGCCTTCCGGCGGCAGGTAGAAGTCGGTTATCTCGGGAAACTGCTTCTGCAGCAGTGGCACAAAAACCTCATTCAGCGCCACGCCCAGCACCGCCGGCTCATCCGGCGGCCGGCCAGTGTAGGTGCTGTGGTAGATCGGCTTCTCGCGCTGGGTAATGCGTTCAACGGTAAACACCGGGAAGCGATCCACTTCGTTGTAGTACCCGGTGTGGTCGCCAAACGGACCTTCGTCAGCCATTTCGCCCGGATGGATGACCCCTTCCAGCACGATCTCGGCGCTCGAGGGAACCTGCAGGTTTGAGCCGCGACACTTGATCAGCTCGGTGCGCTGGCCGCGCAGCAGGCCTGCAAAGGCGTATTCGGACAGGCTGTCTGGCACCGGGGTCACGGCACCGAGAATGGTGGCCGGGTCGGCGCCCAGCACCACGGCAACCGGGAACGGCTCGCCCGGGTGGGCCTTTTGCCACTCATGGAAGTCCAGTGCGCCACCACGATGGCTCAGCCAGCGCATGATGACCTTGTTGCGGCCAATCACCTGCTGGCGATAGATGCCCAGGTTCTGCCGTTCCTTGTGCGGGCCACGGGTGACCACCAGCCCCCATGTGATCAGCGGGCCGGCGTCGTCGGGCCAGCAGGTCTGCACCGGAATGCGCCCGAGGTCGACGTCGTCGCCCTCGAATACCTGCGCCTGACAGGGGGCATCCTTGACGACCTTGGGCGCCATGTTGATGACCTTCTTGAAGATCGGCAGTTTGGACCAGGCGTCTTTCAGACCTTTTGGCGGATCGGGTTCCTTCAAAAAGGCCAGCAGCTTGCCGATTTCTCGCAGCTCGCTGATGCTTTCGGCGCCCATGCCCATGGCGACGCGTTCGGGCGTACCGAACAGGTTGCCGAGTACCGGCATGTCGAAACCGGTGGGATTTTCAAACAACAGGGCAGGGCCACCCTTGCGCAGGGTGCGGTCGCAGACTTCGGTCATCTCCAGCACGGGAGAGATGGGAGTCTGGATGCGCTTGAGTTCGCCGCGCTGTTCCAGGCCCTTGATGAAATCGCGTAGATCGGAATATTGCATTTGAGCTTCAAGCCTCAAGCTTCAAGCTGCAAGCAGTGCGTGGTATGCCGCAGCCTGTGGTGTTTGGTCAGAAGCACAGTGGGTTGACAGTCAGGCCGCCTGGGCGGCCTGACCTGCTGAAAGCGACCAGCTACAGCGGACTGCTTGCAGCTTGTGGCTTTCAGCTTGTCGCTTTAATTCTTGCTGCGCTTCATCGACAGGAAGAACTCGTCGTTGGTCTTGGTATCTTTCAGACGGTCCAGCAGGAACTCGATCGCCGCGATCTCGTCCATCGAATGCAGAATCTTGCGCAGAATCCACATGCGCTGCAGTTCGTCTTCGCTGGTCAGCAGCTCTTCGCGACGGGTGCCGGAACGATTGATGTTGATGGCCGGGAAGGTGCGCTTCTCGGCAATCTTGCGATCCAGGTGGATCTCCATGTTGCCGGTGCCCTTGAACTCCTCGTAGATCACCTCGTCCATCTTCGAGCCGGTGTCGACCAGCGCGGTGGCGATGATGGTCAGGCTGCCGCCTTCTTCGATGTTGCGCGCGGCGCCAAAGAAGCGCTTGGGCTTCTCCAGGGCGTGGGCGTCAACACCACCGGTCAGCACCTTGCCGGAGCTCGGGATCACGGTGTTGTAGGCGCGGGCCAGACGGGTGATGGAGTCGAGCAGAATGATCACGTCTTTCTTGTGTTCAACCAGGCGCTTGGCCTTCTCGATCACCATTTCGGCAACCTGAACGTGACGGGCCGGCGGCTCGTCGAAGGTGGAGGCAACCACTTCGCCGCGCACGGTGCGCTGCATTTCGGTTACTTCTTCCGGGCGCTCGTCGATCAGCAGAACGATCAGGTGGCACTCGGGGTTGTTGCGGGCGATGTTCGAAGCGATGTTCTGCAGCATCAGCGTCTTACCGGCCTTCGGCGGTGCAACCAGCAGGCCACGCTGACCTTTGCCGATCGGGGCGCAGAGATCGATGATGCGGGCCATCAGGTCTTCGGTGGAACCGTTGCCGGCCTCCATGACCAGGCGCTCATCGGGGAACAGCGGGGTAAGGTTTTCGAACAGGATCTTGTTCTTGGTGTTTTCCGGCTTGTCGAAGTTGATCGAATCAACCTTCAGCAGGGCAAAGTAGCGCTCGCCGTCTTTTGGCGGGCGAATCTTGCCGGAAATGGTATCACCGGTACGCAGGTTGAAACGGCGGATCTGGCTGGGCGAGACGTAGATGTCGTCCGGGCCGGCCAGATAGGACGAGTCAGCCGAGCGAAGGAAGCCGAAGCCGTCCTGCAGAATCTCCAGAACGCCGTCACCGAGAATGTCTTCACCGCCCTTGGCGTGCTTTTTCAGGATGCCGAAAATCACATCCTGTTTTCGCGATCGGCCCATGTTTTCGAGGCCCATCTGGTTGGCGATTTCCAACAGTTCGGTAATAGGTTTTTGTTTGAGGTCGGTCAGGTTCATAGGTTCGGAGAGTGATGTAAGGGTTTCGGCAGGAAAGGTTCTTTTCGGCCGCCATGGAACATGGGGCGATCAGCTTGGCTGCGGTGTGTTTTGAGAAGCCGCTGCGCAGGGTGCGTCAGGGCGTTGGAAGCCAAATCTAGCACCGCCGGCCGGTGACGTCCAGCATTGCGGGTGCAAAAAAAGCCCCGGCGGGATTCGCCAGGGCTTGATACATCAGATGTTGCTGTCGAGGAAGGCTGCCAGCTGCGACTTGGACAGGGCGCCGACCTTGGTGGCCTCAACGTTGCCGTCCTTGAACAGCATCAGCGTCGGAATGCCGCGCACGCCGTACTTTGGTGCGGTTTCTGCGTTTTCGTCGATATTCAGTTTGCAGATCTTCAACTTGCCGCTGTAGTCCTTGGCAATTTCGTCCAGTACCGGGGCGATCATTTTGCAGGGACCACACCACTCTGCCCAGTAATCAACCAGAACAGGGGTATCGGACTTGAGCACTTCGTCTTCGAAGCTGCTGTCAGTGACGTGCACAATCAGATCGCTCATGTGTTTCTCCAGAGGGATAAAAAGGCGGAATTGCCGAATCATAGCACCACCCTATACGGCTGCGAAAGGCGATGATCAGTACCGTTGTGCAGGCAATTGTCATCGAGCAGGTGCTAGAATCGAACCAATTCAGACCTGACAGGAAGAGTGCATGGCAGACGCACAGCCGAATGATTTTTCGCTGGTAGCCGCAATTGATCTGGGCTCCAACAGCTTTCACATGGTGTTGGCGCGGGTTGATCAGGGGGAGATACGGATCCTCGAGCGGCTGGGTGAAAAGGTGCAGCTGGCCGCCGGACTCGATGACGACAACATGCTCAGTGACGAAGCCATGCAGCGCGGGTTGGATTGCCTGCGCCGCTTCGCCCAACTGATCAATGGTCTGCCACAGGGTGCGGTACGGATCGTCGGGACCAACGCCCTTCGCGAGGCGCGCAACCGTGGCCAGTTCATTCGTCAGGTTCAACAGGTGCTCGGGCACCGGGTGGAGGTGATCTCCGGCCGTGAGGAAGCGCGGCTTATCTTTCTGGGCGTATCCCACACCCTGGCTGACGACGAAGGCAAGCGCCTGGTGGTCGACATCGGTGGTGGCAGTACCGAGTTCATTGTTGGCGAGCGCTTTGAGCCGTTGCTGCGTGAGAGCTTGAGCGTTGGGTGCGTATCCTTCACTCGCCAGTTTTTTTCCGACGGCAAGATTACCGCCGCCCGCTACAGCCAGGCCTACACCGCGGCCCGCCTCGAACTGATGAATATTGAACAGGCCATTCAGCGCCTGGGCTGGAGCGAGGCGGTTGGCGCCTCGGGCACCATTCGTGCGGTTGGTCAGTGCATTCAGGCCGGCGGTTGCGGCCAGGGAGAGGTAACCCGCGAAGGGCTGCAGTGGCTCAAGCGGAGATTGCTCAAGGCAGCCCACGTCGACAAGCTGGATATGCCGGGGCTGAAGGCGGATCGCCAGCCGATCCTGCCGGCTGGACTGGCCATTCTGGAAGCGCTGTTCGACGCCCTCGGAGTGGAATCCATGCACCACTCCGAGGGCGCCCTGCGTGAGGGGGTGCTCTACGACCTGCTGGGGCGCCATAGCCATGAGGATGTGCGTGAGCGCACGCTGAGCGCGCTGATGGAGCGCTATCACGTTGACCTGGAACAGGCCGCCCGCGTCGAGGCCAAGGCCCAGAAACTGCTGGGCAAGGTGGATGACGCCTGGCAACTGGTCGCCAGCAAGCAGGCACCATTGCTGACCTGGGCGGCGCGGGTCTATGAAATCGGGCTGGATATCGCCCACAGCCAGTACCACAAGCACGGCGCCTATCTGATCGAGCACTCCGATCTGCCCGGGTTTTCGCGCCAGGACCAGCAGGCGCTGGCACTGCTGGTGCGCGGGCACCGGCGCAATATGCCAAGCGCCGACCGGCTGGCCGAATTCGGTGATGAGGCGGTCAACCTGCTGCGCTTGTGCATGATTCTGCGGCTGGCGATTCTCTATCACCATATCCGCGGTTATCAGGACATGCCGGAAATGGCGGTCGAGGCCAGTCAGGACGCGCTGGCCGTCACCTTCCCTGACGGCTGGCTGGAGCAGAACCCGCTGACCCAGGCTGACTTCGAACGAGAAGCGCAGTACTGGGCCAAGGCTGGTTACAGGTTGACGGTTCGCTGAGACGAGTTGGCCAGTTTCTCCAGCAGCGTTGCCTGGGCGCTGCGGGGAATCTGGTTGCCGCTCGGTGAGCTCAGCACGTAGGAGCCGTCAGGTTGCAGAATCCAGCTGCGGGTATTGTCGGTCAGAAAGACCTGCAGCTCCTGCTTGGCGCGGGTGATCAGCTTCTTGCCCTCAAGCGGGAAGCAGGTCTCGACCCGCTTGTCGAGATTGCGTTCCATCATGTCGGCACTGGACATCCAGACCTGTTCCTGGCCGTCGTTGAGGAAGTAGTAGACCCGGCTGTGCTCCAGGAAGCGGCCGATGATCGAACGCACGGTTATGTTGTGTGATACGCCGGGAATGCCCGGGCGCAGACAGCACATGCCGCGGATAATCAGGTCGACTTTCACGCCGCACTGGGATGCCTTGTAGAGCGCCTTGATCACCTTGGCATCGGTCAGCGAGTTGGCCTTGGCGATGATATGCGCGGGCTTGCCGGCCTGGGCGTTGAGGGTTTCCCGATTGATCAGTTCCAGCAGGCGTTTCTTCAGTGTGAAAGGCGCCTGCAGCAGTTTCTTCATGCGCTGGGTCTTGCCCATGCCGATTAGCTGGTTGAACAGCTTGTGCACGTCTTCGGTCAGCGCCACGTCAGAGGTCAGGATGCTGTAGTCGGTGTACAGCCGCGCATTGCCTGCGTGGTAGTTGCCGGTGCCGAGGTGCACATAGCGTTTCAGGTTGCGCTCTTCGCGGCGCAGGATCAGCATCATCTTGGCGTGGGTCTTGAAGCCGACCACGCCATAGATCACTACCGCCCCAGCCTGCTGCAGACGGCTCGCCAGCTGCAGGTTGGACTCTTCGTCGAAACGTGCCCGCAGCTCGATCACCACGGTCACTTCCTTGCCGTTACGGGCGGCATCGACCAGCGCGTTGACGATTTCGGAGTTGGCACCGGTGCGATACAGGGTCTGCTTGATCGCCAGCACGTTCGTATCCTGGGCCGCCTGGCGCAGCAGGTCGACGACCGGTGAAAATGACTCATAGGGATGCTGCAGCAGGATGTCCTGCTTGCTGATGGCCTGGAACAGGTTGTCAGCGCCGGACAGCGCCCGCGGCAGCCCCGGGCTGAATGGCGGGAACTGCAGCTGCGGGTGATTTTCCAGGCCGGTGATCGAGAACAGCCGGGTCAGGTTGACCGGACCGTTGACCTCGTACAGCTCCGCTTCTGTCAGGCCGAATTGGCGCAGCAGAAAATCGGTCAGCGGCTTCGGACAGTTGTCGGCAACCTCCAGGCGTACTGCATCGCCGTAACGGCGCGACAGTAGCTCGCCGCGCAGCGCACGTGCCAGATCGTCGACTTCTTCCGGATCAACAATCAGGTCGGCGTTGCGGGTCAGACGGAACTGGTAGCAGCCGAGGACTTTCATGCCGGGGAACAGTTCGTCGGCATGGGCGTGGATCATTGACGACAGGAACACGAAGTTGTCGCCACCATCACAGAGCTCGTCGGGCAGGCGAATCAGGCGCGGCAGCGAGCGCGGCGCAGGAATGATCGCCATGCCGGAGTCGCGACCGAAGGAGTCGATGCCGTCGAGCTGAACGATAAAGTTCAGGCTCTTGTTCACCAGCAGTGGGAAGGGATGCGTCGGGTCCAGCCCGATCGGGCTGATGATCGGCGCGACCTGCTGGCGGAAGAAGCGGCGAATCCACAGGGTCTGCTTGTGCGTCCACTGATAGCGGCGCAGGAAGCGGATGCCCTTCTCATTCAGCTGCGGCAGCAGAATGTCATTGAGGATGCTGTACTGGCGGCTGACCTGATAGTGCGCGGTCTCGCTGATCTTGCTCAGCACCTGCTGCGGTTGCAGCCCGTCTGGGCCGGTTTGTTCGCGGGCAAAGGTAATTTGCTTCTTCAGACCGGCAACGCGGATCTCGAAGAACTCGTCCAGGTTGCTGGAAAAGATCAGCAGAAACTTCAGCCGCTCAAGCAGCGGATAGGATTCGTCCAGCGCCTGTTCGAGCACGCGGATATTGAACTGCAGTTGCGACAGTTCGCGATGAATGTAGAGCTCGGGCGCGTTCAGATCGGGAACCGGGGTGGCTTCGACCACCTTGTCGCTGAGCTGCGCCGGACGGGTAACCAGATCACTGCGTGCGCTGGTTTCGGCTGGCGGCGCGATATCGTCCTTGCTGGTATCACGGGTGCTGTTGAGCTCTGACATGGTTTCCTCTGTGCAGCTACTGACGGCTGCGTAACTGACGCGCCGCGGTTTTGGCAAAATAGGTCAGGATGCCGTCGGCTCCTGCACGTTTGAAGGCGGTCAGTGACTCCAGAATCACCGCTTCGCTGAGCCAGCCGTTGTTGATGGCGGCGCAGTGCATGGCGTACTCGCCACTGACCTGATAGACGAAGGTGGGTACCTTGAAGGTGTCTTTCACCCGGTACACCACATCCAGATACGGCATGCCGGGCTTTACCATCACCATGTCAGCCCCTTCGGACAGATCCATGGCGATTTCGTGCAGTGCCTCGTCGCTGTTGGCCGGGTCCATCTGGTAGGTCGACTTGTTGCCCTTGCCAAGGTTGCCGGCGGAGCCGACCGCATCACGGAATGGCCCGTAGTAGGCACTGGCGTACTTGGCCGAGTAGGCAAGGATACGGGTGTGGATGTGACCTGCGGCTTCCAGCGCCTCGCGCATGGCACCAACCCGTCCGTCCATCATGTCCGACGGGGCAACGATGTCGGCGCCGGCCTCGGCGTGGGACAGGGTCTGCTTGACCAGCGCTTCGACCGTGACATCGTTCATCACATAGCCGTTGTCGTCGATGATGCCGTCCTGTCCGTGGGTGGTAAACGGGTCCAGGGCGACGTCGGTGATGACGCCCAGCTCCGGGAAGCGAGCCTTGAGGGCGCGCACCGCGCGCTGTGCCAGGCCGTCGGGATTCCAGGCTTCGGCGCCGTCCAGCGATTTTTTCTCCAGCGGCGTGACCGGGAACAGGGCGATGGCCGGGATGCCCAGCTCCACCAGCTCGGCGGCTTCCTCCAGCAACAGATCGATCGACAGCCGCTCGATGCCGGGCATGGAGGCAATGGCTTCGCGCTGTTGCTCGCCCTCCAGGACAAACACCGGATAGATCAGGTCGTCTGCGGTCAGGGTGTTTTCACGCATCATACGGCGGGAAAAGTCATCCTTGCGCATGCGACGGGGACGGCTGAATGGGAAGGGGCGCTGAACAGGGGAATAACTCACGGGGACTCCAGGGGGGTGCGGGCCGCTGTGCACCTGTCTGATTGACGTTATACGTCCAGATTGTGACGGAAATGTGACAACAGGCGCAGGGCAACCTGCTCCTGTGGGGCACCATCAGGACCAGGTGCCAGCTCGACGCGATTGCGTCCAAGCGCCTTGGCACGGTAGAGCGCGGCATCGGCAGCGCCGAGCAGCGTGTTGAAATCATAACCGTGATGTTCGGAACAGGCTACTCCAAGGCTGACGCTCAGATGGATTGGCCGTTGCAGGGACTGTCCGTCATGCTGGCAGATCGACTGTCTGATGCGCTCGGCTACCTGGCCGGCGTCGACACTGTCGAGCCCCGGAAGCACGACGATGAACTCCTCGCCGCCGAAGCGCCCGAGCAGATCCCGGCCGCGCAGCAGCAGGCGAACCCGGTTGACCAGGTGACAGAGCACCTCGTCACCGATCTGGTGACCGAATTCGTCGTTAATATGCTTGAAGTGATCTGCGTCCAGCATGATCAGCGTAAGAGGCTCGTTGCTCGCCGCCATGCGCCGGAGCAGTTGTTCCGCCTGCAGCAGCAGGCTGCGTCGGTTCAGCGTTTCGGTCAGCGGGTCGAGTTCCGACAGCCTGCGCAGGCTGTCGAGGTGGCGGTAGTGGGTCATCAGAATCAGGCCGCAGGCCATGCCGATTTGTGCGGCCATTGCGCCAAGCACCGTAATCAGTTGAAGCGGCCCGCCGAGCAGGTCGTTTGGGCTGTTCCAGCCGGTCAGCGAGGCTGCCGGTCGGGCAACCAGGATGAATCCGTAGGTCAGTGCGATGATCCCGCTGAACCAACTGGCGGTGCGCATCGGCGGCCGTTCGGCAACCAGCAGCTCGGTTGCGCAGAGCAGGCAGAATCCGCCCAGCACCAGCGAACTGATGGCATAGCGTACTGTCAGGTTGTCGATCTGATAGCGGAACACCCAAAGCAGCAGCATGGTGATCAGACTGACCGCTATCGGCGCCCATTGCGGCTGGGTGCGGCTGCGAAATTGACGCAGGCCCAGCCATACCAGCCCGAGCCCCAGGGTCATCAGACCGTTGGCCAGAATAATCGACAGCCCGTGCGGGATACGGTCCTGATTGATATTCAGCAGCAGGCCAAGCATCAGCGATGCATTGCCCAGAGCCCATTGCCGCACGCCGCGTTCGGCAGGTGCCTGCCAGGCTGCCAGAGCGAGCAGCAGGGTTACAGCCAGGGTAACGACCGTCAGGGTGACGGTGAGGGTCTTGATATCCAGATCAGCCAGCATGTGCGCACTCATCCTCGACCTTGGCAGGTCGTCAGCGCTGTTTCGTCCGTGACGG
>Ga0194136_1001131_pt1 | contig 13345 bp, 12 predicted proteins | sample TARM_MetaG_T3A_1_FD_134023 | JGI IMG/M metagenome (GOLD analysis project Ga0194136, IMG submission 134023) | Freshwater microbial communities from Pennsylvania, USA, analyzing microbe dynamics in response to fracking - TARM_MetaG_T3A_14 (version 2) | ecosystem: Environmental > Aquatic >...
AAATCAATAACAAAGAATATTTTATGTTTTATTCCACCGATCCAACGTAAGGTTGGTGCAGTGTGCTGCAAAGCACGGTTTTAAAAGCTTTTATTTAAAAACGCACAAGTATAGTAATTTAGAAAGATCGAATTATAAAAATTCTTTTATCTTGTAAAAAATCAAATAATTAAGTATTATAGATATAGTTATATTTAGTAAATCAGAATTACAGGGTCACAACAAAATTCATTAAGTTTTTTGTTTGAATTAGTATTCTTTATAGGATTTGTGATTAATATTCAAAACAAATATTTAAAACTTAAAAAAATTAATATAAAATATTTTAGGAGAAATAAAATGAAAAAAAGTACTATATTTGATGTTGCAAAAAAAGCTGGAGTTGGAAAATCAACAGTTTCTCGTGTTATAAATAATGATGAAAATGTAAAAGAAGAAACTAGGAAAAAAATTTTAGAAGTAATGAAAGAAATGAATTATTCTCCTTCTGCTAGTGCAAGGGGAATGAGAGCTAATAATAGCAGAGTAATAGGAGTAATTACCAGTCGTCTTGATTCGCCTTCTGAAACTAGAGCTGTTAGGGGCATGCTTGACGTTATCTATTCCAATGGCTATGATGTTGTTTTGGTAGAAAGCTTGTTAGATGCTGAAAAAACTAAGGAACATGTAAAAATGCTTATAAATAAAAAAGTAGAAGGTATAATAATTTTTGCTATTAGTGGTATTAAATATGATTATTTAAAAGATTTAAAAATCCCAATAATAATGATAGCTCAAGAGGTAGAAGGTTTTCCTTGTATTGTCTATGATGATTATGGAGCAATTAAAAAAGTTTTAGATTATTTTTATTCTGAAAATATAAGGAAAATTGCATATTTAGGAATAAATTTAGACGATAAAACAACTGGATTAAAAAGATATAAAGCATATGAAGAATTTGTGAATAAACATAATATGGAAAATATAAGCTTTTTTAGCGATTTTACATATAAAAAAGCTTATTCTTTGACAGAAAATATATTGAAAAATAAGGTAGAAGCTATAGTTTGTGCTACGGATAATTTAGCTTTGGGGGTTAGAAAATATTTGGCAGAAAAAAATATTTTTGATATAAAAGTAAGTGGTGTTGGAAACAATGAATTAATAGAATTTTTATTTGAAAAGCATATTAGTGTTAATCTTTCTTATAAGCAAGCAGGTCTTAAAGCGGGAGAATTAATATTTGATTTTTTGAAAAATAAGGCAAAAGAACAGATGATTATTATGGATTCTTTTTTAGTTGTAAGTTAGATATTACAAGGGATTGGAAGTTTGTAATACATAAACTCCGAAAAAAAAACAAAAAACAGTTGACAAAAAAACAAAAAAAGGGTATAAATACATCATAAGTTTTGTATAAAAAATTGGGATTGTTCCCATTTATTTTTAACTAGTTTTGGGATTGTTCCCACTTTAAAAAATAGGAGGTTAAAATGGCTAAGTATTCAAAGGATGAGGTTAGGAAACTTGTTGAATTAGTTGGTGGAAAAGATAATGTTGCTGCAGTAAGTCACTGTGTTACTAGAATGAGATTTGTGTTAAAAGATGAAAAAATTGCAAAGGTAGAAGAAATTGAAAAACTAAAAGCAGTTAAGGGAACTTTTACTAGTGGAGGACAATTTCAAGTAATAATAGGACCTGGGGTTAAGGATTTTTATAATAGTTTTATAGAAGAGACTGGGGTAGAAGGGCAAAGTAAGGATGATGCTAAAAAAGCTGCTAAGCAAAATATGAACCCTCTTGAAAGGGCAATATCACATTTAGCAGAAATATTTGTACCACTTCTACCTGCAATTATAGTAGGAGGTCTAATCCTAGGATTTAGAAATGTTATTGGAGATATTAAGTTATTAGATGGTGGAACAAAAACCTTAACAGAAGTAAGTGCATTTTGGGCGGGAGCACATTCATTCTTATGGCTTATAGGTGAAGCTATATTCCATTTCTTACCAGTGGGAGTTACTTGGTCAGTAGTTAAGAAAATGGGTGGAACACCAATACTTGGTATAGTTTTAGGTATAACCCTTGTATCCGGTCAACTTATGAATGCTTATGCAATAGGTTCAGCAACTCCAGATGTATGGGATTTTGGTTTTGCAACAATGGAAAAAGTAGGGTATCAAGCTCAAGTAATACCAGCAATCTTAGCAGGTATGTCTTTAGCAATAATTGAAAATAAAGTTAAAAAAATAGTTCCAGATTACTTGTATTTAGTAATAGTTCCTTTTGTAGCAATTTTAGGCTCAGTAATATTAGCACATGCTTTTATTGGACCATTAGGAAGATTAATTGGTGATGGAGTAGCTTATGTTGCAAAAGCAGCATTAACAGGACCATTTGCCATGATAGGTTCGGCGTTGTTTGGTTTCTTATATGGACCACTTGTAATAACAGGTGTTCATCATACAACAAATGCAGTTGATATGCAATTAGTTCAAAGTTTAGGTGGGACAATGTTATGGCCTTTAATAGCTTTATCAAATATAGCTCAAGGTTCAGCAGTTTTGGGAATAGTAATTGCTAATAGACAAAATAAAATGGAAAAAGAAGTTTCAGTTCCAGCAGTAATATCTGCTTACTTAGGTGTAACAGAGCCAGCAATGTATGGAATAAATTTAAAATATAAATATCCAATGTTATGTGCAATGATAGGTTCAGCAGCGGCGGCAATAGTAGCTGGAATGTTTGGAGTAATGTCAAATGGTATAGGAGTAGGCGGACTTCCAGGAATCTTATCTATTATGCCACAATACTGGGCAGTTTATGGAATTTGTATCTTAATCGCTATAATAGTTCCAGTAACATTAACAATGGCAATATTTAAGAAAAAACAAGGTAAAAGTAATTTATCAGTAGCAAGTGCTGAATAAAATAAACTCACACACACAAAGAGGGCTTGCTTGGCAAGCCTTACTTATTAAAAGAGGAATTGATAATTAGAAAAGATTAAAACATTAAAAACGCACAAGTACACTAATAAATATAAATCAAGTAGCATTTAGTAATTATAGAGAGATGTAAAGGAGTATTTATGAGAGGATTTGAAAAAAGTTCAGTATATCAAATATATCCAAAAAGTTTTAAGGATACTACTGGTTCTGGACAAGGAGATATTAAGGGAATAATACAAAAATTAGATTATATAAAAAATTTGGGAGTAGATTTTATTTGGCTTACTCCAATTTATCCATCGCCACAATATGATAACGGATATGATGTTGCAGATTACTATAAGATTAATCCAGAATTTGGAACTATGGAAGATTTTGAAAAATTGGTAGAAGAAGCAAGGAAAAGAGAAATGAAAATCATGCTTGATATGGTATTTAATCATACTTCTACCTATCATGAATGGTTTCAAAAAGCCCTTAAGGGAGATAAAAAATATATGGATTATTATATATTTAAAGACCCTGTAAATGGAAAAGAACCTACAAATTGGATTTCTAAATTTGGTGGGAATGCTTGGGAATATGTAGAGGACTTAGGGAAGTATTATTTACATCTCTTTGATAGAACTCAAGCAGACTTGAATTGGGAAAATCCTGAACTTAGACAGGAAATTTATGATATATGTAATTTCTGGCTAGAAAAAGGAGTAAAGGGTTTTAGATTAGATGTTATTAATCTAATAAGTAAGCCATATATTTATGAGGATGATAATATTGGTGATGGTAGAAGGTTTTATACTGATGGGCATAAAATACATGAATATTTAAAGGAACTTAATAGGCAAAGTTTTGGAAAATATGAAGATGTAGTTACTGTTGGAGAAATGAGTAGCACAAGTATAGAAAATTGTATCAAATATAGTAGCGTGGAAGAAAAAGAGCTTAGTATGACTTTTAATTTTCATCATTTAAAAGTAGATTATAAAAATGGTGATAAGTGGTCACATATGGACTTTGATTTTATGGAATTAAAAAGATTGTTTAGCACTTGGCAAATAGAAATGGATAAGGGTGGAGGATGGAATGCCTTATTTTGGTGTAACCATGACCAGCCAAGAATAGTTAGCAGATTAGGTGATGATAAAAACTATCATAGAGAAAGTGCCACTATGTTAGCTACAGCAATACATATGATGAAGGGAACTCCTTACATTTATCAAGGTGAAGAATTTGGAATGACAAATGCATATTTTGATGATATTAAAGATTATAGAGATGTGGAATCTTTAAATTATTATAATATTTTGATTAAGGATAAAAGCAAAGATGAAGTATTAAAGATATTACAACAAAAATCTAGGGATAATAGTAGGACACCCGTACAATGGGATACTAGTAAAAATGGTGGATTTTCCACAGGAATTCCTTGGTTAAATACATGTAATAATTATTTAGAAATAAATGCTGAAAAAGCCTTAGCTGATAATAATTCTATATTTTATCATTATAAGAAATTACTTGAAATTAGAAAAAAATACGATACAGTTGCTTATGGTTCTTATGAAATAATAGACATGGCTAATCCTAGTTTATATGTATATAAACGTAAATATAAAGATGAGGAAATGCTTGTTATTTGTAATTTTTATGGACTAGAAGTTGAACATGATTTAGATTTAAATTCTTATGTATTGATTAATTCTAATTATAAGAATGAAACAGAAAAAGTTAGAGCGTATGAGGCAAGAATTTATATTAAAAAATAAAAATTTTTAGAGTGGGAATACCCACTCTTTAATAATTTAATAAAAAATTAAAATCTATAAAAATAACATTTCATTTATTCGTAAGAACCTAATTTATCTGCTACCATAATTGCATCATAAACCATATTTCTAGAAATTTTAAAGGGCATATGATTCATAGTATCATCATTGGAACAAGCTTTCTCAGAAATTATCCTTACTTTTTCATCAATTTTATCAACAATTCCTAAATCACTTAATTTATGTGGTAGATTTATTTTTTTACAGAAACTAATTATTTTTAAAATTTCATCGATTTGTCTATTCTCAATAACCAATTGAACAATAGTAGAAAAGGCGATAATTTCTCCATGTAAATAATTATTGCTATTATCAAGTTCCATAATTCCATTGTGTATCGCATGGGCTCCAGCTAATCCAGAATTTTCAAATCCAAAACCGCTCATAAATATATTGGCTTCTACTACTTGGTCAAGAGCTTCGTTAATTATACCTTGTTCTGCACTTAATTTTGCTAGCCAGCCTTTTTCCAAAATAATATCTAAAGCTAATTTAGATATGGCTATTGAAGATAGGCTAGGTGTACCCCCTAAAATATTTAAACTTTTACTATCGTAGCAAGCTTTTGCTTCATAGTAGGTTGATAGAGTTTCTCCCATACCTGCTACCAAGTGTCTTATAGGAGCTTTTACAATAATAGAAGTATCTACCAAAATAAGATGTGGATTTTTATTATGATAAATATATTTTAAAAAAGTACCGTCGTCATTATATAAGGCAGATAAGGCACTTGTTGCAGAATCAGTAGAGGCTGTAGTGGGAATTATGACTAAAACTTTGTTTAAGGTAGAAGCTATAATTTTTGCAATATCTAAGCTTTTTCCTCCGCCTATTCCTACTATTATATCACAATCTACTTTTTTTATTTTAAGAGTTAAATCTTTTATTTCGTTTTCAGTACAATTTTTTTTGTAGTTAAGAATTTTATAATTTTTATTTTTAAAAATAGCACTAATCTTTGGTTGGATAATTTGTTTTACATTTGAGTCGCTAATAAAAATATAATTTTCTCCATAAAAACTAGTGAAATTTATTAATTCCTCTAGTAATTTTTCTCCTTGTATATATTTAAATGGCATTTGTAAAGTTTTCATGATTCCTCCTAATTAATATTATACCAAAATTTATATTTTTAGCAAGAAGTTTCATTAACATTTTTTTTGTTCTTAAAAAAAACAATAATCTTTATTTTTATAGACTTTACTTTTATTTACTAATTGTAGTATAATTTATTATAAAAAATAAATTTCATTATTTCGTATTTAAATAAGATTATTTTAATTGTTTGAATATAGAATAATATAGAATGGGGTGAATAATGAAACTGAAATTATATAACTACAAAGATGAACAAGATGCCCTCATTATTATCAATAAAAACCTTGAAATTATTGACATTAATAAAGAAGCTATGAATTATTTAGAACTTGTGGATCATAAAGATATTGATTCAAAGGTTATCTTGTCTAAACTGAATAAAACTCTTGAATTTTATAATTTAATAGAATATATTAGTTTATGTTTTCAAGATAAACTACAGCTCACTTTAAAAACCCTTGATAGCAGAAAATTATTTTTAAAATGTCATGGTAAAAATACTGAAAAACTTTCAATTGTAATCAGCAAAAATACTAGTAAAGTATTAAGTGATTTTTTGATAGGTTTTGAAAATAATAAAGAGGAAGGTATTTTATTTTTAGATGAGATTTCTCGTGAACTTTCTTTTTCAAAAGAATTACTAGATTTTTTTAATGTTGAATATAAAGAAGGGATGAGTTTTTTTACTTTTCTTTTAAAGATTTTAAGAAAAGTAAAAAATAAAAACAATATAATCCACTTGTTATCTAATAAATTTAATAAACATAATGAATTTTTAGGTATAATAAGTTTAAAAACAGGAGAAAAAATAGAATTTGTTTATCAAAAATATGAATTAGATAATGATTTTAAAGGTATTCTATGTAATTTTTATTTAGTAAATAGAGAGATTTTAAAAATAAATTATGACCAAGCTAGTGGTCTTTTGGAAAAAGATATGCTTTTAGAAGAAATGGATTTTTTGGTGAAATCCAATCAAGATAATTTAGATAAAATAGCACTTTTTTCTATTAATATAAAGTCTTTTAAGAATATTAACGACTTATATGGAATTAAAATGGGAAATTATGTTTTGAAAAAAACTGCGAAAAGATTAAAACAAATTACTAGGCATAAGGATATTGTTGGTAGATATAGTGCAGATGAATTTTTGATTATGGAAAAGAAGATATACTAGATCAAATTGCAAAAAGGATTATAGATAAATTGTCTTTACCTATAAACTTAGTTAATCGAATAATAAAAATAGAAGCTTATATTGGAATTAGTCGTTGTCAGTCAGAAGATATAGATGAAATGATAAAAAAAAGTTTTTCAGCACTTAGGCATGGTAAAAAAAATAGAGAAATAATAAGTTATTATAGTAAAGAGTTGGAATTAATAGATAAAGATAGACTTGTTTTTGAGTTTGAACTTAAAGAAGCTATAAAGAAAAAAGATTTTGTTGTATATTATCAAAAACAAATATCAACAGAACAAAATAAAGTAACAGGTGTTGAAGCTTTGGTAAGATGGATTCATAAGGAAAATGGAATTATTCCTCCAGATAGATTTATTCCAGTTGCAGAAGAACTTGATTTAATAAAAGATATAGAGGCCATAGTTTTGGAAAAATCTATAGAAGAGACTAAAGTTTTAAGAGAAAAGTTTGGAATAAAACTAGCTATTAACTTATCTAATAAGCAGTTTAATGATGAGGCTTTTTTCTACAAGGTAGAAGCTTATAATATGGATATGTCTTTTTTAGAGATTGAAATTACAGAAAGTATTGCTATTATTGAATTTGAAAAAAGTTTAGAAATGATTAACCGTTATAAAAAATTAGGAATAGGAATAGCTATTGATGATTTTGGAACAGGATATTCTTTACTTAGTCACTTAAAAAATTTGCCTATTGATGTAATAAAAATAGATAAGAGTTTTATTTGTAATTTAGAGCAAAGCAAAGGAGATCAAACTCTTGTTCAAGCAGTATTACTAATAGCAGAAACACTAGAAATAGGAGTTATTGTTGAAGGGGTAGAAAATGAAGTTCAATTAGAATTATTAAAAGATCTAGGTTGTACTCAATTTCAAGGCTATTATTTTGATAGACCAAAACCTATAAAAGATTTAGAAAATGAATTAGAGATAACCAGAGGTATTATTTAAAAGATTTAAGTTGTTTTTTAAATAGAACGCTCCTATAATACAATTGCAGTTAATAATTTGTTTTAGAAAGGAGTATTTAAAATGAAAAACAACATTTTTTTAATTGGACGAAATTTTTTATAATTTTTATTATTTTTTTTAGTTTTATTAATTTGAATTTTGCTAATAGTAAAATGTCGATTGTTTATTATGATTCTTTTCCACCTTATTCTTGGAAAGATAACGATGGTGTTATGAGAGGGATTTTAGTAGATATCTCTAGAGCAGTTTTAAAAGAAATGGCTATAGATACAGAACATACAGGTTATCCTTGGGCTAGAGCACAAAGTATGGTTAGGAATGGCACTTCAGATGCATTTATAACTATTGCAACTCCAGCTAGAAAAGAATATACTTTTACAAGTAAAGAACCTGTTGTTGTAGGTCCTATAACTATTTTTACTAGTTCGACTAATCCAAGATTAAGTGAAATACAAAGAATTAAAGATATAGCAGACTTAAATAAGTTTAAAATTTTAGATTATATTGGAAATGGTTGGGGTGATACACATCTAAAGGATTTTAATAGAGACTTAGCACCAAATCTTTCAAATGTTTTACAAATGATTTCTGCTAATAGAGGAGATGTTGTTGCAACAGATAGTTTAGTAGCACATTACTTAATATCTGAGTTAAAGCTTAGAAATAAATTGATTGAGATACCAGTATTATTAGATGAAGTTTCTTTTTCATTGTGTATCGGAAAAAATTCTAAATATTCTAATATCTTAGATGACTTTGATAAACATATGAAAGAATTTCGTAAGAGTGGTAAATTGGAAGAGATAACTAATTTTTATAAATAATGACATATTAAAACATTGTTTTTTTATCAGGTATTTCTGTTAAAAAAATAAATTGAAGATTTGAAAATATAATTGTCTTAGGGGTTTTATTTGCAGTTTATGCAGGTAAAGCCCCTTTAATATTTTATTTTAAATTTATTTTCCTTGAAAGATTACTTGATTTCTTCCGTTATGTTTTGCACAATACAGTCTGTTATCTGCAAGATTAAATAAATCATTCTTTGAATAATTTTCATGGGCACTAGCAAAGCCAATACTAATAGTAATATTTTTATTGTTCATTTCAATATAAGTATTTTCTTCTACCTTTCTTCTTATTTTTTCTACTAACTCTAAAGCTTTTGTCCGATTTTTTTCAGTAAAAATAATAGCAAATTCTTCACCACCATAGCGAGCAACAAAATCGTTAGAATCAACATTTTCTAGTAAAATTTTTGCAGTTTTTCTTATAACACAATCTCCTGTAGAATGACCATAAGTGTCATTTACTTCTTTAAATTTATCTAAGTCTAATAAGGCAAGATGTAGTTCAAATTCATCTTCTTTGTATTGAATCAATAATTTTTCTAAATATTCATGAAAAGTTTTATGATTATATAAATTAGTAGCTAAGTCAATTTTAGATAATCTTTCCATATAAATGTTTTTGTAAAAAAGTTCCTGCTCATTTTTTATACTTGTAATTAGATTTTCATTGAGTTCTTTATAGCGAATAGTTAGCTTAATCCCTAGAAAATAAGCACTAGCCAAAATTGCAGAAAAAGAAATAAAAGAAACAATATCAAGATCTAAAATATTTGTATAAGTATTTATAAAAAAAATAGATATAAAACTAATAATAAAAGCAAATTTAATTTTAAAAATATCCAAAGTGAAAACAGATAAAAAAATAGGAATCATATACATTGATAGCATAGAATATCTTGCTTCTTGATGTATATAAATTAATATATTTGCTATAAGAGTTACACCAACAATTAATAAAAAATAAGAATATTTCTTATTTTTTTTAAATGAATGCTCTAGAACCAACATTATTATACAATTAAAAAAGCTAGGTTTAAAAACTCTTTCAAATAAAAAAAATTCCATTAAAAATTCATCATTAATAACATAGGGCATATTTATTAAAGGTACAATAAAAGACAAAACTAATACTAGCCATAGATAGTTTAAAATTTTTCTATTCCAACTTGTATTTATAATTTTCATAAATAACACCTATCCTTATTTTATACTTGTTGTTCGTTTTTTAATGTTTTATCTAATTTTACTACATTTATTAAAAAAAAGCTAATATAAACTTCTTTTTTATTCAATAAAATTAAAAAAAATTGTTATTTATAAAATTTAAACTAAAAATCAAACTTCTTGACAAAATTTGGCAAAAATGGTACTATTTTTACGATATGCTCTAAGGCATATTTCTAGAACGCATGTAGTAGGTTTTCAGCAACCAGATACAGCGAATAAATTATGGAGGTGAGTCTACATGTACGCAGTTATAAAAACTGGTGGTAAACAGTACAAAGTAGCACAAGGAACTAAATTAAAAGTAGAAAAACTAAATGCTGAAGTTAACTCAGAAGTAGTATTAGAAAATGTTTTACTAGTAGCAAATGGAGAAGATGTAAAAGTTGGAACTCCAGTAGTAGCAGGAGCTAAAGTTATAGCAATTGTTATCGCACAAGGTAAAGGTAAAAAAGTAGTTAACTTTAAGTATAAACCTAAGAAAGCTTCTGCAAGAAAAGTTGGACACAGACAACTATTCACTGAAATTGAAGTAAAATCAATCGAAGCATAAGATTATGACCACTTTTACAATTGTAAGGAAAAAGAATAAAATTGTAAAATTTTACGGTCATGGCCATACTGGTCATGCTTCAATAGGTGAGGATATTGTGTGTGCAGCAATTTCTGCTTCAAGTCAACAAACGGCAATGGGTATTTTAAATTATTTAAATATTCCTTGTCATATAGGTCAAAATGATGAAACAGGTTTTCTTTATTTAGACCTTGAGATACAAGCAGAAGGAAGCAACAAATCCTTAAATGAGTATAATGAAATAATAGGAGAAAAAAGGCGTGAATTAGATGCTTTATTGGAAACTATGCTTGTTATGCTAAGGGAAATTGAAAAAGAGTACCCTAATAATTTAGAAATTATTGAAAAGGAGGATAAGGAATAATGTTAAAGTTAAACTTACAATTATTTGCGAGTAAAAAAGGACAAGGTTCTGTAAAAAATGGTAGAGACTCAAACCCTAGTTATTTAGGTGTTAAGAGATATGACGGTGAGAAAGTAACAGCTGGAAGTATCATTGTTAGACAAAGAGGAACTAGCTTCCATGCAGGAAACAACATGGGAACTGGAAAAGATTATACTTTATTTGCTTTAATTGACGGATATGTAAAATTTGAAAGATTCGGAAAAAGCAGAAAGAAAGTTTCTATCTACTCTGAAAAATAGAATCAATCCCGGCATTAGCTGGGATTTTTTTATATACATACATTGTGAAGGAGGAAATAGACAATGTTTATAGATGAAGCAGTAATTACTGTAAAAGCAGGTGACGGTGGTGATGGAGCTGCTACCTTTAGAAGAGAAAAGAGTATACAATTTGGTGGACCAGATGGTGGAGATGGTGGAAATGGTGGTTCTGTAGTATTTGTTGCAGATAATAATATCAATACCCTTTTAGATTATAAATATAAAAAATTATTTAAGGCTGAAGATGGTGTTAATGGTTCAAAAAAAAGATGTATGGGTAAAAGAGGAGAAAGCTTAATTATAAAAGTTCCAGTTGGAACTATGATTAGAGACTTTGAAACTGGGAAATTACTTCTTGATATGGATGTTCTAGGAGAAGAACGTGTGTTATTAAAAGGAGGAAGAGGTGGACTTGGAAATACTAATTTTAAAAATTCAGTAAGAAAAGCACCAAAGATAGCAGGTAAAGGGAGAGAAGGAAGAGAGTTAAAAATAAAATTAGAACTCAAACTTCTTGCAGATGTTGCACTTGTAGGTTATCCTAGTGTTGGGAAATCTAGTTTTATAAATAAGGTAAGTGCTGCAAAATCAAAAGTTGCAAATTACCATTTTACTACTTTAACACCAAAATTAGGAATGGTAAGATTAGAAGAAGAAAAATCTTTTGTTATAGCTGATATACCAGGATTAATAGAAGGGGCACATGAAGGAGTAGGTTTAGGAGATAAATTTCTTAGACATATTGAAAGATGTAAAATGCTATATCACATAGTAGATGTAAGTGGTATAGAAGGTAGAAGTCCCATTGAAGATTTTGATAAAATAAATCATGAGCTACAAAAATTTAGTGAAAAACTTTCTACGAAAAAACAGATAGTTTTAGCAAATAAAATGGATTTACTATATGACACTAGTATTTTTGATGAATTTAAAACTTATGTAGAAGCTAAAGGAATGGAAGTATATCCTATTTCTGTATTATTTAATGATGGCTTAAGAGAAATTTTATTTAAAACGAAAGATATTTTAGATACAATTGAAAGAGAAGTTTTAGAAGAAGAAGAAGATGTAAAAAATATTTTTGCAGATATTGATAATTCTATACCAGATTGGTTAATAGAAGTTGATGCAGAAGGTGTGTATAATGTAGGTGGTAAAATAGTTAGAAATATACTTGATACCTATGCTTTTACAGGCGACGAAGGACTTGAAAATTTCTTATATATGCTAAGAAAATTAGGGCTTGAAAGTGAACTGCGTAATGCAGGCGTTGAAGAATATGATACTGTTAGAATTGAAGGTATGGAATTTGAATTTATAGATTAAAAAGATAACCACTTTAACCTATTTAGTTAAAGTGGTTTTTTATTTTTAATTTTAAAAAACATTTTTACTTTCATTGTAATTTCATAAAAAATGAATTATAATGAATAAAGAAGAAAACTTATGATAAATTAAAGGAGATAGAAGTGAATGGAATAGTATTAGCAGGACCGACTGGAGTGGGTAAAACTGCATTATCGATAGAACTTGCCAAGGAATTAGATGCTGTGATAATTTCTTGTGATTCTATGCAGGTATATAAATATATGGATATAGGAACAGCCAAAATCAAGGTAGAAGAAATGCAAGGAATAGAGCATTATATGATAGATGTAGTTGAACCACTAGAAAAATATAGTGTTGGTTCTTTTGCTAAGAAAGTGAATGAGCTTTTGAAAAAATTCGAAATAGAGAAGAAAAATGTTATTTTAGCTGGAGGTACAGGGCTTTATATTGACGCAATAGTTAAAGGTTTTTCAAATTTACCAGAAGGAAATAAAGAATTAAGAAAATCATTTGAAAAATACACTAATGAAGAATTATATGAACAATTAAAAACTTTAGATAGAGAATCTTCAGAAAATATTCATATAAATAATAGACCAAGAATAGAGAGAGCGTTAGAAGTATGTAAATTAACAGGAAATAAATTTTCGTTTTTATCAAAAGAAAATATAAAAG
>Ga0194136_1001132_pt1 | contig 13344 bp, 11 predicted proteins | sample TARM_MetaG_T3A_1_FD_134023 | JGI IMG/M metagenome (GOLD analysis project Ga0194136, IMG submission 134023) | Freshwater microbial communities from Pennsylvania, USA, analyzing microbe dynamics in response to fracking - TARM_MetaG_T3A_14 (version 2) | ecosystem: Environmental > Aquatic >...
ATCTCTATACAAAGTATTTAAGTACTAGGAAAAGGTGATGCCTTTGAAAAAAATAATATTATATTTAATTCTAGGGAGTTCTTTGCTTGCCCTTCATAAACTTGAATTTAAAATAGAAAATGACATTATAATGTCTGACGGACATTATACTAGTGGGTTTGATATTAAATATTCATATATCAATAAAAGTTATATGAACGGTGATAATAATTATTGGAATTTTGTTGTGGGACAAAAAATATTTACTCCTGAAGATATAGCACTTAGTATTGACGAAATGAATTTGTATGAACGCCCTTATGCTGGATTACTTTATTTTGGGCTAGAAAAAGAGCATATTTATAATACAAAATCAAAATTTACTTACTCTTTCTTACTAGGGTTGACAGGTAAAGGTGCTTTAGCAGAGGAAACACAAAAATGGGTTCATAAAATAACATCGTCTACTCCACCACAAGGTTGGTCTAGCCAAATAGATGAAATTATAGGTATCCAATTTAACATGGCATATACTTTCAATAATATGAAAAAAGAAAAAAGAAAAAAGACACAATTTACAGGAGAATTTACTTGGGCATATGAAGTAGGTAATATTTTTATAAATTTTACAATAGCTGAAAAATTCAAATTGAATTACTTTAAAGATGAACTAAAAGAGTCTGACTTCTACCTTTTTATTATGCCATCCCTAAAATTAAATTTATATGATGCAACTGTTCAAGGAGCAATGTTTAATGATAACTCTATTTTAACAAAGGATATTGAATATCTAGTTGGGAAAATAGAATTAGGTTTAAGTAAAAAAATTAATAATCTAACAATTAATTATAGTGTTAATTTTTATACTCCTGAGGTAGAAGGTATTAGCTGGAACGAAAAAGACTTTTTTTATCATAGTTTGTATTTTGAAGTCTTTTTTTAACAAAATAATATAAATAGGGGGTTTTATGTACTTAGTTGATTACCATTGTCATTCTGAATATTCTTTTGATTCTAATGAAAAATTGGAAAATATAATTAAAGCAGGTATACAAAAAGGATTAAAAGAACTTTGTATAACAGACCATTTTGATTTTGGTACAGAAGATTATCAAGAATTAGATTATAAGCTTTATGAAAGTAAAATTAGAGCTTTACAAGATAAATATAAAAATGAAATAAAATTTTTATTTGGTATAGAAGTAGGTGTTCAAAAGGAGCATATCAATAATATAACAAAAATTTTAGATGGAATAAATTTTGATTTCAAAATAGCTTCTACCCATGACATAAATAATATAGGTCCACATGTTAATAAATATTGGGAAGGACTGGAAAGGGTAGAAGCTTATAGAAAATATTATAAAGGAATGTATGATAGTATTTTAAATTACAAAGATTTTGATATTTTTGGACATTTAGATTATGTTGTTCGATATGGACCTTATAGGGATATAGGTTTCAAATACTCTGAGGTAGGGGATATTCTTGATGAGTCTATGAAATTACTAATTCATCAAGGCAAAGGAATAGAAATAAATACTAGTTCAATAAGAAAAGGTTTTAAGGAATTTCATCCAAGAGATGAAATAATAAAAAGATATATAGAACTTGGAGGAGAAATTTTTACGATAGGAAGTGATGCTCATATTGCAAATGATGTTGGAGCTGATTCAAAACTTGCTTTAGAAAAACTTATTGCGTTTGGAATAAACTATCTTGCAACTTATGACAATAGAAAATTAAAAATGGTAAAAATAGATTAAAGAGTAAACTTTGTTTTGCTCTTTTTTAAGTTTTTTTAGTAAAAAAATTATCTACTTGCTAATTTTGTAAAACTCCTATTTATATTAATCTGGAAATAACAAAAGCCATGCACACAGATAAGAAATTCTAAATCTTTAGCTGGAGTAGAAGCTTAGTCTAAATGTTTAGAATTCAGTTTATTTTAAGGTTTTATGTCTTTATTCAGAAAAAAATGTATAAAATAAACTTTTTTTGTTGACAAAAATCAAAAATAAGGGTATTATCATTGTATAAATACATGAAAAGCTTTTCATATAAATTTAGGAGGTTAAGATGAATTATAAAGAAATTGCAAATGATGTTTTAAACTTTGTCGGTGGAAAAGATAATATTGTTAGTGCAGCTCACTGTGCAACAAGACTTAGACTAGTTTTAAATGATGAATCTTTAGCAAATAAAGAAAAATTAGAGTCTATATCAATAGTAAAAGGTGCGTTTTCATCAAGCGGTCAATACCAAATTATATTGGGACAAGGAGTAGTAAATAAGGTTTATGCAGAAATGATAGGTGAAGGAGAAATAAAAGCGTCTAGTACAGCAGAAGCTAAGGTAGAAGCTATGAAAAATTTGAATCCTGCTCAAAAATTAGCTAGAACTTTATCAAATATTTTTGTACCAATTATTCCAGCAATTGTTGCTTCAGGTTTATTAATGGGACTTCTTGGAATGGGTGCTAGATTCAATTGGTTTGATTCTTCAAGTGATTTATTCGCATTATTAGATATGTTTTCAAATGCTGCTTTTGTATTTTTACCAATAATTGTTGCTTTCTCAGCAGCGAAAGAATTTGGAGCTAATCCTTATTTAGCAGCAGCACTAGGTGGTATTCTTATACATCCAGCTTTACAAAATGCTTGGACTGTTGGTGGCGGGATTGCAGACACATTTAATATTGGACCACTAGTTGTAGGGAAAGTTGGTTATCAAGGAACAGTTTTACCAATATTAATTGCTGTATGGCTTATGTCTCATATAGAAAAAAACATTAGAAAATATGTTCCTAATGTTTTAGATATAATTGTAACTCCATTTTTAACAATTTTAATAAGTGGTTTTATCTCAATTTTTGCAATTGGACCTTTAGGTAGAATGCTTGGTAATGGAATTTCTTCTACCTTGGGAGCTGTTTTAGGTGGAGCTGGTGGCTTAGCAGGACTTATATTTGGTGGAATATATTCAGCTATAGTAATTACAGGAGTACATCATTCTTTCCATGCTTTTGAAGCAGAAATGATTCAAAACTTAGGTGGAAATTATCTTTTACCAATTTGGGCTATGGCAAATGTAGCACAAGGTGGAGCAGCTTTTGCAGTATTCTTTAGAACAAAAAATGAAAAAATAAAAGCTATTGCTATACCTGCGGGGCTTTCTTGCTTACTTGGAATTACTGAAGCAGCTATATTTGGTGTAAATCTTCGTTTGATAAAGCCATTTGTTGCAGCAGCTATTGGAGGAGCACTTGGAGGGGCTTATGTAGTTTTTACAAAGGTATTTATGTCTGGTGTTGGTGTAACAGGTATTCCAGGACTAGCTATAGTAGAAGCAAATTCTATGATAAATTATTTGATAGGTTTGATTATTGCCTTTGGAGGGGCATTTATTCTAACTTGGGTATTGGGAGTTAAGGAAAAAGAGTAAAAGTTAGGAGAAAAAAATGTTGAGAGAAGAGAGTTTAAATATATTAAATAAAAGAGAAAAATATAGGTTAAATTATCATCTGATGCCAGCTAAGGGTCTTTTAAATGACCCTAATGGGCTTATACAAAAAAACGACACTTTTTATGTTTTTTATCAATGGAATGATAAAGAGTGTAGTCATGGTTCAAAAAAATGGGGTTTATATACAAGTAAAGACCTTATAAATTGGAAGATTGAAGGAAGTGTATTAGAACCTAAAAATACTTTTGATAGTCATGGTTGTTATTCTGGTTCAGCTATATTAATTGATAATAAAATTAATTTGCTTTATACAGGTAATGTTAAGAATGATAAAGGTGAAAGAAAATCTTATCAATGTTTGGCTATTGAAAAAGAAGATGGAGCTTTTGAAAAAATAGGACCTGTAATAAATGAAATCACTATGGGTATACAGAGCACTACAGAGACCCTAAAATTTGGGAAGAAAATTCTGTTTATTATATGATTATTGGAGCACAAAAAAACAACTTAAAAGGAGCTGTAAATCTTTATAAATCTAATAATGTTTATAACTGGGAATTTGTAGGAGAGCTTTATAGCAAAGGGGATTTAGGATATATGATAGAATGTCCTGATATTTTCCCTTTAAATGAAAAACATGTATTTTTATCTTCTCCACAGGGCTTAGAAGCAAAGGGTGATTTATTTCAAAATATATATCAAGCAGGATATATAATTGGTGATCTAGATTTGGAAAAATGTGAATTTAAAGGTGGAGAATTTATAGAGTTAGATAGAGGATTCGATTTCTATGCTACACAAAGCTTTTTAGATAGCAAAGGTAGAAGAATAATTTATGCTTGGATGGGTCTACCAGAAGAAGAGGAAGGCATGCCAAGTATAGAAGAAGGAAATTGGGTACATGCACTAACTATTCCTAGAGAATTAATTTTGAAAGGAAACAAAATTATACAAAAACCCTTAGTTGAAATGGAAAAACTAAGAGAAGATAAAATTGTTTATAAAAATATTTTCTTGAAAGATTCTCTAAGCTTAGAAGAAATAGAAGGAGATAGCTACGAACTTATAGTTGAACTAGAAAGTATTAGTGCTAGTAATTTTGGAGTAAAACTTAGAAAATATCAAGATGAAGAAGTACTTATTAAATTTCAAAATAATAGATTGATTATGGATAGAAATAGCACTCCATACTTAAATGGGATTAGAGCTTGTAAGGTAGAAGGGCAAAATCATAAATTACATTTTTTTGTAGATAAATCTTCGATTGAATTGTTTTATAATGATGGAATAGAAACTTTTACAAGCAGAATTTATTCCAGTGACTTTGCTAAAGGGATTGAATTTTTCTCTGAAGATGGAGAAATTTTAATAAAAAAAATAGAGTTTTTTAAATTAACCACACATAGCTATTTTTTATAGAGCCTAGTTTAACTAGGCTCTTATTTTTAACATGTTTTTTCATTTTTTTTGTTCTTTTTAAGCACTTTTTGATTTTTTTAAAAAAATTTTGTTAAATCTATTGACAAATTTGTGTTTTAAGAGTAGAATTATACAGCTTACACGTGTAAAAAATTGACTGTACTTTTTTTTTCGGTATACTTATTTAATATGTTTTATTTATTTTTTTATGTAAATTAAGCATTACTTAGGAAAAAATAGATTTTTATGTTTAATTTTTTACACGTGTAAAAATAAAATAAGGGAGAGTGCAAGACATGAAAAAAATATTTTTTTTAACTATTTTACTAACTTTGGTTTTAGCTTGTGGAAAGAAAGAGAATGTGAGCAAAGCAAATAGTGAAAAAGTTGTTACAGTTTGGGCTTGGGATAAAAACTTTAATGTATCAATTATGGAGAAAGCAGCAAAAAAATATGAAGCTTCTAATCCAGGTGTTAAAATTGAAGTTGTTGATTATGCACAATCAGATATAGTAACAAAACTGAATATTGGTTTAAGTTCTGGTGCTGGAAAAGGTTTGCCTGAAATAGTTCTTATAGAAGACTATTCGGCAAAAAAATATATTAGTTCATACCCTGGTTATTTTGCAAATTTGAAAGGGGAAATAGACCATTCTAAATTTGCAGACTATAAGGTAGAAGCAATGACTGAAAAAGATGGTATTTATGGTATTCCATTTGATTCAGGTGTAACTGGTTTTTTCTATAGAAAAGATATTTTAGAAAAAGCTGGTTTTAAAGAAAAAGATTTAAATAATATTACATGGAATAGATTTGTTGAAATTGCAAAGATAGTTAGAGAAAAAACAGGTGTACATATGATACCAGGAGATTTATTAGGTGATGCAGGATTACTTAGAATTATGATGCAATCAGCAGGTAAATGGTATTTTGATAAAGATGGAAATGTAGATATAGCAAATAATATGGCATTAAAAGAAGCATTTAAAGTAATGCAAGCTTTCCATAAAAATAATGTAATGAAAGCTACAAGTGGATGGGGAGAATGGGTAGGAGCTATGAATAAAGGCGAATCAGCTTCTGTAGTTACTGGTATATGGATTATGGGTTCAATCAAGGCTGAAACTTCTCATAAAGGTCTATGGAGTATAGCGAATACACCTAGATTAGCTAATGTTAATAATGCAGTTAATGCTTCTAACTTAGGTGGTTCTAGTTGGTATGTATTGGAAAAATCTCCAAATAGAGATATAGCTATTGATTTCTTAAATACAATATATGCTGGTGATAATGAATTTTATCAACAAATCTTAGTTGAAAATGGTGCAATGGGTACATATTTACCATCTCAACAAGGTTCTGCTTATACTCAAAAAGACGAATTTTTTGGTGGACAAGCTATATATCAAGATTTTTCAAAATGGGTAAAAGAAATCCCTGCAGTAAATTATGGTGCTTTTGTTAATGAAGCAGATTCAGTAGTATTAGCTGCTCTAAGAAGAGTTATTAATGAAAATGCAAATATAGATTCTTCATTAAAACGTGCAGAAGATGAATTAAAGGCAATTATAAAATAACAGGTAAAAGGAACAAACTTGTTCCTTTTATTTAAATAATTGGACTTGTGCGTTTTTATCTGCTTGCTATTTTTATAAAACTCCCACTTCTATTAAGTGGGAGATAACAAAAGCCACGCATACAGATAACGAATTCTAAACCTTTAGCTGGATTAAAAACTCCATCTAAAGGCAAGAATTCAGTTTATAAAATATATTCAAAGAGTTTTGGAGGGAGTTTTATGTTAAATTCAAGAAATAAATATGATAAATATGCTTGGCAATTTATAATTGTTTCACTTATTATATTTATTATTTTTATGGTGTTCCCAGCGATAAATTCTTTTTATCTTTCACTACATAGTACTAGAGGTATAGTAAAAACTTTTACTGGTCTTGGAAATTTCAAAAGAATGTTATCTGATAGAATGTTTATTCAAGCTTTAAAAAATACCTTTATATTTTTAATTGTACAAGTACCTATAATGCTTACTTTGGCAATGCTTTTAGCTACTTGTTTAAATTCAAAAAAATTAAAATATAAGTCATTTTATAGAACAGCTATATTTTTACCTTGTGTAACTTCTTTAGTTGCTTGTTCTGTGCTTTTTAAAATGATGTTTTCCAATGAGGGTTTGATGAATTCTTTATTAATTGGAATAAATATGATTAAAGAGCCTATAGTATGGCTTTCACATCCTTTTTGGGCAAGGGTAGTCATTATAATAACACTACTATGGAGATGGACTGGTTATAATATGATTTTTTTTCTTGCTGGTCTACAAAATATATCGCCTTCTCTTTATGAAGCAGCAGAAATAGATGGTGCTACAAAGCTTGAGCAGTTTTTTTATATTACAGTACCACAATTAAAGCCTATAATTCTTTTTACAACAGTTATGTCTACCATAGGTACCTTGCAATTATTTGATGAACCTATGAATTTGACTACAACTAATGGAGTGCCTCTAACAGAAACTATGACCATATCCCAATATATTTATTTAAATTCCTTTGTATATTCTCCAAATTTTGGATATGCAGCAAGTATTTCATATGCAGTTGTGGCAATTATAGCACTTTTAGCAATAGTACAATTTAAGGTAGCAGGTGATAAATATGATAACTAGAAAAAGTCAAAATTTGATTAACTCAATATTAATGTATGGTTTTCTGAGTATAGGAGCAATTCTTTCCTTATTTCCTTTTATATGGATGCTTATTAGTTCTACTAATAGAGCAGTTGATATTACTGCTGGGAGACTGCTACCTGGACTGGAATTTTTTAACAATTTAAAAAACTTATTAAATGATACAAATATTATAAGAGCTTTTTTTAATACGACCAAGATAACTCTTATTGCAACAATTTTTACACTTTTAATTTCATCTCTGGGAGCTTATGGTTTTGAAAAATATAGCTCTAAAAACAGAGAAATAATTTATAAGTTTTTTTTACTTTCTATGATGGTACCCTTTGCAGCACTTATGATTCCATTGTTTACTATGATTGTAAAAATGGGACTTATAGATAATTATTGGGGAATAATTTTACCTCTTCTTGCTCCAGCTTTTATTGTTTTTTTCTTTAGGCAAAACTTTAAAAGTATTCCTTCTGAAATTATAGAAGCTGCTAGAATAGATGGTGCAGGTGAATTTACTATTTTTTTTAGAATAGTTTTTCCAGCTATGAAATCAAGCTTTTCAGCGGCAGCTATTATTGTATTTATGACTCATTGGAATAATTTCCTTTGGCCTCTTATAGTATTACAAAGTGATAAAACTAAGACACTAACTTTAGTTATTTCTTCTTTATCCTCTGCGTATTTTATAGATTACGGGGTATTAATGTTAGGAATAATTATTGCTACCTTACCTGTAATTATTATTTTCTTAACAATGCAAAAACAATTTGTAGAAGGTATGCTAGGTTCTTCAAAATAAAAGTTATTAGGAGCGATTATGATATATATTAATGAGAAAAATAAAGAATTTCATATACAAAGTAAAAATGCAAGTTATATATTTAATGTTATGAAAAATGGACAATTGGGACATTTATACTATGGTGAAAAAATAAAACATAGAGAGTCTTTTTCACATTTTTTTAAAAAACCAGATAAAGGAATTGGGATTATTGCACATTTAAAGGAAGATTCTGCATTTTCCCTTGAATATTACAAGCAAGAATACCCTAGTTATGGAACAAGTGACTTTAGAAAACCTGCAATAAAGATATTACAAGAAAATGGAAGTAGAATTACAGATTTTAAATTTGATTCTTATAAAATTATTAAGGGGAAAAAATCTTTAAATGGTCTACCTTCTACCTATATGGAAGAAGAAAATGAAGGATATAGCTTAGAAATAAAATTAGTAGATAGCTTAATTAATTGTAATTTGTTCCTAACTTATGCTTGTTTTAATAATAGAGAAGTTATAACAAGAAATGCTAGGATTGAAAATAAAGGGCAAGAGAAACTAATTATTGAAAATTTTATGAGTGCTTCTATTGATTTTCCTGATTCAGATTATAATTTATTACAATTAAGCGGTGCTTGGGCAAGGGAAAGAAACATCAAAATCAGATCATTGGAAAAAGGGATTCAATATATAGACAGTACTCGTGGTGCAAGTAGTGCACAGCAAAACCCTTTTGTAGCAATTACTAGTAAGAACACCAATGAACATAATGGAGAAGTTTTTGCTTTTTCTCTAGTTTATTCAGGAAATTTTATAGCACAGGTAGAAGTAGACCATTTTGATGTGTCTAGGCTTACTATGGGAATAAATCATTTTGATTTTGCTTGGGATTTAGAGCCTAATACAGAATTTCAAAGTCCAGAACTTGTTATGGTTTATTCTAATCAAGGCTTAAATAGCATGACAAATACTTTTCATGATTTGTTTCGTGAAAGACTCGTTAGAGGGCTTTGGAAATATAAAGAAAGACCTATATTAATTAATAATTGGGAAGCTACTTATTTTGATTTTGATGAAGATAAACTAGTGGAAATAGCTAGTGAATCAGCTAAATTAGGCTTTGAACTTTTTGTTTTAGATGATGGATGGTTTGGGAAAAGAAATGATGATACATCTTCATTGGGGGATTGGTTTGTAAATAAGGAAAAATTACCAAAAGGTTTAGAAGGTCTTAGCGACAAATTGAAAAATGAAAACATAAAATTAGGTTTATGGTTTGAACCTGAAATGATAAGTGAGAATAGTAAATTATTTAAAGAAAAACCGCATTGGGTATTAGGGGTAAATAATAGAAATTTATCCTTAGGGAGAAACCAATATATACTTGATTTGACCAAGGTAGAAGTTAGAGATTACTTATTTGAACAAATTTCAAAGAATTTGCTAGCAGGGAATATTTCCTATGTAAAATGGGATATGAATAGAAATATGACGGAAATTCCGTATAAAGATACTCCACATAAGTATATTTTGGGGCTTTATGACTTGTTAGAAAGACTTACCAAGGCTTTCCCTAATGTCCTTTTTGAATCATGTGCTAGTGGTGGTGGAAGATTTGACCCAGCTATGTTATATTATATGCCTCAAACTTGGACGAGTGACAATACAGATGCTATAGAAAGATTGAAAATTCAATATGGTACTTCTTTAGTTTATCCACTAATAAGTATGGGTGCACATGTTTCTGCTATTCCAAATCATCAAACTGCTAGAATATGTTCTTTGGATACTAGAAATAAAGTGGCATTTTTTGGAAATTTTGGTTATGAATTAGATATTAGGAACTATACTATTGAAGAAAAAAATCAAGTTAGGGAATATATTAATTTTTATAAGCAAAATAGAAATTTATTTCAATTTGGTAATTTTATAAGATTAAAAAGTCCCTTTGAAGGAAATAATGTAGCTTGGCTTTGTGTTTCCAAAAATAAAGAAGAAGCAATACTAGGCTACTATGAAATTTTAGCTGAAGTTAATTCATCTTATAATAAAAGAATAAAATTAAAAAATCTAGATGAAAATACTTTGTATTCAATAAATAATAGCTATGAAGCTTATGGAGATGAACTAATGAATGTGGGAATTGTTTTTGAACAAGAAAAAAGATATTATTCCCATCATGATGATACTTTGGATTTTAGGGGTAAAATATTTAAATTAGTCAAAGTGAAGTAGAAAAAAAGGTGCTAATATCAAATTAGCACCTTTAAAAATTCAGTTTAACCTATTATTTTTTGTCTAAATAATCTATCTCTAATATCATAAGTTACAAAATCTAACTTTTTCATAAGGAATTTATCATGGCTAACTAAGATTACAGCACCTTCATAAGCTAGAAGCATACTGGCAATAGTTGTTCTTGAATAATCATCCATATAGGTAGTCGGCTCATCAATAATTAATAAGTCTGTATCAGATAAAATATTCGCAAATATTTCTAATCTTTTTTTCTCCCCACCAGATAACATAGAAATTCTCTTATCTCTAAATTCTTTTTCTTGATTAAATAGAGAATCAATTGCAAATTCAACAAAATCAGGAGATAATCCAGTTTTTTCTCTTAAAAAATTACAAGTAGTAAGTTTTTCATTTTCAAAATATGCCTCTTGTGAGATATAAGTTATTTTGGCTTTTGGATTAATAAAAACTTCACCAGTTGTCACTTTCTCTTCTCCTAAAAGTATTTTTAAAAGAGTAGACTTTCCAGAACCATTTTCTCCTACAATACAAATCTTACTGTCTGTTAATACATCTAAATTGACGTTTTTATATAAATCTTTTTCAGGAAATTCCTTAGAAACATTAGAAAGCCTTATTAATTCTCCTTCAATTTCTCTTTCTTTAATAAAAACTTCATCAGGTGGAGCAAGGTATTCGTATTTATAATCAGGAGAAAATTCAATTTTTTCATTATTAAGTCTTTCTAATTCTTTCTCCATTCTTCTTAAAATAACTGCTTGTGCATGCTTATCAAAAACTTTTTCAATTAGTTTAGATTTTTTTTCAAATGCAAGAGTTGTTTTTTCTATACTTTCATCTTTTTTCTTATTTATTTTTCTTTCTTCAAGTAATTTAGCTTTTTTTTCTTTTAAATAAGTATTATAATCACATTCATAAGAGTTAACAGAAAAATTATTAATATGAAAAATTTTATTGGCAAAACTTCTTATAAAATCTACATTATGAGAAATAACTAAAAATGATTTATGACTTTTGTTTATAAAATTGCTTAGCCAATTAGTTTTCTTTTTATCAAAAAAAGAGAGAGGCTCATCTAAAATTATAAGGTCATTTTGACTAAATAGAGTTATAGCAAGTCTTATATATTGTCTTTCTCCTCCACTTAGCTCAGAAAATTTTCTTTCTAGTTTATTTGAAAAACCAAAAACTTCACTAAACTCTTCTTGCATATGGATATAAGAGTAGCCACCAAGACTTTCAAATTTATCATTTAATATAGTATATTTTTCCATTAGGGCTTCTGTGTCTATTCCTTCAACAGAAAATAAATGGCTAGTTTCTTCAAGCTCAGCCTGGGTTTTTATTACTTTTTCAAAGGGAATATCAAGTAGTTCTTCTACCTTTTTATCCATATTGATTTTGCCAAATTGGTCAAAATAAGATATAGTTCTATCCTCACCTAAAATAACTTCTCCATCATCAGGAACTTCCTCATCCATAATAAGTTTTACTAAGGTAGATTTACCTACACCATTATTTCCCAAAAGAGCTATTTTTTCTTTTGTATTAATTGTAAGATTTACATTGTTATACAGCTTTTGTGTAAAATAAAATTTTGACACATTTTTTAATTCAATAATTTCCATTTTTCTCCCTCTTAAATTTATAAACATAATTTCTATAAGCTTTTTCTTCTTATTTTTTATTTCTTTTCAGACTTACTATTATACCTTTTTTATTAAATTTAATCAAAGGTTTTCGTATTTTTGTATGGTAAATTTTTGGAAAATTAAAAAGCATTATTTTTGAGTAAAAAAAAAGCCTAGAAAAATCTAGGCTTTATAATCTTAATTAGATAGATTTAATATTTGAAGCTTGAGGACCTTTATCACCTTTAGTAATATCGAAACTAACCTCTTCACCTTCTGTTAACTTTTTGAAACCGTCTTTTTGAATTTCACTGAAATGAGCGAAAACATCTTTCCCGTCTTCTCCTGTAATAAATCCAAATCCTTTTTCATCGTTAAACCATTTTACTGTACCTTTCATTGTATACCTCCATATTTTTTCTAATGCTATAAAACTAAAATCAAATATTAATATGAAAGTATTTTTAAGTACCTCAAATATTAAAACTATAAATCTTTATTTACATACATTGATATAATCAGTATACACTACTTTCAAACTTTTGTCTAGTATTTTTTTTATTTAATAATATAAATTGAATTTTTATTATTAAAATTACTCTATAACAAAGTTGCTTAGCATTTAACAATAGGTACTTGTAATTCAAAAATTTTCTTATCTCCATGAGATAAAAGTAAAAGAATTGCTTCTCCATTTATAATATAATTATTTTTCTCAATTTCTTCTAAAAGCTTATTATAAATAATTTTTTGTTGCTTTCTATTACCAGCAGATAAAATACAAGCATAATGTCCTTCTTTTAGTAAATAAGGTATTCCGCTTATTTCATTATCTTCCACAAGTACAAAGGCAGTCTGAAAATATATTTGAAGATTTATGGATTTATGGTGGTCAATAATTAATCCATATTTTTTATTAACGCTATCACTATATCTATTTTTTAAAGTTCTAAATGCCTTGTGCATAGAAGATACTTCTTTACTATTGATTAATTGAAAATCTAAGTATCTTTTTGGAAAATAATTTATACAAAATTTATTTAATTCATTTTCCCTTTTCAAACTTTCTATTTTTCCTAATATCTTTTTTTTTGATTTTTCTAAATCTAATA
>Ga0194136_1001134_pt1 | contig 13336 bp, 12 predicted proteins | sample TARM_MetaG_T3A_1_FD_134023 | JGI IMG/M metagenome (GOLD analysis project Ga0194136, IMG submission 134023) | Freshwater microbial communities from Pennsylvania, USA, analyzing microbe dynamics in response to fracking - TARM_MetaG_T3A_14 (version 2) | ecosystem: Environmental > Aquatic >...
ATACAATTACTATTAGTCATGTAGATACCCCTTATACTTTTGGTTTTGTCGCTAACAAGTATATCGTATCTACATGATTTTTTCGTTTATTTCCTTATGCATTTCATTTTACAATTTACCATGAAGAAAAAATCGGATAATTACGAGGGCTTTAATTAAATTTAGCAGCCTTGACTTGAAAATACAGCCGTACTTTTGTTGGTATATTGAACAAAGCACAAGGACTTGTTTTCCAGCGCTGTACAAAGGTCAATCTACCGTTACTAACAGAATAGCTTACTTTGACTATGAATAAAGAATTTGAAGTAGGCAGTTAGCTAGAAAAGCACAATTTTCAGTGGGGCTTTGGAAGCAAGTTCCACCTTAGCAACAGTAAGCTGATTCCAGTACAACTCTTGATAAACCAACAGAATACTTATAGACCTTTATATTAAAAAAAATCTGATCAGTCGTAACAACCAATCAGATTTATTTAGTTTAGTATGATTATTCTGAATCTTCTTCAGATTCCTCAGCTGTTTCTTCATCTGAACCTTCTTCGTCAGATTCTTCATTAGATGAAGCTTGTAATGAAACATTTGCTTCGATAAATTCTGTGATTTTACCAGATTCAACAGCTTCTAAAACAACTTTATTGACTAACTCTAGTAATTCTTTGTTGTCTTTAGCTAATGCGATTGCTTTACCTTGTTCAGGGTTTTCAAATACAACATCAGCAACAACTGCAATTTGTCCTTCATTCACTGCAACAAATTCAATTGTTACAATGTCATCAATGAAGATTGCATCAACTTTGTTAGTTTTTAACGCTTCAATTAAAAGTCCCGTTTTTTGCATTGAAACTACTTCTGCATTTGGTAAGTTTTCAGTTACCATTTGCTCTTGAACAGTTCCTTTTTGAACACCAATTTTTAACCCATCAAAGTCTTCAACTTTAGTATATTTACCTTCTTCACCAGCAAGCACAACGAAGTTACTTACAGATTGGTGATATTGTTCTGAGAAGTCGATTTGTTCTGCACGTTCTTCAGTATAAGTCATACCTGCAATTGTCATATCAATTCTTCCAGAAATTACAGATGGGATTAAAGAATCAAATGGCATATCTTCCATAACTAATTCTACTCCGATTTCATCAGCAATTAATTGAGCTATATCAACATCAATCCCAACAATTTTAGAGTCGCCGTTCTCATCTAGAATTACCCATTCAAAAGGAGGATAGTCAGCACTTGTACCCACTACTAATTTACCTTCTTCTTTAATTTGCTCTAATGTTTTAGCAGATGCTAAATTCATTGGTACGACCATTAGAATTAAAGCAAAGATTACCGCTAACTTTGTCATCATTTTTTTCATATTATTACCTCTTTCTTTTTCATACATTTCTAAATGTTATCATAGCGAATTTAGAAAAATCAAGCAATTATAATTTTAGTTTTCTTGTCTAACTAACTCAATATTTTTCTGAACAATCTCTTCCATTGCTCCGGATGCTACTGCTTCTTCGACAACTTTATTAATTACTTCAAGTAATTCCTCATTCCCTTTTGCTAAAGCAATCGCCTTATCAAATGACCCACCTTCAATTTCAACACCTTGGATCGCTTCGATTAAACCTTCATTTTGATATACAAAATCTTCAATTACAATATTGTCCATGAAAACTGCGTCAACTTTTCCAGCTTTGAGTGCTTCAATTAAGTCTCCATTTTTATTCATCGCTACATAGTCTGAATCAGTAAATTGCTTTGCGATTAATTGTTCTTGGACTGATGCTTTTAATACGCCTATTTTAACATCGGAAAAATCCGCTAATTCTTTGTACTGCTCTACTTGATCGCTTGCGACTACAAATTGGTTCACGGTTGAGTAATAAGTTGATGAAAAATCTACTTGTTCAGCTCTCTCCTCAGTATAAGACATCCCTGCAATCACCATATCTATTTTTCCACTTTGAACGGTGGGAATAAGAGCATTGAAAGCATGTTCACTAATTACTAATTCAACACCAATTTCATCAGCAATTAGTTGAGCTAAATCAAAATCAATTCCAACAAAATCTTGCTCGCCATCTTCCATCCTTACCCACTCGAAAGGTGGATATTCGGCATTAGTTCCCATTACTATTTTACCGGATTCTTTGATTTCTTCTAAAGTTTTTGCCGATACATATTCAAGTGGCAACGCTAATAATAATAATGTGCTTAAAATGAAAATTAATTTTAGAAATTTTTTCATAATGTTTATCCCCTACTTTGCATTAGTCTTGTGATTTAGTTGATAATTCAATGTTTTTATCAACAATCTTACTTAACTCGCCGGTTTCAATTGCTTCTAGTATAATTTGATCAATAACCGCTTTTAATTCATCATTGCCTTTTTCAAGAGCTACTGCGTTCCCAAATGAACCATCTTCTAAAGCTAACTCATCAATTACTGCAATGCTATCTGAATTTAATGTTTCATATTGATAAATAACAACATTATCCATCAAGACTGCATCAATTCGACCTGATTTTAAACTTTCAATTAAATCACCATTTTTATTCATTGACACTATTTCAGTATCCGGGTATTGCTCTTTAATGATCTGTTCTTGAACAGAAGATTTTAATACGCCAATTTTTACACTAGCAAAATCTTCAAGCGACGTATAGTTACCAACTTTATCAACTGGTACCGCGAATAAGTTTTTCGTTTCAAAATATACTTCTGAAAAATCTACTTGCTCGGCTCGTTCTTCTGTATACGACATACTCGCAATTGCCATATCAATTTTCCCTGCTTGTAAAGAAGGGATTAATGAATTAAACGCTTGGTCGCTAACAACTAATTCAACACCAATTTCATCTGCAATCATACGAGCTAAATCAAGATCAATTCCTAAATATTCTTGTTCACCATCGACCATTTCTACCCATTCAAACGGTGGATACTCCGCATTCGTCCCTAAAACAATTTTTCCTACTTCTTTTATCTCATCTAAACTTTTTGCTGAAGTTGTTTGTGCTGCAACATTTAATGATAATACAGCCATTCCTGCCAATAATAATGTTTGATATAATTTCATAATTAATCCTCCAAAAATAATTTTTATTCTCTATTAAGATTACTGTGACATGTCATTCGTTAAAAACTATCTGAACTTTCAACAAAAAAATGTGATAAAAAAACCCGTCTCTATGTTCAATGAACATAGAGACGGGTTATTCCGCGGTACCACTCTAGTTAACTCCACCACTATTTATGGCTTCATTCCCTCTTTTTGTTAACGCTCAGACAGCGAAGTCGGCTACTCCATTCACCAACTAGTCTCCTAAGTGCGTTTCAATTATTATTCCTCAGTAGGCTTCCACTCTGTCCTACCTCGCTGTGAGCAACTAAATAATTTACTTTCTTAATCTTCGACTTGAATTATTAACTTGATATGAGTTTACACCAAAGTTAATTCACCTGTCAATAGTTTTTGAGAAAAAGATTAAAATTTGTTTTTTAAATGACTTCACTCTCATGAAACTCTTACTTTTAGAAGATGATATACTCCTCAAATCCTAGCCAACTAAGTATTTGTTTCATTGGTAAGTAAAGTAAGAAAGCAAGCACTACATTAAAAATTAAGGTAGGTCCTAAGCGACTCACAAGGAATGTCGTTAGATATACATTAGTAAAACCTAGTTCAAAATAAAATACATAAACAAAAAAATCTACTAATGAAACTGCTACAACGAACAACATAAAATTAATAAAAGCTTTCTTAGGAAAGTGTTTTTTTATTTTAATAATAAAATAGGCAACTAATAAATATATCGTCGCATAAACACCTAGTACAGTGCCAATGTATGATTCATATACTAAGCCTAAGATAAAAGAATAAAATAAAATATGCGTATCTCTTAAATAAAAACTAAACGTCACGATAAAAAATAATGTTAAATGAGAGATAATAATCTGGCTAGAACCAATAAAAGCTCCAGGGAAAATTGCGGGTAAAGCTGCATCCACAATTATTCCAATGAATAAAAGAAGCGGGATTAGCCATCTTGCTTTACGATCTCGACTAATCTTCACTCACTTCACTCCGTTCTCCTACAAGAATAACTGTGACAAAACGAATATCCGTCATTTCGCCTGCTGGTAGAATATTAACCGTTTGGAACAATCCATAATCATCCATTTGCGCCGAAGCTACTTCACCAATTAATAACGTACTTGGTGTCACTCCACCTAAACCTGACGTTATGACCATGTCTCCAGCTTTTATTTCAGCATCAGGGTCAACTTGTGTCATTATATAATTTTTAGTTTTCGCATCATAACTACTTACAATTCCGTTTGCTGAAGCTCCGGACTCTGTTTGAACACGTGCTGAAACAACACCTTCATTCGATTGTTCTGAAGTTAAGAGCAGCACTTTGGAACTGTTTGGTGTAACTTCAATGACACGTCCAATTAAACCATTACCTGACATAACCGCTAAATTTTTTCGCACACCATCATTCGACCCAACATTAATCACTAATGTCTCCATCCATTGATCTGGACTACGAGAAATAACTGTTGCACTTAACGGCTCAAATTCACTTAATGTTTCGGTTAGATTTAGTTCTTGTCTCATTTTTTCATTTTCAACTTCTAAATCTGCAATTCTTACTTGCATTTCATTGACTTGATCAATACGTTGTTTCAGATATTGATTTTCTTCAAATGTGTTAACTAAGTTATCGACTGAATTAACAAATCTTACAACCATATTTACTGGTTCAGAAAAAATTCTCCCAGCCCATGATGAAGTTTCATTAACGGATGTTGTTACGAGATTAGATGTACTATTGAATAACGAGTATGAGACTAACGAAACGATAGCGATACTCGCTATTAAAACTCCAATTAATTTTTTATTATTAAACATTCACGATCCTCTTTCTACTAACGAGCTTTTTTTTCTGCAATTTTTGATTGGATGTCTAACTGCTTTAACATCTTTCCAGCGCCAATCGCCGCACAATCCAGCGGAACACTCGCTAGATTGACTGGAATCCCAATTTCGTCATGAAGACGCTCTGGAAGACGCTTCAGTAAAGAGCCACCACCAGTTAAGACTATACCATTTTCGATGATATCAGCTGATAATTCGGGTGGTGTTTGTTCCAACACTTGCTTGATACTCGTCACGATCATTTGAATGACTTCATCAACAGCTTCTGCAACAATGCGCGCTTCAACATACTTTTCATCTGGAACACCCGTCGCAATATTACGTCCTCTGACTTTTAGTTTATCCGAGGTATCTTGCTCGGTAAACTTAGCATTACCCAAGACTATTTTTATTGTTTCAGCTGTGTAATCTCCCACGGCTAATTGATAATGATTACGTACATACGCCATTATCGTTTCATTCATTAAACTTCCTCCGGCACGTGAACTACTACCATTGACAATTTCACCATAAGAAATCGTTGCAATATCAGTTGTTCCACCTCCGATGTCAACGACCATTTTACCTCTAGGTTCTTCAATCGCTAAATTTGCGCCTAAAGCTGCTGCAAATGGCTCTTCAACAATCATTGCACGATGAATACCCAAATCTTTGATCGCATCAATGACAGCCCGTCTTTCAACTTTTGAAATACTACTCGGTACGCAAATAACTACTTCTGGTCTTGATAAAGATCTCAAAACGGCTTGTTTGATAAAATGAGCTAACATTTGTTTTGTTAAGGAAAAGTCCGCAATCACACCATCTCTAATTGGTCGAATTGTTTCATAAGTATCTGATGTTCGGCCAACTAATTTAGCCGCCTCTTTCCCATATGCTACTACTTCACCTGTCTTAATGTTCCTAGCAACTATCGATGGTTCTCGAAGTGCAATTCCCTTATTATCTATATAGATAATTGTATTAGCAGTTCCTAAATCTATTCCTAATCGTTGCTTACTAAACAATCCCACTACACTTCGATCTCCTTACTTATTTATATTGTGTGTTTAACACTCGTTAAAATATTATAGCAAAAGTAGACAGCAAAAAGCTACCTGTAGGATGGTTCTTAATCAAATTCCAACATTCATTGGTTACAAGATGTGTTGTTCTATAGGATTACTATAAATAATTATTATAAAAATAAAAAAAAACCGAAGAATAATCTCCGGTTGAATTTCATAAAATAAGATTAAGCTTTTTCAACGTTAGCTGCTTGAGGGCCACGTGCGCCATCTTCAACTTCAAATGTAACTGCTTGACCTTCTTCTAAAGTTTTGAAGCCGTCGCCTTGAATAGCTGAGAAGTGTACAAACACGTCTGCTTCGCCTTCACGCTCGATAAATCCAAAACCTTTTTCTGAGTTAAACCATTTTACTGTTCCTTGTTCCATGAATAGAAATCCTCCTCGTGCCAAAAGCACTTTTTAATTTTATATTCTTGCTAAATGGTACGAAGCGGATGTTACATAAACAATCTTTCTTACCTCTTACAAAAACATAAGTATATAATAACATACTCTATTAAAATTGCAAGCACTTTCTTAACCACTATTTAAATATAATAACATTTTTATACTTTGTTAGCCATGATGTAAGCGGTTTTCGAACCATCTAAGAAACATCATCTCACAGCCTGAAGCCTTTAATCTAAATTTAACAAAAAGAATAACCCCTATTAAATTGCAAGGTATATTTTATAATATTATTCATCAAAAATTTTAGAACTTTCTCGTAAACTTAAGTATTCATTTTGGCCGATTATCAAATGATCCAAGATTTCGATTCCCATTAATTCTCCACACGCAATCATGCGCTTTGTGAAAAACAAATCAGCAGACGACGGCTCTGTATCTCCGGACGGATGATTGTGTGCGATGATTAAGCGCGCTGTCGGATACTTGACAGCCTCTTTAAAAATCTCTCGAGGATGTGCAACACTACTGTTAACCGTCCCCATAAAAATGGTTTTCTGCTTTATTACCTCATTTTTAGTGTTTAAGAATAGAACAATTAAATGCTCTTGCTGCAAATCAGACATTTCTTGTAGAAGTCTTTGCCCTGCTGAGCGAGTGGATGTAATATGACCAAATTTAGGTAAATCACTGGCATTAATGCGCGCGCCTAACTCTATTGCCGCTTTTAATTCCAGTGATTTTATAGGACCAATGCCTTTTATCTTTTGCAACTCATCAATACTTGCCTGTTTAAGTTCGTACAAACTCTCAAAAGATTGTATAAATCGAAATGCTAGTTGCAAAACATTCTCCTCTTTTGTGCCTGTTCTTAAAATAATGGCCAATAACTCGTGTGTTGCCAATGCTTTTTCACCATAATTTAATAAGCGTTCTCTAGGCTGAGCATCTTTTGGTACCTCACGAATAAAAGATTGTTGAATTTTTGACATAAAAATAGCCTCCTTTTTAGTATTCATATATAAATACGTAAAAAAGAGGCAAAAATCACTTTTTAATTTGAAATCTTTTGAAATTCTTTAACAATATGTTGACGAATGTCAGAAACAAAGTATAGAGAACCCGTTACTAGTAATATCTGATCTGCATTCTTTGTGAAAATAAAGTCCGAAATATATTCTCGCCAATTTTCAACGAATTGAACAGGTTGTTGAAGTTGAATCGCTTCACTCACTACTAATTCTTTGAATTGTTCAAGTGACATAGCATTAGGATGCTCAAATTCCGTTACAGCTAAACTACTACTCTCGAATGTAGACAACAAAGGTAATTGAGCAGCTTGATTTTTAGTATTTAGTCCTGCATATAAAAGATGAATTTCTTTATGAGGGAAATACTTTGTCACTAGCTGTTTAAGTGCATTTAAACCTGCAACATTATGTGCCCCATCAATATAAACAAATGGTTCTTCATGAATTCTTTCCATGCGAGCTATCCAATTTGTTTTTTTAAGTGCAAGTTTAGCAATAACCCAGTCAATTGGTTGTTCAATAAGACGCATCCATCGTTCAAATGCTTGCAAAGCTACTGTAGCATTTTGGACTTGGTGTAAACCTAACATACCTATCGCAAAATTATTTTGTTGCGTTTCTTTTGCTTCAGTTGAAGCTTGCCAAAAGTTAAATGTTGACCCTTGATCTAAATTGTTTAGAATATCTGACATACCATACTCCATTTGATAGCGATAAATTTCTGAATTCATTTCTCTCGCATAATTCTCAATTACGGTCAATGGTCCTTCGTCTATCAATCCTGTTACAACTAAACTATTTGGCTTAATAAGGCCTGATTTTTCTTCTGCTACTTCTTCAACTGTATTGCCTAATTTATCAGCATGATCTAAACCTATGGTTGTAATAATTGCTAACTTTGCATTCACTACACTCGTACAATCTCTTCGACCACCAATACCTACTTCTACTAAACATACATCAGGCTTCTTCATGTTAAAATAAATCGCCATCATCACTGTATATAACTCAAAGAAAACTAAACGTCCAAATTCTGTTTGTTCCATATAATCATTAATTTGAACCATTTCTTCGATTACAAACAATAAATCTTCATCTGAAATAAGTTCACCATTAAATGTAAAACGTTCTTTAAATGTCATAATATGAGGTGATGTAAAGGTTCCTACTTGTAAACCTTGACTTAGTAATAATTCTCTTAAAAAGGCAGTCGTCGACCCTTTTCCATTTGTTCCAGTAATATGGATGGCAGGGAGGCCTATATGTGGATTGTCAATAAAAGCTAATGCTACCTTAACTCTCTCAACACTATTTCCTTGACCTGTACTTTTTTGAGCGTTTAGCCATTCAATGGCTTCGTTAACATTTATAAATTTCAACTGCTTTCGTTCTCCTTCGTGTTGCCACAGATATAATACACTTAGTGTGTTTAATGCAAAAAGTTTCCATTGCAAACCTCAAGTAAAAATGACTCGAGGTCAAATTTTAAAATATTATAGCAGCGTTTCGAGTTGTGTGATTCTTTCAGTTACCGCGTTCAACTGACTAACATAGTCTTCACGTTTAGCACGTTCTTCCTCCACAACTTTTTCAGGAGCCTTGCTAACAAATCCTTGATTCGCAAGCTTCTTATCGATCCGTTCTACTTCTTTATTTAATTTTATTTGTTCTTGTTCTAATCGTTTAATCTCATCTTCAATTTTAATTAAACCTTCTAGAGGCATTAAAATTTGTGCGAATGATACTGTTTGTGAAACTACATCTTGAGGTGTCTCTGGAGCCAATGAAATTACGAGATTTTCTGGGTTACAGAAACGTTCGATATAAGCTTGGTTAGCTTTTAATAACGTCACAGCTTCTTCGTTATTTGCTTTGATAAATAAATCAACCGCTTTTGACAAGGGTGTATTCATTTCATTGCGAATCATACGTACGCCACGAATAACTTCAATCAATTGATTCATAGCTGCAACAGCTTCAGGTTTAATGTACGCATCAGTTACTACAGGGTAGTCAGCAATAACTAATGAAGATTTTTCGCTAAGTAATTGTTGCCAAATTTCTTCTGTAACAAACGGCATAATTGGGTGCAACAAGCGTAAGAATTGATCCAATACATAGATCAGAATACTTTTAGTAGTCTTATTGTCTGATTTCTCATCTTGTAAACTTTCTTTTGTCATTTCGATATACCAGTCACAGTAATCATCCCAAATAAAGTGATATAGAATACGTCCAGCTTCACCAAATTCAAACTTATCAAATAAACGTGTTACCGATTCAATTGTAGTTTGTAAACGAGCAAGAATCCATTGGTCAGCAATTGTTTGGTCTTCACCTATCTCGATTTGATCAATCGTTAAGTCACCTACATTCATTAAAACATAGCGACTTGCATTCCATATTTTGTTAATGAAATTCCAAGCTGAACTTAGTTTTTCTTCACTATATCGAACGTCTTGGCCTGGTGCTGAACCATTTGCTAAGAACCATCTTAAAGCGTCTACTCCGAATTCGTCGATAACATCCATTGGGTCAATCCCGTTTCCTAATGATTTACTCATCTTACGACCCTCAGCATCACGAATCAATCCGTGAATTAAAACGTTTTGGAATGGACGTTTGCCAGTAAATTCTAAACTTTGGAAAATCATGCGACTTACCCAAAATGTTAGTATATCGTAACCTGTTACTAAGGTACTTGTTGGGAAGTAGCGATCAAAATCTGTCGATTTTTCAGGCCAACCCATTGTTGAAAATGGCCATAAAGCAGATGAAAACCATGTGTCTAAAACATCTGGATCTCTTTGCCAGTCTTCTTCGTTTTCTGGAGCAGATTCACCAACATATACTTCGCCTGTTTCTTTATGATACCAAGCTGGAATTTGATGCCCCCACCATAATTGACGTGAAATAACCCAGTCATGAATATTCTCCATCCAAGTTAAGAAAGTATTATTAAAACGTGGTGGGAAAAATTCAACAGCATCTTCACTAGATTGGTTATTAATTGTCTTCTCAGCTAATGGTTGCATTTTAACAAACCATTGAGTAGATAATAATGGTTCTACTACGGCGCCACTTCTTTCAGAGTGACCAACACTATGCTCCATCTCCTCAATTTTAACTAATAAGCCAATCTCTTTCAAATCAGCAATCACTTGCTTTCTAGCTTCAAAGCGATCTAAATCAGCATATTTCCCTGCATTTTTATTCATTGAGCCATCTAAGTTCATAACATTTAAACGAGGCAGGTCATGACGATTACCCACTTCAAAGTCATTAGGATCATGGGCCGGCGTGATTTTCACAACACCTGTTCCAAATTCACGTTCAACATATTCATCTGCAACGACCGGTATCTCACGATTCATTAATGGTAAAATAACTGTTTTACCAATTAAGTGTTGGTATCTTTCATCTTCTGGATGAACAGCTATGGCAGTATCACCTAGCATTGTTTCAGGACGAGTGGTTGCAATTTCAACTACTTCATCACTGCCAGCTACAGGGTAATTAATATGATAAAACGCGCCTTTAACATCTTTATGAATGACTTCAATATCTGATAACGCTGTTTTAGCTTTAGGATCCCAGTTAATAATATATTCTCCTCGATAAATTAAACCTTTGTTATATAAATCAACAAAGACTTTATTAACAGCTTTATTTAAACCAGTATCTAGCGTAAAACGTTCGCGAGAATAGTCAACGGAAACACCCATTTTTGACCATTGTTCACGTATTGTACTTGCGTATTCTTCTTTCCAATCCCAAACTTGTTGAACAAATCTTTCGCGACCTAAGTCATAACGACTAATCCCTTGGGTTGCTAATTTCTCTTCAACTTTTGCTTGTGTCGCAATTCCCGCATGGTCCATACCTGGTAACCATAACGTATCAAATCCTTGCATTCGTTTTTGTCTAATAATCATATCTTGCAAGGTTACGTCCCAAGCATGTCCTAAGTGTAATTTACCAGTTACGTTCGGTGGTGGTATTACAATTGAATATGGTTCTGCTTCTGGATTGCCTGATGGTTTGAATACACCATCATCTAACCATTTTTCGTAACGACCTGCTTCAACTGCCTGCGGATTATATTTCGTAGGCATTTCTTCTCTGTTCATATTCTCGCTTCCTTTCATTGCGATTAATCGTAGTTTTGTTATGCAATTAAGTGATTTTTACCAAATTAAAACGCCCTATGCTTAACATAGGACGTTTCATCAACGTGGTACCACCTAATTTTAGAAAGTATTATTTTCTTCTCATACATTTTTAACGAAGTTTTACTCCGTGAAGCATTACTAAATTTCACACTTCAAGCTCCGAGTTACTTTCGTTAATTATGAAAGCTTTCACCACATACTTTCTCTCTGTATATTATTAACTACTCTTCTCTTCATCGCCCATTATTATATCAAGTTATCCTTGATAGATTAATCTCAGTTTAGCAAATCATTGCCTTTTAAACAAGTAGCTATAAAAAAAAATTTACAATAATCATCGGCAGCTTTTCCATCCAAATGTTTCTGATATTTCACCTTTGAAATGAGAAACAAATGGATTACCTTTTACATAGAATCTAAGTGCTGCATCTGTCCATTTTCCTTTGTTTTTAATGCCAATTCTTGGCGAACTTTGGATTTTAATTGGAATTACTCTCTTGTTTGGTTCAATAGATAATCTGGAATCTAATATATGTTCTAAATTGTAGTCCATCGAAATGCCCATGGCTTGGCAGAGTTTTCCTGGGCCATTCGATAACTCATAGCCTCTTTTTTTACGTCGCTCCGTCATTAACTCAAGACCCTCTAATGGTTCTAACGCACGAATCAATACCCCTTCTGGAACACCTTTAGGTTGTGCCACAAGGTTAACTAATATATGTTGATGCATTTGATGCACATACAAAGTGCCTGGCTTGCCAAACATTGCTTGGATACGGGGAGTATTTCGCCCATTGTAGCTATGAGCGGCTTCATCCTCTAGCCCAAGATATGCTTCTGTTTCAACAATAATGCCACTTGTTAGACCATCTGAGGTTTGGTTTACTAAGATTCTACCTAATAATGCTCGGGCAATTTCTTCTGTGCTGTGATTTTCATCGCTTCCTTGATAGTATTCCAATAAATTAATCATTATCGTTTATTCACCTTACCTGTGAGATCACTTCATTCATTTCAGCTTCAAAAATCAAAGCATTAGGTAAATATGTATGTAACCTTGTTTTGTTCACAACAACCAAATGCTTTCCTTTAAAATAATTAATTAGCCCAGCTGCTGGGTATACTATGAGAGATGTTCCAGCGACAATTAGCATGTCTGCTTCTTCTATTGCTTTAATCGATGATTCAATTGTCTCATTATTTAAATTCTCTCCATATAAGACAATGTCAGGTCTGACAACGCCTTGATCAAAGGGACAACGCGGAATTCCCTCTTCGTCAAATTTTAGATCATCCAACGAATAAACACGATGACATTCTAAACAGTAATTATCTAAAATCGTTCCATGTAATTCATGAACGATTGTACTTCCTGCAGTTTGATGTAATCCATCGATATTCTGCGTAATTACTGTTACTTCTTTTCCTTCTTGTTCACTTTTAACTAGAAAATCATGAGCTAAGTTCGGTTCGGCTTCTGGATAAACCAGTTTTTCTGAATAAAATTTAAAAAATTCTTTTGGATGTTTCACAAAAAAACGATTCGAAATAATCTCTTCAGCAGAATATTTACGATGAGTATCATCCATATAAAGGCCTGTAGCCGAACGAAAATCCGGTATACCACTTGCTGTAGATACTCCAGCGCCACCAAAGAATACAATCTTTTGACTGTCAGCCAATTGATTACGAAACAACCTGATTTTTTCTTCCATCGTCTTTCCTCCTCATTTTTTTC
>Ga0194136_1001135_pt1 | contig 13333 bp, 9 predicted proteins | sample TARM_MetaG_T3A_1_FD_134023 | JGI IMG/M metagenome (GOLD analysis project Ga0194136, IMG submission 134023) | Freshwater microbial communities from Pennsylvania, USA, analyzing microbe dynamics in response to fracking - TARM_MetaG_T3A_14 (version 2) | ecosystem: Environmental > Aquatic >...
ATCTGGATCCGGCAGATGACTCGCCACACAGGTGCGAAATCATCAAACTGACGGAGCCCTTTATTGGCACCCTGCAAATCCAGGGTATTGAACTGCCGGAGGGTGAATGGTTGCCACCGCCGCCACAGTTACCCCAACGCATCGAGTTCATGGGTGATTCCATCACCGGTGGCTTCGGCGTGACTGGGGATCAGTTCACGGACTTCCGCCCCGATACCTGCGATGTGACCCAGGCTTATGCCTGGCTATGCGCGGAGGCTCTGGGTTTTGAACCCCGGATCTCGGCCTGGTCCGGACTGGGATTGACGCGCAACTACGACGACAGTCCATTGACCTGGACAGAACGCTATCACTGGGTTCTGCCCGAGTTACCGGAGTGTTCGCCGACTCGCGACTGGCAAGCAGATTGGATCGTCATCCACCTGGGGACCAATGACTTTGCCAATGGCGTTGTACCACCACAGCCATCGTTCGTCGCACGCTATCACCAGCTACTGAACGAGGTCCGCCAAAACCATCCGCAGGCCAGGATCATCTGCTGCCAGGGGCCTCTATTGCAGCCACCGGCCAGCGATACCTTGCGCCGTTATCTGCGGCAGCTATTGGAAGAGTCCAGCCTGGAGCAGGTTTACGCCCTGGAGTTTGCACCGCAGCTGCCGGAACATGGCTATGGGGTGACCATGCATCCTAGCCGCCTGACCCACCAGCTGATGGCCAAGCAGCTGAGCGGATTTATTGCCGGTCTACAAGCCGCCCAGCATCGATAGCCTGAAGGGTTTAGATCGTCTGAACGGTGTAGTTAGCAAAGAGGGCCGAAACCGGCCCTCTTTTCACAACTCACTGGGTATTGGCTTGCTGATGTTTATTCCAGCCCGCACTGCGGATGGTGATCTGCCATTGCTTGCTGCAGCCCCTCCATCATGAAGCGAGCCCTGAGTACCCGTTTCCCATCATCGGCAAACACTTCCAGATAGGAGGCGGGCAGCATTTCCAGCAACAGCGGTTTCACCGGTTTGCTGTAATAGGTAATTTCACCATTCGGTGACGAGCGGACACTGACGCGTTGCGCATTCCCCTTGTCCGTACTAATGGACAGGTAGACATCCCCCCCGAGGTCAAATCCCCAGTTGATCCCCAGTTCGGCAGGCTTTCCCGTTTCGCAGCGAATCGTCAGATTAGCGATGCCGATGCCACCGAGCGTCATCGGCTTATCGTTGGTACTGAAACTCACCTGTTTGTCGTCACGGGTCACGGTCCAGGCCGCCACCTTATTACTCGCGGCGGGAGTCGCAACAGCCGCGGCCGTAGCGGTCACAGCGCCAGCGGCCGTCCCGGCAACAGCAGCGGTTGCCGTGGCCGTCGCGTTTACCGTCGCTTCACCTTTCGATCCTGATGTCTGCAAGCCGCGAGCAACGCCATCGTAACAATCCAGCCGGGCGACATAACTGGTCTGCGCCGCACAGGACAATATTTCCTGCCGTAAATCGCTCGCCTGGGCACCATTCAACATTAGTCCGCCAGCACCCAACGCCATGAGCATCGCCAGTTTCAACTTCATCTCCATCCTCCAGCCACATCAGGGCGTCAATTTCAAAGTTATGCGGTAACAAAAAGTTATTCAGTAATAAAACGTTGTAGATCTTCCACCTGACGGCGACTCATCGCCACCAGCTCATGACTGTTTTCCGCCACGGATGCGGCCCGGCCACCACTTTCAGTAAAGGCCACCGAAATCAGTGCGATGGCATGGGAAATTTCCGAGCAGGCAGCATGCTGTTCTCCGGTCGCACTGGCGATAAACGCCGCATTTTCCGTCAGTTCGCTCGAACGCAGATCGATCTGCTGCATCACATCACCACTCTGATCCAGCAGACGTGAATTCTCGCCCATAGTCGCATCCGTCTGTTCGATCTGCTTCACGGCCTCACGCACACTCTGCTGCAAATCCACAATCATCGACTGAATCGACTCGGTGGAGGTCTTAGTTCGATCCGCCAGTTGTCTGACCTCATCGGCAACCACGGCAAAGCCCCTTCCCTTATCCCCGGCGCGGGCCGCTTCTATCGAGGCATTCAGGGCCAACAGGTTAGTCTGGTTAGCGATGGTCTCGATCACCTCGACGATATTACTGATGGCATTACTCTTGCGGGACAACGACGCTATCACCTGGGTGCTGGCCTGAAGCTGTTCAGCCATGCGCTGATTGGCCATCAGGTTATTGTGTACCGCCGCAATACCGCGCTGTGACAGGTCGGCAATCGACTGGCACGCCTGCATATTGGTATCGCTCTTTTCCTTCACCTGACTACTGGCTTGCTCCAGTTGACACACGGCACTGGAAATTCGCGAGATAGAAACGGACTGTTCCTCACTGACGGCAGCAACCTGCTCGGTCAGCTCACTGTTCTGAAACGAGAGCGCCTCCAGGCGTCCACTCTGGGTCTTGATGCCATCGATCAACTGACGACTCACCGCCATCATGCCATCCAGCTGTCGCATCAACTCGGCAAATTCCATCGGCCAGGCCAACCGGATCTGCTGACAGTAATCCCCCTCCGCCAGACGCAAAGTAACCTGCCGGGCATAGCGCAGCGGAGTCAGGATCTGCCGGGCCAACAGGTAGCCCCCCACCAGTACTACGGCAATCGCCAGGGCCATAGCGACCATCTGCCCTTGCTTGAGTTGAGTCAATGAGCGCTGGATCTGCTGCCCCGAAGCGATATTTCGACTATGCACCTGCTGCACCACATCCCCCACCTGAGTCGACATATCACGATACAAGCGATCAATGGTCAGCAATTGTTGTTGAATAGCCGCATCCTGTTGACGCAGGGCAATCAGATGGGGCAGCACCCCTTCGACGCCCCAAAGCCGCTCCGCCAGCACCTGTTGCGCTGACAACAGATCGGCCTCGGCTTTCAAGCTCGGCTTGGCCTCCACCAGCTCGGCAATAGCATCTTCGATATCCGCCTGCAGGTTGCTGATCAATCCCTGAGTATTTTCCAGCTCCCGCGGATCTTTGAGGAAAAAGGCCTGCGCCACCAGACTGTTCGCCTGCTGGATATTGGCCAGATACTCGCTAGCCGTCTTCTGCAAATAGGGATCGCCGGCCAGCAGGGTGGTACTGACACGTTCGAGCGTGGAGCGAATCACCGACTGGCTGTTCTCCAGGCTGCGGCGCTCTATCTCGGCCGCATGCATCCGGTGCCAGCTGTCCACATGTCCGGTAAAAATTGTAACCGCCTGGTTATGCAAGGTATGGGTTTGACCAGACAACCTATCGCGCACCTCAGGTGACAAGAAATGTCCCAACACCGTCTTGCTGTCCAGTAAGCCACTCATCTCCTGAACGGCGGTCTGCTCCTGCTTGCGCACCTCATCACTGGCCGTTCCCGGCTCCAGTCGCAAGAAATTCAATAACGATTGCTGGACCTGAAACAGTCCAAGTCGTAATGAACCGGCTTGTTGATTCAATTCAGCCGACTGATTGATGATGTCGCTGGTGCGATCTTCAACCTTGCCGGTATTGACATACGAAAGACCCGAACTGAAAAACAGCAACAGGAGAATCAAAGCGAAAGTAAGAAACAACTGAGTGATAACTCTCATAAATCTCCTCGTCTCAGGTTAGGCTTTACATCGTGCTGGTCTTAACGCTGCCATAGTGCCAAGTACCCAATCTTTACCACATGCGCCGACCTGGTAATTCGGGGTGAAGCATAAACCAAAACAACCGTAACGTTACGAACTTCGATCACAAATCAAACCCACCGCAACCACATAAACCCACATTCCAAAGCTATTAAACAGCCGTAAAAAGCACAGGTGTAACGTTATGACTAATAACCCCAGATGCTGAGTTTGCAATAAAAAACCCCCTCGGTATCGAGGGGGTCCTTATTAGCCATCGGCAAGTCATCTGAATCGCCAGATAGTTTGCGAACGGGCCATCGGCCGATTTAGAACCAGACTTCGGCCTGAACACCGAAGTTGAGGGTGTCAGTATCCAGATTACGGGTGTAACCCTTATCCAGACGGCTGTCGATTTCCTTGTCCCAAGTGGCGTAGGTTGCAAACACCCGCAGTTGCGGACGGCTCCAGAAGCCAGACTCGAAGGTCAGCGTCGGCGCAACGGTCAACTTGGTCATACCACCCTTGACATCGGTATTCTTGACATCAATGTACTCGTAACCCGCTTCATACTGCATGGCAAAATTGTTGGTGATCTGATGCAGCGGACGGAAGCCGACCGCCCACAGATTACGGTCATTACCGGTACCTTCGGCAGCATTCGCCCATGGTTTATAGTCTTCATCACTCTGGTAGAAGGCAAAGGTAGCCACATCAACCTTGCCCAGGCTGGCCATACCATCTAACACACCGCGCCAGGATTTGGTGCCATCGCTGTTAGCAAAGCCCCAACCGTTCTTGCCCAGTGAATCACCGGCGGCCAGGCCTTCACCGTATTGGAACACGGCACGGGAATAGCCGTTGGCGATACCGTAGAAGTTAGCGAAGTTATACATCAAGGTCGTGCCCAAGCCCTTCTCGGCCTGATTGCTCTGCCAGGAGCTGGCGTTCATGGTGTGCGCCACCAACTGGAAATCGAAGCCGGTACCACCGATGCCCTTCAACCACATATTGGCCGAGAGATCTTCTGGATAACCTTGCTCGGTGGAATCTACTGGATCCCAGCTGATCTTGTCGCTTGGGGTGAAGGTATAGACGCCGAAGTCCAGGCGAGCAAAGCCGAGATCGGCCTTATCGAAACCACCGCCAGTACCGTTGTACTGAATATATTCCCAGTCATATTCATGGCTGGAGGTGTTGCTGCTGCTGTAGCGCTTACCGGCCCAGAACACGGTATTCGGAGCGAAGGAGGCACCTTCGATTTCAGCATAAGCCTCACGGAACTGGATCTCATGACCATCGCCATCCACACAGTTCCAGTCGGCGGTGCACTTGCTCTCATGGGTCAGGTTGGTTTTGACGCGCGCGATGACGCCGCTATCAGCGGTCATGACCATGGTCGGCAACAACTCCACCTTGGTATTTTGCTCGTTGCCCAAGCGCCAGCCGCCATAAGACAGCGGATAAAGTTGAGTCACACGATTACCATCCGAATTCATCAGGATACCGCTGCGGATATAACCGTGCAGTTGAAAATCAGTGGTCGCTGCAGAGGCAGAACAGGCAGCTACAGACAGGGCCAAGGCAACACATTTTGTCAATTGTTTGGTCTTCATATATTCAGTTCCATCTTATTCAAGGGTCGAGGTCATCTCTATCAATCAACGGCGTCAGCATTCTTCATTGATGAATATGACGGAGGGGATGATACCAACCAAAAAACGTAACGTTACGGATCATGATCACAAATTGACAAGCACATGATCAGTTAATGGCATAAACAGCAACAGGAACCACAATAACCGCATGTAACTAAAGGAATATTAATTTTATCGAATATGAGTGCGCCGAACGACAATAAAAATGTAACGTTACCAATTAAAAAGGGCGCCAAAGGCGCCCTTCAATAGACTGCATCACGCGACATGACTAGACGAAGGCGCGATTGCCCTCAATCAGCGCCATACGCTGCTGGACACACAGGTCGGAGCGCAGCGGATCTTCCGGAGTGTTCACCACATAATCGACAAGCTGAGCGACACTGGTGGTCAGCACATGGCAGCGGGTGTCCGATGAGGCGTAGTAGATATACACCTCACCGTTGTCGCGGCGGATCATGCCGTTACTAAACACCACGTTGGACACATCACCGATCCGCTCGGCCCCTTCCGGAGCCAGGAAATAGCCACCCGGTCTATGGGTGACTTGCGTCGGATCCTGCAAGGATGTCATGAAGCAGTACAGGACATAACGCAGACCTGCCGCTGTGTTGCGCACCCCATGGGCCACGTGCAACCAACCCTGCTCGGTCTTGAACGGAGTCGGACCCTGGCCGTTCTTCGACTCTTTGATGGTGTGATAGGTCTTGGGATCGATCACTGTCTCGATATCGATCTCGGCACCGACCATGGACTTGGAGAGACCAAAACCGACGCCGCCGCCCTTGCCCGCTTCAATGAAGCTGTCCTGCGGACGGGTATACAGAGCGTACTGGCCGTCGATGAACTCCGGGTGCAGTACCACGTTGCGTTGCTGGGCAGAGCGGGTCTTCAGATCCGGCAACCGCTCCCAGCTCTTGAGATCCTTGGTGCGCACGATACCGCATTGCGCCACGGCACTGGATTCATCGCCCGGGGCCGCCGCTGGATCCTTGCGTTCGGTGCAAAACAGGCCATACACCCACCCATCTTCATGCTGGGTCAAACGCATGTCATAGATGTTGGTATCCGGCTGTTCGGTCTGCGGGATCACGCACGGTGTTTCCCAAAAACGGAAGCCTTCGATCGGGCTTTCGCTTTCGGCGACCGCAAAGAAGGATTTACGATCAAAACCTTCGACGCGGGCCACCAGATAGAATTTACCATTGAGCTCAATGGCGCCCGGATTGAACACCGCATTGATGCCCAGACGCTCCATTAAAAACGGATTCGTCTTGGGGTTCAGATCATAACGCCAGGTCAGCGGTACATGATCGGCGGTCAGCACCGGATGTTCATGACGCAAAAAAACACCATTCCCCGGCACTACTGGCGCGTTCTTGCGCGCCAGTAAAACTTCTTGTTGAGCCTGCAGCAGAGGCAGGCGAGTAGCAAAAGCAGTCATAGCAAACCTCAAAAAACTTCGGAATTAGCCTTCATGTAGGCCACCAGCTCATCCACCTGGGTGTACGCCACGGCGACATAGGTATCGGACGCACCGTAATAAATGGCGATCCGGCCAGTCTCGGCGTCGTGCAGGGTGGCGCATGGGAAAGCGACGTTCGGAACGAAGCCGCGAGTTTCGTAATCTTTTTCCGGAGTCAGAATGTAGTCGCGGGTGCGATACAGAACCTTGGACGGCTCGTTAATATCCAGCAGCGCAGCACCCATGCTGTAGACGAAACCGTTACAGGTGCCGGAGACGCCGTGGTAAATCATCAGCCAGCCTTCGTTGGTTTCGATCGGGATAGGACCGGCACCCACCTTGGTCCCCTGCCACCAGCCTTGGCCACCCTTACCCATGACATGACGATGCTTGCCCCAGTAGACCATGTCTGGACTGTGGCTCAGGAAGATGTCGCCAAACGGGGTGTGGCCGCTGTCCGACGGACGGTTCAGCAGGATGAATTCACCATTGATCTTGCGCGGGAACAGTACGCCATTACGGTTGAACGGCACGCAGGCATCTTCCAGACGCACGAAGGTCTTGAAGTCCTTGGTCATGCCCATACCCAACGTGGCGCCATGGTTGTCGGTGCACCAGGTGACATAGTAGGTGTCTTCGATCTTCACCACGCGCGGGTCGTAAGCGTAGGTCGGCTGGGCACAGTTACCCTGCTCATCCAGCCACTGGATGGCCTCATGCTCGATATCCCAGCTCAGGGCATCGGTACTACGACCGACATGCAGATGCGGGCGGCCATTTTTGTAATCGGCACGGAAGACACCGATGAAAGCCCCTTCAAACGGAACCACGGCACTGTTGTAGATCCGCGCGGCGCAGGGGATCGGGTTCCAGTCGATGATAGGGTTGGCATCATGGCGCCAGACCACATCGGAACATCCTTCTGGACGGGGTTGCCACGGCATGTTCGGCAGGGCAGAACCAATAATCTTGGTAGTCACAGTAATCATCTCCAGTTATCAGGATTGGGTATTCAATAGGGACAGGATTTCTTCCGTCTTCTGGGCAACCAGCGCAGCATCACCTCGGGATTCAACGTTCAGTCGCACCACGGGTTCGGTATTCGAAGAGCGCAGGTTAAACCGCCACTGGGCGAATTCCAGGCTGATGCCGTCGGTGAAGTCTTGCAGCAAGGCCGTCGGCGCATAGTGATCCAGCACCGCCTGTACCGCGCTCTTGGCATCCACCAGATGGACATTGATTTCACCGGAGATCGGGAAGCGCGCCTGGCGGGCAGCCACCATGGCAGACAACCGCTGCTGCCGGGTACACATCAGTTCGGCCACCAGCAACCAGGGCAGCATGCCGCTGTCGCAGTAGGCAAAATCACGGAAATAGTGGTGAGCACTCATCTCGCCACCATAGACAGCATCTTCCTTGCGCATCCGCTCCTTGATGAAGGCATGACCGGTCTTGCACAGCACGGGTTCACCACCGGCTTCCCGCACCAGTTCGATGGTGTTCCAGGTCAGGCGCGGATCATGAATGATGCGGGCCCCGGCCTGCTTCTGCAGGAAGGCCTCGGCCAGCAAACCGACAATATAGTAACCTTCGACACATTCACCCTGTTCGTCAAACACGAAGCAGCGGTCTGCATCGCCATCCCAGGCCACGCCCAGATCGGCACCATGCGCCCGCACCACATCGGAGGTGGCCTGACGGTTCTCGGGCAGCAGCGGATTCGGGATACCATGGGGGAAAGTGCCATCCGGTTCCGGATACAACCAGATGAATTCGAATGGCAGGTGCTTGGCAACCGCCTTGACCATATGGCCCGCGACCCCGTTACCAACGTTGACCACGATGCGCAGCGGCTTGAGCTGCTGGGGCTGGATAAAACTCAGCAGATGATGGGTATACTCTTGCGTAATGTCGTAGCGGCGGGTCTTCTGGCTGTAGCGGTCCAGATTGCCAAGCCGCGGATAGTCGCGACTGGCGACCAGATCGCGGATGGCATTCAGCCCTGTGTCGCCACTGACTGGTTCGGCACCGGCACGGACCATCTTCATCCCGTTGTACTCTTTAGGATTGTGGCTGGCCGTGACCATGATGCCGCCATCGGTCTGCAGGTGGAAGGTGGCAAAGTAGACCTCTTCGGTGCCCACCATCCCCAGATCCAGCACTTCGCTGCCGCCATCGATCAGCCCTTGACTGACGGCTTCGGCAAGCTCCGGGCTACTCAGACGAATGTCATAACCAACGACCACGCGGGCAGGTTGTAGAAACTCGGCGTAGGCACGCCCGATACGGTAGGCCAAGTCGACATTCAGCTCGTCCGGAAGACGGCCTCGAATATCGTAGGCTTTGAATGCAGCAGTGTTGTTTGTCTTCATACCCACCTCAAGAATCGTAACGTTACCATTCTATCCGAGAGCAATAAACGCTGAAAAGGCAAAATTAATCGTAACGTTAAGAGTGTGAGCTGAGTCAAGAATAATGAAGAATATGCGGGGCGATGTCACGCCCCGGGAAGGAGGTCAAGTGCGCTCGAAGAACTCCATTTTATGCACCACTTTCAGGTCGTGAGGGGACTCGCCATCCATGAGGCGCAACAGATAGTCAATCAACTGCCGACCTGCTGCATTGAAGTTTTGCCGGAACCCACTGATCGGTGGCGTAAAGTAACTGGGTAAAGCACAGGTTTCCACTGTGATGATATGTACATCGCGACCAACGACCTTACCACCATCCTGCAAGCCAGCGGACAAGCCCAACGCGGAAACTTCTGAGCTACAGATAAAACCATCTGGCTGCGATGGATCCTGGGCCAACTGCCGTCCCAGTTCTCGGTAGTCCAGCACGCTGGCATCCTGAATGACATGGGTGTCCTGCTCGAACGCATGACCAAACTCCATGGCCGCCCGACGCGCGCCATAGTATTTATGCCAGGAGTAAGTGTGGATCAACGAGGTATTAATCATGCGTAAATTGCGGCAACCACGACCATATAAAAAACAGGAGGCGCGATAACCGAAATCATAGTTGTCGATATCATAAAAGGCGTGATCCACACTCAGCTCGGTCTGGCCAAAGGTCACAAAGGGGATCTCTTCATCCACCAGATAACGAACCCGGGCATCATTCGGCTCGGTCAGGTTCATGATCAAGCCGCCTGCCAGATTATTCTCGACGGCATACTTGACCGGAACGATCGGATCGACACCGGGCTGTAATGGCAACACGGTCAGATGATAAGGAGTGCCTTCCAGGGCCGCGGTAAACCCTTCAATCAGCGCCAGGGTACCGATATCCCCCACCAGATCGCCTGGGCGCTGCACCGGCAGGATGGCACAGACATTATAATTCTTACCGGTGCGCAGCCCGATACCGGAGAGATTCGGACGGTAACCGAGTTTCTCGGCCGCGGCCTTGACGATATCCTTGGTTGGCTGCTTGACGTCATCGCCATCCTTGAGTGCCCGCGACACTGTAGTCACGGAGAGGCCCGTATACTGGGCAATGGTCTTGAGTGTTGCTTTGGCCATGGGGTTCCACTGATTGTTAGTTATTAGAAGTAGCCCTCTGCGGGGGCCCATCCACTCATCACCCGTATTGGCACCGGTAAGCCCCTGAAATACCGAGCTTATCGATACTCGTCCAGCACAGCATCAGAAAACCAGACGTATTGAATGAGCAGTCTCGCAACATACCACACTGCAGAGCCGACAACACAGTCCGTAACGTTTCGAAACGTTACGGATTTGTGGCGGTGAGCACAAGATTCCGCAGCCAGCGCCGTTGTGCGATGCGATAAAGCGTCATCAGCAGCTTGATCGCCTCCTGCAAGACCGGAATCAAATAGAGCCAGGTAAACGGCAAATTCAACCAGAGAATACCGGCGGCGGCCAGCGGTAACCCCACCAGCCACATCCCCACCAGATCGATGATGATGGTCGCCCGAGTGTCGGCGCCGCTGCGTAACACGCCAACGATGCCGACCATGTTGATAATTCGCAGTGACAGCGTCAGACCGAGGATCTCCAGCCCATAGATGTAAAACGCCAGAGCATCGCCTTGCAGGCGCGAACTGAAGCCGGCTACCACCTCGCTAAAGAACCAGAGCCCCATTCCACCCAGAGCCGACAACACTAGGCAAGCCAGCAGCATATATCGCGCCTGATCCCATGCCTCTTGCAGCGCGCCCCGCCCCAGCGACTGACCCAGCAGGGTACTACAGGCCACGCTACAGCCGACAAATCCGCAAATCAGGACCGACTCGATCACCCCCAACTGACTGAAGGCCGCCAGAGCCTCGGTGCCACTGCGTGCAAAGACAAAGTTGTAGACAATCATGCCGAACGCCCAGAGCACATCATGGATCAACAATGGGACGGCAATCCCCATGAAGTGGCGTAAAGGACCGGACTGGAGGGCACTGAGCAGTGTCGAAAACCAGAAGATCACGGGTAAGCGGCGGCCATAGCAGATACCCAGCAGCGCCAGCAGGTGAAACACGCGCACCAGCAGAGTGCCAATTGCCGAGCCCAGAACCCCCATCTCGGGGATGGGACCCCAACCAAAGATAAACAGATAGTTGGCTAATGCATTCAGCGGGATGCAGGCCATCCCCAACACCGCCGGAAACACGGCGTAACCCACGGCGCGCAGGGATGACTCAAACGGTATGGTGATCGCCGGACTCAGAATACTGATGGCCACCACCGCCAAAAATGGAGCGCCTTGCGCAATCAATGCCGGATCCGGACTGGCCAGAGCCAACAAGGCCGGAGCCTGCCAGACGAACAACAGCACGATCGGCACACAGCAGAGCAACGACAGCATGACCCCCTGCGCCGTCACCTGACGCACGCCCTCGGCCGAACCATGGCCCTGGTACTGGGATGCCAGCACACTGACCCCACTCCCCAGAGCGACCAGTACCAGGAATAACACACCGATAAAACTGCTGGCCAAGCCCACCGCAGCCACGGCGCTGGCGCCGAGGTGCCCGACCATATACATATCGACGACCCCGTAGAGGGCTCCCACCATGGACTGCAGGGAAATGGGGATAGCCAGACGTAAAAACCGACGCAGCAAGGTGTGGGACGAGCGTGAGGGCGCAGCCCTGAATCGCGGCATGACATCACTCCAAAATAAAAAAAGGTGTGCAGCGCTTGGCGGCACACCCTGAGGGCAAGAGGAAAACAACTCAGATACGAGTTTCAGTCGCCACGCAAAACAGTGAAATATTGCGCATATCAAAATGCAGATCGTGAACCTCGCCATTGTGCATATCGACATGGGCATCCAGCTTGGCGCGCAGCGGCTGGCCATTGAACTCAAACTCGGCCAACACTTCCGAACCCGTCATCTCGAATGCGGAGACTGGCAGGCTGGCGACAAAATCACTCTGGTGCACATGGTGATTAATGTGCTCAGGGCGAATACCCAACAGGATCTTGCGCCCCTCCGTCGGCTCCTGGCTAAATTCATAGCCCTCTAACGGCAGCAACTGGTGACCCATCGCGCAGTACCACTCAGTGCCGCGTTTGGTCAGGGTTCCATTCAGCAGATTGATCTGCGGTGAGCCGACAAATTTAGCCACGAACACATTCTTCGGCTGGTTATAAATCTGCTTGGGGGTACCCACCTGCTGAATGATGCCCTTGTAGAGCAGCACGATCTGGGTGGCCAGCGTCATTGCCTCGATCTGGTCGTGAGTGACATAGACGATGGTGGATTTGAGCTTGTCATGGAGCTTTTTCAGCTCCAGACGCATTTCGGCTCGCAATTTGGCATCCAGGTTGGAGAGGGGTTCATCAAACAGGAACACCTTCGGCTGGCGAACCAGGGCGCGGCCGATCGCAACGCGCTGGCGCTGGCCACCGGAAAGCTGGGCTGGCGTGCGATCCAGCAGTTTCTCGATCTGCAGCATACCCGCGACCTGATCGACTCGCTCCTTGATGAGCTCTTTTTGCACCCCGTTGATCTTCATGCCAAAGCCGATGTTCTCGGCTACCGTCATATGGGGAAACAGCGCATAGGATTGAAACACCATGGCGATGTCCCGATCCTTCGGGTCCTGCAGGGTGACATCCCGATCGCCGATATGCACAGCACCGGAAGAGACATCTTCCAGGCCGGCGATCAAACGCAGCAAGGTGGATTTACCACAACCAGATGGCCCCAGCAGCACGGTAAAGCCACCCGCCTCCATCTCCAGATCAATATTGTTTAGAATGACGTTCTTGCCAAACGTCTTATAGAGGCTTTTAACTTCAACAGCATGCATTTTTACGACTCCTCAAAACCAGATAATCTCTCAATCAATTCCAGACAAGCGCGACCATTATGGTATGGACATTTCCATGGCTCGACTTTGGCTCGGTCCAGATAGGGACGCCCATCGCGATAGGTTTTCCAATACCACTCACCGTTATTTTTATCGATCAATTGTTGGGTGATGATATTCCAACAATCTAGCCCGGCTTTATGGAATTTTGGATTCATACTTTTCAGGTAAGCGTTGAAAAAGCCCACCATACCTTCAGCTTGTACCCACCAAACCCGATCGGTATCCAGTAAGTGATGATCACGC
>Ga0194136_1001137_pt1 | contig 13329 bp, 14 predicted proteins | sample TARM_MetaG_T3A_1_FD_134023 | JGI IMG/M metagenome (GOLD analysis project Ga0194136, IMG submission 134023) | Freshwater microbial communities from Pennsylvania, USA, analyzing microbe dynamics in response to fracking - TARM_MetaG_T3A_14 (version 2) | ecosystem: Environmental > Aquatic >...
GACGAGGTTTCTATCCGCGCGCCCCGGGCGGGGCGCGACTAAACACACCACCCGGCTAACCGGAGCCTGCAAGCGGTTTCTATCCGCGCGCCCCGGGCGGGGCGCGACCGCTGCAAGACCACCGCCCTCGGCTGCCGTAAGGTGTTTCTATCCGCGCGCCCCGGGCGGGGCGCGACGTGTGGTATCAGCGCCAAGGCCGGCAGATGATCGAGTTTCTATCCGCGCGCCCCGGGCGGGGCGCGACGACAGACAGCCGACGGCTCGTCAATTGAATTTAAGTTTCTATCCGCGCGCCCCGGGCGGGGCGCGACTGTTCCTTTATAACGCATTGAAATGCCGATCAAAATAGGCAGCATCTTGCGAAACTGCCAAAGTAACACAGGAGAAGCACCCTTCAATCGGTCGATAAATCTAAAAATCTCTCAAAATCATGTTCTTAAAGAGCTGCGAACCCACCGGGAAAGCGCCGGACGCTAGGGGTTCGCAAGACTAGGGAAATCAGAAAACGAGCGGCCCGTTCATATCCAAGGCAGGCTTGGCGCCGATATGCTCGATTCGATTCTTCCAGTTCCTGCCCAGGAAATAGAAGCGCAGGCTATCGACTTCATCGTCGATCAGGTCGATCAACCGCTGTCGCAGACGCACCCATTGGTCGGGGTCGACCTCGATCTCGAATACCGAGAACTGCACTCGTTGCCCAACATCACGGCAGGCCTTCGCGACGCGACGCAGCCGACCCTCACCACCTTCGGATGAGGTGCTGACATCGTAGCTGACCAAAACCATCATCGCTGCGCTCTCCTTACCAGATCATTTCCACAGGAAGGGTGGATAGGTATCCAAATCACCGCGCAGATAGCGCGCCAGTAATTGCGCCTGCAGAATCGGCAGCATGCCTATTGGCGCCTTCTCGCCAATAAAGGCATGGTTGAGCTCTTCACGCTTCCGCTCCTGATAGGCAGTCAGCACCGTCTTGCGCGCATCGTCAGTCAGCACCACGCCGCCACTTTCAGCAACCGTGAAATCCTTTTCCCGAAGCTGGCGACGATTGACCAGAGACAGCGCCAACCGGTCACCCAACAGCGGTCTGAACTCTTCAGCCAGGTCGAGTGCCAAGCTGGGCCGCCCGGGCCGGTCGCGGTGCAGGAACCCTACTGCAGGGTCCAGTCCAACGCTTTCCAGCGCCGAACGGCAGTCGTGGGTCAGCAGCGTATAGAGAAAGGACAGCAGCGCATTGATGCGATCACGCGGTGGGCGGCGGTTGCGGCCGGTGAAACGAAAGGCTTCGCCATCATGACGGATGAGACTATCGAAGACGCTGAAATAGACTTGCGCAGCCTCCCCTTCAAGGCCTCGCAATCCATTGGTCAGAGGTTCTCGCAGCAGGTCACGTGCGATTCTGCTCAGGCGAGTGCACGCCCTTTCCAACCCTTCTCGCTCGGCCGGGGCCAGCTTGCTGCCGTAGTCACGCAGCCCCCTGGAGATTACCACTCGCTGATTATGTACCTTGCCGATCAATACGCCACGAACGATGGCAGCACACTCGACTTCGTCATCGCTGGTGCGGTACTGGGTACGCCTCAACAGCACGTTGCCGGATACCGGCCCCTCAATACGTGCGAGGAACTTACCATTGGGCGACAAGTGAGTGATGGTAACCCCCTGCTCAGCACAGAACCCCATCAGCGGCGGCGATACCAGCACCCTGCCGAAACACACCAGTGACTCGAGCATATGGATGGGCAGTCGTGCTCGCTCCTTACCCTCGACGTTCATGACCACGTTGGCCCCATCTTTTCTGAGCCAGGCTCCTTCGGTGGTGATGTAGAGCGTATTGAGCTGACGGCGCATGCTACTCACTCATCCAGAGATTGAATTTGACGCGCCAACCAGCGGCCTGCCGAGCGTTGCTTGCCCATTACTTGCGGTTGGCAGGCATCGATCAGCGAGCAGTGGTCGCAGCGCTTGGGCTCGTAGGTGGCGGATGGCGTGTGGTTGCTATCGAAGAGGGCACGTGTCTCTGTGATGACTCGCAAGGTCAGTGCCCGCAGCTCTTCGTCGAAGGCGACGGTCTTTCGCCGCCGTGTCTTGCCGTAGTAGAGCGCGCCCTGCTCGATCGAGACATCCAGCATCTCCTCCAGGCAGAGTGCTTGAGCACACAACTGCACCTCATCGGCACGATGTGCCTTGGGCCGACCACGCTTGTATTCGATGGGCCTCACCACGTGAGGATGCCGGGATTCATCGAACTCCACCACATCGGCAACCCCGGTCAGTCCCAGCACTTCACTGGCCAGTGGAAGTGCCATGGCGGTATGGATGCCCCGTCGACGCTCATGGCCCAGATTATCGGCGCGCTCATGCAGGATGCGCCCTTCCGCCGTGTAGCGATTTTCCGCCCACTGCTGTTCGAGATGGATCAGCGCGCACTGGCGCGGACAGAACAGCATATGCTGTAGTGCCGAAAGCGGGATCAGACGAGCATCATCCTCCATACCATTCGCCTACAGCTTCTCGTCGACGCTGACACCGGCCGGCAAGGCCTCGGCATCGATGGAAACGCGATAGTCGCTGTAGTGACGAGCCGGCGTATCTTCCTCGCCTTCGACACGCTGGACTTTCACGCTGTCGAACAGCCGGTGCGCCGGGGCATTGCCCATCGGGTGGTCATGCTTGAAGACGATCAGCTTGCGTGCCGACATCTCGCCCCGCGCGGCGGAGCGGTCATGTTCGAACATATTGACCAGCGCACGCCACAGCAGCTCGAGATCGTCATTCGAGAAACCGGTGCGCTCGGCGAGCTTGGCCGATATGTAACCGTGCGCACGATAGAGGCCATAGGGAATAATGTGCTTGCGGCCCATGGTGCGCTCCTTCTCGAGGTCGCGCTCGTTGGTGACCGCCATGCGGGTGATCGAGACCTCCATCGGCACCACCGGGTCAATGGAGCTGGCAAAGGCCATCTGCACCGGGCCACGCACCTGCCCGGAGTTGACCTCGGTGGTCATCACCGCGCCGAAGGTGCGCACGTCGAAGAAATTCCGGCACATCCACTCTGTCAGCGCACGGGCCTTCTCCACCTCCTTGGGCAGCTTCTTCGGCTCGGGCTTGATGTCGAGCGCATCATAGGCCTTCTTGTGCTGGTTGTTGAGTACCGACTTTTCCTGCATATAGATGGCGTAGCCGGCGTCTTCTTCCTTCTCCAGGGCAACGTAGTTGCGGACCTTGCGCTTGAGGCAGACATCGGTCACCAGGCCCTGATTGGTCTCCGGGTCGAGCCTCGGCAGGTTGCCGGCATCCGGATCACCATTGGGATTGCCGTTAGTGACGTCGAACAGCAGCACGAATTCATAGCGATTGGCGATGGCACTCATTCTGACTCTCCCTGCTCGTCTTTTGCGTTTTTATCGGCACTAGCTTTCTTGGCAAAGCGGGCTTGCGACTGGTGATAATAACCAATCGCGAAGCGCCCCTGATCCTCTATGAAAAGGCTCTTGGGAAAACTATCCTCCAACCCATCCACGATTTCACTGATATTGCGGGCTATCGCACCAGCAACAGCCTTGTCTTTTTCATCGCCTTTACGCAGCTTAGATAAGTGATTCTGAGCATTCCTCAATAGTACTGGAAAGACACTAGCCGGCGTTGCCGAGGCTGCGCCGTAATAACGATCTCGGATCGTTGCATTTGTATTGGGAATCGCCTTTTCCTGTGCGTTCTCCAGTTCGGCGAATAGCCGGCCCAGCAAATAGCCTGGATGGATGGAATGCGGATCGAGACTCACGGGGACCTCCTTTACGGTTTTTTTTGACTGCCCTGCAAGGCGTGTCTGTCGGGACAGGACAGCTTTACAGAGTGCCACTCGCGCCCCGGTGATTCGTCCATCAGCGCGAAAGCGTATTACTAAGTTACTCAAAATTTCTTGGGGATAGCGATAGCCAGTCAGAATTGAACGCATCAGCTCGCCCGCTAAACGAGGCGGCACATCCTTGTCGTTTGGTTTACCGTCTTTCTTTCGAATTGGCGCGACCTGCTTCGCGAGCCATTGACTACTGGGTGCCACACCCCTCCAGGGTGTCGGCTCAAGCTGCAAATCCCGATGGTGCCAAGCATAATGCTGCGCCAATCGCTCCAAGCTGTCGACATACCAGAAGCGCACCGATAATCGCGCCGCGTTGGGCGCCAGCCCCAGCACAAAGAACTGGGTATCCGCTTCCAACATAGGGTCCAGTTCTACAATCGGTCGTCCCTGAGAAACATGATTTAACAGATTAGAAAGCTTGGCAGCCTCCTGCTCGTCACTCGGTGGTTCGTTGAGCAGGGCGAAAAAACCCTCGGCTGCTTCGGCATGCGCGGAATCCCTGGCCTTGGCCCAAAACACCACGGTAGCATCTCCAATCTCCAAGCGCTGACGGTTTGTCGCATCGCGCCTCAGCAGATGGTTGAGCGCAGTTGTATAGCCGAAGATAGCTGTCTTAGAGATCGAAGCATTATTTTGGCTTTCTTTTCCGTATGACTCGTAGGCCTTTTCATTAAATGAGACTAACGAAGTCCCAGAAGACTTTCCTCCTTTTACGTCCCGGATCGGCGGATGGTCAGTTCCCAGCACTGTTTTCTCACCGGTCACAAGGCACTGACCGATAGCGCCATCTCTCTTCTGGAGAGATTCTTCCCAGAAAACTTTCGCAACTGCATTTTCGTGGAGATAGCTTCGCTCTCCGTCAACCCGAAAAACGAAATTTTTATCTAAAACATCTTCACTATAACCTGGCAAACATTTTAACTTTTCTGGTTTCCACTTTTTCAAAAGGTCCAAAAAGGCACACAGATGTGGCTCATCGCTACTGCCATATAACTCGAACTGCTTCTTCTTGAAAAATTCATGCTCTTCAGCTATCCGCTTCCCTTCGACGGCAGTCACGCCAAAAGCATAAGCAGTCTTTTCCCATAATGGATAGGCATGCAGCCCTGATGTTTTCCTTTTATCGTATGGCACTTTAAAAAGCACTGAACGCGGTGTCTTTCCGGTTGTATCCCGCACATCATCAATCGCAACCGGATCGCCATCGCTGGAAAACACTAGCGCATAGCTGATCCTCTGACTGCTAAAACCTGGCACCGGCACCTTGTCTTCCACTGCCAGTCGCTGGTAGTAATCGTTGAGGGCAGAGAGGATCATGCCAGTGCCCCCTCGAAAGATGGTACCTCAATCACACCATCCTGCATCCTGGCGCGAAAGAAACGCGGCGTCTTGCCGTTGGCGAAGTCGATATCGTGCAGCATGAAACCGAGGTCACGCTCACCGCGCAGTTGGCTATCAACCAGCGGCAAGTCGTCTTCCGTTTCGATGAGCTCAAACGCAGCGGGAAATTCCCGCGTCCCCAGGCACGGCATATGGAAACACTGCCCCTGCCGAGCGCGGCGGTTAAAGATATCCAAGTGCTTACCGGGCGTATCGCTCTCGTCGGCACGCGAGGTGAACTCGAAGTGCGCCTCGATCACATAGCCGACGTCACGCAGGATCGTGGCGGCGCGCTGCTGGCGGTTCTGGTCGACGAAGTAGGCCACATTGTCAACGCGTCCTGCTTTCATCGCTTTGGAGACGGTCGATGCGGGAAGCTTACCTGCCACTTCGTTGCGGCGAAGCGACTCGAAACGGATCGGTTTCAGCACATAGATGCGATCCACGCACCAACGAATCGCCGGCTTCCAGTGGATCGCTTCCAGAATTCCGCGCGCCGCGGATGGCGTGATCACATCGTAGGAGACACGCTCAACCTTCATCTCAGGCCGCGTGAAACAAGCCCGCTCTCCCCAGATATGCAGACGAACCCCATATGTCATCGTTGTGTCCTTTGGTAGAGATCCGCACCCCGAGAGGTCGGGGCGACAACAGTAAGTACAACTGATAGGTTTCTATCCACTCCCTCACATGAACCAGCCCAACCAGATAGGTAGCGCTGCTGCTGCCAGGGAAACCAACAGCCAAACCCCTCTTGTGGGCGCTTCGACCCTGATGGCCACTGCCCCCAATTCCATTGCCAGAAAAATTCGTCCCCGACGAATCCTGCACTGGAGAGTAAACTCTCTTGGGTCTCGCTGATGCTCGGGGGGCATAACCTGCTCTCAGCTCAATATAGCCAAAGACAAGGCTAGCCCTACCCCATGATTTTTTCCAATTCCTATCGGTTGTTATTACCATGTAAGGCTCTCAGCCTTCATGAAGGTAGGCTCGCTCCAGTTCAGCCCAAGCCGCTCGTCGTAGAGATCCTCGTTTACCAGCACCATAAATTGATCACCGAATTTGTCGGGCTCAACAGCCGCGATGGCGCCGACCCGCTCCAACGCGACAAAGCCTTGCTGCGGGACCTGCACCGTATAGGGCTGTAGCTTGCGAGCGATGCCCCCTACCCCCTCGGCATAAGCCAGATCCCTCAGCGCGGCCCGGGCCTTGTCATCGAAAGGGATGATCACGGCGCGCTGGTTGTTCTCGATCATGCTAAACTTCTGCTCGAGGGTTTCGAAGGGTAGCCCTTCGATACGGCCATCTTCGATCAGCTTCAGCAAACCATGCTTATCTAAAGTCTGGGAGCCCTGCTGCCAGTACAGCAGCCGGAAGTAGGCCTCTATTGCTGTCAATGAAAGTGGATCGTCACCGTGCTGCCTGAGCACTTCCCGAGTCACCTGGGCAAACTGCTTGAGCTCGGGCGGTGGTGCCCAGTCGTCATTGGCGGTGGCGAAGATGGCGACCTCACTGTCGCAGGCACTGCGTCTGCCTTCACGGTTGCAGCGCCCGGCCGCCTGGGCGATGGAGTCCAGACCCGCCTCGGCGCGCAATACACGTGGGAAGTCGACATCGACACCCGCCTCTATCAGCGAGGTCGAAACTACCCGGCAAGGCTTGCCAGACTTGAGGGTCTGACGTATCTCGGCCAGCATCCGACGGCGATGCACGGCATACATTGAAGTGGTGAGGTGGTAGGCGCCCGGCTGATCCTGTATCGACTCGAACAACGCTCGAGCGTGGCGGCGGTTGTTGACGATGCACAGCACCTGCTCGGTGGCGAGCAGTTCGTCGCGCAGCGCCTCATCGCCCATAGTGCCGATATGGCGCACGGAGACGCGCTTGAGGTCGCGATAAAGCTTGTCGGGGCATTCCGCAAGCTCGTGCATGCCCCGAAAGCCACCCTGAAAGCTGCGCTCGGGATCGTCGGTTTCGACCAGTGCCGGCTGGGTCGCCGTGCACAGCACGATACTGGTGCGATAGTTCAGCGCCAGCTCATCCAGTGCCGCCACACTGGGCCGCAAAAGCGGCAGTGGCATGGTCTGCGCCTCGTCGAGGATCACCACGCTGCCCGCAATGTTGTGCAGCTTGCGGCAGCGCGAGGTCTTGGCGGCAAACAAGCTCTCGAAGAACTGCACCGCCGTGGTGACAACAATCGGCGCATCCCAGTTTTCGCTATCACGACGCAGCTTGTCGATGGTATGGCGGTCACTCTGGCTGCCGGCGTCGAAGGCGCTATGGTGCTCCAGCACGGCTGCCTCGCCATGCTCTCCCAGGGCATTGCGAAACACCGCTGCGTTCTGCTCCACGATACTGGTAAAGGGAATCACATAGATCACCCGATCCATGCCGTGGGCAATGGCGTGATCGAGAGCGAAAGCCAGCGAGGCCAGTGTCTTGCCTCCACCTGTCGGTACTGTCAGCGAGAACCGACCGGGAGGCAACTCGGCTTGAGCGCGAACATGGGAGAGGATCTCTCCACGCTGGCGATTGACGTCGCTGTCTGCCTTGAAGCCGCCCAGATGTTCATCCAGGGCATCACGAAGCACCTCCAGCGACGGCCCGCCACCACGCGCGTGAGGCACGCCATTTTCATGCACTGCATAGAAGGTCTCGGTATCGACAAAGTCGGCATCGACCAGGCAGGAGAAGACCATCCGCGCTAGAAAGGCATACTGGAAGAAGGCCCTGTCGCGACGCATCTGAAAGTGTGCTGGTGGGGGAAGTTCGTGAGGCAGAGCTATCTCTTGCTGCCATGCCGGGTCGAGAGGTGGCAAGTCGGCTTCCAGGCGGTTTTTCAGCGGCGTGCGCTCACCCGCATCCCGTCCATTGGCCAGCCCTGCATGGTGGCCGGCGATCAGGTAAGCTAACAGAGGGCCAAGCTGCGGATATTTCTCGATGGCGACATGGGCGCCAGCCGTGGAGTGATCGACTCGCACTGGCGAGCCCTCCAATCGGCGCTGGAAGGGTTCGGTGTACTTGCCAAGGTCGTGGAGCAGTCCGGTGGCCTCGCCCCATGGGCCTGCACCGAAGCGCTCAGCCCGCGCTGCGGCCATTCGCCCTACAGCACTTAGGTGACTTTCAAGTGACTGCCAGGCGGACTTTTCTTCATTCGGAATCGAGTGTGCGTAATACATGCATCCCTGCTCATGCTGGCTGTCGAGATTCCCCTCCACAGCTAAGCACCTCTAAACCTGCCTTGCCACCTCCACACTGAATATCCAAGACTCATCGGCATGGCCTTGATGCATGTCACATCCAGACACTGCCGTCTTTGGCCGGCTAGTGAGAGCGATTTACACGCTCAGGCGAGCTATATATTTTCAAATCCCCCGTGTCACTCTCAGCCAACTACGGCTGCACAAGGTGCAACGCCTGGTAGCGCCCCTGCAAACCTCCCACTGGGCCAGCCAGCTCCCCGGTCAAGCTCTGACGCAACTTCCCTCTCTGAGCCATGTGCGCGGCAGCTCACGCAGGCAGGGCCACCCCAGGGCCTTTGCCCCTCCCACGCGCCATGCCACAATCCCCGCCGCACTGGCCCATGACCGCGAAGCGCCACGGTTTCTGGGCGCTTACTGTTATGTTATAACTTCTTGTTGTCATCACGAGGTACCGCTCCCATGGCACACCGCGCACATCGGCACCGCCTGGAAGGGCCCTGCCACTTCTCTCTCATGTCGCTGTCGGTCGGCCGCCGGCTGATGCTGGTGCTGCTGCCGCTGGCACTGCTCTGGCTGGCGGTTTCCTGGGCCGCCGGGTGGTGGGGCTGATGGCAGATGCAAACGCTCGCCTGCGGCTCTGCGACCTGCAGCTCGCTCAGGGCAGCCGCACGGTGCTTGAACACATCAGCGGCAAATTCCGCGACGGGGCCGTTACCGCCCTGATCGGCGCCAACGGCACCGGCAAGAGCACGCTGATCCAGGGCATCATGGGCATGCTCAAGCCCATCGCGGGACGCGTGGAGTGCTCGGTGCCCAAGGAGCGCCGCGCCTGGCTGCCCCAGCAGCTGGCCCTGGACCTCACCTTTCCGATGAGCGTCGAGGAGCTGGTGATGACCGGCAGCTGGCCCAGCCACGGAGCCCTTAAGGGCTACTGTGCCGCCCACTACCGCAAGGGGCGCGAGATCATGGCGCGGCTGGGCATCTCGCATCTAGCCCACCGCCCCCTGGGCGAGCTTTCCGGCGGCCAGCGTCAGCGCGCCCTGATCGGCCGCACCCTGATGCAGGAGGCGGAGCTGCTGCTGCTGGATGAGCCTTTCGCCAACGTCGACGCCGAAACCGTGGAGGTGCTGATGCGGGTGCTGCGCGACATGGCCAGCGAGGGCGCCACCATCATCGTGGTGCTCCACGACATGGAGCAGCTCGCCCGCCTGGCCGACGAAACGGTGGTGCTGGCCAGCGGCCATGCCCGCTGGGTCAGCGTGGAGAGCGTGCTTCAACCGCTGCGAAGCGCCGCGCCCGCGTCCTTTCTTTCCCAGGCCATCGGCGGAGTGAGCCCATGTTGACCCTGCTGCACGAATGGCTGATCGCCCCCTTCGACTACGGCTTCATGAAGCGGGCCCTGATCGCCAGCTTCGCCCTGTCCCTGGCCGCTCCGCCCATGGGGGTCTTCCTGGTGCTGCGCGGCATGAGCCTGATCGGCGATGCCATGGCCCATGCCATCCTGCCCGGCGTGGCGCTGGGCTTCCTGCTGGCCGGCTTTTCGCTGCCGATGATGAGCCTCGGGGGCATCCTCTCGGGGCTGCTGGTGGCGGTGCTGGCGGGCAGCGTGTCGCAGATGTCCGGCCAGCGCGAGGACGCCGCCATGGCCAGCTTCTTCCTGATCTCCCTGGCCGCCGGGGTGATGATCATCTCGCTGGGCGGCAGCAGCGTGGACCTCACCCACGTGCTGTTCGGTTCGATACTGGCGGTCAACACGACCTCGCTGCTGCTGATTGCCGCCATCAGCAGCCTGATCGTGATCACCCTGGCGGTGATCTTTCGTGCCCTGGTGGTGGAATGCCTGGACCCGCTCTTCCTGCGCGGCCAGGGGGTGCGCGGCAGCCTGGTCCACGGGATCTTCCTGGGCCTGGTGGTCCTCAACCTGACCGCCGGCTTCCAGACCCTGGGCACCCTGATGGCGGTGGGCCTGATGATGCTGCCGGCCACGGCGGCACGCTTCTGGAGCAAGCGCCTGGAGGGCCTGATCGCCGTTGCCATCGGCATCGCCCTGGTCGCCAGCACCGGGGGGCTGCTGCTCTCCTATCACTTCAACATCCCCTCCGGCCCGGCCATCATTCTGCTCGCCGGCGTCGGCTATGTGTTCTCTGCCCTGTTCGGGAGTCAGCACAGCCTGCGGCGGCGCCTGCGCCGCCGTGCGGCCCCCCTGGGTGCACCCGAGCCTCACTGAGCACTCATCACACCAAGGAGTCCTGCCCCATGAGCATCATCAAGCCTTCCGCTGCCCTGATCGGCGTCTCGGCCATGCTGGCACTGCCCGCCGCCATCGCCGCCGAGCGCGTGCAGGTAGTGACCAGCTTCAGCATCCTCGCCGACATGGTCGAGAACGTCGGCGGCGAGCACGTCGAGGTGACCTCGCTGGTCGGCCCCGACAGCGACGCCCACGTCTACTCCCCCACCCCGCGCGATGCCCGCGCCCTGGCCGACGCCGACCTGGTGGTCTTCAACGGCCTGCTGTTCGAAGGCTGGATGGAGCGCCTGCTCGACTCCAGCGACTATGCCGGCCCGCTGGTCACCGCTACCGACGGCATCGACAAGCTGGAGTACCACGGCCACGACCATGATCATGACGACCATGGCCACGACCACGGGCATGACCACGATCATGACGACCATGGCCACGATCATGACCATGACGATCACGGTCACGACCACGGGCATGGCAACGACCATGATCACGTCCATGGCGACTACGATCCCCACGCCTGGCAGGATCTGGCCATGGGCCAGGTCTACGTCGGCAATATCCTGGAGGGCCTGATCGAGGCCGACCCGGACAACGAAGCGGCCTATCGCGAAAACGCCGAGCGCTATATCGCCGAGATGCAGGCCATGGACGAGGAAATGCGTCGGCTGATTGGCGAGATCCCCGCCTCCACCAGCATCATCACCGGCCATGACTCCTTCGGCTACTTCGCCAACGCCTACGGCCTTAACTTCCTTTCGCCGACGGGGCTCTCCACGGAAGCCGAGCCCAGCGCCGGCGACATGGCACGGCTGATCGACGTGATCCGCGAGCAGAACGTCCGCGCGCTGTTCCACGAGAACATGACCAGCCCGGCGATCATACGCCAGCTCGCCGAGGAGACCGGCCTGCCCATCGCCGGCACCCTCTACTCCGACGCCCTGGCCGCGGAGGGCGAGGCCAGCACCTATCTGGGCATGATGCGCCACAACGCCCAGACCCTGCATGACGCCCTGGCCGAGCCGGGCCACGACGATCATGACCATGGGCACGATCACGATCACGATCACGATCACGATCACGATCACGATCACGATCACGATCACGATCACGATCACAGCCATGGTCACGACCACTGAGCCAGCGGCTCAAGCAGGAACCAGAGGGCGCCTTCGGGCGCCCTTCATGTTAACGACGACCATGCCGCTTCGGGTTGGTGCTAGACTCCTGGTGTCATGCGCATTGAAGTCTTGGCAAGCAAGGAGCCCCCATGCGACTCACCCAGGCACAGCGCGAGATCGTTCTCAGCAGCGTTCACGAGCTTGCCGGCAAGGCTACACAGGTCCGCGTATTCGGCTCACGTCTCGATGACTCACGCCGCGGCGGCGATCTTGATCTGCTACTGATATCGGAAGTACCCATCCCGCTTCTCATCCGCGCTGAGCTCAAGCAAACGCTCGAAGCGAGACTGCAACTGCCTGTGGATATAGTGAATTATGCACAGGATGCCGAGCCGACACCCTTCCAGGCTATTGCTATGCATCAGTCTCTAGCACTCGATATCGAGGATGCCGCATGACCCAGGACATCCTCGATGAACAACGGCGGCATATGGCTCTGCTTCTGGAAGCCATCCAGCGCTGTGCCTGGTTTCTCCATCAGTCCGAGGCCAAGATCGACTGGCCCATCGACCCCGAGTGGCTTGCAGAGCACAAGAAGGATGTCGACCTTTTCGAAACGCTCGCGGCGATCAATGAGCGATTCGCCAAGCTTCAGGACTCCCTGGCATCTTCCATGCGCCACAGCGCCCTGCTGGCAGCGGAGCCCTTCGACAGCTTCCTCAAGATTCTTGCCTTCTTCGAGAAACAAGGTGTTATCGAGTCAATCAGTGACTGGCAACGCTGCCGAGCAGTACGCAACATGGCCGCTCACGACTATGCAACCAGTTATGCGGAAATAGCGGAACATTTTAACCTGCTCCATGAACTTTCCGTCGTGCTTCTGCTTGCATCCCGCCACATCATTGCCTGGAGCGCCGAACAGCTCGATATATCGCCCGCCAGTCCGGATTTTTCTGCCGAGTTCGACAGCATCTTCATGTAAATACATGCTCGACCGGGTAGCACGAGGGCGCCTTCGGGCGCCCTTTTACGTGCTCGGCCAGCCTGGCCGCTTATGCCCTTTCTACGACCTTATGCTTAGCCATACCGCCGAAACTGGCGTTCATATTGGCAGGAATTGCAAAAAACCTGGCTCGATCGATCAACACCGGCCCCCGCTTTATTCCTAATATGGAGCCGGGACATGCGCTCGCCGCCTGTCCCAACACAGCCAAAACACACAACAACAACGCAAGGGCTTCTCCATGATCAATACCCGCCAGTTTGCACTGGGTACGCTCGCCGCCTCCGTCATGCTTGCCAGCCAGGCCAGCATCGCCGAGATCACCGATAACGAGATCCGCATCGGCTACCTGGCCGACATGTCAGGCGTCTACCGCGACCCCATCGGCCCCCTGGGGCTAGCCCGAATATTGCACCAGGCATGAAAAAAGCGGCTGAAAATCGGTTATAATTCAAGAGCCTAACCAAGAATTAGCCGACACAGCCGCCATGACAAAATGTACCACGCCCACCGCCACC
>Ga0194136_1001138_pt1 | contig 13326 bp, 14 predicted proteins | sample TARM_MetaG_T3A_1_FD_134023 | JGI IMG/M metagenome (GOLD analysis project Ga0194136, IMG submission 134023) | Freshwater microbial communities from Pennsylvania, USA, analyzing microbe dynamics in response to fracking - TARM_MetaG_T3A_14 (version 2) | ecosystem: Environmental > Aquatic >...
ACCCCATGAGCACCCCATGAGAAACTGGCAGCCCCATGTCGCCGCCATCGTCAATCCGCGCTCCGGCGGCGGCAAGACGGGCCGCGCCTGGCGGCTGATCGCCCATGCGCTCGAACGCGACCTCGGCGCCATCCGCACACATTTCACCAAATCCGCTTCCACACCGCATTATCTGCCAGCGGCCGAACTCACGCGTCAGGCCCTGCGCGAGGGCGCGCAACTCATCATCGCGGTTGGCGGCGATGGCACCATCAATGAAGTCGTCAATGGCTTCTTTGAAGACGGCATCGCCATCAATCCGGAAGCCCACCTCGCCCTCATTCATGCCGGTACGGGCGGCGACTTCCGCAAGACCTTCAACATGGGCGACGACATGGCCACCTGCATCAAGGCGATTGCCAGCGGCAATACGCGACAAATTGATATAGGTCGCCTGAGCTTCATTGCCGAGGATGGCCGCGAAACCATGCGCCACTTCGCCAATATTGCGAGCTTTGGGCTTTCCGGTGCCGTTGACCGCGCCGTCAACACCATGACCTGGCCCAAACTCTTTGGCGGCAAGTTCGCCTTTCTCTGGGCAACGTTCACCACCGCGCTGCGCTACAAACCCAAGCCCGTTCGCATCACCAGCGATGGCGGCATGGATGAGGTCGTCAATGTCGGCACAGCCGCCATTGCCAATGGCCGCTACTTTGGCGGCGGCATGATGATGGCGCCCCATGCCGAACCCGATGACGGCAAGTTCGATATCGTGATCCTGCGTGACACAACCCTGCGCGATCTCATGGGAGGTGGCGGCTCGCTCTATGAGGGCACCCATATCAACCACGAAAAAACCATGGTCCATCGCGCCCGCACACTCACCGCCACGCCCATCGACGACGAGATCGTCCTGCTCGACATTGATGGCGAGGCGCCGGGTCGGCTACCCGCCCGCTTTGACATCCTTCCCGGTGCGATAACCCTTCGATGCTGATAGTCTGCATGGATTCGCCACGCCCCTCTCGCGAGAACGAGCTTCACTGATGACCATTGATCGCACGACATTGCGCTGGAACGGCTGGGGTCCGACACGCCAGAAAAGCCCGCTGCCCCATGACGCCCCGCAATGGGAATGGATCCGCGAAACGCTCGGCCTGTCGCGCCTGCCTTCAACGCCCGCCATCCCGCTCGAAGACATCACGCTGCCTGTCTGCAATCTGAGCAATGCGACACTCAAGCGCCTGCGCGAAATTGTCGGCGACGACCATGTGCGCACCGATGATCATGAACGTGCCTTTCACGCGCGCGGCAAGTCCTATCACGATCTGCTTTATCTGCGCGCCGGTCGCCTTGAAATGGCGCCTGACGCCGTTGTCTATCCGCGCAATACCGATGAAGTCCTCGCCATCGTCAAGCTCGCCTCCGACGAGAACATCGCCCTCATTCCCTATGGCGGCGGTTCCTCCGTGGTCGGCGGCGTCAATGCACTGGGCAAATCGCTTGCCGGCGCCATCCTGACGCTCGACACAACGCTCATGACGCGCATCATCCAGATCGACAAGATCGCCATGACCGCACGCATTGAAGCGGGCATCTATGGTCCGGCACTGGAAACCGCATTGCAAGCCCATGGCGTGACGCTCAGCCATTATCCGCAGAGCTTTGAATATTCAACGCTTGGCGGCTGGATCGCGGCGCGCGGGGCGGGCCAGCAATCAAACCGCTATGGCAAGGCCGAGAAGTGGCTCGTCTCGGCACGCCTCGCGACACCCAAAGGCTTCTGGTCCACCGAGGACACACCTGCCTCCGCCGCCGGACCCAATCTCAATCAGCTCGTCGCCGGTTCCGAAGGCACGCTGGGCGTGATTTGCGACGCAACGGTCAAAATCCACGCGATCCCGGAGCGCAAGGATTATCGCGGCTATCTTTTCAAGAATTTCGCCATGGGCATCGAGGCGGCGCGCCGCATCAATCATGCCGACATTCCTGTCGCCATGGTGCGCCTCTCGGATGCGCCCGAAACGCATTTCTTTCAGGCCTTCTCTTCCACCACGCCACCCGACAGCCTGAAAGCGCGCCTGCAACGCACCTATCTCAAATGGAAGGGCTTTGACGAAAATCCCTGCCTGATGCTGATCGGCCATGAGGGCGACAAAAAAACCGTCGTCTGGGCGCAGGAATGCACACAAGCCATCTGCCAATCGCTTGGCGCCCTTGCGCTTGGCACCAGCGCGGGCCGCAAATGGTATCACGGCCGCTTCGGCTCTCCTTACAGCCGCGACCCCATGCTGGAGCGTGGGGTCGGCGTTGACACGCTCGAAACCTCAACGCGTTGGTCCAACATCGCCAAGCTGCATGAGGCTGTCATCACGGCCCTCCACGATGCCATGGCCGCCAACATGCCCGAGGAAGGCGCGCGCGGCATTGTCATGGCGCATCTGAGCCATTCCTATCCCGATGGCGCGAGCCTTTATTTCACCTTTGTTTTTCCGCGCGATCTGCGCCGCGAAGTCGAGCAATGGCAGGCGATCAAGCGGGCGGCCACGGATGCGATCATCAACAATCGCGGCACCATCAGCCATCACCACGGTGTCGGCATCGATCACGCCCCATGGCTGGCCGAGGAAAAAGGCGAAATCGGTTTTGCGGTTCTCAAGGCGCTCAAGGCCGAGCTTGATCCAAAGTCCGTGATGAACCCCGGCAAGCTCCTTGGCTAAAGGCTGACCAGGCGGCGCGCCAGATCAAGGGCGATGTCGCGCGTCTCGGCGACATGGACATCGGGGCCTTCCATCGCGCCCATTTCGGAAAGAACCTGACGCGGCTGCGGCTGCGGCCCGCACAAGACCACCTTGGTGTGATGTCCGGCACAGCGCGCAATTAGCGCTTCGATCGCGGACACACCTGTCGCATCAATGATCGGCACGCCGCTCATATCCAGAATGAAAACACGCGGCGGCGCCCCAATGCGATCCAGCACCTCGCCAAGCCGCATGGCGACGCCAAAAAAGAAGGGCCCGCTGATCCGGCTCATCACGACGCCAGCCGGCAGTTCCACCTCATCATGCGGGCGGTCGCGCGGCGCATCATCGCTTTGATCGCCCTCGATCAGGGCCATATGCGTGCGCACATCAACCGCTTCCGACATGCGATGCATGAAGAGAAAAGCGGCGAGCACCACACCCACTTCAATCGCAACCGTCAGATCCACCGTGACCGTCAGCACGAAAGTCAAAACCAGCACGGCACGGTCGCCAAGCGGCGCCCGCATCAAATGGCGAAACTTGTCGACCTCGCTCATGTTCCACGCCACCACCAGCAGCACAGCCGCCAGCGCCGCCAGCGGAATGAAGCTCGTCAGCGGCCAGGCAACAAGCATGAAAAGCAGCAGCATCAGGGCATGCAACATGCCCGCAATCGGCGAGCGCGCGCCTGAGCGGATATTCGTTGCCGTGCGGGCAAGCGCGCCCGTCGCGGGCAATCCTCCGACGGCGGCCGATGCTATATTGGCCACCCCTTGCGCCAGCAATTCAGCATTGGAGCGATGCCGACGTCCCGTCATGCTGTCGGCGACAAGCGCGGAAAGCAGCGATTCAACACCGGCCAGAAAAGCAATCGTGAAGGATGTCGGCAGCAGGTCGCGCAAGCGCGCCAGCGTCACTTCCGGCAATGTCGGCCATTCAAAATGCGGCGTCAGCCCGGCATATCTTGTGCCGATCGTATCCGTCGGCATTTGCATCAGCCAGACCGCAATGGCGGCGAGAATGACAGCGATCAAAAAACCCGGCGCGCTGGGCCGCCAGCGCCGCAGACCGAGAATGATGGCGAGCGAGGCGGCCCCGATCGCCAGTGTCGCAGGCGAGGTCTGCGGCAATGCGGCACCCAGCACCATCAGCTTGTCGAAGAAGTCTGCGGGCACATGTTCAACCGCAAGACCAAAGAAATCCTTGAGTTGGCTCGAAGCAATGATGACGGCAATGCCAGCGGTAAAGCCCGTGATGACGGGCTGGGGCACATATTTGATATAGGTGCCAACGCCGAGCAACCCCGCCGCCACAAGCATCAGGCCCGCCATGAAGGTCGCGAGCACCAGCCCGTCAAATCCATGCAGGGCAATCACATTGAAGACAACGACGACAAAGGCGCCGGTGGGTCCGCCGATCTGGAACCTTGACCCCCCCAGTGCCGAGATGAAAAACCCGGCCACAACGGCGGTCAGCAAGCCCTTGTCAGGCGTCGCACCGCTTGCAATGGCAAGCGCCATCGAAAGCGGCAAGGCAACAATCGCAACCGTCAACCCGGCAATGAAGTCGGCCCGGAAGGAGGCCAGCCCATAGCCCTCACCCAGCACGGTGATGAGCTTGGGCATCAGCATTTTGGCAAGTGTAGGCCGCTCGACAGAATTGGGCATGAAGCCCCCCGTCCAAAATCACGCCATGAAAGAATGGCGCAAGCATCCCTCTTTGACATCAAAATAGCGAGAGGACAGTTCCGCGCAGTCTCTACGCAAGCGCCTCTCGCAAGGCGATGGCCGCCGTCTTCACGGCCTCGCGCGACACATCAAGCACGGCTTGCAAATTGAAGAAGCCGTGGATCATGCCATCGTAATTGACATATTCGGTCTCGACGCCTGCCGCCTTCAGGGCCTCGGCATAGGCGCGGCCCTCATCGCGCAGCACGTCAAAGCCTGCTGTCACCACATAGGCCTGCGGCAGGCCGGCAAGGCTTGGCGCCTTCAAGGGTACGAGCAAGGGATCATTTTCATCCTGCCCGGCAGCATAGGCCTTGAAGAACCACTCCATTGTCGGAAGTTCCAGAAAATAGCCTTCCGCGAAAGATTTGTAGGAGCCCGTGCGCCCCGGCACATCCGTCACCGGATAGATGAGCATCTGGAAGGCGATATGCGGGCTCTTCTCGCTCTTGGCGCGCAGCGACACGGTGGCCGCAAGATGCCCGCCCGCACTGTCGCCACCGACCGCGATACGGTTGGCGTCTATATCGAGCTTGGACGCATTGGCCTCCACCCATTTGACGGCGGCGTAGCAGTCTTCAAGCGCCGCAGGATAGGGATGTTCTGGTGCCAGGCGGTAATGTACGGCGATGACACGCGCGCCGCTTTCATTGGCAAGTGTGCGGCACAAGGCATCATGCGTGTCGAGATCGCCGATCACCCAGCCGCCGCCATGGAAGAAAACCAGGGCGGGTGAGCCGCCACCAGCGGCAACCGGCGTGTAGATGCGCAAGGGAATCTCGCCACCAGGACCGGGAATGGAAACATCTTCCACCTTGCCAATCGGCACAGCTTGCAAATCGGCGACACTGCCGAGCGACTTGTAAAATTCGCGGGCGGCCTCAGGTGGCAGATTATAAAGCTTGGGGGCACTGGCATCGGCGGCAAGTCCGTCGAGCAGAGCCTTCGCTTGGGGATCGAGTGTCATGGCGTTCTCCCTGTCCCATACCGATTATCGGTTCTGGCCGTTGACCGGCTTCCGGGAAGACACTTGTAAACGCCAAGGCAGGGTCGCGCCAAGCCTCAATGCAACATATGGCCTTCGCGCGAACGCCGTCCCTCGACCATGTCGAGCACGACGCAACGTAACATCCGCCAGGCTTCGGCCCGGATTTTTTCGCCGATCTGTTCCAGTTCACTGACCGCCGTATCGGCATAGGCAATGGCTTTTTCGCCATGCGTATCGAACATGTAGCCCGCGAGAAGATTGATTTCGTGATCGGTGACCAAGGGATGCACTCCGGCAGAAAGGGTTATGCCAGAACCATTGCAACCGCCGGGCCACGGCCATCTTGCAGAAAGTTATAATTATTTCAATGACTTGCAACTCGGATTCTGGCCCCGGAAGCCACAGTCGGCAATCTTTGCCATAGGCATCGCCTGCCCCACCCGGCACGACTTGCCGTTCAGCCCTTGAAGCCGCCCTCATCGAGATAATATTGCTCCGCCTCACTCGAACGCCGTCCCAAAATGGCATTGCGATGGGGAAAGCGCCCAAACTGGCGAATGATGTCGGCATACCGCTCGGCATGGGCGAGCGTCTCGGGATCATCGAGCCTTGTCGCAAAATAAATCAGCCCCTGCGCCTGCATCGCGCGATCTTCAGAATGCATGAAGGGCATATAGAACCAGCGCCGCGCCACCATCGGCAATTCGACATCCATGTTGCGTTCAATGGCGGCGATGGCGATGCGCAGCGCTTTGTCATCCTGCATGAAGGCGCGATGATCCTCGCGATAGAGATTGCGCGAGAACTGGTCAAGAATGATGACAAGCGCCAAGGCCCCGCGCGCATCATTTGCCCAGCCATCAAGCCGCCCTTCAGCGGCCATGCCATGCTGTTTCAGGAACCGGCGGCGAATCTCCTCGTCGAAACGCGCATCCTGCGCAAACCACTTGCCCTCCCCCGCCGAGAACCAGAAGTCGAGTATCTCTTTGGGGTCCGTGGTCATGATATGGGCCGTCCGTTGAGAATGATCCTGCCGCATCCCGGCATCCCGGGCGCTAGTTGATCATGCGCTCGCGGCCTTCCCAGTAAGGTTTGCGCAATTCGCGACGCAAAATCTTGCCCGACGGGTTGCGCGGCAGGGCCGTCACGAACACAACCGATTTGGGCACCTTGTAGCGGGCAATGCGGGACCGCGTGAACTCGATGATTTCATCCTCGCTCACCTGCTGATCGGCTTTGAGCACGACCATGGCTTTGACAGCTTCACCCCATTTCTCATCCGGCACGCCAATGACAGCCACGTCGGCAATGGCCGGATGCCCGAAGAGCGCATTCTCGACTTCGGCGGGATAGATGTTTTCTCCCCCTGAAACGATCATGTCCTTCACGCGGTCATAGATGAAGAGATAGCCATCCTCGTCGAAATATCCCGCATCGCCAGAACGGAACCAGCCGCCCCGCATGGACTCTTGCGTCGCCTTCTCGCGATTCCAGTACCCCTTCATGATCGAGCCCCCGCGAATGACGATCTCGCCAACCTTGCCAACGGGCACGGGTTGATCATTTTCATCGAAGATCGCGATTTCCATATCGGGATTTGGCAGGCCGCAGGAACGCAATTTGTTCAGGGCCGGATCATGGGCGCGGGCCGGCAAATGTGCGGCCCCCCCTGTCGTTTCGGTCATGCCGTAAAGCTGCACAAAATCGGCTTTGAAAACACCTTGCGCCTGCTTCAACAATTCCTCGGCAATCGGTGACGCACCATAGAGGAGCTGACGCAATGAGGTGACATCCGTGGTCTTGATTTCCGGATCAAGCAACAGGAACAGGATCACAGCCGGCACGATAAAGGCGATGGTGATGCGCTCTTTCTCAATCAGCTTCAGCATGAGTTTGGGATCAATGTCTTTCAGCACAATGTTTTTGCAGCCATACAAATGGCCGAGAATGCCGATATTGACGCCAGCCACATGAAAGAGCGGCATACAGACAAGCACCGTGTCGTCGCCGCGCCAATTGGCCCAGCCAGAAATCGCCCCCTGCTTGAAGATCGAAATATAATTGGCATTGGTCAGTTGCACGCCTTTGGGATGACCCGTTGTGCCGCTGGTATAAAGCTGGATCACATCGTCATCCGGCGCGAGATCGGTCATCGGATCCTTCGCCGGAAAACTGTCACGCCATGTCGCAAAGTCGGGCCAGCTCTTGTGACCTCCATCAAGCGCGATCACACGGCGAAGTGACGGACAGTCTGGCAAGATCGATTCGATGACATCATAATATTCCGCACCGACAAAAAGGAGTTCGACCGCCGCATCATTGATGATGAAGGCAATTTCGGGTGGTGCCAGGCGCCAATTGATCGCCACCGGGACGGCCCCGGACTTCGAGGCGCCATAGAACATCTCAAAATAAAGGTCCGAGCCCTTGCCGATAAAACCGATGCGGGTTCCCTTCCCGCATTTTTCAGCGATCAGCCCCTGCGCCACACGGCTGGCATAGGCATCGAGTTCGGCATAGGTCGTGCGGCGGTTTTCAAAAACCTGCGCCACGCAATCAGGTCGCATACGTGCCTGCACGCGCACAATATCAGCCACGGCATGGATGGGTTCACCAACGCTTGTCATTTATCCTCCCTCATGGCCGTTCGGGGCGCGCCCCCCGCCCTCTTGTCGAGGCATGGCCCGTTCTTTTGCCAAGTGTAGCCTGGTCACCCCCAAGGGCAACCGGAACGATGGCCGAATGGTGCCTTACCGGGCCCGAACCCACGATAGGCTGGAGGGCACGTAAAAAACAACAACATGACGCAAGGACAACCACCCCGTCTTGTCAAACGCTTTTGCAGGCGGTGCGTAACAGGCCAGCCCCCGACCCGACTTGACCAACCTGACCAATGCCTGATCAGCGCGCGGTGATGCCGCCATCAATGACGAGCTCAGAGCCCGTCATATAGGACGAGGCGTCTGACGCGAGGAACAACACACCGTCAGCGACATTCTGGGCCGAACCCGCATAGCCGACGGGCGACATATTGGAGGCGAGATCGCTGGCAACGAGCGGTCCCTGATTGGAACGGTCGGTCGGCATTTCACCTGCGGCCGGGATCTTGTCCCAGATCGCCGTATCGATGATGCCGGGATGCACGGAGTTGACGCGCACCTTGTTCTGCAGCATCGCGCATTCAAGGGCGATCGACTTTGACATCAGGCGCACAGCCCCCTTGCTCGCGCTATAGCCCGCCATCATCGTCGCGCCTTGAAGACCCGCAATCGACGAAAGATTGATGACTGAGCCGCCCCCCGATTTGGCAATGCAGGGAATGGCGTGCTTGCAACCAAGGAAGACGCCATCAACATTGATCGCATTCTGCCAGCGGAACTTTTCGAGCGTCATCGTGAAGGTCGACTCCATGATGCCAACGCCCGCATTGTTGACGAGGATATGAAGCCCGCCAAATTCATCTTGCGCGCGCTTGACGATTTCCACCCAGCGATCCTCATCCACCACATCCTGATGCGCGGCCATCGCCTTGCCGCCATTCGCCCGGATTTCAACGGCGACCGCTTCAGCGCCCGCCGCATCCACGTCCGTCACAACCACACTGGCGCCCGCACGCGCCAATGTCAGCGCACAAGCCTTGCCGATGCCCATGGCGCCTCCCGTAACGAGGGCGACTTTCCCACTGACCTGACCCATGACTCTCCCCTGCTGAGCTGAATAATGCGGCTCTGTCATAGGGCAATCGCGTCGCGTCATCAATCAAATTGGCATTCCTGCGACGCAATATGCGAACTGCCATATGGACAGTTCGGTTCATTGTGCGTTTGACAGGCGCAACTGACATCTCGATAACAATAACAAGAGGAGGATCAGACCGTGGCTGGACCCAAATTGCGCTTTGGCGCCTTCATTGCCCCCTTTCACCCGTTGCGCGAAAACCCGACCCGCCAACCGTCAGCACACTGCCAATCGCGCAGACGCCGCCTGCCGAGTGATAAAGCGGCGGAACGCTATGCATGCGGGTCTTTCTCTGTCGCCTTCACATTCGACGACCAGGACACCATCATGGCAAGCATGCGGCCATGTGAAATGCGCGCCGCTTTCGGATTGCCCGTCGAGAGAAATATATACTCGTTTCTCAAACGCTGAATGAGACCCATCCCGTGCCCCCGCTCGGCCACGCCGTGGCGGCCTCATTGCCGAGTTTGATGTGTCATGCCGCGCAGTGCTTGCAACCGTCAAGGATATGGCGCAAATCCTTGCGACAAACGTCACGCGGAATAATGACAAGATGAACCCGGACAGGCCGATTTCTGAACTTGATGTGGCGGGCCTGCAATGCCCCTTGCCCGTGCTGCGAGCGCGAAAGGTTTTGGCGGGCATGGGGCCTGGGAGCTTGTTGCGGGTGCGTGCGACCGATCCTGTTGCGCGCATCGACATGCCGCATTTTTGCGCGCAGGCCGGCCATGAGCTTCTCGAAACAACCGAAGACGGACGATTTTTGCTGTTTCTCATCCGTCGCGGCGCATCGGTGCCCGCCCCATCGGATGACTGACCAAATTGTCGGAATATCTGTCAGTTTGAAAAGTCGCTGGCCAGGGTCGCATAGAGAAACTCGTCGCACCAGGCGCCCTGGATGACCTTGCTCTGACGAAAGGCGCCTTCGCGCCGCATGCCCAGACGTTCCATCACCCGTGCAGAGGCCTTGTTGCGCTGATCGCATATGGCCGTGATGCGGTGCAAACCCAGTTCGCGAAATCCGGCATCGAGCATGGCGCGCCCGGCCTCCTCGGCAAAACCATGGCCCCAATAATCCGGATGCAGCACATAGCCAAGATCGCCCGTCCGGTTGAACCAGTCCGTGATCTTGAGCCCGACGCCGCCAATCACGCGATGCCCCTGGCGCGGCACGATGCCGAGTTCATAACAGCGGCGCGGCTTGCGTCGTTGGTCTTCCAGAAACCCGTGAATGGCTTCTTTTGTCTGGGCGAGCGTGTTGGGACCCCAGACGAGATGTCGCGAGACAACTTCAAGGCCGGAATAGGCCTGCACGGCCTCCAGATCGCTGCTGACGAAATCACGCAGCAGCAGGCGCGGCGTCACGATTGGCAAAGTGACGACAGGCAGCTTGATGTTGCGACGACCCGGCACGATCACACGCATGCGGCAAGCTCCGCCCGTTGTGCCTCACGAAAGCCAACGACAATCCTGTCACCGCATTCAAAGACGGGGCGCTTCATCAAGGCGGGATGCGCCGCGATCAATTTCACAAGCGCGGGCTTTGACAGATCGGATTTTTCAGCATCGTCCAACGCGCGCCATGTGGTGCTGGCCTTGTTGAGCAGCACATCAACACCCGCAGCATCGGCAAATCGTTTGATATCTTTTGCGGCGATACCGTCAACGCGGACATCGATGAATTGATGGGGGATTGACTCTTGCTTGAGCCAAGCCAATGCCTTGCGGCATGTGTCACAATTCTTGAGCCCATAGACCTTTATCAAAACAACCGCCTCGCCTGTCACGTAAGGCGATCAGGATAGAGCGCGAAGCCCTATCCTCAAAGCCCCGGATGGTGAGGCGCTCGTCGCTCAGGCGGCCTTGTTCTGGGCCTGATAGGCTTCATAGGTCTGAAGGGCAGCAAGCGCGCCGCGATAGTGGATGAGCGGGCCAATATTGAGCGCCTTGCGCACATCGGCCAGCGGCATGGCCAGCATGCCCTCCCAATCGGCTTCCGGCAGGCGCTTTGCCTGCTTGCCAAGCCGATAGCCCTCGCGCACCGCACGCCCTATGCCGATACCCTTGGGCAGATCGCGCGAGACAGCCCGCAGCCCGAACAAGACAATGGCACCGATCCCGCGATTTTGAGACTGCGCATAGGTAAAGGCGAGCAGGCAAAGTTCGCCAAGCCCATCGCGGCCATAGCCGGTGCTGGTATGCCAGAGGTCATGCGTATCACGCTGCCGGTTGCGATAGAGGCGTGCGGCTTCAGGCAAATTGTCGCGGTCCGGAATCACCTCGCTGGCTTCGACCAGTCCGTCGGCGGTCAGATTCTCACCGCTCATGAACTCGTAATAAGTGCGCCCAAGACTGCCCTCCGGCAGACGCGACAGGCTGTCCCTGTCGCTCAGCGTCGCCAGAATATTGCGTTTCTCGGCAATGATCTGGCGACCGACCGGGCTGTTGGCAAAGCGTAAAAACAGCCGCTCATCAGCACCGCCGCCAAGCGCATCGATGACCTTGAAAACCTGCGCCGTGTCTTCCTTGTCAGCGATCAGGGCCTGAATCGCACGCCACGCCTTGAGCGGCTGGATGCGCTTGCGAGGCCGCTGCGCCATGCCGACAGGCGCCATTGTCATACCGGTGTCGGAACTTGTATTGGCCATGAATTATTTCCTTATTATATGCCATACCGGTCGGTAAAATAAAGGGGGACAGACGCAACCACAAGACAGCACCCGCTAGCTCTATAATGTACTGACATACTTGTCAATACTCCTTCAGAGGCTATACTGAAGCGAGCCGCTTGAAAGTTCAGGCCAGAAGCATTGAGGACAGCATGACGTCACGGAGCTCTGAAATGGAGCGACCTGCGCCTTCGGGCATTCCGACCCAGAAGCGCATCAGACGGACGGCTGATGAGGCCCGTCGACTGATTCTGGACGCCGCCGAAGAGCGTCTGGCGACCCAGGGTCCCGAAGGCATTCGCCTGCAGGATATTGCCCGCGATGTCGGCATTTCCCATCCCGCCATTCTGCATCACTTCGAAAGCCGCGAGGGACTTGTCCGCGCCCTCATCCATCGCTCATCGACCCAGTTCCGCGACAAGATGCTGGCGCTGGTCGAAGACACGATCAATGGCGGGTCAGGCTCCGAAGGTCTGATCCAGAATGCCTATCAGGTGTTGAGCGATCGCGGTTCCGCCCGGCTTCTCGCCTGGCTCATCCTGACAGGCCGCACCATCGAAAACGGCGCCTCGCAGAATCTGACGCGCGAAATTGCCGATGCGCTGCATGATCGCCGCGTCGAACTGGCAAATGAGCGTGGTCGTCCTGCACCCGCGCGCGAAGACACCGTCTTCATGTCGATGCTGACCTCAACGGCAGCCTTTGGTGACGCCATCATCGGCCGCCAGATCGCCGAGGCATCCGGTCTCGATCCGGACGCGCTTGCCCGTTATCGCAAATGGCTCGCCAACCTGCTTGATGAGCATGTCGCTGTTGCAGATCGCAAATGAACCAGACTGAGGTCAGCATTCGCGCCGCCAGCGAGGCTGTGGCCCGAGAGGTGCCGCCCTTTCTGCCTGATGCGTGGGTGGATGAGAATTATACAGACGATCACGATGGCTAAATTGGTCGGGTCGGTTAGGGGTTGGCTTGTTGATGTGGTGCCCCTGGCCGGACTCGAACCAGCACGCCCGTGAAGGCAACAGATTTTGAGTCTGCCGCGTCTACCATTCCGCCACAGGGGCAAGCCTGTACCTATAGCCGGAGGAATGGCGTTCCTCAACCGTTATTCGAACCGCCTTTTGGCTGGGACGTCAGCCGCAAGGTATCCCGGTTCGAGTAGGGATCGATCTCGAATACAATCTTCTTTACCTGAACGGTCAGGATTTTCCGCTTTCCCCTTGCCTTGGCTTTTACAAGCCCCATTGCCTCCAGCTTGCCTAGCGTTCGCGTTAAATTTGGCTGCGCGCGGCCTGACAATTCCGATAGTTCCTGAATGGACTGGGGCGCTTTGTCGCGAATGATTGCCAGCAACTGCCGATTTTCCGCTGTGAGGAGACGAACGACCGCCTCAGCCGAATTAAAACTGACCTTGCCCGCGTCCTTGGGGGCCGATTTCTCACCCTTGGCAACCGCGCGCATCTCGCCCATTAGAGCATGAA
>Ga0194136_1001139_pt1 | contig 13317 bp, 10 predicted proteins | sample TARM_MetaG_T3A_1_FD_134023 | JGI IMG/M metagenome (GOLD analysis project Ga0194136, IMG submission 134023) | Freshwater microbial communities from Pennsylvania, USA, analyzing microbe dynamics in response to fracking - TARM_MetaG_T3A_14 (version 2) | ecosystem: Environmental > Aquatic >...
CGAGGCTCAAGCGATTAAAAATCATTTAACCCAAACAGCAAGAGCGGCCAGAGCGATCAATGCCACACATCGATTTGCCCTTAGCGGGACACCGATTGAAAATCGTCTAGAAGAACTATGGTCAATTTTTCAAACCCTTTCGCCTGGTTTTCTTGGAACAAAGAAATACTTTCTTTCTTTAGATACCGCAGCGATCAAACAGATGGTGCGTCCGTTTATTTTACGTCGTCTCAAGACAGATGTGCTCACCGACTTACCGGAAAAGTTTGAATATGAAAAATACACCGACTTAACGCTTGATCAAAAACAGGTATACCTGTCTTATGTCAACAAAATAAAAGACACTCTAAATAAAGGGCCATTTAATGAAAATAAACTTGATATTCTATCTGGACTCACCAGATTAAGACAAATTTGTTGTCACCCGAGTTTGTTTTTAGAAAACTATACAGGTGACTCCGGGAAACTCGATCTATTAAAAACATTATTAGTACAACTTAAAGAAGAAAATCGTCGCGTGTTATTGTTTTCACAGTTCCCAAGTATGTTAAAAATCATTGCACGTGAGCTTGAGGACCTTGGTTTAACCCACTTTTATCTTGACGGACAAACACCTTCAATGGAGCGATTAGACAAAGTCGATCAGTTTAACGAAGGGGAAAAAGATCTGTTTCTTATTTCATTAAAAGCTGGTGGAACAGGTCTGAATCTTACCGGTGCTGATACAGTAATCTTATTTGATTTATGGTGGAATCCTGCCGTTGAACAACAAGCAGCTGGACGAGCGCACCGAATTGGACAAACGAAAAAAGTGGAAGTCATTCGCCTCATTACTGAAGGGACAATTGAAGAAAAAATCTTTAACCTGCAACAGAAAAAGCGGGCATTAGTTAATGAAGTAATTGAACCGGGGGAAACATTACTTTCTTCGTTATCTAAAGATGATATCCTCTCCCTTCTATCTGTTGAATCTGAATTGTAAAAAAGCGATTATATCAATCAGCGACTAGCCATTTGTCTTCAAACAAAAAACAGCCATGAATGGCTGTTTTTTGTTTTATCTAAATTTTTTCTTGCTTGGTATTTATCCTTCAACAAATACTAAGCCAAGTTGATGATGATCACCTTCATAATAAGCGCGTTGGGCAAAACGAATCTCACCGTCAAGGTTATAAATGTCAATCTTACAAAAAGCCAAGTTTGACTGTAGCGCTTCGTAAAATTCATCCCCATTAGAAACACGATGGCCATTTACTTTGCTAATGACTTCGCCGATCTCAATTCCCATTTCGCTCGCAGGTGAGAATGGATGCACACCGAGCACTTTTAAGCCCCCTACAGAAGGGCCATATAAAGTCGGGTGGTTCGCTTCATGTTGTCTCGTTCTAAAAAGTAAAATTTCCCGGCCAATAAGAGCGATAATGATACTTAAGAGAGTAAGCGGGGCATAAAGAAACCCGCTTAAACTAAAAGTGATAACAACCAAGCCTAATAGCGTTAACCGCTTTAGTAACCACTGACTAAATACTTGAGGCCGTCGTGTGCGTACAACATGTTCAAGTCCTAATAGTAACGGAAAGAAAATAAGTCCATAACTTTCGCCTTGATAATTAAACACAGGCCAGTACTGGAAAAATACATCAAGTTCTCCAATAGGCCAAATAAATAATACGGGTAACAATGCTAATTTTTTAATACGCTGCTGTCCAACTTGCTTACCACGCGCCCCAATAAAACGCTCTGGAAATGTTTGATCATCTCGTGTCCGAGTTAACAGAAAAGCTTCTGACAGAATAAATACACCCATCAAACTAGTGAAAATAATCCAGTGGTCAACGGTTAAGGTTACTTTCAGTAAATCAGGTAAGTAACTTTCATAATAAGGGTAAAATAAGAGCGTCAAACTACTTGCACCAAAAATGTAAGCACTATTGAGCCAGCTAAACTTACCTGTAACTGAAAAGACTAGTGAAAAAATGATAAGTAACACAATCATCAATGGCGGTAAAAAGATCCCTAAGCCAATAAAAATGATAGACAATAAAACACTTAGAATCAAACCAATTCGTTTTAAACCATACCATTCATCGAGTGTCGGAAACACTTTATAGCCAAAAGTTAATCGCTCTTTTTCTACTCGTTTGGTTGAGGATATGTATATCAAAATAAAAAACCAATAAAATAACGGGTTAACAAAAAACCAACCGATTGCCTTTAAAATTTCCATGGTGACTTCCACGTGAGTCCCTCACTCCTTTTAAAATAAAAAATATATAGGATTTCATACGCTTACAACTTTCTTATTTCTACTATATCATATTTTATCCTCTACATTGGATTCCCTGCAAAAATAATCCTAACAAAGAAGCCCCCATCAATCAGACAGGGACTCTTGACTAAGTTTTATTCATTTATTTGTGCTTGTTGAAAGGTAATATCAATGGCTTCTGTTTTTTGTTGGTCGTCTTTTCCATCACGAATTCGTTGAATAATTTCACCCTGTAGTCGTTCAGCTGTTTCTTGATTGAGTTCGCCTGTAACCGATAAACCTTGATCTTTTTGAAAAGCTTCTAACGTCACCGCTGTCTGTTTAGAAAAATAACCATCGGTACGATCAATATCATAGCCCAAGCCTTCAAGCATCTCTTGCATAAATCTCACTTGCGTGGAGACGGTATCTATTTTTTCTGTCTCTTCAATAACAATCGGAGATGAGTAATAGTAGTCGGGTTGCTTAACCTCAACAGTTGGCTCTACTCCAACTTCATGAATCGATGTCCCTTCAGCAGATAACCAATTTAATATCGTGAGCTTAAGTGAACTACCATCCCCCATATTCAATGTTGTTTGAACCGTGCCTTTACCAAAACTTGTTTGCCCAACCACGTTTGCATCAATCGCTTCTTTTAATGACACCGCTAGTATCTCCGAAGCAGAGGCACTCCCCTCATCAATTAATACTGTCACTGGATATGACTTTGCTGTTTCTGTATTTGAAAAGAATCGTTCTCTTTCTCCGTTACCATCCTCTACTTGCATATACGGACGGTCACTTGGGATAAATTCACGTAAAATTTCTTGCACAACGTCTAATAAACCACCGGGATTTCCGCGGACATCAATGACTAACCCATCAATCCCATTTGATTCAAACGTCGTTAATTCTTCTTTAAATCGCGTTGCCGTTGTCTCTGAAAAGTTCGTTATTTCGATATAACCTATTGTTTCGTCATTTTGTTCAACAACTTCACTATACACTGTTTCCAGTGGAATCGTATCGCGTGTGATTGTAAAAGGAATCAGTTGTTCTGAGTTTTGACGTCTGACTTCAATATCAACTTCCGTTCCTTTTTCACCTCGGATTTTCGCGACGGCTTCAAGTAGATCCAGACCTTCAGTCGGTTCTCCCTCAATTGTTATCACCTGGTCATTGGGCCGTAAGCCTGCTTTTTCAGCAGGAGACCCTTTTAATGGTGACACAATGGTCACGACACCATTGATCATACTGACCTCTGCTCCAATACCCTCAAAAGAGGCTTCGATTTGTTCATTAAAAGCTTTCATTGTTTCAACATCTAAATATTCACTATATGGATCACCTAAACTACTAAGCATGCCACTAATGGCTCCTTCAATTAAATCTTGATCGGAGACATCTTCAATATAATTGGATTGAATTTGATTAAATGCTTGGACAACTTTTGGCAGTTGAACGGAATCCGATAATTCATTTAACATCTCTTCATAACGCTCGTCTGTAATACCTGAGGTAGTCGACTGATTTTCATCAACCAACACCCATTCTGTTACCGCATAACTTATGCCGCCACCTAAAACTAAAGCAGCGATCAATAACATTATAAGAACACGCTTCTTCATACGCAACACGAACCACTCCACATCTTTATCATTTGTTTAATTAAGCGTTTATTTAACTAAGTCTAACATAATTTTTGTAAGAACGATATGAAAAGGGCATCACGCTTGTCGCGTGATGCCTCACATCATCATCCACCAATAATGAATAAGATATTGCTAATTTATCGTCCTAGAAAGAGAAGACACCTGCCTCAAACATTCGTTAGAATGTTTGGTGGGGGTAGTTCAATATTAGCTAGTACAAGTAATTCGCCGGATTAACAGCATTAGCATGAGCCCAACCACCAAAGTGAACCTCAAAGTGTAAGTGTTGACCTGTTCCAACACCTGTATTGCCCATTAGAGCAATTTGTTGGCCTTTTGAGACTGATTGTCCAGGACTTACACGTGTTGTGCCTGAACGTAAATGAGCATATAACGTTGAAACTTGTTCTTTCGTCCCATCACCATTTAGATCGATGTAGTGAGTCAATAGAATTGCATCACCATAACCATTCATTCGACCATCATATTCAGTGTACGTATCAACAACAACACCATCAGCTGCGGCATATATTTGTTGTGTGCCTGGTGCGGCGATATCCATTCCACGGTGTGGTCTAACCACACCCGTCACCGGGTGAACGCGATATGGGTTAAAAGGTGAGGTTACCCGTCGTGTTGACGCTGGCCAAAACAGAACGGTGCCAGATGACCCTGAACCAGCATTAGCTGAATTACCACTATCTTGACTTAACTGTTCTTCATTTTTCTCTGCTTCTGCATTTTTAATTGCTTGTTTAATCGCTGCTGCTTCTTTACGCTTAATTTCTTGTTGGTCAGCAAGTGTGACTTTATACTCTTCTAGTTCAGCATGTTCCTCTTCTAGCTGAACCATTAAATCAGATTGATTTGCCCGTTGAATATTTAAACGCTCTTGTAATTCAGTAAGATCTTGCCTTTGTGCAACAAGTGTAGCTTTTTTAGTTTCTAATTCTTCTTTTGCGGCCGTTAATTCGGCACGCTTTGTTTCTAAGTCAGCTTTTTTCTTTTCAACTTCGACGCGTTTTGATTCTAAATCGAGTTTATCTTGTTTTTGAGTTTCCATAATATTTTTATCTGAATCTAGAATTTTAGAAACAGCTGTTAAACGAGAGATAAAATCACTAAAGCTTTGTGCACTAAACACAAGCTCTAGATATGAGGCATTTCCGCCTGTTCGCTGCATTGAACGCAGACGTGAACTAATCAATTCTTGTCGCTCATCAATACGCTCCATTAAATCTTCAATTTCTTCATTTAATTGAACAATTTCCGCTTCCGTTTCAGTGATATCATTTTCAGTAGTCGTGATATTATTTTGAATCGTTGTAATCTCGTTTTCCGTCACACGAATTTCATTTTGTTTCGTTTCAAGTTGATCAGCTGTGACAGCCAAATCTTCATCTAATTCAGCGATTTTCGCTTTTACTTGTCGTTGACGCGCTTCATTTTCTTTTATCTTTTCTTCGGCGTCGCTCGCATTACTATTGATATTTTGACGTTCTTTTTCTAATTCTTCAAGTTCCTGCTTTAATTCGTTAATCGATTGAGCTACCACTGGCTGTGACAGAGGAACAACCATATTCACCATCAAAACAGAAATAAATATGTATGCCAATATTTTCTTCATTTTGCCAACTCCTTATTTCTTGTTTTTTAATAATCATTTAATAAAATGATGGCGCCTAAACAGCGCCATCAATATTTCGCGCTAAACTTTTAAGAACTTACGTACACTCATTACACTACCCCAGACACCAATGACAACACCAATTAAGATGATGACACCTGATATTTGCCACACAAACGGTGAGAAAGGTAGGAGCGTGATAAAATCAAATTGTTGTACAGCACTCATGTTTTGATCTAAATAGTAGTAACCACCAATTAACAGACCAATCGGTATGACACTACCTAAAACCCCTAAAAGCATCCCCTCTACAAAGAATGGCCAGCGAATAAACCATTTCGTTGCACCGACGAGTTGCATAATTTCAATCTCTTTACGTCTTGCGAAGATTGTGATCTTAATCGTATTAGAAATCAAGAAAATTGCTGTAAAGAGTAGGGCAACAATTAAGACTAGGCCAATGTTTCTCGCATAAGCATTAAAGTCAAAGAGGTTTTGTACAAAATCTTCTCCATAATTAACATCCTCAACGTAGTCAAACGTTGCAATCTCTTGGGCCATTGCAACCGTCTCTGTCGGATCATTTAGTTTAATAATATACGCATCATTTAATGGGTTCTCCTGATCTTGTAAACCAAAGATATCTCCTTCATCGCCTAAGCCTGACATTAACCGTTCGAGTTCTTCTTCACGAGTTGAAAATGTGACACTTTTTACATTATCGAGTCGTTCAAGTTCATCTCCAACGGAAGCGGTTTCTGCTTCATTTGCCGTTAAATCGACAAGGACTTTAATTTCCACGTCTTCTTCGAGGTTTTCTGCAATATGGTTAATATTTAACAGGAGTACTAAGAAAGCACCAACTAAAATTAACGTTGTTGTTACAGCCCCAATTGACGCTAAAGTCATCCAACTATTACGCCACGTATTTTTAAGACCTTCTCTAATATGTCGTTTAAATGTTCTAGCTCTCATAGCCGTAATCACCTCGATGCTGGTCACGTACAATCATACCGCCTTCAATGGCGATAACACGTCGCTTAATCGTATTAACAATTTCTTTACTGTGGGTTGCCATAATAATGGTCGTACCCGCCGCATTAATTTCTTCTAATATTTTCATAATTTCCCATGATGTGTCTGGATCTAAATTACCGGTGGGTTCATCAGCAATAAGTAATTTAGGATAGTTAGCGATTGCTCTTGCAATGGCCACCCGTTGTTGCTCCCCGCCAGAGAGTTCATCAGGAATAAACCTTGCTTTATTTTTAAGTCCAACTTGATCTAGCACTTCCATTACACGTTTTCGAATATTCTTTGGCGTTTCTTCAACAACTTCTAACGCAAACGCAACATTTTCATAGACCGTCATTGTTGGTAGAAGCTTAAAATCTTGAAAGACGACGCCGATGTCACGTCGTAAATAAGGAATTTCTTTACGTTTCATATTGACCAAATCATGTCCTGCTACTTGTACATCGCCGGATGTGGCTTTTTCATCACCGAAAATAATTTTAATGAATGTTGATTTTCCGGCACCACTTTGTCCAACTAAGTACACAAATTCGCCGAGATCAATATCTATCGTAATGCCATTTAAGGCTTGTACACCATTTGGATATGTTTTTCGAATATCTTTCATTTTTATCATAATTATCCAGTCACCTTTACTAAGTTTGATTTAGCAAACATTTCACACGTTTTTGCGACACATTTGCTCATGCTTTATCATTATAACATTTCATCCGCCATTTTTTTACCTTTAGAATGTTACAGTTTGATTTCAATTCCTTCAATATATTACCGAATGACACATCTATAAACGAAAAAGAGTAAAATTTTCGCTGAAATGTCCTATTATTGTAAGCGTTTTACTTAATTATTCAAAAATCCCTCTTTTAATCATTGATAGATTAAAAGAGGGATTTTTGAATAATTAATGTTTTGTAAAACCTTCACCAATCACTTCACTTGCATTCATAACGACAATAAAAGCGTTTGGGTCAATCAATTTAATAATTTGTGACGTACGACTAAACTCATTTTGATTCACGACACACATTATCATGCGACGCTCTGCTTTCGTATAACCGCCTTCCGCTTGCCAGACAGTTACACCTCGATCGACTTGATTGAGCAAAGCTTCTCTTACGGGTTCGACATGATCGGTAATAATCATTAAGTTCTTCGAACTATTCAGTCCAACTTGAACTAAATCAATCGTCCGACTGGTCACAAATAGACCAATCAAAGCATACAAACCTTGTTCCACTGAGAAGACAAACGTTGCGGTTAAAACGATAATCCCATCAAATAAAGCCACGCAGATTCCAAATGGAAGTGGGACGTATTTATGTAGGATTTGTGCCGCTAAATCAATCCCGCCCGTTGAACCTTTTCCGCGGAAGACAATGCCAATTCCAACACCACATGCCATACCACCAAAAATCGCACCAAGTAATGGGTCTGGTGTTGCGGCAGGCCAAGCGCTACTTACGCCAACAAAAAATGGAACAGCAATCGTACCAACAAAGGTTTTCATCCCAAAATTTTTCCCTAAAATAAAAATACCTAAAACAAATAATGGAATATTAATTGCCCACTGAACGATGTCTGGACTAAAACCAAATACACTATTGATAATCGTGCTAATACCAGCAACACCACCAGATGCCACTTGATTCGGTAGTAAAAATAAATTAAAGCCAATCGCAATCATAAATGAACCCAGTAAAACCAAACTATACTCAAATGTCAAAACAAGTGGTCTTGGAACTGGTTCTCGTCTATATCTTTGTATCATAACACCCACCCCTTAGCAATTATTCACAACCTAGAGGAGTATATCAGATTATCACAAAGGAAACAACTGACTGTTATACACTACTACATCATTGTATTACTCAAGTAAAGCATCCTCTTTTTTGAAATGACAAATCGTTATTTATTTTGAACGACTCGAGTGATTTTCCCATCTTCTATATAAACAATTCTGTTAGCAAGAGCAAGTGCATCCGATTGATCATGAGTAACAAAAATAGAGGTAATTCGTGCCTTCGCTAATATTTCTGCCAATTCATCTCTAATTTTTATTTGTATGTCAGCATCGAGATTGCTAAAAGGTTCATCAAAAATTAATAATGCCGGGGCTGGAGCGAGTGCACGCGCAAGGGCTATTCGCTGTTGCTGGCCACCACTCAGTTCATAGGGATACCTTTTTTTAAACTTTGACATATCCACGAGTGATAACATCGCTTCCGTTCTCAGCTGTTTCTGTTTTTTACTCAATCCTCTTAAACCAAATTGAATATTTTTTTCTACAGTCATATGTGGAAACAATGCATAATCTTGAAATACCATACCTACTTCTCTTCTTTCTGGCGGAGTAAATGTGTCTGCATCGACAACAATCTTATCATTAATAGTAATTGAGCCAGATAAAGGTGTCTCTAGTCCAGCAATAATTCTTAAAACTGTACTTTTCCCACTACCGCTACTACCTAGAATTGAAATAACTTCACCTTGATTAATATCTAAAGAAAAGTCTTCAATCGTTAATTCGTTTGTATGCGGATATTGAAAATTCACGTGTCGAATCGAAATAAACATTTTGATTAACGCTCCCTATCCAGCACGCTGTGAAGTGATAATATACAGAGTGCACTTATTAGTATAATTAATACTGATGCTGAAGCCGCCTCATTAATCATTTCATCATTGGCATAGACAAAAGCTTTTGTCGCCAATGTATGGAAATTAAACGGCTGTAACAACATCGTCAATGGCAATTCTTTTAAAACATCCACAAAAACTAAAATAAATCCTCCCAACACAGCTCCTCTAATTAAGGGAATGTCAACAACAAAAAACGTTCTCAATGGAGACGCACCTAATGTAAGCGCTACATCAGTAAACTTCGTCCCTGTTTTTTCAAACCCTGCTTCAATTGAATTGTAGCCAACAGCCAAAAATCGAATGATATAAGCAAACACTAACATAAACAAACTCGTTCTAAATACAAAAAGTGGCTGTAAATTTAACAAATTAAACAACCAATGATTAAATTGATCAAATGAAATAAAGACAGTAATGACACCGATAGCAATGACAGCACCGGGAATTGAGTAACCAATCACAGTTAGTTTGGAAATCGTATTTGACAATAATCCTGCATATAGTCTTGAATAATTAGCAATGACTAATGCAACAAAAACAATAGTTATAGCTGCAATCGCTGCAACGATAAATGAATGGCTGATTAATGTACAGAACTCATCTGTCCAAATTTTATCAAATGTTTGAATCATCCAATAAACTAACTGTGAAAACGGTATGAGAAATGACAGACTAAAAATAACAGAGCAATACCAAAATAAAGCATGCGATGTTCTTTTAGATACCTTTTTAGGTTGAATCGGTTTAATTTTTGAACTCGCATAACTAAATCGTTTTCTTCCTCTCAACAATTTTTCCGTAATTAAAACAGCCATAACAAAAACCATTAATGTACCAGCGAGTTTGAATGATGAATCAAGATCTCCCATACCGAACCATGTCTGAAAAATCGCTGTGATAAACGTTTGAATACCAAAATACTTAACCACACCGTAATCATTGATAACCTCAAGAATCACAATGGTCATACCACCTAATATTGCAGCTCGAGCAATTGGGAATATAATTCGCACGAAAATTTCTATTGAATTCGCTCCTAATAACTGAGCATTCTCAACGATAGAAGCTGCCTGATTTTCAAAAAAACTTTTGGTAATAACGAATACATAAGGATATAGAAACATTGTGAAGATAAAAATAGCCCCTTGTTCAGACATTATATTAAAATAGGCTTGATTAACAGTTAAACCTAACTGATTTCTTAAAAATGATTGAATGACTCCAGTATAATTTAGCATCCCATGATATGTGTACGCACCAATAAATGGTGGAATAGCTAACGGTAATATTAAGGCCCAACGGAAAAATTTCCGGTAAGGAAAATCATAAGCCGTGACTATCCACGCTAAACTTGTCCCAATAATCATCGTAAATAATGCCGTGAAACCAGCAATAACAACAGTATTGTAAACAATATCAGCAAGTAAATACTCTTTTATATGTGCCCAATTTTCGTTCGGTTCAGAGAATATTTCAAATGCAATGACTATGTTAGGAATGAGTATAAGACTAATAAATACATAACTAAGTAATGCCCAAATATTGAATTGTTTGTTTATTTTCTGCTTGATATTCACAATCCCACTCCTAACCGCTTCGTATACATTTTAAGCGCTCTCTTTATTTTTTTTATGTACTTAGTATACATAAAAAACGTCATATCACAAAACTTGCGTGATACAACGTTTGTAAATTCGTCTATTTCCAACCCACTTCATTGAAAATCTGAATAGCTCTTGTATTGTTGTCACCTACAATGGATAAATCAATCTCTTGTTCTTTGAAATCTCCCCATGAGTTCAAAGTATCACTAATCTCAGCATTAGGGTTCACAGGATATTCATTATTTCCTTCAGCAAACACTTTTTGAGCTGCTTCTCCTGTTAAAAATTCTATAAATTTAATAGCATTCTCTTTATTTGTTGCATGTTTGACTAAAGCTGCACCACTAATATTAACATGTGTACCTGTTGTATCTTGGTTAGGGAAAAATACATCAACCGCTTCGCCAACCTTTACATCTTCTGGATTTTCGGAATTAAGCAAGCGCCCAATGTAATACGTATTAACAATAGCAACATCTCCTTCTCCAGCTACAACTGCTTTGACTTGATCAGTATCGCCACCTTGAGGTTCTCTTGCCATATTATTGACGATCCCTTCTGCCCATGCCTTTGCGGATGTTTCACCATTAATCTGAATGAATGAGGCAAGTAATGATTGATTATAAATATTTTCTGATGAACGAATTAACACCCGATTTTGCCAATTAGGCTCAGTTAATGCTTCATACGTTGATAACTCTTCTGGGTCTACTCGATCTTTCGCATAGACAATAACTCGAGCTCTTTTAGTCAAGCCAACCCATTGATTATCTACATCTCTTAACTTTTCTGGTACATTTGTTGTGATCGTTTGGCTCTCAATTGATTGGGTTAAATCGCGCTCTTTTAAGCGTGATAAGTTACCCACATCAACAGTAATAAACACATCCGCTTCTGTCGCATCCCCTTCTCGGTCCAACCGCTCCATCAACTCATCACCGTCACCCTCTACAACATTAACTGTGATACCAGTCTCTTCTTCAAATCGGTCATACAATTCTCTATCAGTGTCATAGTGACGGCTAGTATATAAATTAACGACGCCTGATGCACCTTGTTCAACCCCATTGTCTGAAGTCGTTTGATTCCCACTTTGATTATTACATCCAGTAATTATTAAAAGGAACGCTAATAACCCTATTAAAATTAAATATCTTTTTCTACGCATAACTTTCCTCCTAACTAAAATGTCCGATAATGATAATCATTATCAATATTATTGTTTAGAATTTTAGCTGATTTCTCACACTATGTCAATATAATCAGAATAATTTCACATTTTAAATTTGTAGAACGTTGCTTTAAGTTAAAATAACCTTGCCCCCCATTTAATTTGACTCAATAGAGCGCATAAAAAATAGAGACGTATAGCTTAACGCTGAACGCCTCTTACTCGATTTGAGATGCCTAATTAAAATATTGCCAAGCCTGATCTGTTGCTTCTTCTATGATGGTGTTAAATTGCTCTGGGGTAAGATTTGGGTCTTCTTGGTTATGTTCTTCTGAATACATCGCTTCTTTTATATCCGTTAATATCTCTTGTACCCGTCTAAGATATGCGGCTTCTCCATAATCTTCTACACTTGTATACGAAGCTATCCTTGCAAAATCACCGTTTGGAAAGTTGGTATCATCAACAGTACGGTCAGCAAACTCTAATAACGTTGTGATGTTATTCAATCTTACTTCTAAATTAATAAACAGGCGTTCAACATACTCATCATCCGTCGTATGATTTTCTGTTATGAATGAAGTAATATTCAAACTACTATCTATTTCCATATAAACACGATTTAATAGACTTTGAAAGGCACGCTTATCCGCCTCTTGTTCCTGATAGAGCAACACACTTGTCCCGATTAAAAACATCACTAACACGACAATAACCCAAATAACACCTTGATTCTTCTTCTGTTCTCGCATAAGCCTCTCCTTTTTTATCAATATGTACAGTGGTCATCCAGAAACTCTATCTCTAGCTTAACACACTTACAAAAAAAGTAAAAGAAGTGTTGTTACATTTGCGGAAGCGATCGCGTGAAAGTATTAATTCATTTTTTAAGTTCACTCAAATCAAAAACCCCCCTTAATGTGCATGAATTTCTCACTCTAAGGGGGTTACTAAGGTATAATTGTGCTTCTTTTCTTTTTTAATCAGGTTATCGCATTTGTTGACGCAAATAACCATCAATAAACGGATCGAGATCTCCGTCCATTACACCTTGAACGTTACCAACTTCGATATTGGTCCGGTGATCTTTAATCATCGTGTACGGTTGGAAAATATAAGACCGAATCTGACTACCCCAACCGATTTCTTTTTGCTCACCACGTAGCGCATCAACTTCAGCTTGTTGCTTTTCAATTTCTAATTGATACAGTTTCGCTTTTAACATTTTCATCGCTTGTTCACGGTTTTTAATTTGCGACCGCTCTGATTGACACGTCACAATCGAATTCGTTGGTAAGTGTGTAATCCGAACGGCTGAATCTGTTGTATTAACATGC
>Ga0194136_1001140_pt1 | contig 13314 bp, 12 predicted proteins | sample TARM_MetaG_T3A_1_FD_134023 | JGI IMG/M metagenome (GOLD analysis project Ga0194136, IMG submission 134023) | Freshwater microbial communities from Pennsylvania, USA, analyzing microbe dynamics in response to fracking - TARM_MetaG_T3A_14 (version 2) | ecosystem: Environmental > Aquatic >...
CTCCCCACCCCCGTATCGAACAAAGTTGCGATCAGATGAAAATTCTGGCCCGCCAGGTCAAAACCTTCCACAGGGAGCAGGGCCGCCTCCCCGTCAAACTGGAGGAACTGGTCGACAAGGGGCTGATCGCGAGCCATCTGCTCTACGACCCCCGCCAGAAACGGCGGGACGCTCCGAGTTACCGACTGGCCGTCCGGGAAATGCCTCCAAAAGATCAGTGGTCGACCGTCCCCCTGTTGGAGGGACGGATTCCCGACAAAAACGGGAATCGACTGATCGTCTATCCGAACGAGACCTGCGGCACCGTCACCCCCTGACCTCCCGGCGGGCTCACTTCACCGGCGCGCGGCGGTACACCTTGCCATCGGCATACATGAAAAACATCATATCCTCGTGGTTGACCCCGAGGTTGGCCGCCGACTCCACGGAATACCGGACCCGCACCTTATAGCCGTTCTCATGCTTCTGGACCCGGCCCCATTGTTTGTAGCGAATGGAGTCCGGCACGGCGGAATGGCGGCGGAGGTATTCATCCACCTGCCAGACCTTTCCGTTTTCCCCCTCGTTCTTTGGCGGGGGCGCGTTGGGATCCACCCGGTGGGCGAGGTTGACGCCGTCGCGCCCCAGCCCCGGCATGTGGGCCGCCACGTCACTCTCGGGCGTCGGAGTCGGACGTGTCCGTGCCTCCTCCTCGCGTTTCCACGCGGCGTACTCGACGCGTCCGCGCTCCATGGCGTTGAGGCGGGCGAAATCTTTGCGGAAAAACCGCTTGCGAGCACGTTCCGACAGGGAGGACGGATAGAGCGTCACCGCACCCTGCCCCATGCTCAACAACAGGCTTTCCTCCGTTATTTCCACCAATTTTCCGCGGCGCACGCTGCCATTGTTCATCTCGACCTCGACCACGCCACCGATCTCCGGCCCTTCGTACGACTCCAGAAAGTGCGCATACAACTCGTCGTAACGTTGCTTCCAGTCCGGAGTCGGACGGGCCTCCGGAGCGCCCGACACGTTCGCTTCCTCGACGGGGATGGGAGTGGGTTCCTCTTTCGCCGGAACGACGGCGGAGGGGGCCGACGACGGGGTCGGCGTGGCGGGGTCGGGCGTTTTCTGCAGGGCGGGGCCCGTCCCGGGCGCGCAGGCCGTCATCATCAAAACCGCACCCGCGCAAAGGACGGAGAAAAGAGGGAAACGTTCACTCGTGTGCATAACCATTCTGAAAGATTGCCGGATTCGAATACATGGGGGGAGATGCCATCCGACGCATGGCCCCTCCCTTTGAAATGAGTCCCACCGAATAGGGCGCACGCCGGAAAACGCAACAAAAACCTTACGGATTTTCGTCGAATCCGATCCTCAAAGGCTCCAGCCGAAGACACGCTCCTTTCAGCGGCGGCATCCATCCCGCGCGAACCTCCAGACACTGTTCGGTCTCCGACGGCCCCGCGATCATTCTCCACGGAAGCACGTTTCGACGCTCCTCAACCACCCGCCCCTCGGCATCCAAAAACAACACATCCAGCGGAAACCGCATGAAACAGGTCTGCAGAGACCGGCATCCGGGAAAAACCAACCCCGCTCCCCACTCCGCGGGCACCTCGCGCCGCCCCATCAACCCCAGGGCGCGCCGCCAAAACCCCGTCGCCACCGCGATTCGGTCGATCACCATCTCTCCGTCACGCCACACCCTCAGAAACGACGCGGCCTCGGCGGAATTCACTCCGGCTTCTCCTCCCCGTCAAGGGAACCGGACCTCTGATACTGTTCCAACACCATTTCCGACAACGTGCCGTCCGGATCCCGCACCATCTCCGTCGTCACCGCGAAGGTGTCGCGTCCCGTCTCCTTCTGAATCAACTTCAACCCGTAGGGATAGTCCTTGAACACGCGTTCACACACCGTGTTTACCGTTCGTCCGCTGTCCTCGGCCTGTTTCGCGATCGCCTCGGCCGCTTTTTTGCGAAAGGTCAATGTCAATCCGTGGTTCTCCCGGAAACGCGCGGCGAAAGCCTCCACTTCCTTTAGGTGCACGTCCCGTTGCGCGTCCTGATTCTCCTTCAACAATTCGGTCAAGGCCAGCGCGGGCTCTTCAATCATTTCTTTTGTGATCGTCAGCGTTTTCACCGCCGTCGACGGCAGTTCGTATTTGTATTCGCGCAACGCGCCCTCCAAAACCGTCATCAATCCGCGGGCGCCCGTCTTTTCCGCCGCCGCTCTTCCGGCGATCTCCCGCAACGCCTCGTTCGTGAACGCGACGTCGATGCCATACCCGCGAAAATCATCGATATACCGCCGTAGAATATTCTCCTCCGCCTGCTCCAATATGGCCAGCAAATCCTCCACGTCCAGATCGTCGAACGCCACCCGCACCGGCAACCGTCCAATGAACTCGGGTTCGTAGCCGAACCGCACGAAGTCCGGCGTCCGCGCCAGATGCAACAACCGTCCCTCCTCCACTTCGTCCGCCGCCTCGGGGCCGGCAAACCCGATCACATTGGTGTTCATACGTTTGCGGATGATGTCCGGCATACCGGTGAACGCGCCACTGACGATGAACAGGATGTGTCGCGTATTCAGTGTGCGGGGCGGAGCCTTTCCGCCCCGCTGCATTTCCATCATCGCCTGCATCTGCCCCATCATGTCCGCCTGGCTGACCAAGCTCACGTCCGTCTCCTCCATCAGCTTCAGCAGATTCGTCTGAACGCCTTTCCCCGACACGTCCTTCCCCTGCCCGCCGGCCGAGGCGGCGATTTTATCGATCTCGTCGATGTAAATGATCCCGTACTTGGCCAGCTCCACCTCGTTGTCCGCCGCGCGCACCAAATCCCGCACCATGTCCTCCACATCGTGACCCACATAGCCTGTTTCTGAAAATTTGGTGGCGTCGGCTTTCACGAACGGCACGCCGATCAACCGCGCCAGGGTACGAAGCAGGTAGGTTTTGCCCACCCCCGTCGGCCCCAGCAACAACACATTCTGCTTCAAATACGGCCGCGCCTCCACCTCCGGGTCCTCCAGGCAACGACGCACGTGGTTGTAATGATCGCAGACCGCCACGGCCATGGCCCGTTTGGCCTCGTCCTGGCGGATCACGAACCGATCCAGGTCGTCCTTGATGTCCCGAGGTTTGAGGTGGAACTTGCGTATAGAATCCAAACCCGCGGAAGGTTCCTCGGCCTCGGCCTGCTCATCTCCCGCGTCGTACCCCTCCGGGCGCTGGAATCCGGCCCCCGTCGGCACAACATTGATATTGGCGCTGCGGAACATCTCCTGCAACTGACGCTGCAGATCCTCGAACGGGTTGTGCTCGTCCTCGTGGTCGTCTTTCTTTTTTTCGTCGTCGTCGGACATGGGGCTACTCTACTCCGGGATTCCGGTTTGAAAACTCGGCTTCCGCCCTATGCCCCGGACCGGCGGTGGGCAATGATATTCGGAGGAAAGCGCGACCCGAATGAACCGTTTACTCCGCTTCGCGAATGTCGTTCACCTCATAGGTAAACGAAGCGCCAAACAGCAACAATTGGGCGGACACGTACACCCAAAACATCAGCACGATAAAAAACGTGAGGGATCCGTACACCGATCCAATATCGGCATGGGCGAGCCATAAGATCATAAGGAACCGGGCGACCATGAACAGCAAGGCTGTGGCCACCGCGCCCGTCGCCACGCTCCTCCAGGGGAGCTTCTTCGACGGCAGCACTCGGAAAATCACCGCGAACACCACCGCCAGCACGCCAATGGAAACCGAAAAGTCCACAAGCCGCAATACCACATAGCCCCCCGGAATGTCCGACTCCACCGAGGAGCGGGCGTAAATCAGCACCGAATTCAACAGAACCGACGCGAGGAGAATCACCCCGAAAAAAAAGACAAACCCGGCATCCGTCAGCGTCTGCAGCCAGCCGGACCGCCCATCGGATTCGGAAGTCTCGTCGCGCCAGATGGTGCGCATCGATTCCCGCAGTTGCGCCACCGCGTTCACGCCGCCGAACAGAAGCATGTACAACCCGATGCCGTAACTCCACCACCCGGACTGCGGCAGATCAAAATTGTCGAGCAAATCCTCCACCGCGTCCGCGCCCTCGTCTCCCACCGCCTTTTCCAATACCGCCAGCACCCGATCCTGGAACTCCCCCTGGTCCATCAAATACCCCGCCAATTGCAACTCCAACGCCAACAGCGGCCCCAGACTCAGCAAGGCATAAAACGTGATGGCCGCGGCCATACGCCACGTGCGCTCCTTCCAGAACCGCGCCATCGTCCGGCCGGCCGCTTCACATGCCCGGCGCACACCGGGAATCATGTGTCGCCTCCATTCGGATCAGGCATGTCGGGTCAGCGCCTCCGGCAAGGCGGCGTCCAAGACCTTCTCCACAATCCGTTTCCCTCCCCGGCTGGTTCCTGTGAAATCCCCCCGCAACAACTTCAACGCATACCGCTCGTATTCGATTTCCGTCCGCGTGCGCACCCCGAGACGCCGTAGGATCGGCAGCGGAGGACACCATCCTTCGCGGGCGTGTTGATTCAAAAACGCAAGTACCCCCGCCGACAGCAGCAAAAATCTACGCCGGAACATCCCCAGCACCACACCCGTCAACGCCAGGGCCGAGGCGTTCGCCTCCAACACCCGCTCGATGTCCCACTCCTCGTCCAATGCGTGCAGGCGGTCGTCGATTTCTTCCGGATGCGCCGCGTGGTAGCGGATACTGCATTCGGTTTGTATGAGGATATGCCGATTTACATGATCCGGCGTGTGGGCGAGCACACGTTCCGTACTTGCTGGAGAGCTCATGGTTCTTCTCCTTTGTAAAAAGATCAGGGGTTGGGTTACTTCCGCAACGCCTCAAGCACGGCCTTGTCGGCGCCGGTCATACGCATCCAACGTTTTTGAGACAACGCGAAAGCCAGAATCAACAGCGTCAGTGCCACATAGCCTCCGCCCAGGCCCATGAACAAACACCCCTTTTCCGCGGCCGTCCAGGGCAGATAAAAAAACAGCCCCACGTGAAACAACAGAAAGCCGCCGAACAGGAAAATATACAACAGACACAAGCCCACCAGCCCGAAAGCCGTCCAGCGGGCGGCCCGCACCCCCTTTACGTACATCAGGGTGGCGCGGATGCGAAGCGGACGCAGGACCGACCGTTGTTGACTGCGCAACAACTGATAGATCATCATCCACAAGACTTTGTCGGAGGTTTTAGTCATACACACTCCGTTCGGGAGTCACAGAAAGGCCCTTTAATCTTTTCGCCCCAACAGTAGACCGGCCACGAACGCGCCCACCACGCTCCAGCCCAGCGTCTTCCAGGGATCTTCATGTGCCCGGCGATCCACCTGGGACGCCGTGTTTCGGGCTTGGCTCGCCGCCGCCTCCTTCAGCTCGCGCAGACGATCCACGCCCTCCCGCGCGCTGTCCTCCACATTTCCCTCCAACTCCATCACCGCTTTCTTCAGATCTCCGTACTTGTCGGACAGCAGATCGGAGAATTCCTTCTTCTGACCGTGCGCGGCCTCGTTAAGGAGTTCCAAGGCTTCGTTGATTTTCTGAGCATCCTGCTTGTTCATATGTTCCTCTCGGGTTCAGATTCGACGTTCATTCGTAAAGTTGACTACAAGTATACCCCCTTCGCCATTCCATCCCCATGACGGAAATCCCGTATTGTGCCGCGGGAAAAACCGTATCGCGCCCACGCCCGCAGGAACCTCTTGGCCGCCTGTGACCGCTTCATCCCGGCCCCACGCCCTACTTGGCGAACCCAAAAAAGCCCCGGCCTTTCGACCGGGGCTGAAGAGAATCCATGGGACTCTCTTTTATTAGGTTATTCGAGCCCTTCCGGAATCTCGGTCGAGATCGTCAGATCGTCCATGGCCCGCCAATCTTCGAACTGATCACTGTTCGGGAAGGCCTGGAAGTAGGAATTTCCGCCAATGGCGAAGTAATTCCATCCGGGCAGATCCCCCCCGGGGTTCTCTCCCACCCACTCGACGTTTTCATAATTCCGGATGCGAACGTCGTTGTGCCAGTGTTTGAACACCCCGTCCGCCACGCCGGGAGCCGAGTTGAGTTTCAGGAAGAACGCGACTTTCGTCCATTCCGCGCCAGGGCCGAAGACCTGGGCGTGCGTGGTGGAACCACTGATGTCCAGCAGGCTTCCGGGACCGTCCAGATTCGGCACGTACGGATCAACTCCGCCCGGCGCCATCCCCACCGTGTGGGAGGTGTAGTTCTTGGACCCCCCTTGCGGAAGGTCGCCCCCCCCTTGTCCCGGAGGTCCCTGCAGGAAGGTGTACAAACTGCGTACACCATAGCTGTCGCGCTTGTATCCCCAGATGAATCGGGGGTTCACCGTACCGCTGTTGCCGTTGTAAATCGGCCCCACCTCGTCCCAGTGTCCCACCCGGAACATTTTGGTCTGGAAGTTCGAGGGAGCCCCGGTGCGGTGCCACCAGTTGTCGGAAAACCGGACGTAGAATTCGCAGTACAGCTGGGTGTATTCCCCACCCAAAAGCCGAATCAGTTGCGAGTCCGATCCCCAGTTTTTCCAACCGGACCAATCTCCACCCTGGTTTGTGGAGGTTTGGAAATCTCCACCCGTGATCGACACGACGGTGCCGTCCTGCACGATCTCGATCGGATTCGAATAGATCGTGGTGTGGAGCGGTTGATTCGTTCTGGCGATCAGGCTCGTCAAGTCCCCGCTCGGGTTCGACGTGTCGATCGGATCCCCTTCCGAGGCGATCGTGGTGAGGGAATACACATGGTCCTGCCCGTCGATCGTCAACGTGGCGGTTTTTTCCGTGCCGTATTCCGTACTGGTGCTGGCCCGCACGCGAACCCAGGTGCCCGCATTCAGAACCTGGGGCTCGGTGTAGGTGCTGATCCGATAGGCTTCCCGCCAGAACACGGCGGATTTTCCCGTGCCGCCGCGCGCCTTGTCGGCGTTCGAGGCCAGAATTTCCAGAGAAGCGTGCTTGTCCGGATACCCCGTTTCGGGAGACCATTGCGTCCCCTCGTAGAGACCGTAGTATCCCTCGGGCAGAATGTCTCCTTTCTGGGTTTCGATCGGATTGTCGTCTCCATGCATCGTCGCGGTGAAATCCACCATATCATCGAAGCTCGTCTGGTAGATGATTCCTTCCGGAACGGGCCCGTCATCCCCCATTCCGGCGACATCCTCCACTTCGGCTTCCGACAGGGCCGCGCGGAAGATCATCAGGTCGTCGACCACCCCTCCAAACGTCCGCATGTATCCGACGTTCGCGATGCCCAAATGGAGGTCCGACGCATAATTCGGAATGCTCGCGCTGCTCACGCCAAAGGGCGAGTTCGCGTCCAACTCCCCGTCGATGTACACCCGGCCCCGTTCGCCTTCCGGCAACGTGCCGTCGTACACCACCCCCACGTGATACCAGGTGTCGTTCTCGAATTGCGTGGCCGTGCTGTGGCGGTTCCCGTTATTGTTCTTGTCCAGGTCGACGTAGAGCCGATTGGACTTCCAGAAAAACAGCGAAAACGAGGAGTTGACGTCCTGGGCGTCCCGCTTGGACACCACGAATCGCGCATGGGTATCGAGGTTCTCCGGTTTCACCCAGAACGCAAAGCTCAGCTTGTCGGTGTCCTCCAGCACGTCGGGATCCGCGAGCGTCCCGTAGGAGGTCGTCTGTCCGCCGAGGTCCAGCGCGCCGCCCACCTGACCGGTCGTCCAGGAATAGGTGCCTTGCAGGGCGATATCCAGTGCGTTGGCGGACAAGTCCATCGCCACACTTCCGCTCCCGTCGTCGAAGTCCCAATACGCCACCGGCGAAATCGCCTGCGGCACGAACCGGACCGCGTCCGCGATCACGTAGCCGTTCGCCCCCGCATTGGAGATGGTGACCGTCCCGGAGCTTCCCGCCGCGAAAGGATAGGAGCCCAGAAGCGTCCATTGCCCCCCACCGGTGGTTTGATCCACCAGCACCTGGTCCACGCCGCCGTCGTAGTCGATATCCACGGGCACGTTGCTCGCGCGGTTGGCGTGCGAGGTCCACTTCATGTACACGTCGTGGGTTCCCGCCTGGAGCGTCGGGGCGTACACCACCGATTTGGACCCCTGGCCGCTGTTGTCATCGTGCAGATAGTTGCCGCCCTCGTATCCCGAGGTGCTGGTGCTCGCGATCCAGGTTCCGTTGACCGTCACCCCGGCGGCGTCTTCACTGTCGAGAATCACCTCGCCACCCGGAGCGCCACCTCCGGTAAACAAGGTGGAGACCTCCGACGCGCTCAAGGCGTCGCGATGCACCTGGACGTCGTCCAGCCACCCGTCGTACGAAATGTAGCTGCTTCCCCCGGCGTCGTAGTCCGGGTTCAGGGACCCGATCGTCAAAGGACCGTTCAAATCCCGGATCTGGCTCGCGGAATGGGAATAGGTGTCGAACAAGGCGCCGTTCACGTACAGCTTCACCCGATCCGAGGCCGACAAGGTCCCGTCGAACACCATGGACACGTGCTGCCAGCTGGTCTGGAAGGTGTAGCCCGTGGTGATGGTGTTCGGCTGGTTGTCGCCGTCGTCCAGATAGAGCGTGAGTTCCGCCCCACTGTTGGGCAGAAACATCGAGTAGGACACGTTGTTGTTGTAGCCCACCCGTTTGGACACGATGCCCCGGGCCTTGTCGTCGACTCCCATCGCGGTGGGCTTGGCCCAAAAGGAGACGGTCAGTTGGTCCGTGGCGTCCAACTCGGAATGGTCCGGCACCTCGATGTATTGGTTCTGGTCCCCGAACATCCGGATGGAGGAGGATCCGACTTTGGCGTCGGTGGCGTCCAGGGTCGGCGATCCGTTGACCACCCCGTCGTGGGATGCGCCCGACCCGCTGGAATCCTCGCCGAGGGCGGAGGCGTTTTCGAAGTCATAGCGGGCCACGGGCGTGGACTGCCCCCGGGCGAAACCGAGGGACAGAAACGACAGAGTCACACAGACGATCATCGATCGCCGCGGACGCCTCGTGCGCAGAGCGCAACGGGAACCTGTGAAGGGAGTCTTCAGAGAGTTCATAGGCTGCAAGTCGCCGAACCGGCGTCCCCGCGTTCCACCGCGGAGCGGCTCCCGAAAACGGGAGACTCGTGGCAGAGAAGCGGGTGAAGCGATTCGACATTGGCTTGGGTTGAGGTTTGTTGAGACGGGCCCCGTTATTTCAGTTTATCAACATCGGGACCTCTCTTGTGTACCTCAGTGGTAGGAATGCATTAAAATATGTTCAAGATCAAAATATATATTAAAATGCAAATTACGTATTATATGTATTTTAATTATATCGTTTTTATTTTCATTAAAAACAAATACACATGATTGTTCAGATCATGTGAATATTGCGGTACTGGAACAGGTAGAGCCGTTTGTGTAACATTTAGATCGGAAAAGGGTAACAAGAGGAGCAAGGTCGAGACAAACGAAGGCCCCAAGCGTAGGCGGCGATCCACCGGTCGGATGCATACAACCTCTTTTCAATGGCCCATAGGGGCAAAAAAACGCTCCGGAGAGTTTCCGGAGCGTAGGGATCCATTCATACGTTGATCCGTCAGGGCATTTCTCCGCCACCGGCTTCCGCCCAGCTCCGAATGAAGTCCACCAGTTCCGCGCGGGTGGCGGAGCGGCATTGCCGCACGTAAAAACCCGAACTGCAGACGCCTGTCACCAGACAGGATTCCGGATCCAGACCGCTGAGCAAACCGTTGCAGTACCCCGCGTTGAAATTGTCGCCCGCGCCCGTGGTGAGTTTGGGCTTCGGGGTGTACGGCCCTTCGACGAACCATTCGCCCTCGGCGCTGGCCACGGCCGCACTGCGCGTGGGGTGAATCACCACCTGCAAGAGACCCAGCTTGGTGCGGATCTCCTGGGCGCGGGCCGTCAGGTCGTCGCCCTCCGCCCCCAACAGCACCTCCGCCACCTGCCGTGACTCGTTTTCATTGAGCCCCAACACCACATCGGCGGTACGTTGCACCTCCCCGAGAATGTCCAACACCTCGGCGATGTCCTCGCGACTGCGTTTGCGCGGGTCGGTCAGGTCAATGAACACCTTGGGAGGCTCATCGGTTTGGGACAAGATCTCGCCCAGACCGCGAAGAATGGAATTCATTTCCGGCAGCATCGTCCAGTTCACGCACCCGATCAGATCCAGGCCGGCGAGTTTCCCCTTCAGGTCCTCGCGGGACACCTGCCCCAACAGGTTGTCCCAATTCACGTTGGGCAGGGTGTTCATCTTGCCAAGCATGACCTTGCCGTCGTCAAACTCCACCGCGTCGGTATGGCCGGGTTCGCACAAGGTAATCACCTCGTCGCAGCGTGCCGCGAAATCCTTGAACACCGGCCGAACCTTCCCGCCCGCGCCCAAGGCGCCGCAATAGGTGACCCCGTATCCCTGCTCCACCAGGTTGTTGGCCATGATGGGGCCGTTTCCACCCAACTTCACCTGCTCGGGGACCATTTCGATATTGCAACTGAGTCCGGCCGCGGCGCTGATGCGTCGTCCAAACTCCTCGATGGTGTGGATGGGCGTGTAATCGTCCACCGACCGGCGGGTGTCCACCAGGCGGACGATTTCGTCGATAAACCCGTCGAAACCCACCAGCACCTTTCCCTTCGAAGGGGTACGGTCCAGTTGGTCGGCGACGGTGCGGATCAGATTGATTTTTTCAGTCACGTTGTGCAGTCCTGTTGAAGGTTAATCCAAAGGGGAAACGCCAAAGTCGAAGTAGCGCGCGGCGTTGTTGAAGCTGATGTCCCGCACCATTCGACCCAGGCGCTCCATGTCGGCGGGCAACAGGCCCTGTTCGACATCGAGCCCCAACATGTTGCAGAGAATACGGCGGAAATACTCGTGGCGGGTGTAGCTGAGAAAACTTCGGCTGTCCGTCAGCATGCCCACGAAACGGCTGAGCAGACCGAGCTGGGACAGGATTTCCATCTGTTGCTCCATGCCGTGTTTCTGATCCAAGAACCACCAGCCACTGCCGTGCTGAATCTTTCCGGGGCGGGATCCGTCCTGGAAATTGCCGATCATGGACGCCACCAGGTGGTTGTCCCGGGGATTCAAATTGTACAGAATGGTCGGCGCCAGTTGATTCTCCCGGTCCAGCCGATCCAAAAATCTGGACATGTCGGTGCCCACGGTCGCGTCGCCGATGCTGTCGAAGCCGGTGTCGGGTCCGAGTTGTTCGAACAGCCGGCTGTTGTTGTTGCGCATGGCGCCATAGTGGTACTGCTGCACCCAGCCCCGCGCGTTGTCCATCTTCCCGAATTCGACCAGCATGCAGGATTTGAATTTCTCCACGGCCTCCGCGGTCAACGGCTCCCCGCGCAACACCCGGTCGAAAATCCCCGACACCTCCTCCATGGTGTACGGGGCGGCGTAGAAGCGCGCGATGCCGTGGTCGGACAGGCGACACCCTTCGGCATGAAAGAAGTCGTGGCGCTTTTTCAAGGCGGCCATGAACTCATCGAAACTCAAAATCTCCATCTCCGCCACCGTGGCCAGTTTCTGGAGGTACGTTCCGAAACTTTTCAGATCGTCCACCGCCATCGCTTTGTCCGGGCGCCAGGCGGGCAGCACCTTGGTGTCGAACCCGTCTTCGCGAATCTGCCGGTGCCACCGAAGATCGTCCACCGGGTCGTCGGTGGTGCAGATGACCTTCACATTGGATTTACGAATGATGCCCCGGGCGCTGAAATCCGCTTCCGCCAAGCGGGCGTTCGCCCGCTCGTAGATGTCGCGGGCGTTGTCGGCGGTCAGCAAATCGGTGATCCCGAAATACCGACTCAGCTCGAGATGACTCCAATGGTAGAGCGGGTTGCGGTAGCAGGCATCCAGCGTTTCGGCGAATTTTTCGAATTTTTCCCAGTCCGAGGCATCTCCGGTGCAATAATGCTCCGACACCCCGTTGGTACGCATGGCCCGCCACTTGTAGTGGTCGCCGGCCAGCCAGATTTGGGTGATCGTCTCCCAACGCTGATCCTCCGCGATCTCCTGCGGGCTGAGATGACAGTGGTAGTCGATAATGGGCATCGCCTCGGCGTGATCATGGTACAGCCGCCGCGCGGTCTCCGTCTGGAGAACGAAATCGTCGTGAATAAAGGGGGTCATGGATTGGGCTCCCGTGTTTTGGCGTGTTCGAGAAAAGTTTTCACCTGCTCCACGTCGCGCCAGGCACAACGACGACGCTGATATTTGCGCTCCACCAGATCGAGCAGCCGCTCCCAGTCGGACACCGAAGGCCGGTCGATCTTCACCCAGTCCTCCGTACGGTGTCCCCGTTTGTGAAAGGTCCAGTCGTTGCACTCACGAAAGGCCTCGACCTCCAGCTTGCGACCGTCCTCGTCCCGTTCCGCCCAGCCTAGCTTCTGGCGCATGGCGGGAAATGTTCGAAGTAAAAGGTGGCAACGGAGCAAAGGTGCATGGGCGGCTTCCCTAAGCGATCGCGCTCCACCTGACAAGTCGGAACTGCGCGGGATTGCCCGCGCGGGATCTTAAAAACGCACGCCGGCCCGGATCCCGTACAAGGTGTAGGACAAATCGATCTCCCGGTCATAGCCTCCCGCCCCGCCATCCGACTCCAGCACATACGTGGCATCCCCCTGTTCCATATACACGCCCCCCAGCAGATCCACCCGCTCGTTCAAGGGCCATAACAAATAGAGGTTCGCCTCCAACGCGGTGTAGTCCAGATCCAGGTCCTCGAATTCCTCGTCGTCCACCCCCAGCGAATCCACCGCGCCCTGGAAGTCCAACAATTTCCAGGTCGCCTCGCCCACCAGTTCCGGTCCCTTCGCTCCGCGCCCGCCCAACCGCACGCGCACCTCGCCACCCAAGCCGTACTCGGGAATCACGGCCTCCGCCTCCCCCTCGGCCCGGCCGCGACGGGCGTACACCCGCCCGGTGAAGGGCTCGACCTCCAGGTTCGCCGTCGCGCCCGCGTCCACGTCGTAGTCCGCCCGAATCCATTGCGCCCCCAGATGCGCCCAGGGCGTGAACCGCACCCGTCCCTCCGGAAACAGGGTGAACGGCGTGACCCGCACACCCGCCCCCAGCCAAGTCGTTTCCGCCTCGATGTCGTATTCGGCATTCACCGGGATAATCAAATACTCCAGATCCAGACCCGCGTAGGCCAGGCCCTCCACGTTCAATCGGTATTCCCGGTCCGCCGTGCCCGAGGCGTCGAGCCGACTGTGGCGGAAATCCACCAAAAACGTCAGCCACCGGTTGGACACCCGTCCGCCCCATAGCCCGGTCTCCACGCCATCGTCCAGATTAAGGTCCTCCAGATCGGCCCGCACC
>Ga0194136_1001145_pt1 | contig 13286 bp, 10 predicted proteins | sample TARM_MetaG_T3A_1_FD_134023 | JGI IMG/M metagenome (GOLD analysis project Ga0194136, IMG submission 134023) | Freshwater microbial communities from Pennsylvania, USA, analyzing microbe dynamics in response to fracking - TARM_MetaG_T3A_14 (version 2) | ecosystem: Environmental > Aquatic >...
ACTTACTCTTACTCGCGTGCAGTTTCAATTTGGTAACGTCGTTGACCGGAATGTCAGTTTGATGACCACAGTTTCCGATCTTCGTTATTACACCGTGACTTATCGTCGTTTTGCATTGGATTACGGTTTAACGTCCGATGAACAGCAGCATAAGAAGATTGTTCAAACCATCTCGCTCAATGACAAGAAAGTTAATGATTCCTTTAAACGCATGAAAGCTCTCGCCGATACCAGCGATATTCAGGCTGCAGTGTACGATTTTGAGCGCCGCATTGATGAATACAGAGCAATGCAACAGAATTACATTCGCTTGATAGACCAGGGTCATATAGATGAAGCAAGACGAGAAATGTTGGGGCCAATGCTTGCTCCGTTTAATGCCATCGTGGATCGCTTAACTCAGCTACAAAACGATTTGGAACAAGAAGCGAACTTGATTAAGCAGAACAAACAAGCAGACATCGAACATGCACTTCAGTGGTCGGTGATAGCAGCGAGTGTTGTGGTTATCTTACTGGTGGCATTTAGCTACTACACAGCGAAACGAGTTTTGAACCCACTCAATCGTCTAAAAGCGCACATGTCTGTTGTGGGTCAAGGTCAGCTGCATGCGTCGTTGGCAAAGAACGATTTTTATAATGATGAGTTTGGCCAAGCTGCAACTGCATTTAACAGCATGCAACAGAACCTGCTTAATCTCATCATTGCCGTGAAAGAAAGTGTTCACTCGCTGGATCTAGTGTCTGAAGAGTTAGCCGCAAAAGTGGCTCATACTCAGCAAAGTGTCGATGCTCAGAAAATCGAGATTGATCAGATCGTCGCTGCATCTCAAGAACTCACTGAGAACACACAATTTATCGACCAAGTCACACAGCAAGCATCAGAAAAGAGTGGAATGGCGAAACAGCAGGCGCAAATTGGTGAAAAGAGCATCGTGAATTCCATCTCGCGCACTGAGAATATGTCGCTCTTGATTGGTCAAACCGGTGAAGTCATTGAAGGGCTTTATCGTGGCAGCTTTGATATCAGTGTGATTTCCGATGTGATTAGCAATATCACCAAGCTAACCAACCTACTTGCTTTGAACGCGGCGATTGAAGCGGCTCGAGCGGGTGAGAGTGGTCGAGGTTTTGCGGTGGTGGCTGATCAGGTTCGAGAACTCGCACAGCAAACGCAAAGTTCTATTGATGAAATTGGCGGCATTATTGGCAATTTGCAGTCTCAAGCCACCAGTGCACAACAGTTAATGAGTCAATGCCAAGAACAAATCGGCGTGAGTTTACAGCAAGTGACGGAAGCGGGTGAGTCCTACCATGCCATCGTCAGTGCTGCAGAGGAGATAGCTAATATGGACAGCCAGATCGCAAGGCTTTCACAAGATCAGCAGTTGCTATCGGTGAATGTGAACAACAGTGTTCAGGCGATCAGTCAGTCTTCGTTAGATATAGAGAATATTGCAAGCGACACCACTAAGACTTATCACGCGGTACAAGCTCAAACAGAACATTTAAAACAGTACATAGGAGCTTTTAGCGTCTAAATCAGTTTCGTTCCAAACCTGCACTTTTCCCGAATAAGAGTAAACTTGCCTAATCATTCCGCTTTTATTCGGGCTTTTTTTTGTGCGAACGTATTGTGACGAATAAAGTGATCAATTTGTTCTGCAACTTTCGAGCTATAAATCATACTGGTATGAGTATTCCGCATCAGATGGTGCGCCGTCATTCCTGCAATTTTGGTTTCATCTACCGTAACTGTGCCATCCGAATGTGTGTCTTTTCCCATCAAAATAGAGCGTACTCCCAGCGGAACAGTACCCGCTAAGCTGCCCAGTTTTTGTGGAAATCCCCACTTATCTTCGTGCTTCTGCAGGCCGAATTTCGCGGAATTCCCCAGCAACGCCCCCAAGCCCATTTGCTGAATTTTGCCAACAATCGAAGCGCCGTTAATCGGAGAACCCAACGCAACAACATGGGAAATGGTATCTACATCCGGTTTACGTGAAGCGAGATAGCGTTTAATCACCACGCCACCCAAACTGTGTCCAACCAGAACATTCACTTGTTTGTGATCGAGCGCTTTATCAATCGCTGGAAACACCTTGCGTTCATCAATAGCAACCGAGTTGTAACTCACCACTTCGGTATCGTAGCCCAGTTTTTCAAGACGTTGGCTGAGCGGCAACATCGCAATTCCGTGCATGTACAGCCCGTGAAGAATGATCACTTTCATACGGTATCTCTGGGTTCTTTAGGTGAACAGGTAATAATGCAATGGAGTTAATATAACGATGCTTGAACTCCTGTCAAAGCCTTGAGTTGCCTTATCGGGAAATACACCTGATATATTGCTGCTAAATATAATTAATGAAGATTAGTGATTAATATAATAATTGTAATGAGAATTAAACTCAGTTAGATTCGCAAGCTTTCCATAATAAAAACAACTTTGAACACAACTCTATGAAGGCTCAATTTAACTATTCTTCTCTTTTTTTAGCGATTCTGGCAGGTGTTTCTTCACCAGCATTTTCCGCCAATGAAGGTTCACAAAATATCGTTCCCGAGGATGCTGAAACGGTCACCGTTTATGGTCGAGCTCTTTCTTTATACCGTTCTCAAGAAACGAGTTTAGCCACCAAAACACCGACAGCGATTGACGATACACCTCAGTCGATCCAAGTACTTCCTCAGCAATTAATCGAGGACCAAGGTGCTCGCCAAATTACTGATCTGTACCGCTCAATCAGCGGTGTAAGCCAATACTCTTATTCAGGAGTGACGTTCCGAGGCTTTCGTCAGGATCAAATTCTTTATGATGGTGTACGAGGTGACCCATTCAACGGATTCTCGATCCCGCAGCTTTTCAATATAGAACAAGTGGAAGTGTTGAAAGGCCCTTCGTCAGCAGTGATGGGAAGTGGAGAGCCTGGTGGCGTGATTAACTATGTCACCAAAAAGCCAACCTATGAGCCTCATCGACGTATTTCAATGACAGCGGGAAACCAAGACTTTGTCAGTGGCAGTGTTGAGCTTTCAGGTCCTGCGAATGAAGATGAAACCCAACGCTACCGTGTCGCGATTTATCAAGATCACGAGAATCCATCTCGCAACAACACCGATGTTCGCAATCGAATCATCGACCTTGGTTATGCTTGGGATTTAGGTGATACCACAACTGTGACTACGCAGTTTACTGACATCATTCAGCATTATGGTGGTGCTCGTTTACGCGGTATTCCAACCGATGATGAAGGCAACTTTCTTGCAGATATTAACTGGAACGCTAACGAGGCTTCTGACTACCAAGATCTCGAAGCTCAGGTTTACCAGATTAAAGTGGAACATGACTTTAATGCGTGGTTAAGAGGCGACGTTACTGCACGTTATTACGAGAACAAAGAAACTCAGAAATACCATGAACCAATGGGTTTGAAAGATACCAATGGAGATGGTGTTTATGATTGGAGTAAGCGCCAGTACCGTGACCAAGTTCGTGAGAATAAAGCTGGCTCTCTTTCTGCAAACTTAGTCGCTGAGTTAGGGGAGCATACGCTACTGTTTGGTAGCGACTACTACCGACTCAATGAAGACTATGTCTATAACGTAGACAAAAGTGTGGCAGGCCTAAGTTTGATTGATCCGGAATACGGCGCAGATTCTTCTGCTTACACCTTAACGTTATCTAAACAGGCCGACTCTAGTTCCGAGCGCTACGGTGCATATATTCAGGATCAGTGGAACATAACCGACCGTTGGAATGTACTTTCAGGAGTTCGTGTCGACGGGTTCAAAGACAAAGTTAATGACCTTGTAAAAAACACTATCAGCGAATATCAGGGTTCTGGGCTGTCATATCGTCTTGGCTCGACTTATCAAATCAATTCGAACTTGCACCCTTATGCTGTGGTAGCGACAGGTTTTGTTCCGCAGGATGCCTCTGATCAAGCTGAGTCAAATGGCGGTCCGTTTGATCCTGAAGAGAGCCTGATGTACGAAACCGGTGTACGCAGTTACTGGTTTGACAATGCTCTCAACGTGAATCTGGCTCTTTATCACATGGTGAAAGAGAACATTCTTCAAACAGATCCCGATGACGACACTCGTCTGGTTTCCTACGGCAAAGTACGCAGTCAGGGTGTTGAAGTGGATATGTTGGCAGATTTAACCGAAAACTGGACGGCAAACCTGAGCTATGCCTACAACGATACAAGAGTGAAACAAGCTTGCGATGGCATTACCAACAGTGTTGGTACTCGCTTCGCCAATGCCCCGCATCACCAGTTGGGGTTATGGACTCGCTATGACATTGCTGTACTGAATTCATCTATTGGGTTTGGCGCTGATCATGTGAGCGAGCAGTACAACCAGAGCGGTCAAATTGTAAAAGCCTACACAGTGTTTGATGCGTCATGGCAAACACGCTGGCAGCAGTGGCAGTTCCAGCTCAATGTGAAGAATCTGTTCGATAAAGAATACGCGGTGAGTGGATTTATCGACCGTACAGGGCATTTCCCAGACGAGCAGCGCCGTATTTATCTGACGGCTAATTACGAGTTTTAATCTTTGAGAGTCTCGCAGTGCGAGGCTCTTTGTTGTTTTCTGAAAAGGTATTAATGATGAAATGGTGTTCTTGGCTTACGCACAGTGCTGTAGTGGTTAGTTATTGTTTAAGCTTCTTTGCTTCGGCTGTCACCGTGACGGACAGCCACGGTGAATTCTCAATTCAGTCAACGCCACAAAGAATTGTGGCACTTGAGTTCTCATTTGTTGATGCGCTAGTGGCTGTTGATGTAAGCCCTGTGGGTATTGCTGATGATAACGATCCAAGCCGATTGCTCCCTGCAGTCAGCGAGAAGCTGGGTGAATGGAAATCGGTAGGTACTCGCTCTCAACCAAGCCTAGAGGTTATTGCGTCGTTAAAGCCTGATTTGATTATCGCCGACGTAGATCGACACTCAGCGGTGTATAACGATTTAAGCAAAATTGCGCCAACACTTTTACTTCCTTCTCGTCGAGAGACCTATCAAGACAACCTAAAATCCGCGGCGATTATCAGTAAAGTGATTGGCAAAGATGTCGAAATGCAGCAACGTTTGCAACAGCACGTTCAATTGATGCAGGGCTATGCAAAGCAGTTACACGGACTTGAGCATCAAACGGTGCAATTTGGTGTTGCACGCGAAAATGATTTCTTTGCACACTCATCGGAGTCTTACGCTGGTGGTGTGATCCAAGCGCTAGGGTTGAGCTCTCCAAAAGGGTTAAAGAATGAAAACGCTTCACGCCAAATCAGCCTTGAACAGTTGCTGGCACTTAACCCGAATTATCTGATTGTTGGTGATTACACTCAAAACAGCATCGTAAAACAGTGGCAGAAGCAGCCTTTGTGGAATGTGCTTAATGCTGTGAAAGCCAAACAAGTTTTTCATGTTGATGGAAATATGTGGGCGCGTTGCCGAGGCATTCTCGCTGCGGAATATATGGCAGCAGACTTGTTAAAGCTGGTTAAGTCTTAATGCATGTCAAAATGAGAACAATGAGCGTGGTTAGTACGCTCATTGTTGGACTTCTTTTGATGGTTTGGCTTGGGTTATTTAGTTACTCAGCCGTTCCCGTCTCTGCAATGGATGCGATTGTTGGTATTTGGTCTCCAAGTTCTGATGTGATTGCTCATGTCATCGTGCAGGACATTCGGCTCCCTCGTGTACTTGAAGCTGCTCTAGTTGGAGCGAGTCTTTCCTGTGCTGGTGCGTTAATGCAAGGTTTAACCCGTAATCCGTTAGCATCGCCAAGCGTATTTGGTGTCAATGCTGGTGCCGCGTTAGGAATCGCATTAGCGACGACGGTCTTCTCTTCTAACATTATTTCAAGCCCGATCGCCGCGATGATTGGCGGCTTTGCCGCTTGGGTTCTTGTTATGGTTTTGGGAGGCGCTTGGAAAATGGGGGCGGAGCGAGGGCAACTTGTTCTCGCTGGTATCGCGATCTCTGCGTTATGTGGTGCTTTAACCAAAGCCAGTGTGATTCTAGTTGAGGAACAAGCAGCTAGTGTGATGGTGTGGCTTGCAGGATCATTCGCACATGTTAGTTGGGATACTTGGGCATGGAGCTGGCCTAGCTTATTCGCCGCACTGATATTGAGTTTGCTGCTAGCCCCGAAAGTGAATTTGCTGGCAATGGGTGATGAACGGGTAAAAAGCCTTGGCGTAAACCTGAACTTGCTCAGAGCTGCTATTGCGTTGGCGGTTTTGGTACTAGTGGGCGTAAGCGTGAGCAGTGTTGGAGCCATAGCTTTTGTTGGTCTTATTGTGCCGCATATTGGCCGTCTGTTAGTGGGATATGATTACCGTATATTGCTACCAGTATCCATGTTACTTGGTGCCGTGTTAACCATTGGCGCAGACATTCTTAGCCGCGCTGTGGTATTTCCAACCGAAACGCCAGCTGGAGCCGTATTAGCAATCATCGGTGCGCCGTGTTTCTTGTATTTAGTTAGGCAAAAACAATGACTTCAGTTTTACGTACACAAATCATTCTGCTCGTGTTTGTTGTCATCGCTATTGTGTCGAACTTAAGTTTTGGGGCGGTAAATTTAACTTCCCAACAGGTATGGCAAGGGCTATTTTCCGGCAGTGAGCACTACTTCACTATCCATGAATACCGTTTACCACGAACTCTGATTGCCATATTGGTGGGAGCAATGCTTGCAAGCTCTGGTGTGTTGATTCAGGGGGTAATTCGAAACCCGTTAGCATCGCCAGATATATTGGGGGTAAGCCATGGGGCAGGATTGGGCGCAGTGGTAGTTATGACACTGTTTCCAGCTATTTCTGTTTACTGGCTTCCTTTAGCTGCGCTAATTGGCGGAATAACTTCGGCGCTCTTACTTGCGTTAGTGTGCGGCGGAAATACGGCTCCGGTTCGTTTAGCCATTACGGGCGTAGCACTGGCGGCTTTGTACAGCAGTGGTATCGATTTCCTTATCCTCACTCAGCCATTAGAAATCAACAATGCGCTGCTCTGGCTGACAGGAAGTTTATGGGGAAGAAGCTGGACTCAGTTAGCCATGCTATTACCGTGGTTAGTTTTGATACCTGCGGTTTTTTGGCTTAGTCAGGCGTTAAACTTGCTTACATTGGGCGATGAAAGGGCCTGTAACTTGGGTATCTCGGTGCCTTGGGTGAGGGGGCTCGCTTTGTTTGTGGCTGTCATTTGGACTTCAGCTTCAGTCGCTGTTTGTGGGCCAATTAGTTTCCTCGGTTTAGTGGCTCCTCATTTAGCACGTCAGTTAGTGGGTGGGCGTCATCAGGCTTTATTACCCACATCAATGCTGGTTGGGGCTTTTCTACTGCTGGTTGCTGACTTGGTTGCTCGTGTCATTGACCCGCCAATTGAACTTCCAGCGGGTATTATGACTGCGATTATTGGCGCACCCTATTTCTTGTATCTATTGTTCAAAATGAGATAGCTCATGGGTTTAACTACTGAAAATTTAATTGTCGGTTATGGCGGCACACCCATTGTTAAAGGTGTCAATGTCACCGTACCTGAAGGAAAAATTACCGCTCTTTTAGGGCCAAATGGTTGCGGAAAATCGACCTTATTGAAGGCGATATCTCGAATTTTGAAAGTACAAAGCGGCGCAGTTTTGTGGCAGGGAGAAAGGATTGAGCAGATATCTTCTCGTCAACTAGCACAACAATTGGCTTTGTTACCTCAATCTCAAGAACCACCCGAAGGTGTCACTGTCCGAGACGCGGTTTCTTATGGTCGCAGTCCGTATACTGGTTTCTGGGGGCAGCTATCTGCTCAGGATAAATCGATTGTTGAGCAGTCTATGGAGGCGACGGGCATAGCATGTTTTGCGGACAGACCTGTTACGGATCTTTCCGGAGGGCAAAGGCAGAGAGTTTGGCTGGCAATGACTTTAGCGCAGGATACAGACTATATCTTGCTTGATGAGCCAACCACTTATCTCGATATGAACCATCAGGTCGAGTTGATGAAGCTGCTGCGTAAGTTGAATCAACAAGGAAAAACGATCGTGACGGTTTTGCATGATATCAATCAGGCATGTCGCTATTGCGACCATTTAATTGTTATGCAGGAAGGGCAGGTGATCAGCGAAGGGGCACCGGATGTTGTGCTTACGTCTGAGTTGCTTGCAAAAGTATTTGAACTGGATGCGCAAATTCATCCATGCCCGATTACTCAAACTCCTATGTGTATCGTCCGTTAACTATTTGTTTTAGTAACTCCTTATTCGCTTTCCCTGCAAGGAAAGCGAAGCTTCTCAGCCTCTTCGTTTTCACTTCCTTCTTTGGTTATCCTCCCCTTGTTATTTGCCAAAGTATGATGATTTTTTCATCAGTTACGTGTGTTATGAGCTCATAACAACAAAACGATAACAGAGCCAATAACGGAAAGAGAAGATGATGAACCTGAGACAACAACTGCAAAAAGCGTTTGATGAGAGTGGAGAAAACTTGGTGGTAGGTAGTGAACAACTCTGCCCTATAGAGCCTTCTGCCCTCGCTGAGATCACCGAAGATTCGCCTCTGGTTGTCAGAGTGATTCGCTCGGGGCTAACCGCTGAAGTCTTTCACCTCAGAATCGATGGTAAAGAGTACAACCTGAAAAAGCGTCGCCAAGTGGCAAAAGTGGCTAATTTAGACGGTCAGTATTCTTTTCTCAATGAAGTTCAGCGACGTAATGACCTACAAAAACTCAAGCAACAATCAGAAACTGCTCAAAGACTTAGCCATATAGTGCCAACGATCTACGCTAACTACCGTCTGGGAATTATTTTGTCGCCGTGGATTGAAGGGAATCATATTCAGCAACTCACGCCGGATTTGATTCAACAGTTGTTCACCACTCTGCAGGCGTGTGAAGAACACGGGTTGATGGAATGGGATCTATGCAGTGGTAACTTGCTGGTGGATCAACATCAGCAGCTTTGGCTGTTCGACTTCGGCTATATGTACTCGTTTGATCCTATAACCGACTTCAACAGCAATGGAATCGCCGACCCTTTATTTCACATGGTGGAACGCTTCGAAACACGCTTCTTTTTTGGCTGGCTGCTTAAAAATGCTTGTTCTTTGGCTGAACAACTGGAGCTGTACCGGACGCTGAAACAAATTGCTGTGGAGGTTTATCAGCAAAAAATTACGTGGCTTAAAGCGCAACAAGCAAAAGTTATGGTGATCAATCACTTTGAAAGTCTTATTGAATCTTGGCAGAGAGCGTTAGCCAGTGATGATGAACTTTTACATCTGTTTCAACTAGAGTCTTTCCGTTCCCATGTGCTTGATATTGATGATGACATCGACGGCCAATCCTGTACCGAATTAACTTTAAAACGCATATCTCTGGTGCTTGATGTTCTGGCAAGCGACTTTGATTATTTGAATAAAAGCGGTGGTTTGTTTTATGGCAACAAAGGCAAGTCACAACAAGCGCTCATTGAGCAATATGAGCAGAAACGAGAGTTGGCAGAGGAATATCAGTTGCGATAGCGGAAGGATAGAAAGAGCATTGAGTTTTTGCCGAGAGTTGCTAGTCAATCACTAACACTTGCGGCGAGCAATGACGAAAAAATTAAGCCTCCAAATTCCATAGGAGAAATTGGAGGCTTAAGAAACTCAATCTGCGTGCAGTTGGGTCGAAATCTTATTTAGTATAAGACTGAGCGATGTTGTCGATACGCTCATTTGCGCGTGCAGCTTCTTCTTGTGCTGCCATTGCAGAATCAGATGCTGCATTCACTTTTGAAGCTAGAGCAGAGTGCTCGCTCTTAAGTGCTGCAACTTCGTCGTTAAGCTGACTAACTTGGCTGTTTAGCTCGTCCAATTTTGCTGTTGTTGCTTCGTCAGGACCTGATGCACAACCTGCTAGTAATAGTACAGATGACGCTGCTGCCGCGATTAACATCTTGTTCATATGAACTCCTTGATTTTATGTAAATATCAAAACGTCCTATACATTCTTTTCCATATAGTGACGAGTTATAGTGTAGACACTATTTTACGCTTCGCCTAATCAGTAAAAGTCAAAATAACCCAAAATAATGTCAATGAATCAAATGATTGTGTGAATTCTTACTGATAAGAATTACTTTAGCACCAAATTTGACTGTAGTGCATATACTATTTAAGTGTTATGAAGAGAATATTTTCTGTGATCTCTATCTATTAGCGCACTATTCGCGGTATCATACTGCGCTTTGATTTTGACCATTTAGCCACACGTGTTCGGCTACCCCACTGATTTGGAGAATCCTTTGCAGTTTAAAGATTTAGGCTTAGACAATCGCTTATTGAAAAACTTAGCACACTACGATTTCAAACAAGCGACCGAAATCCAGAAGATCGCTATTCCTGTTGCTATTGCAGGAAAAGATGTATTGGCGTCTTCGAAAACTGGTTCCGGTAAAACATTAGCCTTCTTACTTCCTACTCTGCATAAAGCTTTAAAAACAAAGGCTTTTTCAGCAAAAGATCCGCGCGCAGTGATTTTATTGCCAACGCGCGAATTGGCGAAGCAAGTGTATGGTGAATTACGCGTTATGTTGGGTGGTTTGAGCTACACAGGTACGCTTATCACTGGTGGTGAAAACTTTAACGACCAAGTGAAAGCGCTGAGCCGTTACCCTCGTTTTATCGTTGCGACTCCCGGCCGGCTTGCGGATCACCTTGAACACCGTTCGTTGTTTTTAGATGGTGTGGATACTCTGATTCTTGATGAAGCAGACCGCATGTTGGATCTGGGTTTCGCCCCTCAACTACGTCACATTCATAAAGCGGCGAAACATCGTCGTCGTCAGACGCTGATGTTCTCTGCAACATTGGATCACGCTGAAGTCAACGATATCGCAGCTGAGATGTTAAATGACCCGCGTCGTATTTCAGTGGGTGTCTCAAACGAGCAGCACAAAGACATTCGTCAACGCTTCTACCTGTGTGATCACCTAGACCACAAAGAAGCGTTACTAGACCGAGTTCTGCACGACGCAGAATATCGTCAGGTTATTATCTTCACGGCAACGCGCGCAGATACCGAACGTTTAACCGATAAGCTTAATGAGATGAAGCTGAAAGCGGTGGCGCTAAGTGGAAGTTTGAACCAAGCGCAACGTAATACCATTATGAGTCAGTTTGAGCGTGCAGTGTTTAAGATTCTGGTGACCACTGATGTTGCATCTCGCGGTCTGGATATTGCCAATGTGACTCACGTTATCAACTTTGATATGCCAAAACACACCGAAGAATACGTTCACCGTGTGGGTCGTACAGGTCGTGCTGGTAACAAAGGGGATGCGGTCTCTTTCGTTGGTCCTAAAGACTGGGATAGCTTCAAACGCGTAGAAGCGTTTTTGCAGCAAGATATTCAATTTGAAGAGTTGGAAGGGTTAACTGGCAAGTTTAAGGGCCTTAAACCTAGACAGCCAGTGCGCAAAGCAAGTGACCAAGCAAACAAGAATGTGAAATCGCAAGCGAAGAAGGTAGCGAAGAAACCTGTCAAATGCGATAAGAGCTTCTATAAAAACGTTGCTGTGGGTGACAATGTCTTCATTCCGAAGAAGAAAGTTGCCCCTAAAGTAGATGAAGAATAATCCGAAATATTATCTGCTAGATAAAACAATGCCGCTTAAACAGCGGCATTGTTGTCTGTGTCATATGGTGCTGTTACTACTCTCTATACCTACAAAATCTGCACCTAATAGATTGCGTTTAAATCTGGTGAGATAAAAAACTCCTATTCTTAATTTTCCTTAAGCTTTCCTTAAGTTTACTTATTTAAGCTCTCTCTATAGCTAGCAGAGAGGGCTTCTTGTATGGCAGATTTTTTTCCATCTCACCCATTTAAGCTTGAGATTATCGACCGCATTCATCCGCAACGTAGTGAGATTGAAAACTACATTGCTCAGCGTTATTCCTTGGCATTTGATGCACATTTAAATTCCTTTATGCCCACATTTATGGCTTTGATGGAGGGTGAGGAAATTCGTTCGCTATGCGGTTTCCGTGTCGCCAGCAACGAATCACTATTTCTGGAACAGTATCTAGATGAACCGGCAGATCAGCTTTTGAACAAAGTGTTCTATCGCTCTCTATCTGATCAATCCACAAATCATCCAGAAGAACACGGTACTCAACCGCGCATAGAGCGTAGCAAGCTTATTGAGTTCGGACAGCTCGCTTCATTTTCGAAAGGCTTTTCTACGCTTCATTTTCTGCTAATGACTCAAAAGCTAGTGGAGAATGGTTATGAATGGTGCATTTTTACCGCTACTGATCCGCTGTACGCCATGATGTCGCGACTCGGTTTGGAAACCACAGTGCTAGCTGATGCTGACCCATCAAGAATTCCCGATGCGACCTACACATGGGGCAACTACTACCAACATCAACCGCGTATTGTTGCGGGTAACCTGAAACAGGGGCTCGCGCATCTTGAGGCTTTGTTTGCTGAAAAGGTGTGTCGTGCACGTGGAGGTGCACTGTGAATATGATTATTGAATCTCTCATCCGACACTCGATTGATACGCCAAACAAAATTGCATTTATTGGCGCTGATGAAGAGATTTCTTATCAAAACTTACTTATCAGAGTGCGTAATGTCGCTGAGTATTTGGTTGAGTATTCACCCAAGTGTATCGCTTTGCGTGCCGAAAATAGCCTCGACTGGGTTATTGCCGATCTTGCTGCACTGTATGCCGAAATTCCTAATGTTCCAGTCCCGCTATTTTTTACTCCTGAACAGGTTGACCATATCTTGGCTGAGTCTGGCGCGGATTTATTGGTTGGCGATTGGGATGCCTGGGTTGAGAACACAGCCGATAATGCACATTCGCTTGATGCAAGGTTGGTGGGGCATGCTGGAAATCTGAGTATCTGGAAACGTTCAGTTAAGGACGTAAAACCGCCGCTATCACATACCGGAAAAATCACATTTACCTCTGGTTCTACTGGTCACCCGAAAGGGGTGTGTTTGAGCCAGAATCAGCTGTCAAAGGTCAGCCGTGCGCTGGCGGATACCATCGCTACCGAAGTGAAATGTGAAAAACATTTGGTGCTTTTACCGCTATCTACGCTGCTAGAAAATATCACTGGTATCTATGTCCCAATCATTATTGGGGCGACGTCTGTCGTGTTGAACGGTGAGGAAGTGGGGTTGAGTGGTTCCAGCAACTTCACTCCTTCTCAGTTTGCTTTGGCGCTGGCGAAGTATCTGCCTAACAGCTTAGTGCTGACTCCAGCTCTGTTGATGGCTCTGATAG
>Ga0194136_1001146_pt1 | contig 13282 bp, 14 predicted proteins | sample TARM_MetaG_T3A_1_FD_134023 | JGI IMG/M metagenome (GOLD analysis project Ga0194136, IMG submission 134023) | Freshwater microbial communities from Pennsylvania, USA, analyzing microbe dynamics in response to fracking - TARM_MetaG_T3A_14 (version 2) | ecosystem: Environmental > Aquatic >...
ACATAAAGATTTCTTCCATCGATGTCCCCACTTATGATCTCTTTGTTTGGATAAGAGTTATCCCACTGATAAATACCTTTTGATTCCATATCAATAATAGCTTCCTGTATCAAACCCATAATATCTGGTAAATCTTCTACACATCCTTCTCTTATCATTCTTTTAGCCTCCACTCTTTTCCCTTAGGTAGCCCTAATATAATGTGACTGCCATTCCAAACGATTCAAACTGTACTAAAAGGAATACCCATGAAGATACTTATATCTCTTAGTTCTTTAATTTGTCTCTATTTGTTTTTACCTCTCTTTTTCCATAAGGTCATAAACAGATTACCAATTCCAAAAGTCTCTCCAATATGATTAGCAAATCTCATGCAAACTCCTATAATTGCTATAACTATAAAAAAGAATATGGATAATCCTAACCCCTCTCGAACATATCCCAATGCCCTTCCCTCCTTAAAGTAGTCAACCAAATAAATTAATTGTTAACACTAAATTTAGTAACTTAAATTCGCCTCTATGAAGTGTTACACCTGTTGTTGTTGATTTATTCCAGTAGATTATCTATCTTTTCTATTCTTTTTTCAGTGGCTTTAACACTTTTGGGTAATTTGAACACTAAAATAAAAATACAGTATATAATCTCAATTTATAATAAGGTATTAAAAGGTTGAAAGAAAATAGTCGTCTATTAAACTCTTTGTATAGTATATTTAGGTTTTGAAGCACCTCTAAACCGTCTATAGTAAATATTATACTTCTATTGGATAATTAGAATATTAGATAGAAGGATATTGTTCACTCCATGATACTTGATCGCACACCTGGAAACTTCCATCTATTTCTAGCAAACACTAGTTAACAATAAGTTGGATACTGTCTAAATATTTCGGAATTCGTAGATTATTCTAGGCGAATAGAGTAATCTCTGACTGTTACACTATCAAGCTTCAAGCACCTTTATTTAATAAACATTAAATATATTACTTCATTAAAATATCTAACATTTTTTGTCTGCTGTTAATGAAAGAGTTCATGACTTGATAATGCTCTGTTTCTTCATATTTAACCTTTTTGAAACTATCGCTTATCTCATAAATAGTTGCATTAGGATATGCCATTATTATCGGTGAATGTGTAGCAATTATGAACTGGCATCCCTCTTGAACTAATTCATGCATTCTTGTTATCATAGACATCTGTCTAGATGGAGACAAGGCTGCTTCAGGTTCATCCAATATATATACCCCTTCGCCTTTAAATTTGTTAAGGAACAATGAAAAAAATGACTCTCCATGGGATTGGTTATGTAATGAAATTCCGCCATAGGAGTCTATGATTTTAGGGCCAGCACATTCTTTATCAAGTTCATCAATATTTGATGCCACATTATAAAAACTCTCTGCCCGAAGAAAGAATCCACCTTTTGGTCTCTTTATCCCCTTTATTAATTTAAAGTTACTATATAGATCTGAATGTGTATCCATTGAAGAAAAGTTAAAGTTTTTTGTCCCTCCTTCTGGATTAAATCCATAAGCTATTGCTATAGCCTCCAAGAAAGTTGATTTCCCAGTCCCATTTTCTCCAATTATAAACGTTACACTTGGATGAAATCTTAGAACATTCAATTTCCGAATAGCTTGCAGAGAATAAGGATATTCTGAAAAAGAACGTATTTTTTCTCTATTCAATTCTACACTTCTTATGTACTGATTAATATTTTCTGATTCCATTTTTCTCTCCTATACTCAATAACTTATTCAATATAATTCTTTTTTAAATATGTCTATGCTCTTGAAAATATAAAGACAGCTCTAATATTTATATTCAATTAACGAATAGGTGTTTCCCAGAGTTAGCCTTAGGGGGCTATTAATCTAATTATCCTAATCTGTCTTATTTAGGTTAAACAACCTGATATATTTTTCTTCATTGTTATTCCATTTGTATATAGATTTTATTGCACCACCCGCAAATCCTCCAGTATACATGAAAAAAAAATGTTCCTAAATATCTTTCAATTGAGTACACATTTGGAGTGTACATGATTAAGCTCCCAAATATAGTACCTGCTAATGGTGCTGTTCCAATTATAGCAGCAGTCATAAAAACATAATAGAACTTTCCCTTATCTACGCTCTTCCATTCATTAATGAAATTTCTCTCATTATATTACAAATGTAATCCTCCAATCCCCTAAAATGCATCCGATCATTATAGCCATTTGTTTCAATCCAGTTCAAGATAAAGTGAATTAATCTATATGTTGTTAATTTATTGTATATTTCTACAATTACTTCCATTTTCCTCCTTATAACCAAAAGAAGTCTATATATGCCTTGATAATTGGTTTCCAATTACATAGTATGCCAGAATTCAATCTTTCTCAATTATAATTATATGTCTCTTTTAATTTGCTGATTTCATCGATTCTGATATCATCCATATTAATCTATTACACCTTGTTATCATTTTATATTTAAAGATTTTTCCTTTGAAAAGAACCACTGGCAAGAGAACTAGCACTAATGATCCCAGGGATTAACGTTTGAGGCTTAACGACCTCGGATTTTTACATAACTATTTCTATCCGATGTTGGTTAAGCCTCTGTTTTATGATTTCACACTAATCAAAATTTTTCAAACTCTTTATATTTATTTTTTAATAATTGGCACTTGCAGTTCAGTCAACCATTCCGCCTCATCATTTTTATTCCATATACCATCAATATAGTTTTCCCGAGGGCTTTCAATAACTATATAACCATTTTCATCAATCCATTTAAAAACATAAGCATAGGCTTCCGATAATCCCGTATATCCACCCTTATGCATAACGGATACAGCAGTAACAGCTTCTATTTTTTTGAACTTAATATCTCCAAAGTCTTCTTTCATTTTGTCAACTGCTTCACAGAACTCTACATTAATGTCTTTTTCTTTATACTCATTATCAAGATAGATAATAAAGCAATATTCAGGAACAGTGCATTTGAGATCTGGATACCTCTCTGTTACTACCTTTCCTATTGCTGGAATAAGTTCGAAATATGCATCGTAGTTTGGCACCGTCATTCTTTTTGAGTAAACAATACATTCGGGTAGTTCTTTGATGGTTGCTTGATAATTCATAATATATTCCTCCTCTTTTTCTAATAAAATAAATTCAATTCGGGAAAGTTGCTCAGTACCACGTGCAATCTCTTCTTTAAGCTCTCTTTTACGCTTTTCTAATATCTTCTTTGGGTTATGCCCGGATATTATCAGTTTTATCTCATCTATTGATAAACTAATTTGCCTCAAAGCTTGAATATAATGGAGTTTCACAAGTTGGTTAGTAGAATAAAAACGATAACCAGTGTAATCATCTACATATTCAGGCTTTAGTAAACCTATTTCATCATAATACCGTAATGCTTTGATAGTTGTCTTGCTCATCTTTGAAAAATCACCTATGCGGTACATTGCCTCACTTCCTTCCTTGTAAACTTATTCTATATTCTCCTGTAACAGGAGAGTCAATATATTTTTCCTTGTGAAATATAAATAACCATCCTTAAAAATTACCTATATAACTGTCCTTATGACACATTAGTATCAAATATGTACTTAGTTGCCTTAGTAGATTGATGCTAACCTTAATTTTGTATACACTCTCACTTTAATTATACACTTTATACTTCTTCTATTTACATGACATCCTCTGATACAATGTGCAATTGGTTGCACAACTTGAAAATACTTCGAACACGTACCTGTACAACTAGACTTAGTAACTTATGTAGCAAATATAAAATGAGTAAAGGTTATTCCACTCTTTTATTCTTTGAAAGCGGCAATGTAAAAAGGACAGACACTTTGATGTCTATCCTTTTTTATTTGATCAGGCTTATATTTTTATAACCCCTATGGAATTTAAGAATACTAGTATTACTAATAATGGTGTTATATATCTGATAACAAAGTAGAAAACGTCTATTGTCTTATCCATTTTCAAAGTTCCATTGTTTGTAAGCTCTTTTTTAATATCTTCTTTTTTAACAAAGTACCCTACGAATATAGAGATTAGTAAACCAGTTACAGGTAATAGAATATTCGATGACAAGTAATCAAACAAGTCGAAGAAGCTCTTTCCGAATATATCAACATTGCCCAACAGGCTTCCTTTAGTTGCTGATAGTGATGCCAATACTCCAACTAAAACGATAATTGAAGATGTAACTAATACGGATTTCGTTCTCGTCATACCTTTTTCTTCTGTGAAGTAGGCTACTGGTACTTCAACTATAGATAACATAGCGGTAGTGGCCGCCATAGCAGTTAATGCAAAGAAAGCTACTAAAAGAACGCCTCCGAATGGTATTTTAGAGAATACAAGTGGTAAAGTCTCAAACAGTAATCCAGGGCCTCCCTCAGGTTGTAAATTAAAAGAGAATACCGCAGGGAATATTGCTATACCCGCCAATAATGATACTACTGTATCTGATAGTGCAACTTTAACAGATGTTTTTATCATATTATTATCTTCAGTGAAATAGCTACCATACGTCGTCATAGTTCCCATCGCAAGGGAAAGCTTAAAAAAAGCTAAGCCTAAGGCAGTTAGTACTACTCCGCCAGAAAGTTTTGAAAAGTCAACATGGAATAGGAATGTTAATCCTTCCCTCGCACCCGGAAGTGTTACAGACCTAATCGCAATTACTATAAGCAACAAGAATAGCACAGGCATTAATGTTTTTGATATTTTCTCTATACCGTTCTTAACACCTAACACTAATATTGCTGAAACTAGCGCCATTACCCCAATTTGCCATGCAATAGGAGGCATTAGGCCAGTTATTGTTTGTCCAAATATCTGTCCTGAAGTTTCATTTGTTACATTAGCAAAGTCACCCCTAATTGCTTTAAATACATAAGAGTAAACCCAGCCTGCAACACAGCTATAGAAAAACATAATCAAGAAGCCGGACGCTACTCCCATGAACCCGATTGAGTGCCACGCAGAGTTAGGCTTCAAAGTCTTATATGCCCCTACAGGATTTCTTCTTGTTCTTCGCCCAATATAGAACTCGCCTATCATTATAGGTAGTCCAACAATCAGAACACACAGAAGGTAAGTAACCAGAAAAGCCCCTCCTCCGTTCATTCCTGTTACAGTTGGGAACTTCCATATATTACCTAGTCCTACAGCAGAACTTAAAGTTGCAAAAAATACTGCAAGTCCTGACGAGAAAGTTTCTCTTTTAATTTGTGGATTATTCGTCTCTTTCATTTTGTCCTCCGTTTATATAATATTTTCTAGTATATATGCTACTATGTTTCTTCATAATCCTTTACAAAGCCTTGGCAGTAAGTCAAATTATTTCTTGTACTCGGACTATGCTTATCTAAGATTTAACCAGTTCAAATAAGTCAACTGATAAACTTCTCTACACATACTTACAGTAATAAAGTGACAATAAAGGCTTAACAGCCGTATTAAGCCTCTTTTCGTAATGCTTTAAAATATAATTTTTCATTTCTTGTTTTTTATCTAATTACAAAATCTCTTCATCTATCACTAACTGTTTATAGAAGATAAAATATAAGGCCATCACGTATTCAAATTTTCGATATCTCCCTCAATATATATTTTGGACTAAGGGCTATCAACTATGGCATTTTACGTTACTGTAGTAACGAAATAAAAATTTGAAATAAGTAAAAAAGAACATTACCAAATTAGTCCATTTTTAATTACAACCCCTTTCTCCTGGACTATCCAATAAAAAATATATAGATTAATATTCAAATCTGTAAAGCCTTTTAGTAAATAAGAATTGATTAATAAAAGTAAAGATTAGTTAGTTGTAAATCCTTTTTCTAATATCATGAAACACAATTATTTTTCCACCAAAATAAACCCCTAAACTAAAGCAAGGGTTCCTGAGAGAATTAGCTGTCCTGAAACATAAAGTCACCTTTAAACGAAGTTTATTCATATTCCATGATTGCAAATTTATCTATCTTGTGAAACTATTTTTCATAATCAGACTTATCGCTGTTCTATAAGCGGGCGATAAATTATAAGATTTAAACCGATCTTCAAATCCAACTAAAAATCAATATCACTTTTATTTCTTCTTCCAGTGCAACTGAACCAAATAGACTTATTTTAATAACGCCATTTACTTATGCAGCTCTCAGTATTAGCTTTATCTAAAAATCATTTGGTTTTATTAGTTCACCTCTTATTTATTATACTTTTTTTTTATATTTTAACAATACTTAATCTTACCAAATCTTGATAGTTTATGATTTAACTCCCTAACAATCCAGAAAACTTTGAGCAGACTATAGAGAACTTTACTATTTGAGGCAGCTTACCTGTTGTCCAAAGGGTTTGAGACGTAGTAATAAAGCCTGAAGATTTATCGTGGGGAGTTAGACAAGGAGGCTCATTGAGGTGTCTCTCAAATTCTATACTAAAGTTTTGTAAACATCTTCTAAATTGAAAATAACACTCTTAAATCCTGCTTCAATCAATATATTTTTCAATAAGATACGTTACCCAATCTCCTCTTTTTCCACGTTTGTCAAAGAAAATATACCCATCTGCCTTATAGTTATAATTTGCTTTCCAATAGCCGTCTTTTGTTCTTTTTTCACGTATATAATCTATTGCACTTTTGCACCAAATATCTTTAATATGACCACTAAGATAAGCAATTTCAAGTAATTCAACAACATTGAGTTGATAGGAAGCTGGAAATGCTATATTCAGTATGTGCTTATTGATTGGCTGGCCATCGGAAAGTCGCTTATAAAGCTCATGTGTTTGAATATAGTCCATTCCCTTTTCTATTAAAGCTTCAACTTCTTTATCATGATTATTAACGGTCTTACGGTAAAATATCAAAGCTTTAACTACTTTTACAACCCCAATAAAACATGGTGTAGCTTTCAAACAACCTCCATATTTTTTAACACCTTTTCCAATCCAATTCGTATGTACATTCCTCTCAAAAGGTTGATATTCCTTTATCCACTCTACTGCATGTTGAACAACCTCTAATTGCCCGTAACCCAACTTTGAAAACGCCTCAATAAGCATAGCATTATAACAAGGAAGTAGATCAGTCTCTTTTCCTGTTAAAGTAAACCCATAAGGGGTTGCTAGATGAGTTTGTATGTACTCAACTAATTGCGTAGTATAATCTAATTCTCTAGCATATTGAATTTCTGCCAATGCAATAATACGCCAAACAGCATATAATGGTTTTCACTTAAATGAGGAAGTTAACTCAGCGACAATTTGCGAAGAATTTAATAGGTTTATAATTTCGTAATGACTCAATTCTTTTCCTTGATCATAATAAATTCTCAACAATAACGCAGTATCCATTTAGCCCACTCCCCTATTCTATAATATAATATTATAGTAACATCTATTCGAATGTCTCTCGCGGACGTTTCCGTGTTTCGACCTCATAACCCCTATGACTGTATATGATCTCTGACTGTCTAAAATGTGCTTCCGTGAACTCTACATAAAACATTGTTATGCCCGTCCATATTCTAAAGCTTAAAAACTAGAAATACTTTCATTATTTAAAGAAGAAAACAGAACATAATAACTAAACTACAGGACTTATTTACGATTAACGCAATATAAAACTAGCTTTCTCATAATCTTTCTTATGTACATAAATATAGTAGGTTCTTGAAAAATCCATATTTTGTCCAAACGAACTAGTTCTAGCCCGAGTTGTAGCAAATGCACTTTTATGAGAATCACTAGCTACCTTATATTTATATTTTATTGCATTTCCTTCAAGCATTTCTCTTGTTTCACTAAACTTTTGTAACGAGTTACCAATAAAGACTTCTCTTCGATTCCAAAATCCTATCATCTTTATCCCCCTTTGTTACTACGTTAAAGAAGTTCTAATATATTATTCTGAAATCCTAAATAAAATATTACTTACCTTAATACATTCTAAATTCCTCTTTATAACGAATACGCCAACTAAATTATGAATTGCTAGGCTGTATTTCGATTCACAAATTCCTTCAGTATATCGGAAATCTTCAACCCTCTGTTATTTGCAGTGTTCAACACTTGTGTATTTATATAATTTTCTAACTTTATTTCCTATTGTTATCCCATTAATTATTAGCGCGATCCACGTAATCATTATTATGATTACTTCATACCTATCCATTTTACCAAGACCGTATATTCCGTGAATAACAATAAAGCCAATGGCTGCAGTTATTACTGCAATCGAATATATTATAGGTATGATCCTTGTATACCTCCCCTTAAATACCGGTATTAAAAAACCAAATGATACTGCCATCATTATGAACCCGAGTTCCTCCATTGCTATAAAAATTCATGTGGATTATACTGAGTTATTAATGAAATCCCATCATATTGTTCATTCATTAAACTAATCGGGACAACATTAACTTGAATGAAATAATTGATAAGCAAAATAACGAAAGAAACTATTGCAAAGGTACTTGCAACCTGTATATAAATTTGCTTTTCTTTATTGACAATTGACTTAATCATAATCATATTAATTAAATAAACAAAAATCATTAACATAGCCGAGTATTGCCAAATATAATCTCTTGGATACTGTCCTAACGTTTCTAGGTAAGGGTATAAAACACCACCAATTTCAGGAGCATTTGCGCCTGATATTGGAACAGCAATCATTGCAAATGCTAGGGTTATTAATGTAATAAACGCTACTCCATAACTTGTGAGGAATACAAGTCTTAAGGCTTTTCCATCATCTGTAATCAAATTATGGTCTTTCATTTTTATTCATCCCCTATCTCAATTTTTTAAGTCTATTTAAATAGACATTAATTACACATGTGGGCAGACTATTCCCAAACTATAGGCCACCGCCCCTTTTTGGAATCCTCTTCAATTGGAGTGGACTAGAACTAGTATTGCTGAAACCAAAAATTAATAACCTCACTGCCCTCGTAGGATTCAGTATTAAGAGTTTTTCTAACCAGCATCATTCCGTACATAGAGATGTGAAATCCACTAACTGGTAAATCTGAATTATCTATTTGTATCATCGTATCATCTTTGAATAGGAAATGTGTATCATCTACTACGGAGGTTGTATAGTCACCGCTACTTGCTGCTACGTACCATTCTAGCTTTTCTTCTTCATCGACTACTTCTTTCAAATTAATTTATTCTATAGCTTGAAAAAACGTATCTGCTAAAACAAGTCTTCCATACTGAGCCCACTGATCAACCCTTCTAGCGGTTATTGAATATACTTGCTTATCCGGCAAGAGATTGACTCGGTAAAGTATCATATCATTTTCCAAATATCCTACTAAATTATATCTAAGATCTCTTATTGTTCCGTCTTTCTCGTAGTTTACGTTGAAATCTTCAAGTTTTAGACTTCTGGGATATCCTATTTTCTCTTGAATCTTCTTATAATCTTCTTTTACATATAGCTTATATAAATTACTACTCGAAGCTACAACCTCGACTGGCCTTTCAAAGTAATAGTTGCTCAACACTGGACTAATAATACCTATGATTAATAATACAAGTCCTAAATAAGCAGATCTTGTTTTTGCAACCTTATTAGTTACAGGTCTAAAGTATACCAAGAATATAAGAAAACCAATGGGAATTGGGATTTTATTAAACCGAAAAAGAAATGCTCCAAGAAAATAGTACCCTATTAATTTTAAAATTATATACTCTTCTTCTTTCTTACACTGATAATAAAAAAAGCTTAATCCTACAATCATAGTAAAAAATGTAATAATCCACATAAGGCTCTCCCCCTTAAATGAGTAGGTTTTACAATACCCCCAATAGACCGCGTCTCAAAGACCCTTGTGGGAAGTGACCAATGATGTATGCAACGGTAATAATACTCACAATTAATTTTTTCATGTTTAGGATAAGATTCTTTTTCCTATCCTACAATCCCGGATACAATATTATCATTGGAATTAATAATTGCCTCTATTGTTCCTTTCATTTGTGTATGTATATTACTTACACAAATGAACAAACATATATATGCTACGATTAAATGTACGGAGGTGAACTTTATTGCCACAAAAAGAATGGTCAATAACGCTAAATAATACTAAACATACTCTTACTTTAAACCATGGCAGTCTTCAACGAAAATATGATTTGAAACTTGACGGTAATAGGTTAAATCCCGTAAGAGAGTTGATCGAAAAGGGAGATAAACTTGCATTTAACATAAACACCCATACTTGTATTGTAATAATAAAACTCTATAAAGGCGATTTTGAGTACGATTGTATTGTTGATGCCCATTCCGTTGAAACAGGACAAAGAATTGAAATTCCACCTAGATGGACTCCTCCGAAAGAAGGATGTCTTAAGTATGTAATTTATTGGCTCCTATGGGCAGTTACTGTTAGTCTAATGAGCTTAATCACAGGACTTAGCGAAGGTAAAATCGACCAAACCATAACCTTAATAATAATTACTTTAATAATATCTCCTATAATTCTACGTCTATGGAAAAATCGCTAATAAAAACACTCCGAAATGCTGGTTTCATCAAACTTCATAATTCATACCACATAAATAAATGGTATATTAAATCCATTTAAACATAATGCTTATTCAAATCCATTGACTTCTGTCGCAAATATAATTAAGTGCTTATTTTGAAAAAGTCCAAGGTTGTTTTTATGAAAATTTCATAAACCATGTCCCAAAATCAACTTTTTCTATCTCTGGACCTCTCTCAATCGTTAAATTAACATATTTTATAACTTTATAGCCTAACCCATAATATTCTGTTGATCCGCCGTCCTTATACCTTATTACTGGAATCGCAAAAATAGGTGGTTTATTTGCCTTTGCTAGAGAAAAATCAGTAAGGAGGAATACAAACCAAATAATTAATATTGTACCTATAATAATTTTACTTCTTTTCATTCTAACACTACCTTCATAATAATTTCCTATCTTACACACGGTAACTATATATAATCATTTTATATTTCTTTAACCAAATTTCTTATTTAGAATTGAATGTATGATATTCCATGGGTAAATTTATTTTATAATATCCAATACTCTTGCTATAAAAAGTACCCCAGGATAATACTCTGTACGTGATGTATACTTATATGGACCAGCTAATTCCTTGTCTATACTCCACAACGCTGACCAATTAGGTCTTGGGCTTAGTGAATTTAAGCAATCCATTACAACTTTTTCTTTATGTTCTTCATCATAAATGTATTTAGGATTTGAATTATTTGCAGTTTCGAAAATAGGCATTATTTGAAGTGCAATAGGAAACACGCCCCTGCTATTACTATCTTCTATTAGTGCTCCTCCCTCTACAACTTCTAATTGCCTATTTGCTTCTACCCAAGTTTCTTTATTAAATTCTTTGATTTTTCCTGTTCTAATTGATATAAAACCATGTTTAATCTCAATAAAGTATTCTAACGTTCTATAATAGCACCAATAATCTAACCATCCATATGAATCAACATGGTTTAATTCCTTGATTGCCGACCATTTTCTTTTAACAGGTGCTTCCATAAGAAATGCTTCTGTAAACTGAGAAAACGCTGGGGCTAGTACTGAGTGTAACTGTTTTTCACTATAAATAAAAGGAGCCTCTGTTAAAATATTCATATAGTTAGCTGCTTGTTTAGCAAAATTATTAACTGTTGACCGTAAGAAATCATTTGTAGACCTAATTCCATCACCATCAGGTAATTCAGATTTTATATGTATTTTACCAATCCCTTTTAGCGTTTCAATTTTCATATTCCACCCCATTTATACCATCCTAATTCCTTTCGGATAACGTTGCCGATTGCTGCACCTAGCCATAAGATATTGTACTTTGACCATTCCGTTGACAAATGTTTCAAGCACTTTTATGCGAATTCATTTATGCCGTAAATATAAGGTACTACTTGCAATTAATTTTAAAGATTTTTATTATCCTTAGATTCTTTTATTACCTTTTTACAGCTAACTCAATAACAAAATACAATATAATTGGTAGAATTGCAACAAATATTGAGTATTTGTTTATTTTAAAAAGTCCCCTAATTCTAATTTGAATTTCCCTTTCAGGAACAAAATAATTATTTATCTAAAAGTCAGGGTTTTCTCTTTTTTTATCATATGAACATCATTCATGTTTACCATATAGTATTTATGGTTAGGCATTGATATATCTGATGTCATAACTGACCTTTGATATTTCATCAAATGATAGGTTAGTTAATATAATACTAGATTTGCTTCCTGTCCTAATGAGAAACTATGTAAATAGAAGACTTAATACCATGGTTCCCCGGGATTAATATTTTTCTCCGTCTCCTATGGTAATTGTAAATCTTCTTATTCATACAAAAACGATTTATAACACTATGAAGAATTATAAACCGTTTTTAAAATTGTATATAGTTTAATATAACTAATATATGTATAATTTTGTAGTTCATAAAACTGACAACTCCAGCGAAATTAAGAGTGTATAATACTTACAATACATATATCATCACTTAGTAAGATTGAGTAGTATCTATACTATATTATTATTGAAAAAAATGATATCTTGTAATTTTCTCTTTGGAACATGAAGCACACCTTCGTCGTCCTTATAATACTTAATACTTCCATCCTCATCTTCCATCACTGGCACCTCTGCAGGATACCCAAGGGCAACCATCGTATGTATCAAATACTTCTGAGGAATATTTAATATCTCAGCTATTTTATTTCTATTAATAGCACCAAGCCAGCAGCTTCCTAAGCCTTCCTCAATGGCAGTTAAAAGTATATTTTGCACTGCTGCACCTGCATCTACATCATAGTCTGCCTTCTTAACTTCAGTATCCACCAATACAACTATATAAGCCATCGGTCTTTCATTTTCATCAGGATCACCAGCGGGCTTTATATACCCAGCCCAGGCTGTTGTTGGGAAGATTGCTTCCAGAAGAGTCTTATCATTTACTACAGCATACTTTAATGGCTGTAAATTTGCTCCCTGGGGTGCAACTCTGGCAGCATCAACAAGCTTCTTTAGAATCTCCTCAGAAACTTGTTCCTGTTTAAATTTTCTTATAGTTCGTCTTGTTAAAATTGTTTCATATACATTCATTATTTAATCCTCCTCTTTATTTTTGAGTATACCACAAAATTACCAATAAATTTTCATTTAATTTACTTAGAATATAACACATATATTAAGCACAACTTATTAAAGTATTAGGAA
>Ga0194136_1001153_pt1 | contig 13232 bp, 12 predicted proteins | sample TARM_MetaG_T3A_1_FD_134023 | JGI IMG/M metagenome (GOLD analysis project Ga0194136, IMG submission 134023) | Freshwater microbial communities from Pennsylvania, USA, analyzing microbe dynamics in response to fracking - TARM_MetaG_T3A_14 (version 2) | ecosystem: Environmental > Aquatic >...
GGCACCATTCTTGCGACTCATATCTTGTAAGATTTGTAGGACTTGTTTACCTGTTTCAAAGTCTAAAGCACCTGTTGGCTCATCACATAGTAAGATTTTTGGTTTTTTAGCAACCGCTCTAGCAATAGAAACGCGTTGTTGTTCACCACCAGATAATTGTGCAGGGAAGTTATTGATTCTTTCACCTAAACCTACACCCTCTAACACTTCGATAGGATCACTCGCATCTTTAACTATTTCAGAAGCCAACTCCACATTCTCCTTAGAAGTCAGGTTAGGCACTAAATTATAAAATTGAAATACGAAACCGACATCCTCTCGGCGGTATTTGGTTAATTGCTTTTTGTTATAAGTAGCAATGTCATTGCCATCAATGATGACTTGTCCTTCATCATTTGTGTCCATGCCTCCCAGGATATTTAGCATGGTAGATTTTCCGGCACCGGATGATCCTAGAATAATGGCTAATTCACCTTGTTCAATTGAAAAATTTACATCATTATTCGCAGTGATGACATTCTCACCCATTTTATAATGTTTAGAACTATTAATAACCTCTATATAACTCATTTTCATTTCCTTCCTTATAAATATAAAATGATTGCCCAAGTAAATGAACAACGTGTTGATTTATTTACTTAGAGAGTATATAATGATTGTGCAAGAGATTCAATAAACAAAATATAAAAAAGTGTTGATTTTATAACAAAACTTGTCAATTAATCTATTCAAAGAAAGTAGGATAATCAATGAGCCGGAAGATGGAAACAAAAGAAAAAATTAAAGCAGCCTTTATTGATTTAGTACATGAAAAGGGATTTGAAGCGATGACTGTGAGTGATATCGCCAGAAGATGTGATATCAATCGTGGGACTTTTTATCTGCATTATGTAGATAAGTATGACTTAATGAATAAGCTAGAAGAAGAAGTGATGTTTGATTTAGAGGCGATTATTTTAAAGGATTCGGGTCATAAAGAAGCCAAGGAATCTTTCGAATTGATTCCATATGATGAAATTTTAGAAGCCTTAATCTATGTTAAAGGTGAATTTGACTTTGTAAAAGCTATTGCCAGCCCAGGTGGGGATCCCAATTTCATGCAAACCTTAAAGTCTATTATTGGCCAACTTATTGATATAAAGGTGAAGCAGTCTAATCGCGTAAAGTTTGAGAAATTAGACCTGCCTGAAGACTATGCGATTGAAATCTTACTATCATCTATTGTGGGGATTATGACTTTGTGGATTAAAAAAGATGGAAAAGAGTCACCGGAAGAAATTGCGCACATGATTACCAAAGCGAAACTATTGTCGCCATATGAACTGCTACTTTAAAAAGTTTATTTATAAATGATACTGAAAAAGGACTCACATTTTTTGTGAGTCCTTTTTCAATAGAGGGTGTATATTTAATTTGAGCTAAGTGTCATTTTCTAGGTCTAAAAATAGTTGATACAGGGCCCCAAGTAGGTTGGATGAATTTCGGTAGGCGCAGGCTGAAATCTCAATTGGGGCAAAGGTTTCAGCTAACCATGGAATTTTGCTACGTAGGTCATGGTAGTGGGCGATAATCCCTTGAATTAAGATATCTTGTTCACTAATCCCACCACCGATAACAACTTTCTCAAGGTCCAAAGTAGACTGTAAATTGATGATTAGGTGGGCAATGTCTTGGCAATAACGGTTAAAATGGCTGGTCAATTCTTCATTACGTCCTCGGATGATTTCTTCAAAAACGACTTCGAATTCATTGCCTTCCAGTTGAAGGATTTGCGCTGCTGTATGGATGAAATGGACCGCCGATCCTCGCTTACCATAGGATTCTGCTTGTTTATTTTCATCAATAGAGTGAATCAAGAAACTCAATTCACCAGCTTGAAAGTGGGGGCCTTTGTAGAGCTGGTTGTCTAGGATAAACCCGCCACCGACACCAGTGCCAAGGACGATGGCAGCGGCATTTTCGATGTCCTTCAATTCACCAATCCACCATTCAGCAAGGGCGGCTGCCTTTCCATCGTTAATTATTGCAAAGGGTAAATCGGTAAAAGTTTGGATCCAAGGTCGGATATTGAAGCCGGCAAGGTAGGTGAGGGCACCGCCTGTTTCAATAATTCTCTGCACCGAATTAATTTTCCCTGGGCATGAGATAGCGACGCCTTTGATTTGCGGCTCATAGGCTTGGATTTGCGCTTTAATCTGGATTTTAAAGTTGTCTAGATTTTTGGTTGAGGGTAACTTCCACCGGTCAACAAAGTTACCAGAGTGGTCAATGAGACCGTATTTGGTGAAAGTTCCACCCACATCGATACTTAAGTAATTCATAGGCACAACCTTCTTTTAACTTAGGTGTTTTCTAAAGAAATCCAGTTGGTCAAGGTTACATTCTTTAGCGATAGCTGATTTTTGGTCAATATGGAAGACGTGATTTAATTCAGACCCGTCCGAATTGCCGTAGATTTTAAAGTAGGTTTCATTGCCTAATGCGATTAGATCTTGCCCTAATTTTTGACCGGTTTCCTTTAGAAAGTCATGGCTGGCTGTCATGACGTAGGCTGGCGGAAAATCAGTCGTCATGTATTGTTCTACTGGTAACTGAGCTTTGGTTGCTTGGGTCATTTTTCCATCAAGATAGTAAGGGAAGTCGTCGGCTGTTCCAATATTATTGCCGATATAGTAGACCCCGCAATTCAGACCGACCGCCTTGAATTCAATATCAGGTACTTTGAAATCAAATAGCTTTTGGTAATCTGGATTAGACACGATGGTCGCATAGTGCTGGGTCAATTGACCACCTGCAGAGTCGCCTAGTAAGAATAGATTATCCAGGTCGATATAGTAGTTCTTGTGTTTCTCAGTCGTCCATTGCAAGACTTGGTTGATGTCTTCAAGTGGGGCAGGGTAGACGTGTTCAGGGGCTAGACGGTAATTGAAATTGATGACCGTAAAACCTTGAGTGGCAAGGAACATGGTATAGAAGCGGTACAATTCCTTGTCTCCATAAAAGAAACCACCACCGTGAATATGGATTAAAGTCGGTAATTTATGGTCAGTTCCCTTTGGATAGTAGATGTCTAAAGTATTGTCAATACCGTGTGGGCCGTAGGAAATATCACGGAACTTTTCAAGGGTTGTTGGCTCTACTAAACCAGTATCTCTTTTTGCATCGACTTCTTTAAATTCTTTACGCATTTGTTCAACATCAATTTTCATGGGGCATAACTCCTTCTACTTTAATTTCTTTTCGTTTAATGGCAATTGTTTTTAGGGTGATAAAGATAAATAACAATAGGAATCCTATGCCAGCTACCATCATACTGAAGGCCGGGCTGTAATTATTAAAGGCAACCGCAATAGCATTCATTAGCAATGGAGAACAGAATACCCCGATATTGATAGTGATTAACAATAGAGTATAGGAAATATTGATGGCATTTTTAGGGGCAATTTCAGCGGTCCAGGTATAGATGTAAGGGATACTTAGGCCAAAACCAATCCCAGTCATCAAGACACCTGCAATTAGAACTGGCAGATTCGGTGCAATAGAAAGGACGAAGAAGCCACAAGTTACAGTCAGTAAACCAATTGGTAGGATCATCCTGTTCACTTTCTTGTAGAAAGTTCCGTATAAGATACCAACTGGTAAACCAACGAGGGTCGAAATACCAGAGATAATGGACACAGAACTTGCGGTCCCAATACCAGAAGATACGATGAGTTCCGGTAATTTAATGACTGAAGTCATGAACAAGCCGAACAAGATGAACATTAATAGCGCAATCCCAACTACCGGCAGGTTGAAACGGATTTTCTCTTCAGCGATGGGACCAGCTTGGTTGGTCGCAGCTGCCTTTGGTGCTAATTTCACAAATGTAGCAAAAATAAAGATAGTTGGCAAAATAATCAAATAGACATAGAAGGATTGCTGCCAACCTAAGGTGATTAAGTAGCTCAAGCTAAAGGATAGGATGGCCGAACCTAAGCTACCAGCCATGGACTGAAACCCCATCATTGAGGCCAATTCATCGCCTTCAAAGAATTCAGGTAGTAAACTTACGGCTAGTGAATTGAAGAGCCCAATTCCGGCACCGAAGGCAAAACGGGCAGCCAAAATCGTAGTATAATCGGCCACAAAGATAGGGAGGATCCCACTGATTAAAGCAATCGTTAGCCCAAACAGAATAGTGGTCTTTTTGCCGATAAATTTCATTAAAATGGGGCTTAGAAATAGGGAGAAGATAATCCCAAAATTTGGCACGGTTAACAAGGTTTCGACGGCGGCCTTGGACTGGTCAGGAAAGGCTGTAATCATATCAGGGATGACAGGTGAAATGACGGCAGCAGATGACAGCAGGGCTGAAATAGACAAGAGCGCGATTTTGAAAATCCATGAGTGCTTTGACGTTTGCATAAGAAAACCTTCTTTCTGTTAGATTGATATCAGTTTAACAAGTAAGCGCTTTCTTTTACAGCTCGAATTCGGCTGATATTTTGTCAAATTATGACCTCATCCTAATTTTTGCCGGTACTTACTAGGGGTCATTTGATACCTGTCTTTGAAAATTTGAATGAAAGCCTTGTGGTTGGGGAAGCCGCAAGTGTCAGTGATATATTGGATAGAATAGTCCGTATTGGTCAGTAGTCGAAAGGCATCCTGCAACCGCATTTCTCCAATATAGGCCATAACTGACATGCCGGTATACTTCTTGAATTTCCTTGAAAAATAAGAAGCAGTTAGATGGAAATGATTAGCCAATTGAGACACAGTCAGGTCTTCAGTGATATGGTCTTCGATGTAGGCAATGACACTGTCGATCCAGTCAAATTCATCTGTTTCAGGAATTAAGTCATTTTTATAATGTTTAATTGCTGAAAAGGAAGTGGTCAATAGGTAGAGACAATTGTAGACCAAGCTTAAAATTTTCATGTTCTGAAAGGCATCTTTACCAAGTGAAATCTGATATAGGGCCGTGAAAGTTTCTTGTAAGGCGTGAAAATCTTTGACTTGTGATTCTGACATGTCTGCGTAAGCTGGAATTTCGTAGTACCTGTAGGGATAATTGGGGACGATCTTAGCCATAAATTGATAAGGAATAATCAGTGAAAGAGCTTGATTGTCAGTGTCTTTGATTGGCTTACTTTCAACTGAATGAATTTCATTTGGATTGATTAAGAGAATAGTCCCAGCCTTAGTGCGGTGGTCCTTACCATTAATGGTAAATTTGGTAATTTCACCAACTAAGGTATAACTAATTTCAAAAGACCGGTGCCAATGTCTAGGGATATAAGTCATATTGTTGGCATTGGTATGGTGAATGATTTTAAAGGGCAAGGACCCATCAGTTAAATCGATAATTTCATGATGAAACAAAGAAAATCACCTCTTCTAAAGGATACAAATCTTGAGATATCGGAGTGTAGTTTGGTGTTCGCTGGATGTAAATATTATGGCTATAATAACGCAAGCGGTAAAAATTGTATAGGTATAAAATAGCAAATGCATTTTCCAATAGATAGTAGATTCTTGAAAAATGGACATGCCTTTGATGCAAATGTCATGAAAAAAATATTTTTCTTAAAATGGGGGATCACCCAAATAATGAAAATACGCGCTTCGATAGCCTGGCTGCTAGGGTAGAGAAGTATAGCCCTTTTCTCAAAAATACAACATTCCAATTTTTAAGGTACGATTGAAGTGTACACCACTTGACAGATTATTAGGGTACAATGTATGATTAGACCATAAAAATGAAAAGGCTACCATTTTTTTATTGGATGGCCGAAGGTATTAAATTTCAGAGGGAGAAAGCAAAAATATGGCAGATAAAAATAAAGAAACTGCGAAATTTGTAATGGACCATATTGGTGGTCAAAGTAATGTGAATTCATTGGTTCACTGTGCGACACGTCTACGTTTTCAATTGAAAGATGAGTCAATCGTAGATGAAGAAGCCTTGAAAAATAACCCAAATATTCTGACTGCACAAGCTAAGGGTGGTCAATATCAAGTGGTTATCGGGAACAATGTGGCGAAAGTCTATGCGGAAATCATCAATAACACCGATGTAGCAGCTGGTGGAACGACAGATGCTGATCCGGCAGAAACTGCCACGGACAATAAACAAGAAAAGAAACAAAAGAATCCTGTTTCAGTAGTATTTGAATATATTTCAGGAACCTTTTCACCGCTAATTCCAGCCCTTGCAGGTGCAGGTATGGTGAAGGCCTTACTAGCCATTTTAGAATTATTCCCGGCTTGGGATGCAACGAGTACAACAGGTTCAGTTTTGCAAGCGGCTTCAAATGGGTTATTCTACTTCTTCCCAATCTTTGTAGCCATTTCAGCTGGTAAATATTTCAAGGTCAACCCTTGGGTAGCCGGTGTGATAGGAGCGTCATTATTAGATCCGAACTTTACGGGCCTAACTGAAGCGGGCGGTGATTTAAGCTTCATGGGTATTCCTTTATTAATTTCAGATTACTCACAAACAGTATTTCCAATGTTGGTAGCGATTGCAATATACGCACCACTTGAACGATTCTTGAAGAAATATATTCCAGATACGATTCAGTTATTCGCTGTCCCAATGATTTCAATCCTTGTAATGGTGCCACTAACTGCTTTAGCATTGGACCATTCTCGCAATTCTTCTCAGGTTTAATTGCAAGCGGTTTACTATGGCTACTAGACTTCTCATCTCTACTAACCGGTATGGTGATGGCTGCGGCTTGGCCTTTCTTAGTTGTCCTGGGTGTGCATTGGGGGATTACGCCAATCTCATTGGATAACTTAACACGTGGTGGTGACCCATTAAATGCTATGGCAGCGGGTGCGACTTTTGCTCAAATGGGGATCGCTTTTGGGGTCTTCCTACGCTACCGTAAAAACCAAAACTTAAGTTCATTATCACTTTCAGCGACCATTTCAGGTATCCTTGCAGGGGTTACCGAACCAATTTTATACGGGATTATCTTACGTTATAAACGGGTTATTCCAATTCTTGTGGTTTCATCAGCAGTTGGTGGGGGAATCTTAGGGGCATTAGGTACAGAAATGACTTCATACGCCTTCAACTCAGTTCTTACCATTCCAGCTTACGCACCGATTCCGCAATATGTTATTGGGATTTCAGCAGCCTTCCTAACAGGTACCATCTTAACCTTCATCTTCGGTTTAGGCGATGACGTCGATGGCGACACTAAAGAAGATAGGGATACTATTGAAGATTCTGAATCTTCTATCAAAACGGCAAGTCGAGCCCAAGCTGGCGACCAAGAAACGTTAATCAAACCTCTAAAAGGGACAAGCTTAGCCTTAGACCAAGTGGACGATCCAGTATTTTCATCAGGCGCAATGGGTCAAGGGGTAGCCGTTGAACCAAGCGAAGGGATCTTAGTAGCCCCAGCTGACGGGGAAATTAACCTATTAGCCGATACCAAACATGCAGTTGGTTTAAAAACAGCCCAAGGCGCTGAACTTTTGATGCACGTTGGACTAGACACTGTTGAATTAGAAGGACAACCATTTACTGTCAAAGTAGCAGTTGGCGACCAAGTGAAACAAGGCGACGTATTATTAGAAATTGATTTAGACGCTATTAAGGATGCTGGTAAAGCAACGACAACACCAGTCATTGTAACAAATGCGGGAGACTATACTGAAGTAAAAGTGAATAACGATGCTGAAGATGGTCAACCGCTGATTGAATTGACCAAATAAGGAATTGGATTTAATCAGATATTAAATTGAATCAGTAAATATGTAACTAAGTGAGTTTAAAAAAGGAGTTTTAACATTATGGCGAAATTACCAAAAGATTTCTTATGGGGTGGCGCGATTGCTGCCCATCAAGCTGAAGGTGGCTGGGATGCTGGTGGGAAAGGGCCAAGTGTTGCTGACGTAATGACTGCCGGTGGGGCTAACCAACCGCGTGAAATTACTGATACTGTTGAAGAAGGTCGCTACTATCCAAACCATGTGGCCGTTGACTTATACGGTCACTACAAAGAAGACGTGGCTTTATTTGCGGAAATGGGCTTAAAAGCTTTCCGTACGTCAATCAACTGGACGCGTATTTTTCCAAATGGGGACGACGCTAAACCAAATGAAGAAGGGTTACAATTCTACGATGACTTCTTTGATGAATTATTGAAATACAACATCCAACCAGTCATTACCTTATCGCATTTTGAAGTGCCTTTAAACTTGGCAAAAAACTACGGTGGTTTCAAAAACCGTCAAGTAGTGGACTTCTTCGTGAAATTTGCGGAAACAGTCTTTGAACGCTACAAAAACAAAGTCAAATACTGGATGACCTTCAACGAAATCAACAATATGATGGACTATTCAAATCCTATCTTTTTGTGGACTAACGCAGGTGTCACGGTTGAAGAGGGCGAAGATGCTAAACAAGTAATGTATCAAGCAGGTCACCATACTTTAATTGCCTCAGCCTTAGCGGTTGCAGCTGGTAAGAAAATTAATCCAGACTTTGAAATTGGTGCCATGGTATCTCACGTGCCGGTTTATCCAAAAACGGGTGACCCAGCCAACGTATTCTTAGCTGAAGAAACGATGCGTATGCGTTATTTCTTCCCAGACGTACAAGTTCGTGGGTATTATCCAAACTACGCCTTGAAAGAATTTGCCCGCGACGGCATTGAAATTCCTTTCCTAGATGGCGACGAAGAAATCCTTAAAAACGGTAAGGTTGACTACTTAGGTTTCTCTTACTACATGTCGACAATGGTGGATAAAGATGCCCCATTAGCATCAACAAACAAAGTTCACGGTGGCGTACCGCATGAAGTGGAAAATCCTTATATTGAACGGTCTGACTGGGGTTGGGCAATTGACCCAATAGGTTTACGCTATACATTAAACCGCTTCTACGACCGTTACCAAGTGCCATTGTTTATCGTGGAAAACGGCTTGGGACTTGTAGATGAGTTTGATGCTGATGGTCAGATCCATGACCAGGCACGAATCGCTTACTTACGCGACCATATTGAACAAATCAAATTAGCTGTTGTCGAAGACGGCGTTGATTTAATGGGTTATACACCATGGGGCGTGATTGACATCGTATCCTTTACTACAGGAGAAATGAAAAAACGCTATGGTATGATTTACGTTGACCGTGACAATGAAGGAAACGGCACCTTAGCCCGGTCTAAGAAAGCATCATTTGCATGGTACCGTAAAGCCATCGATTCAGACGGTGAAGACTTGGCTTAAACTTACCGAAATTAAAAAGGCGAAATGCACTTTTCTCGAAGCGCATCTCACCTTTTTTCGCGTATATACAAATTGTAGGGCGGATTACTCACCAACCATACCATCGCCGTCACGGTCATCCATATACGGATACAACCAATGGTCAGCATAAATAGGCATTGAAAAGCCTGCCGCTTTGGCTTCTTTAATGGTTACCTGTCCGTTGCCATTGGCATCAACCGAACTGACATCACCACCAGATGCTGGTGCGGTAGTAGCTGGTGCACTTTCAGCTGCAGGGGCAGTTTCAGAAACGGTCGAAGATTGGTTTAATTTTGATAGTGATTCATCTTGTGACGGGCCTTCAGGACCTACAGATGAACCGTCTGCGTAGTTAATTTCAACATCTGGTTGAATGTTTGGTACATAGATATTGAATTGAATAGTGGCGCCATTATCTTCAATAGAGAAACCTTCCATGTAAACACCGGATGCCAGTAGGTTTTCCCCTTCAAATGCTGGTGTAACGCGGTAGCGCACATGGTTTTCTGTTTCTTCAATATAGTTAGCCACAAAGTTTTCAAAAGGTAACATTCCTTCCGTATTAAACCATCTAGTCCCAGTCATCAAGTTGCGGGCATTGGCATCTTCACCAGTTAATTGGTGGCCAATCAAATGAGACCGGTTATATAACCAACCACCAGAAACATTGGCATATTTGGCTTGTTGCCAGCCAGTTGGCTTGATATCTGAAATATCGCCACGTTCTGTAGTAGGCATGAGCTCGACGCCGAGGACAGCGTTTGCGGCGGTTACTCGACCTAAACTATCTAGTTCACCGTATGATTCGTAGGCTTCAGTCGATGTAATATCTGCATCTGTAAAGTAAGGGGTGTTATTGTTAATTTCTATATACGTTTGCCCAGTTGGTACTGTCCGTACTTTTGTCAATTCAGCGCTTGCTTGGCTGGCAATTTCACTTTCGGCTTTTTCTTTAGATTCAGCGGCTGCTTTTTCTTTAGACTCTGATTCAGCACGTTTCTTAGAAGAAGCTTGGCGTGCACTTGATTCAGCAGCTAATTTTTTGTCATAAGATTCCTTGGAGGATTTGCGTGACGCATCTTCAGCAGACTTAGCTACCGCGTCTTCGGTCGCTGATTCAGAATCATTAGCGGAATGCTCATCAACATCTTGATCTGAGGATATGACTTGTTCTTGTGATTGTAGAGCGGTTTGATTGGCATCTGTTTCACCTGTATCTATTGAAAAGATGATAATCGTACCGATTAATGCAGCTGCAAAGGCAATCAAGCTATTTCTGAACCATCGATTATTTGGTTTAATCTTGTAGAAAAACAAGGCCAGAATAGGCGCAACAAGTAAAATGAATGGTGATAGCATGATAAAGACTATCAATAGACAAAAGTAAGCCAACAAACGTAACCAGTTAATATTCTTTTTCTTCATTATTTATAATTCTCCCAAAATATCTGTTCTCTCCCATATTGCCTAACATTATATCGGCCGTCATCAGAAACTGCAATGACTATCGTGCTTTTATTTATAAAATATAAAATAGACAAAGTTATTTCTCGGCAAGGGGTCACTAAATCGATGTCTATAGTCTTTTTACAATAATTATCAGGCGAATTTCTGGTATGATACTTGTAATAGAAAGTCGATTGAGGTGAAATTATGTTAGCGAAAGAGGAATTACCGGTATGCCCAGTGGCGACAACGGTCGATCTAATTGGGAATAAATGGAAAGTTTTGATTATTCGAGAATTGTTAAAGGGGACTTACCGTTTCAATGAACTGCACCGGTCTATTGAAGGGATTAGTCAGAAAGTCTTGACGGAAAACCTCCGTAAGTTGGAGTCAGACGGGATTATCCAGCGGACTATTTATGCAGAAGTGCCACCACGAGTGGAGTATTCCTTGAGTGAATTGGGCGATACCTTAAGACCTATTATTGAAGTGATGCGGGCCTGGGGAAACGATTATTTGAACGGCAACCTGCCTGGAAATGAAAATACAGAAAAAAATTAAAAATATTTTTGCTGGCAAAGCCTTGGTGTTCGTCATTACTTACCAATAAGTAAGTAGCTAAGGAAAAAGTACCTACTTTTAGTAAGTGGATTTTCGTGGTTAAATATACCTATCAACAAGAAACTTACAAATGAAAGAGGTATATAAACATGGCAAATATTACAGTATTCGGTAAAGGTAACATGGGTTCAGCAATCGGTGTCTTATTCCAAGAAGCAGGCAACGACGTCGCTTACATCGGTTCAGAAGACGGTAAACAAGCATTAGGCGATATTGTTGTATTGGCAGTGCCTTACGCAGCAATAGATGGCATCATCTCTAACTACGCTGATGAATTAGCAGGCAAAATCATCGTTGACATCACAAACCCAGTAAACTTCGACACTTTCGATGGTTTAGTTGTGCCAGCTGACTCATCAGCAGCCCAAGAAATCCAAGCAAAAGTAAGTGGTGCGAAAGTTATCAAAGCCTTCAATACAAACTTTGGCACTACATTAGCTTCTAAACAAGTTGGCGACAACACGACAACAGTTTTAGCAGCCGGTGAAGCTGATGCTAAAGCAGCCTTCAAAGATGCATTAGAAGGCAGCGGCTTGAACTTTGTAGACGCAGGTGAATTATCACGTGCCCGTGAATTAGAAGCAATTGGCTTCTTACAAATCACATTAGCATCCCGCGAAGAAATCGCTTGGACAGCAGGATTTGCACTAGTTAAATAAAGCCCGATATTGAGACTAGAATTAGTTATAAAAATGTAATAGATTTAACACAACCACCAACGACTTAGTGCATACTAGCTTGTTGGTGGTTTTTATTTTGTTTTATCTACAATAAAAATAAGCCGTGACTCCCGGGATAGTGGGTTTCACGGCTTTTAGGGGTAGGTGTTTTTAATCTAGTTGATCACTTTGTTTGGATCAAAGTCGGTGTGTGTATTGGCTGTTTGCGTAGCTTGTTTTTCGTTGTAATTATCTAATAAGGACATAGCAATCGTCGTCAAGACACCAATTACGGCTGCGTCATCCACAAATCCCAAGGGACCGAAGATATCCGGCAACACATCAGCTGGGAAGACGGTATAAGCGAGTGCTAATCCAGTAATCGCCTTGATGTAGGTAGGTGTTTCCTTATTAAATAAGGCTTTGGAGAACTTGCCCAAGGTCATCTTTGATGTTTGTTTCATTGCGTACATCATCCTTTCTCATGTCTATATATTAATGGGAAAAAGGGGTAGATGTATCCGTCCTAAGACCTAATTTAGGCACTTATCTTCGTTAAATCTAGGAACATGATATGCATGTCCACATAACGACCGTCTTTCACTTGGAATCCGCCTGGAATTGTCCCCACAATTTCAAAGCCAAATTTCTCGTAAGTATGGATAGCAGCCTTATTTTCAGCTACAACCGCGTTAAACTGAATCCCTCTAAAACCACGCGTTTTAGCCGTTTCAATGGATTTTGCTACCAAGTCATTGATTAAACCTTGCCCACGGAAGGCTTTATTCACTGCATAAGTCCCGTTGGCTACGTGACTTGCCCGACCCTCGTTATTTGCTTTAATTAGGTAATAGCCAGCAATCTGATCATCCGCCAATAAGACGTCAACTTGGTCATAAGCAGCCAGTTTCTTCTCAAAGGCGGCCCTTGAATAGAGGTCTAAACCAGGGAAAGCGACACCATCCACCAAAATATCGTTCCATATTTCTCTAAGAACTTCAGTATCGACTTGAGTGTGATTTTTGAATGTTTTCATACTGGTAGACCTCCTATAAATTTGTATCGAATACCCCTTATTATACCCATACCACCTACACCCGTCCAATAATCATCTGATGGGTTTTATGATTTTACTCATATTGAAAGGGTTGACATTCCTTTAAAAGATTGTTTGAATAGAGTTAATTCATAGAGACATTTGGGGTGCTGTGACAGCTGAGATTATACCCATGGAACCTGATACAGTTAATA
>Ga0194136_1001154_pt1 | contig 13231 bp, 12 predicted proteins | sample TARM_MetaG_T3A_1_FD_134023 | JGI IMG/M metagenome (GOLD analysis project Ga0194136, IMG submission 134023) | Freshwater microbial communities from Pennsylvania, USA, analyzing microbe dynamics in response to fracking - TARM_MetaG_T3A_14 (version 2) | ecosystem: Environmental > Aquatic >...
GAACCTCGAGGACTTCCCGGACGCGGCCCGCAAGCTGCTCAACATGATCGAGTTCTGGCTGTGCCTCTACATGCCGCCGGACGAGATCGAGCAGGTCAGCCGCTTCAAGGAGCTCACCGCCACCCAGCGCAAGCTGATGGCCTCAGCTACCAAGGTCTCGAAGAAATACACTGAGGGGGTTGTGCTCTCAGGGCGCCTGGAAGCGCTGTTTCGGGTGGTGCCCCCCAGCCTCTACCTGGCACTGGCCGGCACGGAAGGTGAGGAGAAGGCCGAGCGCATGCGGGTGATGCGCGAGCAGGGCTGCTCGGAGCTCGAAGCGGTGCTGCATATCACCCAGCGGCTGGACAAGGCCCGGGGCATCGGGTCTACGGAATAGAAATAGGTTTAGAAAAGTTGCTGCAATTGGCCTAATCTTCCATTTTGGATGTTGAAGTTAAACCGTTTTGGTTTAAAAATAACAACTGAATTGGCTGTTTAGGCAAGCTGTGGTGACGAAAATAAACCAGCTGTGGCAGCAGATCCCCCATGGCGCCGTGGTCACCACGGCGTGGCTCGATGCCCATGGCATCAACGCCAATCATGCCGCCAAGCTCACCGATGCCGGCTGGTTGAGGCGTCTCGGGCGTGGCGCCTACTGCCGGGCCGGCGACTCGCTGACCTGGGAGAGCGGGGTGTTTGCGCTGCAGGCGCTCAATGATCCCGAGGCACCACCGTTCTGGCCGGGCGGCCAGACCGCTCTGGCCCTGCAAGGCTTCGCTCACTACCTGCCCATGGGGCATGAGACCATCCACCTGTACGGGGCGGAGCGCCGCTCACAGTTGCCTCGTTGGTTGGATCAAGCCGACTGGGCAGGCGCTATCGATCTGCATAGCGATAAGGGGCTACCGGTTCACCTCCCTGGCAGCTTCACGGATTATGCACTGCGCAGCGGTGCCTTCAGCCTGACCATATCGACGCCGGAGCGCGCCATCCTCGAGTGGGTCGCTGTCACGCCCACCGACCTGCTGTTCAGCAGCAAGCTGGTGGATACCTTTACCGGGCTCAATACGCTGCGCCCGCGCCGGCTGCAGGCGCTGCTGGAAGGGTGTCGCTCGGTGAAGGCCAAGCGCGCTTTTCTGGTGCTGGCTCGCCATGCCGGCCACGCCTGGTACCATCGACTGGAGACCCACAGCCTTGACCTGGGGAAGGGCAAGCGGCAGCTCTGCAAGGGAGGGCGCTTGGACAAGGAATATCAGGTCACGGTCCCGGAGGCGTTCACGGATGAGCATTGATGCCCGCTATCAGGAACAGGTGCGCCTGCTGGTCGAGATGTTGCCCTTTCTGAATGACGAGCCCTGCTTTGCCCTCAAGGGCGGCACGGCCATCAACCTGTTCGTGCAGCCCTTCCCCCAATTACAATGCAAAAATTCTGGTGAAATCGTTGTGAACATTTGGGAGCGTCTGATTTGGGATAAGGCCAATCACGGTGACGCCTACCACTTTGCAGCTTTGCTTCCATTTCGTAGTCGCATATGATGAGCGAAATTAGGTTTTTGGGGAGATTCAGAAAATGGCATCGTATTTCTTTTCCTGCTCGTACCCGCTAGAGCCGGGAAGTATTGTACGGCCTGGCAACTGGGGGAGAATGATAAAGAGATATACGCCCCAAGCCGGTAACCCTTGGATTTTGGTCAGAGAAATGGCTTATGAAGAAATTCGAGGAAATGAATTTCCCAAAAAGCCTTCACGCTTCGAGTCGATTTTTTTGTGCTCAAGTTTGGAGGGTATCTCTAGCTTTGTGAAATCCAACAATCGACAGTTTGATATTATTTACGAAGTTGAGTTAGTTGATCCCGGTGCGCCCAGTCATGAAGGCTGTCTGAATAATCCAATAATTTTGGGTGAGGATAATTACTCAAGTCTGCTAGATAAAGCTCGTGAGTATTGGTCTGCAACTCAGGTCCAAAACTCCGAACTGGTGACCTTGAGTAGTGTTCGCGTCATTCGAGATCTATAATTTTAATCAATGCGTCAACGGGATCAGTTTTTCGCTGGCGCTCCAAACTAGCCCGTTATGCTGGCGTTATGGAGAACTATGGACCTATGGTCAACTAGGAGGGCCTCCTTGGAGCTTCTGGATACTGAATTGGCTGAGCAAAGGGTGTCGATTGAGAAAGCTTTCGAGCTCATCGATAAAGCCATCGATTTTTTTAACCAAAATGCTGCTAATGATCAGTATTGTAGGATATGTGGCTTGACGCTTGCGAAGGCGAAAAGCTATGCGCTTGGTGCATATGGAATGATTTTAGACAACCTTGGGCAAGAAGCTGGAGCGTTGAACCGACCATTTCTTGAGTATTATGAGTTACTAGTTTATTTTAGTCAGGATCCTAATCGAGTCGCTGAAGCAGCAGAAAATAAGTTGCCAAAAGCAGGGCAAAGGGCCAAATTGATCGGCTCAGATCTTAAGGGGTTCAGGGAGTATCTGAATCAGAATGCTTCGCATAGCTCCTACAGTTACTATTCACTAAGCCACCAGCTTGATACCGCCTCGCTGTTGGTAAAGAAGACGCAAGATTTTTCAGAAGAGGTGCTGTTTCGAAATCTAGGAGACCTTTTTGCCCAGCTCGTACTTCTGGATTTTCAAGCTGCTATCAGCATAAGCATTAAGGATCGCCAAGTAGGTCTTAGATTAGCTCAAGAAGCAGAATTTCTTCGGGATAACGGCGGTGATTATTTTCGACTAAAAGATCGTATTCAATCAGAGGCCGACAACAATCTCACTAACAAATAGTTTTAGTTTTTGCCAGGAATTGTTTCTCCACCGGACGCCTTTTCCTTCGCTTCGCTGCAAGAAATCCGTTGCTGGACCGAGCACCCTCCAATAGCTTTGCGCTTGGAACTTGAGACCGCCAAGCGTTAGGGAAGTCTAAATGCCCGCGCCTAGCAAAAAAGTAGCCCTGCCTGTTATGCCTAAGCCAGGCAGGGTATAATTCAGGCTAGTCCTCAGTCCTCACCAACCAACCTTCCACGGTCTCGGCACCGTACTCATCCTTCCACTGCTTCAGCGTTTTCTGGTTGCCGCCCCGGGTCTCGACGACCTCGCCGGTGTTCGGGTTCTTGTAGATCTTCAGTTTGCGCTTGGCGCGGCCGGTGCTCGTGGTACCGGAGGTCTTGGCAGCAGCTGGCTGTGGGTTCAGCAGCTTGATGACATCGGCGGCTGACTTGTCGAACTCGCGCATCAGGGCCTCGAGCTTGTCCTTGAACTCCAGCTCGGCCTTGAGGCGATCATCGTTCTTCAGCCTGTCGAGCTCTTCCTGGAGCTGCTTGAGCTGCTGTTCCTTCTGCACGTAGGTGTTGAGAATGGACATGAAATTCCTCGTGCTAGTAAATGTTGAGAAGGATTATGGTGGCAGCTTTGGTTTGAATCAATGTTCTTGGTCAGATAAACGAAGATGATTTCGGCTATGAGTGGGGTTTGGTGCTTATTGAGCCTTTGATGGCTGGGCCAGAAAACACCTCGCGGCCGAGTTAACTTTTCCTGGTGCCGCGCTTGATGGTCTCGGTAATGCTGTGTCAGTTCCTTGTTCTACTGGAGTGGCAAGCATGGAGAGACACCGCCCACGCCGCTGGCTGGCAGCCTTTGGGCTATCTGCCTGCCTGGCAGGCTCCGCACTCGCTGAACCTACCATTGAAGTCTTTACCACAGCCGGGGAGCCGGTCATCAATGTGCCTTCGGACGTGGCAGTGATCGAGCTCGATGCGCCCGCTCGGCTGGACGCCGAGTTGTCGCGTGAGCTGCCTGCGGATCCCGACGTTGCGGCAGATCTGATGCGCGAGCGCATGGCGACTGCTGAGTGGCAGGAGACGGCCGACCGCTATGCCGATAGATATCTCGGCTTGGTCAGGGCCTGGCAGCTGGGCGTCGAGAAAGTCCCCGCCGTGGTGATCGATGGCCGCTATGTGATCTACGGCCAGCCGGACGTCGCCCAGGCGTTGAACGAGGCTGACCGCCTGCTCGGTCAGGAGAGCCATCCATGATGCACTCCAGGACCTTGGGCACTCTGTTGATTGGCGCGGTGCTGAGCCTTGGCGTAGTAGAGAAGCCTGCCCAAGCGCTGACGACGCCGGAAATCGTCGCCTCTTCGCTCTCCACCCAGTGCCTGGATTACCAGGTCATCGGCATCTGCGTCTGGCTCAACTGCTCCTGGTCGGGCTGTTCGATCCGCACCTCGGTCCAGGTGCGCCACTATATTCCCGAGCTGGTGGTCTCTAGCTACGAGAACACCGGCGATAACCCTTGGTGGGAGGTGGAAGCGCTGTCGCCGCCTCTGGGTGAGGCGCTGGCCGGTGGGCAGAGCACGTCCGATGCCAACCGAGCTCAGCACGAGCACCTGCGCTTCAAGAATGTGGACGCCATTGGCCACCCTGCCGGCGAGGCCTTCAGCAGCTTCGCCAGTGCCTTCGGTATGACCTGCGCTGGGGCAGCGACGCCCTTCCAGCCCTACCACCTCTCGACCCTGGACACTCTGGCGTGGCGCAGTGGGCTTCCCGAGTCGCTCTACCCCGAGGCGCTGACGCCGGGCATGCGTGAACTGGGCCAGCCCGGTGACCTGTGGGGAAATATCTACCCGCGCAGCGGCTTCCTGACCCAGGTACACGACTATAAGACCGCCGCTACCACCGCCCAGCGCTCCGCCGATATCGTCACCCGCACGGGGCAGCCCCACGTCTACACGCCGCTGGTGGCCTCCAGCCGCGACGGCTACTGGCCGCCCGGCCCGGTCAAGGAGGGCGATGCCTCCACCCATCGCTGGCAGCGCCTGACGCCCAACATGAGTAACGCCTGCCGAGTGTGGCCTGACCGCAGTGTGACCGACACCTATGCCGACCGCCTGGATACGGGGGGTGACTACGCCTGGTCGCTGTGGCGCCCCTATCGCTGCTGCCAGCGCCGTGGGCAGACCCTGCTCTACGCAGTCCCCTGAAGGAGAGAGGCACGATGAAAGGATCTCGCAAGCGCCGCTTCACCCTCACGCCGCTGGCCGGCGCCCTGGTCATGGGGCTGTTCGCTTCACAGGCCCAGGCTCAGTCGGCCGATGCGCTCTACTACCAGATCGGCGGGGCCTCACCGTTCAGTGTCTCCGCCGGTCGGGGCTACAACCCCAACAGTCGCGGGCTCGGCATCAGCTGGAACATGAATGCCAGCTGCGGCAACTTCGATATCGGCGCCACGGTCTCCAACCAGCTCAACGGTGTCACCAACGGCTTCCAGAACCTGATGGGGCAGGTCGTCCAGAATGCCCAGGGTGCCGTGGCCTCTCTTCCCGCCATGATCATCCAGCGCGCCAACCCCGGGCTCTATGACCTCCTGAGCAACGGTGTACTGCAGGGGCGGATCGACTTCGACCGCGCCTCCATGTCGTGTCGCCAGATGTCCGAGCAGATGGCGGATATGGTCACCGGTCAGGGATGGCAGCACATGGCCATGGCCGAGAGCTGGCAGAGCGAGGCCCAGTCCAACGCCGACGTCGTCTCGGCCCAGGAGCAGGTCGACCAGTCTGGCGGCAACCAGGGCGTGACCTGGGTGGGTGGCCAGCGCCGCGGCGGCCAGGATCAGGCGCCGATCCGCGTGGTACAGGACACCGCTCGCGCTGGTTACAACCTGCTGCACGGCCGTGACGACACCACCAGCACGGCCCCCATTGTCGGAGGCGGTGGCGGCTGGGGATCGGTGGCCACCAACGAGGGCACCTGGATCGGCGGTGGTGGGCTGGCCGGTGCTTCCGGCGAAAGTGGCTCTGGCGGCACAGGGTCAGGCGGTGGGGCAGGGAGCTGCCTGGGCGGCATGTGCACGGTCTGGCAGAGCCCGGAAGAGGCCGCCGAGTGGACCCAGACGGTGATCGGCGAGCAGTCGATTCGCACCTGCGACGGCTGCGAGCGCAGCGAGACTCAGGCTGGTAGTGGCCTGGTGCGCGAGCTGGAGCGTGAGCAGCAGGAGGTCTACGGCAAGCTCCTGAGGCTGGTCGACGGCAGTGAGCCGCTGACGCCGGAGAACCTGCGCCAGGTCTCCGCCGGTGACGGCCTGACCGTCTCCCGTGGGGTGATCGAGTCGCTGCGCACCGACCCCGAGGCCTCACTGCTGATTCACCGCTTGAGCGGTGAGATGGCCCTGGCCAGGACGCTGACCAAGGCGCTGTGGGCGCGTCGGCTGCTGCTGGCCGGTAGCAGTGACCCGGGGGTCGCTGACAATGAGCAGGGCATGTCGGCGCTGGATCGCAAGCTGGTGGCCCTGGATCGCGATATCGAGTCGCTGCGCTCCGAGATGGAGATCCGCCAGGCGCTGAGTAACAGCGCCGCCGGCATCGCGTTGGAGCGAGCCTCCCGTCGCGGACAAGGAGCCTCTCAGGGCGAGACTTTCCGGCCGGATGCAGTGCTGGACGGCCGCGGCCGCCCAGCCGACGGGGAGGGCGGCGATTCATGACACGGCGCTTTTCCTGGATGAAGCCAACCCGCTGGCCGTCACTACTGTTGGCCCTGGCGGTGCTGATCGCCATGTTCCTGCTCAGCGGGATCATTCTGGTGATCAGCGTGCGGCTGCTGGGTGGGCTCGAGGCCCATCACGACGCCTGGCGAGCTGCCTGGCCGTGGCTGCTGGCCTGGCGGTTGAGCCTCTATGCCTCGCTGGTCCTGGTCTGGTGGCGCAAGGTTCGCCCCCGGGCGGTGGCACGGCTGTGCCAGGACCATGACGATGGCCGACAAGCACTCGCCAAGCTGAGGCGGCTCGAGCTGATGGCTCTGGGCATCCTGGTCCTGCTCGAGGTCACCAATCTGGTCAACCAGCTGGGAGTTGCCTGATGGGAGGTCTGCTCACCGCTCCGCTGGTGGTGTTCGACTACTTCTCGAACGCCATGACGCTGCTGGGCTGGATCATCAATAACGCCATCTGGAACGTCATGGTGGGCACCGGCATCGCCGCAGTGCCGTTCATTACGCTGGTGCTCTCCGAGTGGTTCAAGGCCCGCCAGGAGGGTGACGAGGCGGGGACCAAAGGCATCCTCACGGTCAACCGCATCGAGACCCGGCTCTACGCCATGATCATGGCCTACGCCTTCACTTGCCTGCCACTGCTGCAGGTCCAGCTGGCCACCGCCGATATCGACGAGAGCCGCTCGCTGGAGTGCGGCACCCGCCAGTTTGCCTCCGGTGGCTGGTCCGAGGGGGCGTTCGGCGCGACCGAGAACTCTATCGGGGGCCAGCAGGCCAGGGTGCCGCTGTGGTGGGCGGGGGTGCATGCGGTTTCCCACGGGGTCACCGCGGCGGCGATCCACGCGATCCCCTGCTCGACGGACTTCGAGTCCATCCGCATGGAGCTGGACCTGCACAGCATCGAAGACCCGGGGCTGCAACAGGAGGTAGGCGAGTTTCAGCGTCAGTGCTTCGGGCCGGCGCGCAACCGGCTGCTGCAGGAGGGGGTGAGCATCGAGGCGACCCGCGCCATGGACGTGGACTGGATCGGCTCGAACTACTTCCAGGCCACGCCCGGCTACTACGACAGCTTCTACGCGGGGCGGCCCATCGCCGGCTTTCCCTACGATGCCAGTCGGGATGTCTCCCGGCCCAACACCGGCCCGGGGATGCCGGGCTATCCTTCCTGCCGGGAGTGGTGGTCTGCCGAGGGCGTCGGCCTGCGGGCCCGGCTGCACGAAGAAGTAAGCCCAGGGTTCTGGGACGACTTCCGCAGTGTCTTCACCAGCAGCGATGCCGAGGACTATGTGATCCGGCGCCTGGTGAGCCCGCGCTCGGGCGCGGCAAGCGGCAACCTGGATCAAGCCGTGGTGGGCTTTCGTGGGCTGGATGGTGGCAGCAGCTTCTGGGATGCCACCGTCACCGCTGGCTCGGCCATGGGCGGCACCCTTTCGATTCTGCCATTCCAGGCCGGCATGGACATGCTAAAGCAGGCGCTGCCGATGGTGCAGGGCATCCTGGTGATGGCCATCATCATTTGCCTGCCGTTCGTGATGGTCATCTCCAGCTACAGCTTCAAGGTCGCCGGCATGGCCACTTTCGGGCTCTTCGCCATGTGGTTCCTGACCTTCTGGTGGGAGCTCGCCCGCTGGATCAACTCGAACCTGGTGGAACTGCTTTACCGCAGCGACGCCGCCAAGCTGAGCTGGCTCTCCGCCGCCAACAACCTCTACGACCGCATGGTGCTGCAGTTCGTGGAGGGGATGTTGTTTCTGGTGCTGCCGGGGCTCTGGGTTGGTGTGCTCGGTTGGGCGGGCATGCGGATAGGTGGTGCCATCAGCAGCGGCATTCAGCAGGGAGGTGGAAACGCTCAGAGTGCTGGTAGCTCGGGCGGGCAGAAACTGCAGGCGAAGGGCTCTGGCGGTAGGCTCTGATGTTCAGAGCCTCAGTCATCGACCCTGAGCCCTCCGGAGTAGTACCCGAACCCATCAGGACCTTCTTGCCAGCCTTCCGCATATGGGTCCGAGGCGGCACTGGATGTCGGCCCGTCAGCGCGCGAAGCCGTGGTGGCAGCGATGCCGGCGGCCAAGGTGGCTGTGCCCGCGATAACTTTACCGGCTCCCCGAGCGATGCGCCGCCACCCTTTCTGAGTGGTAGCCGTTTGGGCGGTAGACTTGGCCACTCCGGCGGCGTAGTCGCGCAGCATGCGCAGCGAGTCTGTCGTACTCGCCTCGGTATGCCAGCCATCGGACCAGCCGGCCTGCTGCCCACCTTCTAGAGCCTTACGAGCTGCCTTGCGGCCAGCGCTGGTAGCTCGAGTCAGAAGTGATTTCAGCGCCATGGGCATTCCTCCCTTGGTACATCAGCATTTAAGCATAGCCGGTCGCATGGTGAGCCTCCACTGGGACGGAGCCCACAAAGGGGCCGAGGGCAAAGGCTGAAAGGCCAAAGGCGAGAAGGGAAGGGTGCTCAAGGGTAAGGGGCTTGCCCTGAAAGGTGGGGTAGATCGCGAACGCCAAAGGGAAAGGGCAAAGGGTAGCTGCAGGCACGTCATCACGGCTCGATCCTGTAGCTGCCGTCTTGGTCTCGCAGCTGCCGAGAAGAAGGTAAAACATGCTTCTGCAGAAAGAGGTTTCGCTATCCTCTTGATTCGAAAGTATCTGCAGCAGCTTTTCCTGAGCTCTCTTCTGCAAGGCTCGCCTGACAGTGCAGAATGAAGGACTGTCTGCATCTACCGACAAGGAGGTCGCCGTCGTGGGCTTTCGCTTCCAGCGCCGCATTACCCTTGCTCCGGGCATCCGGCTCAATCTGAGCAAACGAGGCTTGGGGCTCTCGGTGGGCCCACGAGGGGCCAGCCTCAGCGTGGGGCCGAGCGGCGTGCACGGCCATGCCGGTATCCCCGGCACCGGCCTGGCCTATCGGCAGAAGCTCAATACCCGAAACCGGCGTACGTCCGGATCCAGCGGTGGCACCGAGCGCTCCAGTCCCGCGGTTGCCTTGGGTGCGTTGCTGTCACAGGGGGAATCACTCCCGGTGCGGCTCGACATCGATGCCGAGGGCGGCATCCACTACTTCCACGGTGATGGCACCCCCATGGGCGACGATGAGGCCCGCGTGCTGCGGCGGCACGCCAGGGAATCGCTTCGCGAGCAGTTGGAGCAACACTGCGAACGTCTCAACGCGGACCTGGACCGGCTTGGCCGGTTGCACGAGGAAACACCCTTCCCGGGCAAGAACGGCTACGCCACCCAGGCGTTCACCGACGCTCCGCCGCCGCCGCCGCCGCCGCAAAAACAGCAGCCAGCCTGGTGGCACTCTCTATGGCCGCCGGCCAAACGTCGCATAAAGGAAGAGAACCGTCGCCGCCAGGCGGCGTTCGAGGAAGCTTACCGAGATTGGGAGTGGTGTAAGGCTGAGCATGATGCGGCGGAATTCGCTCGCCACCAACGCGAGAGCGAGGATGTCTGGCATGATCCGGACGCCATGGAACAGACCCTGCGGGAGCGTCTGGAGGAGATCGACTGGCCTCGCGAAACCGCCATCGACTTCGACCTTGGCAGCGACGTCAGCACCATTGCCGTGGATATCGAACTCCCAGGCGAAGATGAAATGCCGGACCGCTACTGGGCCATGCCGGCCAAGCAGGTGAAGCTAACCCCGCGTAAGCTCAGTGACACCCGGCAACGCAAGCTCTACCGGGATCATGTACATGGCATTGCCATCCGCGTGCTGGGCGCGGTGTTCGCGCGCCTACCCACCGTGCAGGAGGCCAGGGTATCCGGCTATCGCCAGGTCACCGATCCTGCCACTGGCGGTGAACGCGACCAGTACCTGTTCAGCGTGAAGACCACCCGCACGCAGTGGGGGAAGATCCACTTCGACAATCTGGATCAGGTCGACCCAGTCGCGGCCATGGAGGCCTTCACCCTGCGTCGCGACATGACCAAGACCGGCATCTTCCGCGATATCGAGCCGTTCAAGCTGGTTTAGGCCAGCCCGTACGGCTCCGCATCATAGGTGCCCTTCGATGACGTCGCGGGTCTGGGATGGCTCGAATACGGTATCGAAGACCCACTGCCCGAAGCCTCCCTGCTCGTTGACGGCCTTCACCCAGGTTTCCATGGCGGTGCGCTTCTCGGCGTTCTGCTGACTGTCCTGGCCCTTCACCTCGAGCACGAGCGTCTTACCGTTGGCGAGTCGGATCAGGTAGTCGGGCACGAAGTTGCGCGATGAGCCCCGCCACAGGTAGCGCACCTTGAAGTCGAGGTGGTCATTCTTGGCCCAGGCGGCAATGCTGGGGTGGTCTTCGCAGACGTCGGCGACCATCTTCTCCCAGGTGCTGTCGTAGACCACGTGGCTGATCTGCGAGCGCTCCGTCGGGGCACATGGCTTGGTAGTGAGCCAGGGCCGCATGTAGGCAGTGGCGCCGATGGGCTGGTGCTCATCGAAGATCAGCTCCTGACGCTCCACGTTCTGTTCGGTGACGTGGCGATTCACATGGCCCACTACGGTGTCCATGTTCAGGGCGAACAGCAGACGGCGGCGTACCGGGTCCTGATGCCAGAGACTGGGGATATCCAGCTTGTCGCTGGAGAGAAACTGCTCGACCAGCCGGATCAGCTGCACCGCGAGGAACTGCTTGTCGCCTCCGAAGGTGGCCTGGTTGTGCTGGTAGAGCTTACGGGCTGCGCGGAAGGTGAGGTTCTGCAGCCGGAACTCCTCCACCGCCCGCTCAAGGTCGATCTCGGTGACCATGGCCAGGTTGGGGGAGCCGGTCAGTGAGGGAGCGATATCCGCGTTGAGTGGGGTCTGGGCCGGGTCGAGGGTGAGCGTGGGTACGCTCTGCCAGTCGATCACCAGCTCCGGCTTGAGCACGTTGTCGATGCGATCGACGTTGGGCCAGCGGATTTCCAGGTGGTTGCGGCCAGGTTCCACCTCGATGCGCACGCTTGGCTTGGGTGGTGGCGGTGCCTCGCCGCCTTCGCTGGCATCCTGGAAGATCGAGAGCGGCACGCCGAAGACGTTGACGTACTCGGGGAGAAACTTGCGGTCTGCGTCCATGTCGTGGGAGACGCGGCGCAGCCCGCGGCCGATCACCTGCTCGCACAATAGCTGACTGGTGAAGGCGCGCAGTCCCATGATGTGGGTGACGTTGGCGGTGTCCCAACCCTCGGAGAGCATGGCCACCGAGATGACGTTCTGCAGGTATTGCCCCGGCTGACCACGCTTGCCGACGGTATCGACCAGGGCACGCAGCTGCTCCTCCTGCTTCATGGCCAGCAGGTCGGCCTCCTTGTCGGCAGGGAGTCGGGCCGCCTTGATGAGGGCCTCCAGTCGAGCCGCATACTGCTTGTCCTTGCTGCTGCTGGTTTCGCCCTGCTCGGCCTTCTCGAGCACCTTGGAATCGACCCGCAGGGTGGCGTCGGGTGTCTGGGTCTCCTGGATCAGGCAGTCCCCGCCGTTGAAGAAGTGCTCGATGCGCGCCGCGGTCTCGGTACGGTTGCAGACGGTGAGCATTACCGGAGGAATGCTGTGGCCGGCCTCCTGCCATTGCTGGCGGGTTTCCTTCCAGTCGTAGGCCAGCAGGGCATAGGCCTTCTGCACCAGGTCCGGCAGTGGCGCGGTGACCTCGGCTCGGCGGTTGAGGTCTTCCTTCACCTCATCCTCGCGGTAGAGGTGATAGAGCTTGCTGGCGTAGGTCTTGGCGTTGGCCAGGGCGTCATCGCGCACCACCACCCGTGGCGTCTTGACCAGCCCGGCCTCGATGGCGTCGTTGAGGCCGAAATCGGAGACGATCCACTCGAACAGGCCGGACTCGGTGTTGCTCTTGCCGGTGGGGGCGAAGGGCGTGGCAGAGAGATCGAAGCAGCGCCGGATACGACGGGTCTTGTGGATGCGGTCCAGCCCCTCGATCCAGCGGGTGGCCTCCTCGAGATCGATGCCCAGCTCCTCGGCCTGCTTCTTGCTGATCTTGGATTCGGCCTGCTGGCGATAGGCGTGGTGGGCCTCGTCGTTGATCACGATGAGGTCGCGTTCGTTGGCCAGCGACCCGAGCACGCGGCGGGTAAAGGCCTCGTCGCTCTCCTTGCCCTTCTTGACCACGGAGCGGGCCTGCTCCTTCAGCGGCATCAGGGTATGCCAGTTCTCGATGACGAGCTCGACCCGGTTGAGCTGCTGTCGCATGGCTTCGTTGGGGCAGAGGTTGAACTCATCAAAGACGTTCTGGGGGTGGCCTGGCTTCAAGACCTGAAGGCGGCTCTTCACCGTGAGGCCGGGGGTGATGATCAGCACCGCCTTGGAGAAGCGGCGGTCCTTGGGGTAGTGGAAAGCGTTGAGGGTCTGCCAGGTGATGATCAGCGACATCACCGAGGTCTTGCCGGAGCCGGTGGCCATCTTGTTGCAGATGCGCTCCCAGGGACCACCATCCCCGCTGAGGAAGATGCCCTGTCGATAGGGTTCCTGGGCTTCCAGCCACCAGACCAGGGTCTCGATGGCCTCGAGCTGGCAGAAGTAGAACGGGTACTGACGCGGCCCGCCCTCCCAGCGGCAGGCCTCGGGGTCCCAGTCGCCCCGGGCATGCCAGTGCTCGAGCAGCTGGCGGGTGACGCTGGTGACGCCCGGGTAGCCATCTGCCCGCCACTCATCGACACGCTGGCGGATGCGGTTGACCTGCTCCAGTGGCTCGGTGCGCTGGGTGTTGTTGCGGGTATCGAAGATCTCGTAGGCCGCGGGGCGCCTGCCCTGCTTCAAGGTCATCTGCTTGCCATCACGCTCCCAGTAGGCC
>Ga0194136_1001157_pt1 | contig 13206 bp, 15 predicted proteins | sample TARM_MetaG_T3A_1_FD_134023 | JGI IMG/M metagenome (GOLD analysis project Ga0194136, IMG submission 134023) | Freshwater microbial communities from Pennsylvania, USA, analyzing microbe dynamics in response to fracking - TARM_MetaG_T3A_14 (version 2) | ecosystem: Environmental > Aquatic >...
CCCGCGGCCTCGGATGCGAAGGCAACAGCCACTGAGAACAGTGTAAGCGCCAATGCACCGGTTAGAATTCTAAGCCCTTTCAAAGCGAACCCTCCTTCAACGCTTGCGCGTGGTTATCCGAGCACTTTGGCCGTGGCTTTACCAGCAAGGGCGCCCACTTGGCCCTTGAGAGTCTCCATAGCCTTGGCGACGTCGGCGGCCACTTTTTCCCGAGAAGCGGAAATTACAGCCTGCGCCTCCTGGTTGGCTTTGGCGAGGATGTCAGCTTCCTGGACGAGTGCCGCTTCCTTTACCTTTTCACGCTCAGCGGTGGCGTTCTTGCGTGCTTCGGTAAGGGCAGCCTCATAGTTCTTGAGTTTCGCTTCCGCAGAACCAACAAACTGTTCAGCATCGCCCAGCAGACCCGACATCTTATCCTGCCGTTGTTTGATGATCTCCCGAATCGGACGAAACAGGAGAGCGTTCAAGCCAACCAGCACGATGAGGAAGTTCACCAATTGGATAAGCAATGTAATATCCAGATTGATCATGCCTGCTCCCTTAGTGAGGTTGTGAATTTAAGCTCAAAGTGGTTCCCGAATTAGCTGATTCATAGTGTTGTGTCAAAACCTTTTTTAAAAAAAGCTGGTTACTGTGCACTCAATCAACTCCGGATATCTCGCTGTTATCATTTTGGATACAAAAAAAGCCTCCCATATCGGGAGGCTATTTTTTGTATCCATCTTCATTTGCGGAACTATTTCGTTTCCTGATCAGAATCGTCGTCACCGGATGCTGAAGGAACGGTCTGCATGGCTATGCGGCCTTCCAGTTTTGCGCCTTCTTCAACCATAAGGACGGGAGAATGCAGACTGCCCACAAGGTTGGCAGTGCGATGCAGCACGGCCTTCTTGGTGGCGATTATCTCGCCCTGTATATGACCGGACAAGACGAGCTGCCCGACACGCACCTGCCCTTCGACTCGAGCGTCCTTGCCTATAATGAGGGTTCCCTCGGAATGCACTTCGCCGTTGAAAACGCCGTCTATGCGCACCGAGCCCTGGAAATTCAACTTGCCCTGATACACGGTTCCGGAACCGAGAAAGGCATTGATTTCATCTCTGGCCATTGGTCGCTCCTTATTTGTGACAGAAGAATACAAACAAAATTCAACTACCCGCCAGCACGGGTCAGTTAGTTTTAAAGACAAACCGCCTCATGGAAACGTTCAATACCAAACCGATGAGGCAGAAGTTAACCAAAGTGGCGCTACCACCATAACTGATAAAGGGCAAGGGTATGCCCACAACCGGCATGAGCCCCATGACCATGCCCATGTTGATCAGAAACTGCCAGAAGAAATAGAAGAACACGCCTGCGGAGAGAAAAGAGCCGAACCGGTCCTTCGCATCTCTTGCCGTATTGAAGATGGCGAGCAGAAACAGACAGAAAAGCACAAGCAGGATAAGACACCCCACAAAGCCCCACTCTTCCCCGAACACGGCAAAGGCGAAGTCGGTATGCTTTTCAGGCAGGAACCGCAACTGCGACTGTGTGCCTTCCATGAAGCCCTTGCCCCACATTTCTCCCGAACCGATGGCTATCTGCGATTGTATGATATGGTACCCCGACCCCAAAGGATCATCGCCGGGATTGAGGAATGTGAGCACACGCTGCTTCTGATATTCCTTCATGAACATCCAGCCCAAGGGCAGGCAGGCGGGCCCCGCAATCAGGCAGGTTCTGAATACCCCCTTGCTCAGCCCGCGGAACAGGATGATACCACCCACGTTGAGCAGCATGTTCAGCGTGGTGCCAAGGTCCGGCTGCTTGAGAATGAACACGGCCGGAATAAGGCATATGCCCACGACCTTGATGAATTCTCCCCAGCCGAGAGGATGCGAATTACGGGCCAGCAGCTTTGCCGCCATGAGAATGGCCGCGATCTTGGCAATCTCACTGGGCTGGAGATTGAAAAATCCGAGCGAGATCCAGCGCTTTGCACCGTAGATGGTTTTACCCGCCACAGGCACCATGGCGAGCAGTACCACGGTAAGGATGAACATGGGCCACGCAAGACTGCGCCAGTGCCGATAGTCGAGCACCATGGCAAGCAGCATGCCCCCGAGCCCCACACCGCCCCAGAGAAGCTGCTTCTGATAGAAGGAGCTCATGGCGATGCCCTCTTCCGACATGAAGGCGCTGGCGGAATAGAGATTGAGCACGCCCACACAGAACAGGATGAACGTCATGAGGACGAGTCCCCAGTTCATATGGGTGAGCAGTCGTCTGTCTATGGCCATTATTCATGCTCCTCGGCAAACAGGTGGTCGAAGACCTTTTTCACGATGGGGCCCGCTGCCGAGCCGCCGTGTCCGCCATGCTCAAGCATGCAGACAACGACATACCGTTTGCCGCCTTTGCTGCCCCATGCAGCCATCCACGCGTGGTCCCGTTCCCAATATTCCATTTCCTCAAATTTCTGGCGCTCGTTGTTGGCCTTCAGCTTCAGCTTGACCACCTGCGCAGTACCGGTTTTGCCGCCGATATCGGCACCGGGCGTACGTAGACGCTTTGCCGTACCGCGCGGGTCTTCAACGGTTCTGCGCATGGCGTCCAGCAGATACAGGCGCTGGGCCTCGTTCAACGGAATGCTCCTGCGCACCACAGGCTCACTGTCTGCCAGCAGGCTGGGCTGCATAAGCTTTCCGTCGTTCATGAGCGCGCCGAGGAAACAGGCCACCTGAACTGGTGTTACCAGCGTAAAGCCCTGTCCGATGGCGGTAATGACGGTTTCACCACGCTGCCAGGCTTCGCCGAAACGCTTGCGCTTCCAGTCGCGGGAAGGGACAAGGCCGGAACGTTCATGGGGCAAGCCGAGACCGGTCTGTTCACCAAACCCGTTGGCCTTGGCAAACGCTTCCATCTTGTCCACGCCGATCTTGTTCAGCATTTCATAATAATAGACGTCGCAGGATTCGATCAGCGAGCGGGCCATATCGACCTTGCCATGCCCATGCTTTTTCCAGCAGCGGAACAAGGTTTTGCCCAGATAAAATTCCCCGTTGCAGAAGACTGTTTCGCGCGGGTCTATCCCTTCCTTGAGCAGCAAACCGGCCATGAGAATCTTCCACACCGATCCGGGAGGATACACAGACTGGATGACACGGTTCTGCAAAGGGAAATAGGGGTTGTCGCGCAGTTCACTCCACTGCTTGTTGGAAAGCCCTGCGGCAAAGGCGTTGTTGTCGAAACTGGGCTGCGTTACCAGCGCAACCAGCTTGCCGGTGTCAGGGTCCATGACCACAAGACCGCCGGCCTGATCCTCGAAGGCTTCCGAGGCAATGCGCTGCAACTCAAAATCCAGAGACAGCAGAATGGAATCGCCCGCCATGGGTTCCTGCACCATTTTGCGGTTCAGCTCACGGCCCATGACATCCACTTCCAGCTGCTGCAGGCCCTTGTTGCCCCGCAGCCTGTTTTCAAGCACCAGCTCAAGCCCCTGCTTGCCCACGGCATCGCCGAGCGCAAGATCGGAATTCTCTTCCAGTTCCTTTTCGTTGGCTTCCGCCACATACCCGAGCACATGGGCAAAGAGCGGCCCCTGCAGATAGAACCGCCTCGGCCGTATGACTATTTCCAGCCCCGGCCAGAGCATGCGGTTGGATTCGATCTGTGCAAGCAGGTCAAAAGGCACGTCAGAAACAAGAACCAGCGGCTGGAAGGGTTTGACCCTCGGCTTGTCCTTGAAATACTTGGCCCAGAGAGTCTCTTCGGGAATGCCGGTCCAGTGGCTCACCTGAGCAATGGTAGAGGCGATGTCCTTGCAGTCTTCACGGACCAGCCCGAGGGCATAGGCGGGACGGTTCTCGGCAAGCAACTCGCCCCCGCTTGCACGCAGAAGTCCGCGGGGAGCATCTATACGCTCCTGACGCAGCCTGTTTTCACGGGCCAGACGGGCAAACTCGTCTCCCTTGTGTATCTGCAGAAACCAGAATCTGAGGAAAAAAACAAAGAACAGCAGGAGAACCAGCCCCTGCAGCAACAGCAACCCGCCTCGCGGTGGTTGATAGCCTTCCGGATCAAGCTGCATTGACATTACGCAACTCTCTTTCGCGCAGACGGAACACCACAAACCACACCAGAGGAATAATCACGGCATTGAGACAGCCATCGCTCACCAGACGCGGCAGCAGAATGGCAACGTCCTGCAGATGCCGCATGGTAATGCCTATGACCACATGTCCTGCCCCCATGGCAGCGGAAAGGATGAGGATGAACACGATATTCTCTGCTTCAAACAGGCTGCGGCCCAGATAAAAGAGAAGACAGGCCATTGCGTACCACAGGAGTCCGGGACCGAAAGCAAGCAGACCGGCCCCCTCCTGTATCAGGGTAAACAGCAGCATGAGCCAGATGGTCTGGGCCTTGTTCCCTTCCTGCATGGAACACAGCAGGCCGGGCAGCAGAAAATCGACTCCGGGCACAAGATACATGGCCCATACGCCGCATACCGAATATACGGTCCACCAGATCAGCGAGCGAAAGAGCGAAGGCTGAGAACCCTGCATTATCGCCGCATCCTTTTTCGGGACACCACGGAGAAACCGCTACTGCTTCTGGGCATCGTCTTCCTGTTGCGTATCAAGAGACTGCTGGTCAAAGGCTTCCACATCACCAGTGTTGCCGATCAGCAGAACCTCTTCAAGATTGTCCAGATTGGCAAGGGGCTCGGCCATTACCTTCTGGAACAGGGATATATCGGAATATTCAATGGATACAATGCGTGCAACGGGCAGCCCCTTGGGAAAGGCTCCTGCCTGCCCTGAAGTGACAAGCAGTTCGCCAACGCCAAGCGGCGCGTTAAGCGCAACGTAACGCATCTCAAGCTGACTTCTGGGTCCGAGTCCCACCACGATGCCGGGGGTTCTGTTGTCCTGACTGACCACAGCAATACGGCTGTTCGGGTCGGTCAGCAGCAGAACGGACGAGGTGTATGGTCCCGCGCGGAAAACGCGGCCCACCACCCCCTCGTGTGTCACCACCGGGGTTCGGACGCCAGATCCCTTGAGATAGCCTTTATCCAGCAGGATTGATTCAAGCTCTGCCTGCACGCCCAGCCGGTGCGCGATAACACGCGCCCCGATCCGCTCCCAACCGGCGGGAGCGGAAACGGACAGCAGGGACCGCAGACGAAGAACTTCCGCCTTGTCTTCATTCGCTTCGGCAAGGGAAAACATGGCCTCCTTGAGTTGCGCTTCAAGCTCGTCGTTACGTTTGCGCACACTCACAAGGTCAATATAATGATCCCAGAACTCCACCACCTGATCTCTGACCCACTTGCCCGGCTTGAGCACCGCACCGGTAAATTCCAGTCCGGTGTGTGTGGCAAGCTTGTCCACATACCCGGTACGCAGGTTCCATGTGAACAGGGTCAGATACAGGCACAGAGCCAGTACCAGCAAAATGAAAAGACGCTTTGAAAAGGAAGCGTTAATCGACCGCTACCTCCTTGAGAATATCCAGATTGTCCAGCGCCTTGCCGGTGCCGATAACAACGGTGGAGAGCGGATCGTCCACAACGGTTATGGGCAGCGAGGTTTCCTCGCGCAGCAACTGGTCCAATCCCTTCAGGAGTCCGCCGCCGCCGGTCAGCACGATACCCCTGTCCACGATATCCGCCGCAAGTTCCGGAGGCGTCTGTTCCAGTGCAATGCGCACGGCCTGCACGATGGAATCCACCTGTTCGGAGATTGCCTTGCGGACTTCTTCGGAAGTAATGATGATGTTTTGAGGAATACCCGTCACAAGGTCGCGGCCCTTCACTTCCAGAGTTTCCTCGGGGTCCATGGGATAGGCGGATGCGATCTTGATCTTGATTTCTTCTGCGGTGGATTCACCGATGAGCATGTTGTACTTGCGCTTAACGTGCGTCATGATGGCTTCATCCATCTTGTCGCCGCCCACACGCACGGACTTGGAATACACCACGCCGGAGAGCGAGATGACGGCCACTTCCGTGGTGCCGCCGCCGATGTCTACCACCATGTTGGAGGTAGGCTCCTGAATGGGCAGGTTGGCGCCGATGGCAGCTGCCATGGGTTCTTCAATAAGATATACTTCACGCGCGCCGGCGCTCTGGGCAGATTCCTTTACCGCACGCTTTTCCACCTGCGTAATGCCGGTAGGCACACAGATGATGATTCGCGGATGCACGATACGGTTATTGTGCACCTTGCGGATAAAGTGGCGCAACATGGCTTCGGTTATTTCAAAATCGGCGATAACCCCGTCCTTCATGGGCCGGATGGCCTGAATGTTACCGGGGGTACGGCCGAGCATGCGCTTGGCGTCATGTCCGACAGCAAGGACAACGGTGTTGCCTCGGGCATCCTTCTTCACCGCCACGACGGAGGGTTCACGCAGAACAATCCCCTGCCCCTTCACGTAGACGCAGGTGTTGGCGGTTCCCAGGTCAATAGCCAGGTCGTTGGAAAACATCCCAAGAAAAAAATCCAGTATCTTTGCCATATTCTCTCGCTTGCTTCGTTCAAAAGGAATGGGTATCAGGACAGAGTACCATCACTCACCACAGACACCCGAAATTGTAACCCAGTACCGGCATGAATAGATACCACCAATTGTCCGTCTACTTCCGACACCGTTTTCGTCAGCGGGTGCAAAAAATACCGCTCGATGCCGGTTTCACGTGCCCCAATCGGGACGGTTCCCTCTCCACCCGCGGGTGCATCTTCTGCAACCCGCGAGGGTCCGGTTCCGGAATGGGCCTGCAAGGCACAACCCTTCAGGACCAATGGGCTTTTTGGCGCGAGCGGTATAGCCGCTCGCTGGGTCCCGCGACCTTCATAGCCTATTTGCAATCATTTTCCAACACATATGGGCCCCTCGAAAAACTCGAAAAAACCCTCGCGGAAATCGAAGCCTTACCTGATTTGGCAGGATTGTCCATAGGGACCAGACCCGATTGTGTGGACGAGGAACGACTCGACCTCATCGCACGCACCGCAACGGCTCCCTCCATACGCGAGGTATGGCTCGAACTGGGCCTGCAATCCGCGCAGGACAAAACCCTGGAACGCATCAACCGGGGGCACGACTTTGCCTGTTTCGAACGCGCCGTCCGAATGGCCCATGCCCGCGGGCTGAAAACATGCGTTCACGTCATCGCCGGGCTGCCCGGCGAATCAACAGATGACTTCCTGCACACCATAGACAGGGTCAACGCCCTGCCGGTGCAGGGAATCAAGTTCCACAGCCTCTATGTGGCCGAGCACACCCCGCTGGCCGAAGAATGGCGGCAAGGCGGCTACACCCCATTGAACGAGGATGTATATATTGATACCGTGGTGCGGGCCATTCCCCGTCTGCGTCCTGAAATTGTCATCCAGCGACTGACAGGGGACCCTTCGGAAGGTGAACTGCTTGCTCCGGTCTGGCCGTCGACCAAAACCGGCATTCTTGCCGCCATTGCCACGGGGCTGCAAAACAGCAATACATGGCAGGGCAAGGCGCTGGGCACCCCCGGCACCGGCAACGAACGCCCCCCCCTGTGGTTCACCCTGCGCCGCAACCTGCCGGTTGCACTGCAGAAGGAATGGGAACGGGAGTATCGCGCCATTGCCCCGGAACTGGATTTTGACATCACGGAGCCGCTCGTATGAAGACGTATACCATGACCACGGACAACATGCTCGTAGAATCCATTTCGGCGGGGCGGCTACGCCTTACGCTGAATTGGGTCGGACAGCAACTGGCTGAAGCGGCAATTTCATGGAAAGATGAAAAGAGGCAGGACACCCCTGAAAACGAACTGACTGCCACCGGCAAGGTTCTGCTCGCAAAGCTGAAGGAGTATGTGGCGGGCCGCCCTGTCACATGGCCGGACCTGCCCCTTGCCATGCAGCGATGCACGCCGTTTACGCAGGAGGTGCTCACCCGACTGATGTCTGTACCCGCCGGCACGACAGTGACCTACGGCGAGCTTGCCGCCATGGCCGGACGTCCGGGCGCGGCACGCGGTGTGGGACAGATAATGCGTCGCAACCACTGGCCGCTCATCGTTCCCTGCCACAGGGTCATAGGTTCCGGCGGAACCATGACAGGATTTTCCGGCGCAGGGGGCATTCCCCTGAAAGAATACCTGCTGCACCTTGAAGGATATCTGTAAATTAACGCCCGCCGTCTTCTGACTGCGGGCGTTTTTCAAACTGCTGACAACGTCATTTCCGGTATGTTTGGCTCCGCCGGGCAGGAACCTAACGTTCCTGCACCTCGTATACGCGATGAAAATCCGTTTCAGGACCTCAGTTCCGGCTTAACGGGAATGTGTTTTTGCTGAAAACGAAGGTTTGTCAGTAACCTGAAAAAAGCCCGCAGTCTCACGACTGCGGGCTTTTTTTACATACGTTCCGGAAAACGCTAGGTATGCTTCTCAATCTAGGTATGCTTCTCAATGGTGGCAAAGGCACTGTGGTTGTGGATGGATTCGTAGCTCTCCACCTCCACGCGGAACCAGCTCACCTGCGGATGCGCTTCCAGCTTCTGCGCCACGCTGCGCACCACGTCTTCCACAAAGGTGGGGGAAGCAAAGGCAGCTTCGGTGACGAACTTCTCGTCCTCGCGCTTGAGCAGGGAATAGACAGGTGAAGAGGCGGACGCCTCGGCAATTTCGATGAACTCCTCAATCCACGCAAACCCGCGCATGCGCACCTGCATACGCACAAGGGCGCGCTGGCTGTGCGCACCTTCGTCGGATATGGCCTTGGAACAGGGGCATACGGTCATGACCGGCACGTCCACTTCCAGCAGAAAGGAGGGCTTATCGCCCTTCAGTTCACCGGTAAGCTGGCATTTATAGTTCATCAGGCCGCCGCGGCCGCTGGCCGGAGCCTTCTTGTTCAGGAAATAGGGGAAACGGAACATCGCATACGCCTTGCGCGCATGCAGACGGTCCTTGATGTCCAGCAGCAGATTGCGCATGCTGTCGTAATCAAGCTCTTCCGCCCATCCTTCCAGCGCCTCCACAAAGCGGCTCATATGCGTGCCCTTGAACTCGGCAGGCAGGTCCACCCCGATATCAACACGCGCCACGGTATGCTGCGCACCCCGTGCACGGTCGCGGATGACAATGGGCAGGCGCAGGTCGCGGACGCCCACACGGTCAATAGCCATAGCCACCTGAGCGGGGCTCATCTGTACGTCTTCCATGAAATTAGACAAGGTCCTGTCCTGTTGTCGCCAAGGTGAGCTTGCCGTGCTTCACGCCCTTGGTGGAAACGAGCTTCTGGGCGAGGGTGCGCACCTCGTTGCCGTCTCCCTTGAGCAGCAGCACTTCAAGGCAGTTGTAATGGTCCAGATGCACGTGCAGCGAGGTGATTATCACGTCATGATGATCGTGCTGAATCTCCACGAGCTTCTGGGAAAGATCGCTCTTGTGGTGGTCGTACACCAGTGTGAGGGTTCCCGCGATTATACGGGTATCGTCCTTCCACTCCTCTTCCACCAGCGTATTGCGGATAAGGTCGCGGATGGCTTCCGAACGGGTCTGATAGCAACGCTGTTCACACAGCTTATCGAATTTCTCCAGCAGATCGGAGTCGAGTGACACACCGAATCGGATGGTCTGGCCCATAGAGTCTCCTGTAGAGTTACTCGTTATGAAAGGCGGCATTTCCTGAGATATTCTGTCCGGCAGAAAACGCCGGATCGCGCGCACTCTCCTGTGCAGTGACAATGCGCATGGTCACCGCGCGGATCGTAGCACAAAAAACTGCTGCGCATCAACGGCGCAGCTCCCACAGGCTCACGGTAACCGCCGCGGGCTGTTCGTACAGGGCCTGCGTCTGTTCCATGGAGAGCCTGTGCGCCTTCCAGCCACGCCGGTCCAGCTGTTCGAGGAAATACATGTACACATTTCTGTTCGGTTCCGCCACCCATGCCACACCATCGGGTGCGAGCGCATGCTCCAGAAACGCCAGCACAGGTTCCACAAAACGGCGCTCATACATGATGTCGCCGCCCCAGACATATGCAAAGGCGTGCATGGCCACGGCAGGGTATCGCCAGTCCATGACTGTCCAGAGAGGAGAGGGAACATCGTTGATGCGCGCGTTGCGTGCGGCAAACCGCAGTGCCTGCGGTTCGTAGTCCATGGCGACCATATCAGCGCCCAGCCATGCGCCGACCAGCGCGGTAAGGCCAAGCCCGCACCCCATGTCCAGACAACGCTTTCCGGCGAGCTCACCGCGCCGGACATACAGCCATTCGGCAAGCACCATGCTGGAAGGCCACAGCTCGGTCCAGTACGGCAGGCGTTCGTCATCACCGAACTCGTCATCGCCCATGGATTCCCACAACGATTCCAGATCGGCGGCCCGTTCGAGCCTCCAGTGCCTGCCGCACAATTGCAGATCTATCTGCGGGGTATATTCCTTGAGTCCGGTCATAGCACTCCTTACAGCCCTGAGCGGATGCGGCTGAACGAAAAACGTTCATGGCAAGCCGTTAACCGGGCTCTCTGCACCTCTTGCGACGGAGGCAACGAATAGCAGAATAACCGCCCCTGCGTGCGGTGCGACTGCATAGCGCACCTTGCGGGCGCAGTCCACCCTGCATACGCCCTGCAGATTGCCAGCTACAGTAAAGTAGGATACCTCTCGCACGCATCGGCAATATGCGTTCTGCCTTCAGGCAGACCATGCAACAAGAGCGTGGCCGCACGCCTGATAACTCTGCCCTGTACAGGCCAATCTGTTGACAAGCCAGCCTGTTGCATTCAATCTGAAAGGCATGATCCGTTTCATTCGCCCTGCCCCGGCAAGGAACAGGTAAGACTATGACCACACCACTCTCGGGACTGCACAAACAGGTCTGGACTGCAATGCTCGCGGCACTGATTGCCGTGGGAGCCATGGTGCAACTGCCCATCGGCCCCGTGCCGGTTACGCTGCAGACACTATTCATTGTCCTCGCCGGTCTCATTCTCGGCCCCGTGCGCGGTGCTTCCGCCATGGCGCTCTACATTCTCGCGGGCATAATCGGCCTGCCCGTGTTTGCAGGCGGCAAGGCCGGATTCGCCCACATGCTCGGCCCCACCGGAGGCTATCTTCTCGGCTATGTGGGCACGGCACTGCTTGCCGGATTCGGTTCATCGGAAGCGGATGCGCCCCCCAGCTTCATCAAGCCCCTGCTGTGGTCGCTGGCAGGACTGGTGTGCGTGTTTGCCGTGGGCCTCGCCCAGCTCATGGCCGTTCTCGACATTTCGTTTGAAAAGGCCGTTGCCATCGGCTTTGCACCCTTCATCATCGGCGACCTGATCAAGGTATTTGCAGCCGTATTCGCCTATCGCTACCTCCACAGCCGGAGACTGCTGCCGTCGTGATTGAACTCAACTCCGTCACTTTCTCGTATCCGGGGGCTCCGTCACCTTCGCTGCGCGATATCACCTTTTCCGTTCCGGAAGGAACCCTGCTCTGCCTGTGCGGGGTAAACGGCAGCGGCAAATCCACCCTGCTCTCCCTGCTGGCCGGACTGCACAGCCCGACCGGAGGCACGCTCTCGGTTGCGGGGTTCAGCTCCCCCGGCAGGGAAGACAAGCTGCGCGGACTTTCCGCACTGGTGCTGCAGGATGCCGACCTGCAGATCATAGGCTCCACCGTTGCAGAAGACATGATGCTGGCCTTTCCGCACGGGCTTGCCGGCGCTGAGGAAACAGCCATGGACATGGCAACGCGGTTCGGACTGGCTGACCACTGGCACTCCCCCGTGCAGACCCTTTCGTACGGCCAGAAGCGAAAACTCTGTCTGGCGGTAGCCCTGCTCGGCTCCCCCGGCCTGCTCCTGCTGGACGAGCCCTTTTCCGGACTGGATTATCCCGCCATCCGCGAAATGCGCGCCATTCTCATGCGCAACAAGGAAAGCAAGCTCACGCAGATAATATCCGTGCACGATCTGGAATCCGTCATCGACCTTGCCGACAGCATGGTTGTGCTGCACGCAGGCGGGCAGGTGCGCCACGGCAAGCCGGAGACCGTGCTGGACGGCATTGCCGCCTACGGCGTTCGCCCCCCATGCTCATGGCAACGCGGCCGCGGCATAGTGCCCTGGGAATAAGCCGCCGCCCCTCCGCACCTTCAAATATCATAGGATATGCCATGCCCTTCCAACCGATAGATATGTCTGCATGGAAGAGAAGGTCCTATTTTGAGCACTTTCTCAACACTGTTCCCTGCGGCTATAGTGCGACAACCGATCTGGATATAACCCGCCTCGCAACCGCCCTGAAGACCGGCGGATTCAAGTCCTATCCCGCGCTCATTCATGCCCTGTGCACCATCGTCAACAGGCATGCAGCCTTCCGCACGGCCTTCGGTGCCTCCGGTGAACCGGGAATATGGGACGACATGCACCCCGCCTACACCATATTCAGCGCAAAGCATGAGACATTTTCCAGCATCTGGACAGAATATCATGCTGATTTCACGGTATTTCATGAGCGCTATCTCCACGACTGCGGACGCTTTGCCGACATACCGGAACTCTTTCCCAAACCGGATACGCCGGAAAATGTCTTCCCCATTTCAAGCCTTCCGTGGGTGCCTTTCACTGCCTTCAACCTGAATGTGCAGTCCACGTCTCCCTATCTGCTGCCCATATTCACCTTCGGCAAATTCAGAAAAGACGGGAAGGCCATCACGGTTCCGCTCTCCTCGCAAGTGCACCATGCCGTATGCGACGGCTACCATCTGGGACAATTCCTTCAGGATCTGCAAAACCACCTGAACGAGCCGGAGCACTGGCTGTAATGTACGCAAAAACGCCCCGCAACCTTAAGGCTGCGGGGCGTTTCTCATTACATTGCCATTCGGCTAACTATACGCTTCCTCGAATATTCCCGTCACCACCCGCAGGTTCATCTGCGTGGGGGTCAGGTTATACAGCCCGCCCATGGTCTCCATGGAGTTGGCCGCAAGCGTTGCCATCTCGTCCCGGTGCACGCCGTAGTCAGAGAGCTTCAGGTCAGACAGCCCCACATCGTGAATCAGCTTTTCCAGCGCACCCACAAAAGCAAAAGGCTGGTCCTTCGCAGGCACGCTTTCCATCTCCACACCCATGAAATAGGCAAGGTCCACCATGCGGTCAGGAACATAGCGGGTGAGATAGCGGAAGTACGGCACCGAAATCATGACAAGCCCTGCGCCGTGAGGA